>WNGQ01006276.1_pt1 | contig 11892 bp, 13 predicted proteins | sample 5407661 | NCBI WGS metagenome assembly WNGQ01 (sample SAMN13153382, study PRJNA577476) | soil metagenome | isolation source: 60 cm soil or saprolite under Garry oak tree replicate 2 | place: USA:California | collected 2016-06-15
GAGGGGCGATCTCCAGATCGCCCCAACGGTGGACTGGGAGAGCGCCGCTCCTTGCGTGCCTGCGCTTACACGATGGTCTGCGTTACTTGACGATTTCACGTAGCGTTTGCATTCGATGTTGGATGTTGAACGTTGGGCGTTCGACGTTCTCTTCTTGGTTAAGGAAGGGTGGCTGAGTCCGGTTTAAGGCACTCGACTCGAAATCGAGCGTGGGGAAACCCACCGTGGGTTCGAATCCCACCCCTTCCGCCATCCTGCTTCGCAGGATTGGCAGCTGCCATTGGTGCGATCAAAGACATGCCCAATCACATTGGCGGTGGTGAAATTCGAAAAAGTGATGCATAGTTTTTGCCTGCGAGGTGCAGTCGTTATTTCCCGCGTTCGCTGCGGCAACAATTTGAAGCGGCGCGGGTCGCCGCATGGAACGCGCTTTTGCAAACCGAACCGAAGCAGGCCGGCTGCTTGCGGAGAAGCTCGTCAATTACGCCGGTCGCGCTGACGTGATCGTGCTTGGCCTGCCGCGAGGCGGTGTGCCAGTGGCATTCGAAGTCGGTGTGCCGGGTTTCGAAGAACTGGCAGCCGGCGCGATCGCTTCGGGCGGGGTGCGCGTTCTAAATGAGGATGTTATGCGCGCAATACCGCACGCAGACGAGGCCATCAACGCGATCACCGCCAGAGAAACAGCCGAATTGGAACGGCGCGAGCAGATTTATCGTGAAGGACGTCCCCCACCCGAACTGCGCGATCGGATTGTCATTCTGGTGGATGACGGGTTGGCCACCGGAGCAACGATGCGTGCCGCGGTGAAAGCGTTGCGGGAGCGCGGCGCCGCAAAGATTGTCGTGGCAGTGCCGGTCGGTCCACCAGACACCTGCCACGAACTCGAAGAACGAGCCGACGAAACAATCTGCCTGAGCACGCCTGAATTCTTTCAGGCTGTCGGCCAATACTATGAAGATTTTTCACAAACCAGTGATGAAGACGTGCGCGAGTTACTCAGCCAGGCCGCGCAAGAGATGTCCTGAAGGACACCGAATGGAGTTCACATCCTCAATAGTTTCGGATCGGGAGCAAGATGAAGAGTGAGACATGAGTGAAGTGGAGATACAAGCGGGGCGCGCGGTCCTCTCCGGAAATTTGATTATCCCCCAGAAGGCGGTCGCGCTGGTGCTGTTTGCGCACGGGAGCGGCAGCAGCCGGCACAGTCCACGAAATCAATTTGTCGCGCGCACGCTGAACGATGCCGGACTGGCAACGTTACTCTTCGATTTGCTCACGCAGGAAGAGGAAGCGATGGACATGCGCACTCGTGAGCACCGATTCAATATCGGCTTGCTGGCCGAACGCCTCGTTCACGCCACAAGATGGGCAAAACAACAAAAGCAAACACGCGATCTGCGCGTGGGCTATTTCGGCTCGAGCACCGGCGCAGGTGCGGCTCTCGTCGCAGCGGCAGAGCTTCCCCAAGATGTCGGCGCCGTGGTTTCACGCGGGGGACGTCCCGATCTGGCCGGCGAGGCGTTGCCAAAAGTGCAGGCGCCAACGTTGCTGATCGTCGGCGGCAACGACGACATTGTGATCGAGCTAAACGAAATGGCGCGCGATCAAATGCGCTGCGAAGTAAAGCTGGAGATATTGCCCGGCGCGACGCACCTTTTTGAAGAACCGGGCGCGCTGGAGAAAGTAGCCAACCTCGCAAGCGATTGGTTTAACGCGCATCTCGCAGCGAAATGACGAATGACGGATGTCTAATGACGAAGGAATGACGAAATCCGAATGACCAAACGGGTTGTTGGCGTGTGTTTCGTCATTTGAGCATTCGTGCTTGTTTCGACATTTGTCATTCGTGCTTCGTCATTCTTTGTATGTCACTACCCGTCCCCATAAGCTTTTCGTCCCCCAGATGCCGGCGCGCAGGCATTCCAGTTGCACTATCTGGCTGTGGTCGACGAACAGATTCACGTCTGCGCCGTAGTTTTTGATGTACCACGCGAACACATCGGGATCAGCGGCTTCGAACATCAGCTTCTCCATGCCGAGCTCGTCAATGAATTTCGCGGGAACATCCGTGCGCCACGGATCGACATTTTCGGTAATGCCTTCGCTCTCGATCATGATGATGTCCGCGCCGGCTTCGAGAAATCGTTTTGCCTGAGCAACAGCCCAGTTCGGATCGCGTGTGCCTTCGGCTCGCAACTCCTCCGCCGCTGTTGCGCCGCCGGCGCCAAATTGAATTCCCACTTCCGGTTTCGTTTTCAATCCGGATTTGCACACCAATTCAATCAGCCGCAGCCAATCATCAGTCGGAACGGAAACGAAACCGGCTGAGATTTCGATGATGTCGAAACCCAGCTTCTTGCATTCGGCGACATATCTGCGAACCGCATCGCCGCCTTGGACAAGCACCCGCTCGATGAAACCACCGGTTGAAACGAGCACATCATGTTTGTGACAAAGACCAATAATTTCTCGCACAGCTTTTTCTGGCATCAGCGTGAACGAGCCGCCGGCAAACTTCAGCGAATCGACGTACGCCCCCATCGTTTCGAATAAATCTTCGAGATAACGCCGGCCGACTATGGAGTAGTACGGTCCGCGGATTTCCGTTAAGCCGCGCTTCCGCGGTTTGGCTTCACGCTCGTTAATGTGCAGAAACCGGAAACCGCGCTCGGGCTGTTTCGATTTTCGCTTCATCGCTCCTCATATTGAAAACGTCGAGCGAACGCTCGCTGGCTGTCTGGGGAGCACAGGCTGCTAGCCTGTAGTTTGCGGCAGCTTGCCGCGAACCTGTCGTGCGATTCAGGTGTTTGCGTTGCCAAGGTGCATTCGGCCAGCGGCCGAATGCTGCAGGCTGGCAGCCTGCGCTCCCCAATCACTCGCTAACTCGCGTGGTGGTGTCTAAATTGCGAGTCGAATGATGGGGCCACCCGTTCACAGCTTCACCGCCCTAACGACTGATCTCTACGAGGTCACGATGGCATACGGTTACTGGAAGGCTGGTGTGTCCGATCATGAGGCAGCATTCCACGTTACTTTTCGGCACAACCCGTTCGGTGGACAATTCACAGTCGCCTGCGGACTGGCAACGGCGATCGATTTCCTCCGCATGTTTCATTTTACCGAAACAGAAATCGCTTATCTCGCTTCGCAACGCGGGAATGATGGCAAGCCGTTGTTTGATTCTGGCTTTCTGGATTACCTGCGCGATCTGCGTTTGACCTGCGACATCGATGCAATACCGGAGGGGACACTTGTCTTTCCGAACGAACCGTTGATCCGGGTTAGCGGTCCAGTTGCCCAATGCCAGCTGTTGGAGACGACCCTGCTGAACATCTTGAATTTTGAAAGCCTGATCGCGACGAAAGCAGCGCGCGTCTGTCTGGCTGCTAAGAATGATCCAGTAATCGAATTTGGTCTGCGCCGCGCGCAGGGCGTGGATGGCGGGTTGACTGCAGCCCGCGCCGCTTACATAGGCGGCTGCGCCGGCACATCGAATTTACAGGCAGGCGAACGATTCGGCATTCCAGTGAGCGGGACACAAGCGCACAGCTGGATCATGTTTTTTGAGAGCGAGGACGAGGCGTTTCAAACATATGCCAGCGCAATGCCTAACAACTGCGTGTTGCTGGTGGACACATACAACTCCATCGAAGGAGTGCGTCATGCCATCGACGTAGCCGGCCAGTTGCGGAAAGAAGGGCACGAAATGATCGGTGTGCGCCTGGATTCCGGCGACCGAGTCGCATTGAGCATCGAGGCCCGGCGCATGCTCGATAAGGCTGGTTTCACAAATGCGAAAATCGTCTGCTCGGGTGATCTGGACGAACACGTTATCGCGGACATGAAACAGGGCGGCGCGAGGATCGACATGTGGGGCGTGGGAACAAAGCTTACGACCGGCCAGCCGGATGCTGCTCTGGGCGGCATTTATAAGCTCGGCGCGGTGCGCCATCCCGGCTGTCAATGGCAATACCGCATCAAGCTTTCCGATGAAGCTGCCAAGACTTCATGCCCAGGCTTATTGCAGGTTCGACGGTTTCAGCAGCCAGACGGCAGATTCATCGCGGATGCGATTTACGAAACCGATCATGCGATAAGCGAACCTTGTGTAGTTGTCGATCTTGAAACGGAGAAGAAAACGGAAATTCCTGCGAAGACCGACTACTCCGATTTGCTGGTGCCCGTCTTCCGCCGAGACCAACTAGTTTACCAGACGCCGAACATCGAGGCATCGCGTGAGCATGCGCGCAAACAACTCGATTGCGCGCCGCCCGAGATTTTGCGGTTGAAGAACCCGACACCTTACAAAATCGGCCTCGAGCGATCATTGCACGAGTTAAGATCGACGTTGATCTCGCGCGCCCAGGAACAATTGAAGTGAATCATTCATCCGGAGCCTTCTTCCGCCTCTCCCTTGGCAAGGGAGAGGGTAGGGTGAGGGTTCGCATCGCGGATCCTATGCGCTGGAAAACCCCTCACCTTAGTCCTCTCCCCTTGACCGAAAGGGGAGAGGCGAATGAGGTCGTAGCACGAGACGCAGATCCAAGATGAACGCTCTGATCATTGTCGATCTTCAGAATGATTTTTTGCCTGGCGGCGCGTTGCCGGTGCCGCACGGTGACGACATCATCCCACTTGCCAACGAATTGCAGCGACGCTTCGATCTGGTTCTTGCTACGCAGGACTGGCATCCGCCGAACCACCGCAGCTTCGCGGCAAATCATCCGGGTAAAAAACCTGGCGATCGCATTATGCTCGACGGCATCGAACAAATCCTGTGGCCGGTGCATTGCGTTCAAAACACGTACGGCGCCGAGTTTGCGCCCGCACTCGACACGAGCCGAATCGCTCATGTTTTTCACAAGGGCGTTGAACGAAACATTGATAGTTACAGCACGTTTTTTGACAACGCGCATCGACGACGCACCGGACTCGCCCATTACTTGGAGAAACGTTCGATCAAGAACATCTACCTTATGGGCCTGGCGTTGGACTACTGCGTCAAATACAGCGCACTGGATGCTCGGCAGCTCGGGTTGAACACACACGTGATCCTCGATGGCTGCCGCGGGATTGAGCTTGAGCTGGGCGACATCGGTCGCGCGCTCGATGAGATGAAACGTGTTGGTGCGGTTCTACTACAAAGCGGCGATATCCGAGACAAATCATAATAGCTCACCGTATCGCAAGACGTTCAGCGAGGCAGTTTCATTGAGTAAACGGGTTTGGCGCGGATGGAACGCACCAAACGCCATAATCAGTCAGACAAGGAATCTCGTCGCAACGGTCGAAGAGCTTTAACGAGACACCCTGGTTGCTATTCCCTCAAACACTGCCGGCACTGCGCCGCCGGTCTGGATCATCCAAAGCTCGTTGCCCTTTGGGTCGACGAATATGTCGAAACTCGGGCCTCCCGTAAATGAGACCGTACCTGTACAGTCCGTATTTACAGTGTAGGTTCCTGGCGATACGCCCCCATGGATGATCGTACCATTTATGCTAACGGTGGCGAATGGGCTGACCAGCGTGCCATCTCCGTTGAAATCGATCCCTTCTACGATGGCTTTTGGTTGCGCAACACCGCCAACGATGTTCCATCCGTGCGTGGCGAACAGGTACGAGCCCCACAGAGTGTACACGCCGCAAGGCGGCAACAGAGTCCCTCCCCGGGTCTGCGCTCGTGCGGTGCCCGGCGTGCTGAACGTCATTGTTGCGGCAACCAAGCCTACCAACGCACACGCGAAGAGTGAGGAGGCCATTATGTTCTTAACTAATTTTGCCTTCATGATTGTTTTCTTTCTAATTTCCTTCTTGGTTTTGGCCTTCCTTGGCTTCCCCATCGTGGGAGGTCATTTCCGGCCGTTCACCGGAGTACAGAACGGAAACCAGCGCGAGGTTACGCCGAAGTGTGCCGTCGCCGCGTTAAATCGCCTGCTCAGCTTGCCCGGCCGCGGCGGGCGAACGCCTTTCTGAGTTAGATCGTGAAGCGTTGAAGCCGGACCGCTGATTTCCGCGGATGGTGCGGATGCAACGGATGGGTTCTTAAACAGAAGAAAACGAAGACAGCGAAGACTCCGTTTAGTTCCGGCGCAAGAGAGCCTTTGTTCTCTTTGTTGTCTTCTGTAAGAAAAACAGATTCGGCGTGCCGGGTCCGGGAGACGCCAGACGCCCTACCTTTTTGTATCCGTGTTATCCGGGGAATCCGTGGTTAGCTTTACTTCGGCGCGAACGAAGCGACGATTTTTTCGAAGCGCGGATCGCCGCGTCTGGGTCGTGGGAACAGGGTTGTTCGTGAGTAAACAGGGTTTGGCGCGGATGGAACGCACCAAATCCCACAATCGGTCAGAGCTCGAATCTCGTGCCAACAGCCTCGGCACAGAGAGTTACGAGTAAGACGCCGTTTGGATCATAGACCTGGACGGTTGCGGGCCCGGCATTTGCGTTTCCTGTCTTATCCACGGTTGTTTCCCCCGTGATGATCACCCAGCCCGTAAAGACGTTCGAAGTATTAAACGTGAAGTCTTTGAAGCGAAACGCATAGGTACTGTCATTGGTATGGCTCCAAACACCTTTTCCCCCCGTTTGCAGAGCCGGGGCTGTACCGCCGCTCGCCTCGGTCAGAGTGCCTCCCGCCATGAATACTACTAGTGTCGGAAAGCTCCTTATCACATGACCGGAGCAATCGGTTAGAGTTATCTGCATGCCCCAAGTCCCTTCAATTCTTCCGCCTTCCGTCCCTCCCCTGGGCGGTATTCCAGCGCCCGCCAGGGTGGCCAACGCACAGGCGAAGAGTAAGGAGGTCATTGTGGTCTTAATCAATCTTGTCTTCATAGTTGATGTTTCCTTGTTTTGGTTTTTGTTGTTTTGGCCTTCCTTGGCTTCCCACCGTGGGAGGTCATTTCCGGCCGTTCACTGAGGTACAGAACGGAAACCGGCGCGAGGTTACGCGGAAAATGGAGGGACGAGCTCCAGCGAACCCATCAAGAGTTTGGCGTCGCAGAGCTCCGCCCTCCATTCGGCTGGAGTTATCCGCCGACGACTATTTGAGAGGAAGCGGTTTGGCGGCGTCAGCTAAATCTCAGCGAACCGCGGATGACGCGGATTTCAAGGATTGCACGCAAAGCAATGTGGGTTGACGGATGCCGCATCGCGACGATACCATTTAGTTAATGAGCGTTGAGGAATTAAAGAAGACTGTGGCGACGCTTTCGCCGCGGGAACAGAACGAGCTGAGTGCATTTCTCTTTCACCTCCGGCACCGGGGGGACGCTGCATATCAGGCGACCTTGGTGGCTCGTATGGGTGATAAAGACCCATCGCATTGGTTGACACCAGAAGAGTTCGAAAAGCGCTTGGACGCCAAATAAGCGCAGGTGGAACCCTACCAAGCTTATCTGAACATCGATCTGCTCGAAGCGATGCCGAAAAGTGGCCCTCAAAGACAACAGATCATGAAGCGTTTATCCATGGCTTGCGTGACCGGCCCAGGACTGAGGGCGACTATAGCGATAAGGATGCCTCGCTTCAGATTCGCAGATCAAAATAATGGGCGACTACGCAATTACGTACTGCTGGATGATGCGGCGAAGAGTGTCATGGTGGTCGATATACGTTGGGCGGACAGGTGAGCGTTCTACGATAAAAATCTGGCAAAATCTTCGTTCCCTTAGTTGCCTTGTATTAAAACCGATCCCTGCGGCGCTCCCAGCGGTCGCGCCTTACCTTTCTGACGCCGCGCTATCCGTGTAATCCGTGGTGAAACTTATTTCGGCGCTAAAGAGGCGACGATTTTTTCGAAGCGCGGATCGCCACGGAGGGGGTCCCACCACGGCATCAGTTTTAATTCGCCATAGCTGAGCTCGAGACCGCTAGTGGGGTAACGGACGGCAGTGGCAAGTTGGTCGCAGGCGAGATCTTTTTCACCAACCCACGCAGCAATCATCGGCAAATACTTGATCATTATCATGCCATTGACTGAGTCTTTTTCCACGGGAAGAAGCTCAACCGCGCGCCGTCCTTCGCTCAAGGCCTCCTCCTTCCGGCCCAGAGCGGCATCGACCACACCGAGCACGCACCACGCCGGGCCGTAATCTGGTTGAGCCCGGACGATTTTCTCCTGCTCCGCGCGCGCAGCGGCAAAAGCCAATTGCGCTTTGTGCTCATCGTTTGTCATGCGGGCGATAACGCCTTCGACGAAAGGACGCGGGAAATTAATAGCGTCTTTCTGTAGCGGGAATTCGCCGGAGGCAAGCAACGCGTCTTTGGCGGCAGCGACGTCGCGTTCCGCAAGTGCGCAAAGTAGCCATCGCCAGGCGATCTTCGGCATAGCGGCAGGATTTGTCGCCCGGATTTCATCGATCACTTGATGCAACGGTCCTGTATCAGCTTTCCAATCCACTTCCACGAATGCGCGCTCTACCTTTGTCCCGACATCATTTGGCGCGACAGTCAGCGCCCGATCTAACTTGGATTTTTGTTCAGCATAACGCCGGACCATTCCGTAACTAAGTCCGGTGTCGCTGAGGCCGTTAACGTTGCGCGGGTCGAGCTCAATTGCTCGCTCGAGGTTTCGGGTGGATTCTTCCCAGCGCCCCTGGCGTCTTTGGATCCAACCCATCACCTTGAATATCCGGGGATCATTTGGCAGGCTTCGGCTTGCAATTTCCAATTCAGCCAGAGCGCCATCGTAATCGAGGTATCCGCGATAAAGATGCATAGCTCGCGTAAGGTGTGCTTCGCCGGTATTTGGACGGATGCGAAATGCTCCCCGGACGGCTGCTTCCGCTAAAGCCAACCGCGCAGGGGTATGATCTCCAGCGAACAAGTAAAGGTTGTCATGAAGCGAGGCGAGCCTGCAATAGGCTAGGAAAAACGATGGGTCGCGCGCCACCGCCTGGTTCAGTAGATCGATTGCCTGCAACAAGCCCGCCATCGGGGGCGGCGTAATTCCCAAAATATCATCGGCGCGCGAATAGAGCTCGAAAGCCATGAGATCGGTGGTGGGCTTTTCCTCAATGGCCAGTCTCTCAGCAGCTGTGACTTTGGCGTTCAGTCGTTCGGCGACTTTTTGCGCAATCTCGCTTTGGATTGCGAACAAATCGTCCAAATCGCGGTCGTATTGTTCGACCCAGATGTGCGCGTCAGTTCGCGTGTCGATCAACTGCGCGTTTAGGCGAAGATGCGTGCCGGCTCTGCGGACGCTGCCCTCTAGAACATGCGATACTCGCAGATCATTTCCAATCTGACGGAGATTTCGTTTGCCGCGATATTCCATCACGCTGGTGCGGCTGATGACCTTCAGGTCGGCGATCTTCGCCAGCTTGGTCAAAATATCGTCCTGCACACCATCGGCAAAAGCCGCGTGATCTTTCTCATCGCTTAGATTTTCAAACGGCAGAACAGCGATTCCAGTTGTTAGCGGACGGGCAATCAATTCACTTTTCCAAACAATCCAGCCAGCGGCCGCAGCCAGAGCGAACAGAGACGCTACCAAAAGCGCGCTGGTTGGATTTCGGAGCACCCATTTCTGTCCTCGGGCAAAAATTCCGGTGTGACGTGCCTGAATGGGTTCGTGCTTCAGCCAGCGTTCCGAATCCTCAGCTAGCGCGAGCGCGGACGAGTAACGTCGTTGCGGATCTTTCTCTAGGCATTTCAGGCAGATCGTTGAGAGGTCGCGATCTATTTTCGGATTTAAGAGGCGCGGCGGGCGCGGCTCGGTGTCGAGCAGTAATTTGATCGTCTCGTAGGTTGTACCTCCGGCAAAAGGCGGCTGTCCGGTGAGCAACTGGTAAAGCACTGCGCCGATTCCGTACACATCTGTCGCGCTGCTGACAGCCTCGTTCTCTCCCTCAGCTTGCTCCGGTGCCATATAGCTGGGTGTGCCCAAAACCTCCAGCGTCCGCGTGACTGTGCTCTCCGACTCGACCAACCGCGCAAGACCAAAATCGGTAAGGTGCGGTTCGCCTTTTGCATCCAGCAGAATGTTCCCCGGCTTGATATCACGATGGAGAATCCCGTGCTCGTGCGCGTAATGGACAGTGCGCGCCACCTTCGCGATTAGTTCCGCGGCGCGCCGAGGCGGCATCGGTTCGCGCCTGATGACTTCATCGAGCTGGCCACCTTCGACAAATTTCATGCTGAAATAGCATGACCCATCGCGCTCGCCGACTTCGTAGATAGGAACGATGCACGGATGCTCCAAGCGTGCCGCGGCTTCTGCTTCGCGGCGGAAGCGTTTCACGTGCGCTTCGCTCGCCCACTGACCAAGGCTAATGACTTTTAAGGCGACTGTGCGATTGAGACTTTTCTGGCGGGCTCGAAATACTACGCCTTGTCCGCCGCGGCCAATTTGCTCGAGCAATTCGTAATCGCCGAAGTCCATCAGCATCGATGGCGACGCAAGGCTTGTCCTGAGCGGAGTCGAAGGATCGGCAGTCACTTCACGCTCGGACTCGATTGGGCCGAGACCCGTCTCGAGCAGACAGGCGCCGCACGATTGCTGCGGGGAATTGGGGGGAATGGTCGCTCCGCATTTGCGGCAAAATCTTTTCGCTGTGGTGATTCTCATCGGGCGGCCATTCCTTTCACTCAAGTAATGCACGGAAATCTCCAAAAGGTTACGAGCGCAACGCGGCTATGAGATGGCGCAGTTCGTCTTCAATCTCCGCCGGCGTTGCCACCGTGTGCGCGACTTCCTCACGCAACAGCTGTCGGTAACGTTGTCGCAGCCGGTGGAACGCCTGTTTGACCGCATTCTCAGTCATGCCAAACTCGCGCGCAATTTCCGCTTGTGACGGTCGATCCGGTTCATCAGAGAGCAATTCGTTCAACCGCTCGAGCAGTAATGCGTTAGCTGATCTCTGAGATTCTTCGCGCAAGCGCGCGAACACCCGGTCGAGCACGGTGAACGCCCAGCGGCGATCATAAAGCAGATCGGCGCTCAGCATGTCGCTGCGATCGAACTCGGTAGAATCTTCGATCCCGTCGAGCGGAATCAGTGTTCGGCCGCCGCCGCGTTTCATCGTCGCGGCGTCACGGCGCTCGTTCATCATGAAATGCTTGAGCGAAGCCAGAAGAAAAGAACGCAAGCGACCCTTTTCCCGCCGCACCGACTGGAAGTCTTTGCGTTCCAAAATCAGCGCGAAAAAACCCTGGGTGATATCTTTCGCCTCCTCTGGTTTGGTACCCTCTCGCCTGACGAAGGCATAAATAGGCCGCCAGTAAGTGCGGCAAAGATTCTCCAGCGCCTCCTGTGCGGCTGGCGATTCACCCTGTGCCTCCAGCACCACGCTCCAGTGTGTGGTGGTAAACATCCCCCCGCCACCGGAGCCGGGACCAGTCGCGCTCAGTGAACTCACATCATCGGGGGCGGCGCTCACACCGTAATCACAGTAAAAATGCGGGCCGAAAGCAAGCCTGCATGTAACGGAGCAGATGTTGGCTCTACCCTCTGCCGATTACGTCGGCAGGACTGTGGAGAGCGTCACTTCGCTATCGATGGTTTGTTGAACAACGTTTTCTACAGTCGCTCCGACTTTTGATCCGTCGCGATCAACTATCCAGACTTGCTGGCCTTGTTCGAATGGGCCGCGGGCCATCACCTTGAGCAAAATGCCCTCCTCGGCCACCGGATTATCGAGCACCTCGACGCAGATTGCATCGGTCTTTCCGAAGTCAGTCTGCAAGGTCAGTTTGTCATCAATTTTCGGCCTTCGCATGGACAACAGCCGCCAGGTTCCCGCTAGAAGTAATCGCTGCTCGCTCCGCTGCCGACCGTGTCCGCGCTCACAAAGAAATCATCCATCTACACTTGTCTCGACCAGTTCGCGCGGCTTCGCGACGTGCGGTTTGGTCTTATCGCGCTTTAGCACGCGATACAGAAACCAGACAATG
>WNGQ01005936.1_pt1 | contig 11890 bp, 10 predicted proteins | sample 5407661 | NCBI WGS metagenome assembly WNGQ01 (sample SAMN13153382, study PRJNA577476) | soil metagenome | isolation source: 60 cm soil or saprolite under Garry oak tree replicate 2 | place: USA:California | collected 2016-06-15
GAGCGGCACTGCGAGCGCGAGACCGATAAGACAAACAAGCGGGCGGGCGAAACGCCCGGGAAAAACAAAAAGCATAAAGCCTCCGATGAGCAGGAACACCGGCGCCGCGAAAAGCGGCGCCGCGGCTCAGCGGCGGCTAAATCAGAAAGCGGGAATAAAGTACGTTGAGGAGCGGAGGAGGCGCGCCCGCGACTGCGATTCGCGCCGGTAGCGGCACGCCCGTCGCCGCCGGTAGCGCTTTACGTTCGACTACTAGCACCAGCACGGGCAAGTTGAGTGCGGAGAGCTGCGGAAGCTTGGCGAGATCGAGTGTTTGCGTCTCCGCCTGGAAATGCACGCGGCAAAGGAGTTCCGTCGGCGCCGTACTCTGATGTTCGTCGCACGCCATCTGGGGTTCGGGCATCTTGCCCTGCAGGCAGCCATACCCCGCAATCGCCACGTGCGCGAACGCCAACGCCGCCAAGGCGAAGCCGGCGATCCAGCGGCGACGGTATCGGGTCAGGAAAGGCATCACGAAATGTTCCCGCGGCTAGGATAGCCCATTGCGAGGAAAGTTCAAAATCTAGGGAGAGCTGACGCCGGCTCGGGCGCGAGCGGTAGATCACGCTGCCGATGGAACCTTTTTCCGCCGGCGAGCGTGTCAAGAGGCATGGCGCTCGGAGCATTAGCCAGCGAATTTCTTTTGCCCCTCGGCATCTTCGACGGCAACTCTCATCTCGTCAAGGAGTGTCGCTCATCGGCGACACAATGCATGCCCGCTCCCCAGGTATTAGCTGCAGGGGGACGTCGGATGGAGATGGAGAACCTCGTCACCCGCCGCCACCCCTCCCACGTGAATCTCCCGCGTGAATCAAGCGTGACCGCTGCGGATCTGGTCATGGGCTTGACCGTCATCATCCCTGCCTACAACGAGGCCGAGTTCGTCGGCGACACGATCCGGAGCCTGCTCGCGCAAACGGTCCCGCCCGACCAGATCATCCTGGTCGACGACGGCTCGACCGACGGCACCGGCGATGTGGGGCGCCGCACCGGCATCACCGTGATCCGGCCCCCGCGCAACACGGGCTCCAAGGCCGGCGCACAGACCTTCGCTCTCCCGTGGGTGCGAACGAAGCTCGTGATGGCAATCGACGCCGACACCACGCTGGAGCCGACCGCCGTCGAAAGGCTCATGCGAACCTTCCGGGATTCGGGCGTCGGCGCGGCCTGCGGTCTTGTCCTGCCGCGTCGGATCAAGACCCTGTGGGAACGGGGTCGCTTCGTCGAATACCTGTTCGCGTTCACCTTCTACAAGCAGGTACAGGAGTACTACCGCCGGCCAATGATCTCTTCGGGCTGCTTCTCGATGTACCGAACCGACCTGATGCGCCGCCACGGCGGATGGCCAGGCCGGACGCTGGCCGAGGACATGGATCTCACCTGGACCTTTCACCAGACCGGCGTCGGAGTGCGCTTCGTGCCCAACGCGGTCTGCTACCCGATCGAGCCGTACAACTTCCGCTTCATGCGCAAGCAGCTTCGCCGATGGAGCCACGGGTTCATCCAGAACATCACCCTGCATTGGAAGGGCGTGCTTACCGTGCCGTTCCTGCGATCGGCGGTGGCCGTGGCCCTGTGGGACGCCATCGTGGCCTCGCTCGTTTTCCTGATCGTGCTGCCGCTGCTGATCGTCGCACTGCGAAGCCCATGGCTGCTGCTCGCGTATTTCATCGACGCTCCCGCGATCCTGGTGCCGCTCCTGATCGGCGCGATCCCGCGCCGCGAGTTCGGGCGCACGCTGCTGAGCCTGCCTGCATTTTTCGTGCTGCGCCTCGTGAATGGATTTTATTTTCTGGAAGCCGTCTGGTCCGAGTGGTTCTTGCGGCGCGCCTCCCTGACCTACGAAAAAGGACACTAGACCATGAACCCAGGATTGCCGGGAGCCGGCATCGGCGGTTTGTTCTACATTCTCAGTGCGCTCTGGATGCCGATCTGCGAGCTGTGGCGCCGGCGGCAGGGCCACGCGCCCGGGCGGTGGCCTTTGGTGGCGAAACAGTTCGGGATCGCGGTCGGAATAATCGTCGCCATGAGCGGCGTTTTCTGGGCCCTGGATACCGTGCTCATGCTCAAGCAAGTCGCCGCCCATGCCGCAGGCCAGATGCACGCGCTATGGACTTTGCGCGTGTCGGCCCTGCTGGTGACGTCGGGCGTGCTCGCCACGGTGCTCGGCACGGTGCACGTCGTGCGGCTGTGCCTGCGGCTGCGTACGGTGCGACACGCAGCTCGATGAGGGCATGCGGGAGCACGGCGCTCCTGCTCCTGTTGTTCGCGGCTTATTCGCCGACTAGCGAGGCCCAGGGGGCGGCGCAAGGGCTGCTGCAACGGGCGGACGCAGCCTATTCATCGGGAAATCGCGAGCTCGCGAAGAGCCTTTACCGGGCGGTGCTCGCGTCCGAGCCCGGCAACTCCCGTGCCGCCTATCAATTGGCGCGTCTTTCGCCTCCGGGCTCGGCGGAAGCCGTCGCGCTCCTGCGCCGCTACGTGAAGCTCGAACCGGGGGATCCCTGGGGCAACATGGCCCTGGGCGATGCGCTGGCGAAGGCCGGCACGGTCGACGAAGCGATAGAGCAGTACGATCTCGCCCGCCGCAAAGCGCCGGCCGAATCGGACGTCTACGTGGGCCTGGGCCGGATATTGCGCGATGCGGGACGCACCGATGAGCTGGTGAAGAGCTACGAGGAGTGGACATCGCGGCAGCCGAAGAACGCGGAAGCGTGGTCCGAGCTCGGGCGCGCGCGGCAGCGGGCAAAACGTTACACCGAAGCCGCCGATGCCTATGCAACATCGCTCGCGCTAAAGGAGAGCGACCGCACCGAGGAGTTGCTCGACAACGCGTTGGCGGAAACCGCGTTCTCGCTGCGGCCTTTTTTCGGCCGCAGCGACGATTCCGACCAGGACCGGATCACCCTGTGGGGCCTCGAGGGCGAATGGCAGTTCACGCAGCGCTCGCGCCTGGGCCTGCACGCGGAGCGGAACGAGGTGAGCGACCCCTTCTCATCGGGGACGGCCGATGCGTTGGCGCTGATCGCGAAGTGGCAGCCGCTCAGCACGCTGAAGCTGGACGGCTTCGCCGGCAGCGCGCGGCTGAGCCCGGACCAGCAAGGCCAGAAAGCGGTGAACCGTCCGTGGGCCGGATTGCGCCTTCGCTGGACCAGCCCCGCGGAGGGGCCCGCCGCGGAGTTGCGGTTGAGAAAGGCTCCGCTGATCGCCACGCCCGGCTTGGTCGCGCAGCCGGTCGAGCTGGCGGAGATCAAGGCCGGCCTCGATCTGCCTCTGAGCGGGCCGTTTCGCGTGCGAGCGCGCGGCCAGGACGGAGTGCTCGACGCGGCCACCGACGTCAATCATCGTTCCGGCTACCAGTTCGGCCCGGTCTACCGATGGCGGCCGGCGCAAGAGGTCGGCGTGTTCTACAGCGAGCTGGGCTACGCGCACCCTACCGCAGCCGGATATTTCGCTCCGCGACGCGTTCAACTGGTCGAGCTCGGGACCTACCTCGAGTACGAGGGCCTATCGCCGCTCACGTTCGCGCTGGATGCGGGCGCGGGCCTGCAGCGCGTGGCAAGACAGGGCGAGGCAGCGGGCGATTGGATCGGGGCCTTCCGGTTGTGGGCCTTGGTCTCGTGGACGCTGAAGCCAGGCGTGCGATTCGAGTTGGAGCTTGAGCACTACGACTCGCCCGTGGCCGGCAATGCCGTTACGCCGACCGCGGGTTGGAGTTCCAATTCAGCGATCCTATCGCTGCGTTTCGGCGTTCGGCCCGAGCGCACGCGTTCCTTCCTGGCCGAGCGCGCCGACCGCCAGCTCAGGTAGAGGGCATCTCCGGCCAGCCGGACTTCCAGCCCTCCGGCCCGCCGATCAGCGTCCAGAAGGGTTTGCCCTGGCCGCGCCAGTGCCCGGCGGCCGCTTCCATGGCGTCCAGCGCCTCGGTCGCGTCGTGCCCGTGCCCACCGCAGAAGTGCTTGCTTTTCTCGAGGATCACCACCCAGCCCTTGGCGGAAAGCCACGACAGGTCCTTCAGTCCGCCGGCAAAATGGCTCCAGTCGGCGCTGAGCTTGTCGGGAAAGCGAAGCGCCCGCGACACCTCGGCGAGGAAATCCTCCTTGTCGTGCGCGTGGTGGATGTCGACGTAGATCACCATCAGTCCCGCCGCGGCCGCGGCTCCCGCGAGCTCGCGCGCATCGGAGGAGAGCTGGAAGACGCCCGCCTTCGCCGCGTCCTTGATCCAGTCGGCGTTCATGCGTTCAATTCTCCGGCGTGCGCAGGCGGATATGCAGCTCGCGCAATTGCTTCTCGTCGACCGGCGACGGAGCATGCGTGAGCAAATCCTGCGCGCGCTGCGTCTTGGGGAACGCGATGACGTCGCGGATAGAGTCCGTTCCCGCCATCATCGCGACGATGCGGTCGAAGCCGAAGGCGATGCCCCCGTGAGGCGGCGCGCCGTATTGCAGCGCCTCCAGCAGGAAGCCGAATTTCTGCTTCGCCTCCTCGGCGCCGATCGAAAGCGCGCGGAACACCTTCGACTGCACTTCCTCGCGGTGGATCCGCACCGATCCGCTGCTGATCTCGGCGCCGTTCAGGACCGTGTCGTAGCACTTGGCGAGCGCCTCACCCGGATTGCTCGCGAGCAAGTTCTCGTGGCCGTCCTTGGGTGCGGTAAACGGATGGTGCATCGCGGTCCAGCGCTTTTCCTCCTCGTCGTACTCGAACATCGGGAAGTCCACCACCCACAAGGGTTTCCACCCGGCCTGCGCGTGGCCCTTCTCGTGGCCGATCTTCACGCGCAGCGCGCCGAGCGCGTCGTTGACGACCTTGATCTTGCCCGCGCCGAAGAACATCAGGTCGCCGTTCTTCGCTCCGGACAAGTCGACGACCGCTTTCAGCGCAGCATCCGAAAGGTTCTTCACGATCGGCGACTGCATTCCCTCCCTGCCCTTCGAGAGGTCGTTGAACTTGATCCAGGCGAGGCCCTTGGCGCCGTAGATGCCGACGAACTCGGTGTAGGCGTCGATCTCGCCGCGCGAGAGCTCAGCGCCCTTGGGAACCAAGAGGCCGGCCACGCGGTGCGCCGGCGTGTTCGCGGGTCCCGAGAACACCTTGAACTCCACGAGCTTCATCACTTCGGTCAGCTCGGTGAGCTTCAAAGGCACGCGCAGGTCGGGCTTGTCCGAGCCGTACTCTCGAGTCGCCTCGGCGTAGCTCATCACCGGGAACGGATCGGCGAGCGCGACCCCGAGCACTTCCCTGAACACGGCGCGAATCATGCCCTCGAAAATCGCCCGGATTTCCGTTTCTTCGAGAAACGAAGTCTCGCAGTCGATCTGGGTGAATTCCGGCTGGCGGTCCGCGCGCAGGTCCTCGTCGCGGAAGCACTTGGTGATCTGGTAATAACGGTCGAACCCCGCGATCATAAGGAGTTGCTTGAAAATCTGCGGCGACTGCGGCAGCGCGAAGAATTCGCCCGGGTGCACGCGCGAAGGGACGAGGTAATCGCGAGCGCCCTCGGGCGTCGAGCGCGCGAGCATCGGCGTCTCGATGTCGATGAAGCCCTGGGCATCGAGATATTTCCTCACCGCCATGGCGACGCGATAGCGCAGCTTGAGATTCTTCTGCATGGGCTCGCGGCGCAGATCGATGACACGGTGCGTGAGGCGCACGGTCTCCGAAAGATTCTCCTCGTCCAGCTGGAAAGGCGGCGTAAGCGAGGGATTGAGGATCTCGATTGCGTGCGCGAGCACTTCCACTTCTCCACTCGCGATATTCGGGTTGGTCGTGCCCTCGGGGCGCCGGCGCACCACGCCGGTGACCTTCAGCACGAATTCGTTGCGGATCTTCTCCGCCGTCGCGAAAGTCGCCTTGCGGTCGGGATCCGAGACGACTTGCGCCAAGCCCTCACGGTCGCGCAAGTCGATGAAGATGACTCCGCCGTGGTCGCGTCGGCGGTGCGCCCAGCCGGCGAGCGTCACGGTCTGCCCCAGGAGCGCCGCGGAGAGCTTGCCGCAATAGTGGGTGCGCATGGGGGGCGGAGTATAGCAAACCGACAGTGGCGCGAATCTGCCGCCCGCTCTAGCGCGCTTCGCGCTCCCGTACCGCCGTGCCACCGAGCATCATCGAATTGAGGAGCGACAGGGCGCAGCCCAAGGTGACCGTGAGCCCGATCGCCGAAAGAACCGGGATGCGCGAGGTCGCAAGGCACCCGAACGCGGCGAACGTGGTGAGAAAACACACCGACAAGGCGAGCGAGGTGCCCTGCTCGTCATCGGTTCCGGGTTGCGCACGGCTGAAAAACAGCGAGTAGTTGAGGCCGATGCCGAGCACAAGCAAGAGCGAAACCAGGTGGAACAGCGATAGACCGATCCCGAGCAGCACGAGGCAGGCGACCGTCATCGCAATCGCCGCATACACGGGCAGCATGACCTGCAGCGCCTTGAGCGCGCCGCGCAGCCCGATGACCAGCAGCAAGGCGATCGCGAGCGCACCCAGGCCCGCGAGCACGAGGGTCTGGGAGCGGTAACCGCCGATCAGACGGTCCGATTCGGCCTTGAGGTCGAGGAAGCTCGCGCGAGCACCCTCGGGTAGCCCCTCGGCGAGCGAGCGCAGCCGCGCCGGGTCGCGCACGCCGCGCAGCGGAATGAGGGCGTGCCATTCGCCGTCGCGCGTTGCGAGCAGGGACTGCACCTTGAGGTCGAGCCCGGTGCCGCGCAGCCCCTCGATCGTGAGCAAGGGCGAAAGGCGCGCCGCTTCGACGTCGCGCTCGAACGGCGCGAACGCGTCGGCGCGATACGGCAAGCCTCGCAGCGCCTGGGCGAGCGCGCGGTGCAGCGAGCGCGCCTCGGGCAGAGCGGCGCGGCGAAGGGCTTGCGTCTTCGCGCTCGGCAGGTAGCGCGCCGCGAGGTCGAAGCCTTCCAGCACGCCCTCCCCCACCCAGCTCTGCAGAGCGAGCTCCGTCTGCTCGCTCTTCTCGAGTACCGCCTCGCGGCTCGCGGCCGTCGCGATCAGCAGATAACCCACGTCGGGCGCGCGCAGATCGGCGCTCAGCTGCAAGTGCAGCTCGCGCGCCGATTCGGGGAGCGGGCTCAGGTGTGCGAGGTCGTCGTCCCAGATCCGGTCGTGGCGCGCGGCGATGAAAGCGAGCGCCGCGGCAAGCACCATCCAGCCGATCCACGCCGCGCGGCGCATCGCGAGTCCCGCGCGAACCAGGCTGAAGGGAAGCGTGCGCGGCGGCGGTGCTTCCCTGCCCGGCGCGAGTGCGGGCAGGACCCAGCGCGTCACCAGGCCCGCCGAGAGCACCCCGACCATCGAAAGGACGCCGAGCTGCGACAAGCCCTGGAGACTGGAGAGCAGCAGCGCGAGCGACCCGAATACGGTAGTGAGCACTGCCAGGCGCAAGGTCGGCCAGACCCGCGCCAGGATGTCGAGGACGGATTCGCCGGCTTTCCGCTGCGTGAAGACGTACGACGGGTAGTCGACTGCCTCGCCGATCACGGTCGCGCCAAACGCGAGCGTGATCCCGTGAACGGTGCCGAACAGCGCGCCCACCGCCGCGACCCCCACGAGCAGGCCCGTCAGCACCGGCAGCGCGGAGAGCGCCACCGGGCCGGGCGAACGGTATACGAGGACCAGTATCAGGAGGACCAGCGCGCCGGCGAGGCCCGTGAGCCGGCGCGTGTCGCGCTCGATCGCCGCGCGCGTGCGCGCGGCAAACACGCCCGGCCCGGTGATCAACACGCGATATTCGGGACCCGCCCCCGCGCGTTGAAAGGCGAGCGTTATTGCGTCAGCCCCCTCCTGCTGGCGCACGGCATCCATTCCGGAGGCCGCGGTCTGCGCAAGAAGAAGTGCGCGAGCGCCGTCCCCCGAGAACCAGACGCCGTGCCGCGAAGCCGGCGCGCCCTGGCCCGCGGTTTCGGCGAGGGTGCGCAGTTCGCCCGTCGGATCGCGTCCGATCATCGCCGTGAACGCCGTTCCTTCGAACGTCGCGAGGCGTTCCAGGTTTTCGCGCAGCGCGCGGGCAAGCGATTGCTCGCTGAAGCGCTCCGCGCTCACCGTGGGGCTCAGCAGATAGCGATGCTTCAATCCCAGCTCGCGCGCGCCTTGAATGAATTCTGCGGCGCCGTTCGTGACGTAGTCGAAGCGCCGGTCGGCTGCGAGCGAGCGCGCGAGCTCGCGGGAGAAGCGCGCGAGCCCGGGCGGCGCGCCGCCTTCGATCGCGATCAGCATGGTGCGCGAGGCCACACCTTCGCGCAGCTGCTCGACCAGGAGCCGTTCCAGGCGGCCGCTGGCAGCAGGGAGGAAGGCGCTCAGATCGGCGGTAAAGACCACGTGGCGCGCGGTCCACCAGGCGCTCGCCGCGACGATCGCGATCCAGGCGAGGAGCGCCGTGAGCCGGTAGAGCCTCACGGGGACTCGTGGATGGTCATCACCGAGCCGTCTCCGCCCGGCTGCAGGATTTCGACGCGGGCGATACGCGAACCCGACCCGGCGATGTTTATGCCTTCGACGACGCCCGCGATCTCGACTTCCCTCGGGGAGAGGGCGAGCGTCCAGCGCTGCCTGGTGCCCTGCACCCTGGCGGAATACAGCCGCTCGAGCTCCGTGCCGTCGCCGGCGAGCGTCGCGCGCAGGCTCTCGACGAGCGCCGCGACGAGCGACGCGTTTTGCAGCGCGATTCGCCACGTCTTGCCCTCGCGCTCGACGGTCAGCCAGTCGCCGTCCACGCTTATCACTTCCTTGAACGGCAGGGTCTGGCGCCTCTCCAGGCGCGCGGGACGCTCATAGAACAAGGTGCCTGAGAGCTGCAGGGGTTTCTGCAGCACCGCGACCCGCTTGATTTCGGAATACCGGACCCGGCTCGTCTGCACCTGCGCGAGCTGCGCCATCAGCCGGGCGAAGTCCCAGGGCTCCTCCTGCGCCGCGACCGGAAGCGAGGCAAGGAGCAGCACCGAGACGGCGCGCCCGATGCTAGCGCGGAGACCTGCTCCAGAAATCATAGAAATTGAACCAGTTGTAAGGCGCAAGGCGGCAGAAATACTCCAGGCGCTCGGCGTAGCGCTGGGCCCATTCGCGGGTCCACGCGGCCCGCGCCGCGCGGTCCGCGCTCGGCTCCTCGCAGAACGGCTCCAGGTGGATGACGTAGCGCCTGCCGCCCTCGTACAAGCCCGCGACCCAATACACCGGTACGCGCAGGCTCAAGGCGAGCAGCAACGGTCCTTGGGGAAAGACGGCATCGCGCCCGAAGAACCGGCACGTGACCGTCTTGTCGGATCCGGCCGGGCGGTCGCCGAGCATGCCGACGAGCTCGCCGCGCGAGAAGCATTCGGCGATGCGCAGCACGGTGTCGATCTCTCCGGACGCGATGACTCGCTCACGCAGCGTCGGATCGAGCTGAGCGTTCAGCACCTCGGTGATATTCGCGGCGTTGTCCTCGTACATCACCACGTTGACGGGCAAGCGGTGCTCGGGCGCGAGCGTGCGCAGCAACTCGAAGCTCCCCAGATGCGCCCCGAGCAAGACGCAGCCTCGCCCCTTGGCGAGCGTGCGGCGCAGGAGTTCCAGTCCCCTGACCTCGATGTCGAAGCGCTCGAACCGGCCCTCGACGAAGTACACCCGGTCGAGGACCGTCGCGGCAAAGGTAAAGTAGTGCCGCCAGACGTCGGCCGAGCGCGGCGGGCGGCCGAGGGCGAGCGCGAGGTACTGGCGCGAATTTCTCCGCACACGCGGCGAGAAAGCGAGGAAATAGCCGCAAATCGGAACCAGCAGCAGGCGCGCGACGCGCCGGCCGCCACGCAGAGCGAGCCACTTCATGAACCGCGTTGCGCTGCGGTTGCCCCGCTCGCTCTGGTCGAGCCAGGGCGCCTTCGAGGGAGCGTTCACTTGCGCGCGCTCCGGCGCGGCGAGAGCCTGCCCGCGCGGGCCACGGTTCGGACCACGTCGGCGAGGGGACGGTGCTGATGATGCCGATAGCGCACGCGCCGGAAGACGTACTCGCCGACGAAGAGCACGCCCACCAGAAGATAGTCGATCCCGTTCGCGAACAGCGACCAGGTTTGCGGCGTCGCCCACACCGCCAGCGCCGCGGCCGCGGCCGCCATGCTCACGAAAAACGCAGTCCACACGACCGTCGACCATCGCGTATAGCGCGCGAGATCCGGAGCAAGCTCCGTTCCGCGCACCAGGCGGGCGAACCAGCTGATCATCGGTTCCTCACCCGGCGCGAGGGTCCTTCCGAACCAGACGGCGAGAGCAAGATTGATGATGACGGGCGGAAGCTTCAGCAACGCGTCCGCGCCGGCGACGAGCGGTGCCGCTGCAAGCAGCGCGAAACCCGCCAGGCCCCAATGGCTCGGAAACGACAGGACCACAAGCGCGGCGATGCACAGCCATGCTGTCCACGCCAGATAGGCGAGCCCCGTGGTGACTGCGGCGTGCGTGAGGAGAGGGTAGGCAAGCAGCAACAGAACCACGAGCGCACCCCGAGGAGCCCAGCGATGCATAGCGGCAACTCCTGCTTCAGTTACCGCTCTTCCAGACAAAATCGAGCGTCGTGCGCCAGGCGCGTTTGCGTTTCAGCCAGGCTGTCAGGCTCTCGCGCCAGTTCTTGATCGAGATGGCGTAGTAAATGATCTTGAAGAGCAGGAGCGGACCTCGGATCGGGGTTTTGCCGAAGATGTCGGCCGATAGGAGCGACAAGATCGCTTGTTCCAGCCGGAACGCAGGGCTCGGCGACATGAACATCTCGCGCAGTGCCGGCGTGGTGATGCGGTAGATGAACCAGGAAAATGTCTTCAGACCGTGCTTGATGGTCTTTTCATAGCGCCGCAGGCTGCGCGCCGAGACATCGCCGTTGCGCAGCGCCTCGTCGACCACCTCGGCGCCGAGCTCGCCGCTGTTCATCGCCAGGAACACGCCGCTCGAGAACACCGGATCGATGAACGCATACGCATCCCCGACCATCAGATAACCGTCACCGGTCATGCGCGTCGCGCGATATGAGAAATTTCCTGTCGCAAGCGCGGGCGCCATAAGCTTCGCATCCTTGAGGCGCTCGGCCATGAGCGGGCACAGGGCGATCGTGTCGAGGAGGAATTGATCCACGCTGACCTTGCGGCTCTTCATGTAATACGTCCAGCACACTGCGCCGACGCTCATGGCGCCGTCGCGCAGCGGGATCATCCAGTACCAGCCGTGATCGAACCAGTAGACGCTGATGTTGCCCTCGTCGCGGCCGGGGCGGCGCACCGCGCCCTTGAAATGGCCGAAGACGGCGGAGCTGCTGTGCACCGGGTTGCGGCTCTTGATCTTGAAGCGATTGGCGAGGAAGGTGTCGCGCCCGGAGGCATCCACCACAAAGCGCGTCTCCCAGGATTGCGCGTGGCCGTGTTCATCCACGGCGCGCACCAAAGAGGTCGAGCCTCGTCGGAATTCGACTTCAGTGACCTTGACGCCCTCGCGCACGTCGGTGCCTTTGGCGGCGCTGTTTCTAAGCAGCAGGTTGTCGAACTCCGAGCGCCGCACCTCGTAAGCCGAGGGGTAGGACTTGTCCATGGCGTTGGCGAAATAATAAACGGCCGGCTCGTAGCCTTCGTAGTTGAATTCGGCGCCGGGCTTGACGAGGCCGATTTGGTCCACCTGATCGAGCACGCCCATGCGCTCGAGGAGCGGCAGATTGAGCGGCAGCAGTGATTCGCCGATGTGAAAGCGCGGATGATGTTCCTTTTCGAGCAGCACCACTTTCCAGCCCTTTTGCGCGAGAAACGCCGAGATGGTCGAGCCGCCCGGGCCGCCGCCGATGACCAGCACATCGCATCGGTATTCCGGCGAAGCAGCAAGCGCAGCAGACGGGGCGGCGGGCGTA
>WNGQ01015064.1_pt1 | contig 11888 bp, 7 predicted proteins | sample 5407661 | NCBI WGS metagenome assembly WNGQ01 (sample SAMN13153382, study PRJNA577476) | soil metagenome | isolation source: 60 cm soil or saprolite under Garry oak tree replicate 2 | place: USA:California | collected 2016-06-15
GGTGCTTGGCGGGCCGATGAAGGCATTCGCATTGAACCAGTGATTCGGATTGCCGAGAATTGCCGGACCTGTGAATGCCGGATTTACAAACGGACGGACGGGGTTTCGTGTGTCACCATTATTGGAGGGGTTGTAGCTGAGTTGGGGTGTGAAGGGGAAACCTGATTGTGCTGTGACAATGCTCTCCAGGCTCCACCCTGCTAACAGATGGTCCGTGGTCCTGCCAGCGTTCCTGAAGAAGCGCTTTCCTCGTCCGAATGGCAATGCATAGCTTCCCGTAATCACGCCGAGATTTCTTACATCGTAGGTGGCCAGGCCCCAATCGGCGCGCGCGTCAAAAGGATTGGCCACCAGGCCGGGCGCATTTGCGGCGGCCGTAGCATTCAAAGAATCTCCGTCGTCGAGAGCTTTGGACCAGGTATAAGCGGCACGAAGTGAAAAGCCTCTGCTGGAGCGATAATTAAAGTCGGTTTGCAATGCATGGTACGAACTGGTTCCCTCAGAAAACCACGTCCAGGTGTTTGCCAGTGCTGGATTCGCCTTCGGAGTGCCTGGGGGAATGAAGTACGTTCCGGCGGGAACTGCCGCTCCAGCCAACGCTCCGAAACCCGCGGGAAAAGTGGCGGGGCAGGGAGTGGCGGGGCAAATCACTGGGATTGATTCGTTGGCGTCTACGCCGATGAGTTCATGATAACCATGACTTCCGACATAACCCACGCTCAACCACGCATTGGGAGAGATCTGGTGTTCTAACCTTAGCGAGTATTCAATAACTGTCGGAGTGTACATATCCGGCTCAACGCCCCCGGGCACGAGCAAGGCATTTGGCGCTGGCGGGGCAGTGGGCTGAATGGGAAGGCGCAAGCTGGCAACCGGGCCGACAGGTATCGCATACGCTGGGTTGAAGGGTGCGTTTTGATCAGCACGATATCCCAGGGCATCCTGCAGATCGTTATACACGCCAAATCCGGCACGAATCACCGTAGCCTTGCCGAAGGGGCTCCAAGCGATGGCCAGGCGGGGTTCCGGCAGAAACTTTGCGCGATTGATCGTGAAGAGCGCATTTCCCATCTGAGGCTGAGTGGCGATGACGCCATCGTTGAAAACGTAGTTGGAGGCGCGTCCGTGCGCTTCGTTCCACCCGCTGCTGGATTCCGCCCGGAATCCGAGAGAGAGCACGAGCTTCGGGCTGAAATGAATTGCATCCTCGAGATACCAGGCGCCGAAAAAGGAGCGCCAGCCCAGGGGCGTAGGTGTCGCATCGTACAGCAGGCTTCCTGTGCCCTTGAGAAAGTTCTGCAGGCTGGTGAAGGTCATTTGCCCGAATTGGCTCAGCGCGAGTTCCTCGTTTGACTGGAAAGGTTGGAGCCATGCGCCAAACTCGAATTGGTGGCGTCCTTTTATCAATGAGACGTGGTCCGAAAACGTGACGAGATTACGTGCCACGTGCAGATTGCTGCCGTTATTGCTTCCCGCCAATCCGATCTGCGCTTGAGGATTTGAGGCCGCGCTTCCGCCGACTACGACGGCTCCCACAGGATTTCCGGCGATAAAGCCGGCCACGCTGGCGGCAGGAGTTCCGGGCGTCGGCTCACCTGTATAGAAAAATCTTGCCCGAGAAAAACCAATCCACGCGGCATTCAGCAGAACGGGAGAGAAGATATGCGTTTCCTGAAGGCTGAACACCTGCTCGCGAAGACTTTCGGCGTCTGTACTGAAGGGATCGAGAGGAGTTGCCGTGATGCTGGCGCTGTCGTCTACTGTGTAGACGGCATATGCCGAATCCCTCTCGGAGAAAACATGGTCGAGGCGCGCAGTTCCAAAATCCTCGCGAATCGTTTGCAACGGGCTGCTGAATACTTCGGCGATTCCGTTGAAATCGGGGGAACCGGGCGGCGCTGCCGGCCACAGGTTCAAAAGCGGCTGAACGGCAACTACCGCGGCGGCGCGAGATGCGGCATCCGGCACAAAAGCGGTGGAGGTTTGATGCAAAGCTTGACGGAAGCCTTCGTCATTTACGAATAGAAACGACTGTTTCTTGCGAAGGGGCCCGCCGGCGGAACCGCCAAATTGGTTTCTGCGAAAGGGCGGCGCGGAACCGGCGTCAAAGAAGTTTCGCGCGTCCAGCGCATTGTTGCGGAGAAATTCAAATATCGAGCCATGCCAGGCATTGGTTCCGGACTGCGTGATGATGATGACCTGGGCGCCGGGATGTTTGCCGAATTGCGCGCCGTAGGTATCGCGCAGAACATTGAACTCCCGCACGGCATCGATCCCCAATAATTGCTGGCTCGTTCCACCCGGCTGCATGTTATTTTCCGCGGCGCCGGTATACTCGATGCCGTTGAGCAGAAAGAGATTCTGCTGAGGCCGATTACCCGAAACGGAAAACATGTTGCCCACCGTGGAATTGGAGATTCCGGGTCCTCCCGTCTTTTGCGAAGTGAAATTGACAATTCCCGGATTCAGGGTCAGGAGTTCATCATAGCTCCGGCCATTCAGCGGAAGGCTCTTGATCTGTTGTTCCGGCACGATGCCGGCGATCTCTTCGGTGGTCGTGCTCACCGCCGGCGCTCCCTCGGTCACCGTGATTTCCTGCTGTACTTCGCCAACTTTTAGAGTGAAATCCACGGTCGCTTCTTGGCCGACGGCCAAGTGGATTCCGGCGCGAACGGCCCTTCGAAAACCTGCCTTCTTCACGCCGAATTCGTATTCACCAACGGGAAGCTCAGCGAAACGGTAATGTCCCCCCGCATCGGTGGAGGCGGTACGCTGCGCTTCCGTTTCTAAATTGCGGGCGCTGACCGTTGCTCCAGGGACCACCGCGCCCGATTCGTCCGTCACGACTCCCGAAATAGCAGCGGACACTTGAGCGGAGGCTCGCATTGGGGCAAGCAGGGGGAAAAAGCAGAGGAGGATGAAAACGGTCCTAAGGGGCAAGCGCATTCTAATATTCTTGTATTCTTGCTGACTCAAATCAGCTTTGCCGGCGGCATGGCTCCCACCCATGGCGAGAATCGAGATAGCCTTTGTAATACGGATGGACTCGATATGTCAAATCGGATTTATACGATCCAGAAAAAGCGAGGGCGTCAGTGAATCGTGCAAGCCAACGGTCCAGCCGCGTTTTTGCCAGGAGCGCACGCTATTCGACTCCGGGCGCGCTGACCATGAGCTCTCCCCGATTGTCCGGGATCACGGCCATGAGCGGTTTAATGTTCAATTCGTATAAATCGCGCTAGAGCAGACGCCAGATTTGCCAGTTCATCGTCGGGCAAATGTCGTCTAACCGCAGAATGAATCGTGTTTGCATGGGCACTCTCGTCGGCAAGGCGCAGTGAAAGATGAGCCGATGTCACTTCGAACAGGATCGGACAGGTGGAGGATAGTTTGGCCGTCGGTGCACACAACTTCTCGTTGGTCGTATTCTTACGAGGAAACCTCGGAAGCCGGTGTCTGCAGGCCTGCTCGGTTTTGGGCGCCAGAGTGCCAGCGCCAAGCCGTTTGAATGATGGTCTCCAGTGAGGAGTGGGAAGGCTCCCACTGCAACGATTGGCGCGCAAGCTCGGAACTGGCCACCAGGGCCGGCGGATCCCCCGGTCGGCGGGGCGCTGCGACGGTTGGAACAGCATGGCCGCTGACGTGTCGCACCATCGCTATCACTTCCAACACGGATGCTCCTCTGCCAGTTCCAAGGTTGATGGCCCGGCTCTCGCCTCCGCGGTGGAGATATTGCAAGGCACAAATGTGTGCAGAAGCCAGATCCGTGACGTGAATGTAGTCACGGATTGCAGTGCCGTCGGGCGTGGGATAATCGGTGCCAAAGATCTGCAGGCGCTCGCGCTGTTTTAGCGCCGCCCCAATGGCCAAGGGAATCAAGTGAGTTTCGTGCTGGTGCTCTTCGCCCAGTTCGCCATCGAGATCGGCGCCGGCGGCGTTGAAATAGCGGAGAGCCACCCAACGAAGCTGCCGCGCCAGTCCCATCCACTCCAGCATTCGCTCGATGACCAGCTTTGAATCGCCATAGGGATTAATGGGGTTCCGAGGCTGATCTTCTGTAATGGGGACGGAAAGCGGCAACCCATATGTCGCGCACGTCGAGGAAAAAACAATATCTTTGACTCCGGCATCGAGCATAGCTTCCAGCAGGCTGAGCGTTCCGCCAACATTGTTTTGGAAATAAGAAAGGGGCCGCGCTACCGAGTCGGCAACCAAGGCGCTGCCGGCAAAATGGACTACGGCTTCAATCTTATGTTCTTTTAAGACCCGGCGAACGACTGCGATATCGGAAAGACTTGCCCGGACGAGCGGTCCCCACTTCACATTGTGGGCGTGCCCGGTAGAGAGATCGTCAATTACGATGGGCCGATAGTGGCTGCTCACCAGAGCTTTCGCGGTGTGGCTGCCGATGTACCCGGCGCCGCCAGTGACGAGAACATTCATCGGATTTTCAGGCTCCGGATCCGCTCATGTGGCCGTCGATTTGTGGCCGAAATGGAAGTATCCCCAATTTCGGGAAGGCGCCGATATTTCCTCGTAGAGTTCTTCGTAGGCTGTAACCATTGCAGGTACGTCGAACTTTTCCTTGGCCTGGGTAGCAGCGGCAGCGCTCATCGCCCGCCGCAAATCACAATCTCTTAAGAGGGTCATCATCGCTTCAGAAAGCTGCTCGGCATAGCCCGCCTGCACAATAAAACCTTGTTTGCCGTTTTGCAACAGCTCCGGCACGCCGCCCACGGCTGTACTCACGATGGGCAAGCCCGCCGCCATGGCTTCGGCGCCGTGTAAGCCGGTTCCGTCAGCCGCTTCCGAGAAACCGAATGAGCGAGACTAATATATAATGCCGGATTTGCCACTCGAAAGAGGCTCTCCCGTGAGGACGGCTTCCATAGATTTGCCGCGCGTAAAATCCCGCCTGAATCCCAACCAAATCCGTAGCTTTTGGGCGGCCTGGGGCGGTTGGACGATGGACGGCATGGATTCGTTTATTTACTCCCTCGTTCTTGTGCCCGCCCTGCAAGAGTTGTTGCCGAGGTCTGGAATTCCGGGTACGCCCGCGAATGTGGGTTTCTATGGTGGTTTGCTCTTCGCTCTTTTCATGGTGGGTTGGGGAACCGGCATGATTTGGGGGCCCATAGCCGACCGCTTCGGCCGCGTGCGCACCATGATGTTCAGCATTCTTTCGTTTTCGCTCTTCACCCTCCTGGCGGCGTTCTCGACCGGAGTTTGGACCCTGGCGCTTTTTCGCTTTTTGGCCGGGGTCGGAATTGGCGGAGAGTGGGGAATCGGAGCGGCGCTCGTCTCCGAGGATTGGCCCGAGGAACGCCGAACCATGGGTGCGGCCCTGATGCACACGGGCTATTACATAGGTTTCTTCTTGGCGGCCGCGGCGAATTATTTCATCGGCAGCCGTTTTGGCTGGCGGTACATGTTCGCGGTGGGTGGCGTTCCAGCGATGTTCATCGCCTGGATAAGGAAGAACGTGCGCGAGCCGGTTCGCTGGGAAAACAAGCTCGAGCAGCTTGGCGAGACGTGGTCCATGCGCCGCGCCTTTTTGGTGCTCTTCTCGCCGCAATATCGCCGCCGCACGATCCTGAACTCGATCTACCTGATTGTGTCGCTTACTGGATTGTGGGCTGGCTCCGTATATACGCCCGCGGCGATGACCTACATCGCCGACCGAGCCGGCCGCACGGTGATGGAAGCCGCGCGGCTGGCGTCGTATTCGACGGCGCTCCTGGGGATGGGCACGGTAATCGGCGCTCTTATTGTCCCCTTTCTAGCCGATTGGTTAGGCCGCCGAATCACGCTGGCCGTTTTCTACACATTAATGTCGGCTTCGATCTGGATTGCCTTCGGCCGCGTCTTTTATATGGAGATGCATGCAATCGGCTGGTTCATTTTCTGCTCGTTTCTGCTGGGTTTGGGAGGTGCCAACTTCATCGTGTATTCGTTTTGGCTTCCGGAACAATATGGGACGGAGTGCCGCGCCAGCGCATTCGCATTCACCACAAATGTCGGACGTTTCGCGGCGGCTGGCTTTACTTTTCTCGTCGGCGCCGGGATGCGCCACTTTCAAACTCTTGGCACACCCATCGCACTGACGGCTTTCGCTTTCGTGGTCGGTCTATTGCTCTTGCCTTTTGGCGAAGAGACCAAGGGCAAGCCCCTGCCAGCTTAAATCATTGCGCAAGCTTGGAGCGGGACCACCGAGCTCCTCGCATGGCCCAAGTCACCCTGGGAACCCGGTATCGCTTCCCTTGAGGTTGACCGTCAGCAGCAGCAATCCCTACCCAAGAAATTCCGGGTCAAAATAAAAGGAGGCGGCCCAGGTCAAGCCGCCTCCTCATTGTCCCCGGTGAGGGACTGTCCTTGCCCGTCGGAGGAGGGCAGGACACGTGTGTGCTAGCCTAGAGCTTAGAACCCTGGCGGCGGCTAAAGGTTTCGCGAATTTTTGCGAATATCTCCGACCGTTCTTCTTTTTGTTAAGTCCCTTAGCTACACTATCCTACGCATATGCCGCGAGACGAGGTACTCACGGAAGACGCGGTGCTGAATTTTCTTGGACGAGCGCGAGGCTCGGCGTCGATCCGAGAGATCGCCTCAGGCTTGAGCCTGCGGCATGCCGGAAGGCGTGCTCTCGGCGTCCTTCTATCGCGATTGAAGCGCCAACGCCTCGTCGAAGAGTTGAGAGGCGGCCAATATCGCCTCGCGGGCGCCAGACCACAACCACGTGCCGACGCAAAATCTAACGTCAGGCTTGCGGGGCCGCCGAGGCCGGCAACGCGCGATGCCAATTTGCTCACCGGAAGGCTGGTCGCCCATCGCGATGGATACGGCTTTGTGGTTCCCGAGTCGCCACGAAAGGACCTTGATGGCGATCTCTTCATTCCTCCGGACCAATTGGGCGATGCGATGCACGGAGACCGGGTTATCGCTCGCATCGAGCGGCGCCACACCCGGGGAAGTCAGGCCCCCGGTTCTGCGGCGCGCGCCGAAGGGCGAGTGGTGCAGGTCCTGGGCCGTGCTCATCCAACTGTTGTGGGGATCTTTCATTATGGGCACCGCAGCAATTTTGTCACTCCTTACGAATCCTTCGCGGTTAGCTGAACTGGAAGGTGCGGTTGTAAACGTCGAGATTACGCGATTTCCGCGGGCTGGCGTGCCGGCGGCGGGGCGTATTGTCGAAATCCTGGGTCGGCCGGGAGAATTCGGCCTCGATGTAGAAATTCTGATCCGCAAACATCATCTGCCGCACCAGTTCTCGCAAGATGTACTGGACGAGGCACGGACAACCGCGCGGCCGGTAGGGAATGCCGAACGCGAGGGCCGTCGCGATTTTCGCCACTTGCCAATCGTGACGATTGACGGGGAGACAGCGCGCGATTTCGATGATGCCGTTTACGTGGAAAGGCGTCCTGAAGGCTGGCATCTTCAGGTGCATATCGCCGATGTCGCCCATTATGTCGTACGAGATTCGCCTCTTGACCGCGAAGCGCGTCTGCGAGGCACTTCCGTCTACTTTCCGGATCGCGCGGTGCCGATGCTGCCCGAGCAGCTCTCGAATGGAATCTGCTCCTTAAATCCGCGCGAGGACCGCCTGGTCATGAGCGTGCTTCTCGAGCTCGATCACCACGGCGAAATCACCGATGCGGAATTCGCGCCGGGTGTAATTCGTTCTGTCGAACGGATGACCTACACGGCCGTGAATCAGGTGATTGAGGGCGATCCCGTGGCCAGTTCGCGTTATGCGGCTCTGGCCGACCGTTTTCGCGAGATGCGCGATCTCGCGCTGATTCTGAACGCCCGCCGCACGCGGCGCGGCTCGATGGATTTCGATCTCCCGGAAAGAGTGCTCACCTTCGATGCCGAGGGACAGACGACCGGCATTGTCCGCAGCGAGCGCAATATCGCGCATCGTTTGATCGAGGAGTTCATGCTTGCAGCCAACCAGGCCGTAGCGAATTATCTGGAGCTGCGCGGATTACTCTCGCTGCACCGCGTTCACGAAAGACCCGACCCGAACAAGGTGCTCGAATTTGAAGAACTGGCGCACGCTTTCGGCTACTCGCTAGGCATCCCCGGGCTCTCCGAAAAACGGATAGCCGTCCGCCATGGACGGATTGCGGCGCCTGGCCGAACGGGAAGGGGCGCCGGCTCGCGCGAACGGCCGATGGTGGTTAAGCTTCCGAGCTCGCAGGATTTTCAGATCCGGCCCCAGCACTATCAGCGGCTAACGCAAAAGATCGCCGGCAAACCGGAGGAACGAATTTTGTCCTACTTAATGTTGCGCTCGCTCAAACAGGCGCGTTATGCGGTCGAACCGCTGGGCCATTTTGCGCTGGCCTTTGATCAATACACCCATTTCACGTCGCCCATTCGCCGTTATCCCGATCTGATTGTCCATCGCGTGCTCAAGTGGGCCCTCGCGCATCCCAATGCGCGCTCAGAACAAAGACCGCATCCCGATGTGCGCCCCGGACAAGCGCACGCCGATGCACGTCCGGAAGAAGCTGGCCCCTATAGCCGAGGAGAACTCACTGCCATCGCTGTCGAGTCTTCGGAAGCCGAGCGGCGCGCCGACGCAGCCGAACGAGAGCTCATGGATTGGAAGACGGCGCAATTCATGGAGCAGCATCTTGGGGACGAATATGAAGCCTTGATCATCTCCGTGCAAAAGTTCGGCTTCTTTGTGGAACTGATGGAGATCTTTGTGGAAGGGCTCGTACCGATAAATCGCTTGGAAGAAGAGACCCGCGCACACTGCCTATACCGCGAACGAGATCATGCCATTGTCTCCGGCCGCGGTAACCACACGCGCATCTGGAAGCTCGGCGATCGTGTGCGCGTCCGCGCGGAACGTATCGATCCCATGCGCCGGCGCGTGGAATTCGCGCTGGCCACTTGATTCCGCGCTTCTCCTCCGCAGCCCGTTGCGATATCTTTGTGTGCTTTTCGCGAGGTGAACCGTGGCCATTCGGATGTGCCCGCACTGCGGAAACACCGTTCCTGCAGCTCGTGTTTTGGCGCTCTCCGACGGTATGGAGTGCCCGCATTGCCAAACACGGCTGGAAGTTGCCACGGGAAGCCGCATGATCGCTGTCACCGCCGGCCTTCTCGCCGGCTGGCTGGTATGGTGGGTTACTCGCGGCTCGACGAATACCCTTGGCTTCGCCCTCCCGGTTTTACTTTCGTTTCTTGCCTTCGGCATCGTCTCGCCGCTGGTTTTAATGTTCACTGCGGCATTACGCACTGCGCCGGCCGCGCCCGTTTATGAGCCCGTCGCCGTTCATGGCGGCCACGGACAAAGCGTGCACGATCATGCGGGCGGCCATCACTAAACTCGATCGCGGCTAAGCCTTTCTCCTCGCCCTGCCGTTCCCTGAATTTCCCAGCCTCATGCATTGCCTTTATTCTCGTTCCGCTGGAGGATATACGCGCACACAATACTTTGCAGGTACAGGAGGATCGGTGAAACCTTCCGTAGGGTTGATCGGATTGGGCCTCATGGGCCGTCCTATAGCCGCGAATCTGTTGAAAAAGGGATTCTCATTGACTGTATGGAACCGCACGGCTTCGCGCGCCCAGGAGTTGGTATCGCAGGGCGCGCGAGTGGCAGCCACGCCTCACGAAGCAGCCGCTGCTTCGGACGTGCTGATCATGATCGTGAGCGATCCGCCGGCGGTGGAGCAGGTGCTGGGCGGCGAAAAGGGCGCACTGAGCGGATTGCGCCGGGGCAGTGTGCTGGTGGATTGCAGCACGGTTTCGCCGGAGCTGGCGCGCCGCACGGCGGCGGCATGCTCGGAACGCGGCATTGAATATCTCGACGCGCCCGTGACCGGCGGAACATGGGGTGCGGAGAAGGCCGAATTAGTGATGATGGTTGGGGGCGCTGCGGAAACTTTGAAGCGCGTCGAACCAGTTTTTGGCGCGATCGCCAAGCGCTGGTTTCACCTTGGCCCGGCTGGCGCCGGTCAAACAGTAAAACTCGCCATGAATCTGCTACTCGCCCTGGAAGTTGATGCCTTGGCCGAAGCTTTGGCGCTGACCCGGGCCGGAGGGGTGGCCGGCGAACGTCTCGTCGAAGTAATGCAGTCGAGCATGGGACGGGCGCCGGTCCTCGACGTCAAGGCGCCCCTGCTTCTCGAGGGCAAATATCCCCCGAGTTTCCCGTTGCGGCTTATGCACAAGGATCTGGTCCTCGCCTTGGAACTTGCCAAACAACTCGGAGTTTCCTTGCCCGCCGGGAGCGCGGCTCGCGAGGTCTACGCGAAAATACTGAACTCCGCTCGCGAAGATGTGGACTACGCGGCGATTGGCCGGTATTGGGATAAAGCGGGCGCGCAAGGGCGCTAAGTTTAAGGCTTGGCTGTGGGCGGAAAAAAGCAAAGCGGCAGGTCGCGCGATGTCTTGAGACCCGCCGGCGCGGCCAGGATCGCGGGTATTGCGTTTACCACCAGGGCCGCGGTGGCGATATCTCCATGCGTCCCGCCGGGAATTGTCAAAACGAGGTTCGGTTCGCCGCGCAGTTCAATTTTATCGTTTGACTCCGGCGCGCCGACGTAGATCTGCAGCTCCATGACAATTTTTTCTGTTCCTCCGCAAACTCCGCGGGCAATCTGATGTACTCCTGCGGTCCGGCCAGGAGCCACCTCCAGGAATTCGGTGCGAAAAGCTTCGCGCGCGATGACTGGCTCGACGGTTTCCGTAATTTCGTCGATCTCGAAGCCGAAGCCATCGGCCACCATCGCTATCGATTCAGGCAGTCCATGATGCTTGATAGTCCCCGCGGCAACTTGCTCTTTAAACTCCTCGGGGCTCAACCCTGCGCCCACCTTCTTCTGCAGCGGCAGCCGCCGCTTTGATGCGTCTGCGATGCGCGTTACACTTACCGAATCCACTCGTTGTGCGGCGGCGCCCAACGTGAGCACGAGCTTATCCATGACAAAGCCGGGATTCACCCCCGTGCCGACCAACGCCACGCCCCAGGATTTCGCCTCCTTATCCAACTTCGCGGCCAAATCCGGATATTTGCGATAGGGATAGGCGAGCTCCTCACAAGTCGAGACCACGCACGATTCCGAGGCCAGACAGGCGGAGAGCTGATCGATCACGGCGGGTAAATGCGAAGAAGTCGAGTGCACGACGACGTCTGCCGCTTCGCCCAGAATGTCCGTATCGGCGCTGATCGCGATGCCCCATGGGGCATCGCTAGCTCCTGCGACCTCACCGAGGTCGCGGCCCGCTTTGGCGGGATCGGTGTCGATCGCTCCGATCACCTCGATCGCTTGCTTTTCTCGCATCAGGCGCACCAGGGATGCACCGATGGGCCCGACGCCATATTGGATGGCACGAATCTTCTTCCTCACGTGAACTCCTGTGATTCTCGATCAGCCAGGCATGCAGCCAGATGAGCCAAATAAGGTAAAGGAATCGCCCGCATCGTTCAACTATTTGAAGGCGGTTGTCGCGGCAAAATGAGAATGTCCGGTTTGTGCAAAGTAGAAATGTCCGGTTTCATCCAAGGCGGGAGGCAGGATGGGACCGGAGCGAATCGAGTTGAGCACGAAGGAACGGGAGCGGTTGAAGGTGTTACACGAAGTCGAGCAAGGCCATCTGAAGCAGGTGGAAGCGGCACGGCGTCTGCGACTGACTGACCGCCAGGTACGGCGCTTGCAGAGGCGTCTGCGAACTCAGGGAGATGGCGGGATCGTGCATCGGTTGCGCGGCCGGGGCTCGAACCGGAAAATTCCCGAGAACGGGGCGCAGCGCGCGTTGCGCGCCTTGCGCCGGGAGCGCGAGCGGGGATTCGGCCCCACGCTGGCCGCCGAGCACCTGGCGCGCCAGGGTCTCTCGGTCAGCCGCGAGACGCTGCGGAAAGGGATGAG
>WNGQ01016927.1_pt1 | contig 11888 bp, 10 predicted proteins | sample 5407661 | NCBI WGS metagenome assembly WNGQ01 (sample SAMN13153382, study PRJNA577476) | soil metagenome | isolation source: 60 cm soil or saprolite under Garry oak tree replicate 2 | place: USA:California | collected 2016-06-15
GCGGTGCTGGCCGCCATCGACGGCGAGCCGGCCGGGGTGCTGGCGATTGCCGACCCGGTGAAGGAGGATTCGGCTGCCGCGATCGCGGCGCTGCGCCGCCTGGGCGTAGAAGCGGTCATGCTGACCGGCGATAACGCCCGGACCGCCGCCGCGATCGCCCGTCAGACCGGGATCAGCCGGGTGCTGGCCGAGGTGCTGCCCGGGCAGAAAGCCGGCGAGATCCGCCGCCTGCAGGCCGAGGGCCGCACGGTCGCGATGGCCGGCGACGGGATCAACGACGCCCCCGCGCTGGCCGCCGCCGACGTCGGCCTGGCCATCGGCACCGGCACCGACGTGGCCATCGAAGCCGCCGACATCACCCTGATCTCCGGGTCGCTGGCCGGGGTGGTCACCGCCATCTCGCTGTCCCGGGCCACGATGCGCAACATCCGGCAGAACCTGTTCTTCGCCCTGGCCTACAACAGCATCGGCATCCCGGTCGCCGCCGGGATCTTGTACCCGATTGCCGGGATCCGGCTGTCCCCGATCCTCGCAGCCGCGGCGATGGCGCTGTCGTCGCTATCGGTCGTCGGCAACGCCAACCGGCTGCACCGCTACCACCAGGCGCCGCTCTCGCCCGCCGGCCAGGTTCACGCCGAACCGCAGATCGAGACGCCCAGCAGCGCGGGCGCCGGCCAGGCTGAAGTCGTGCCGGTAACCGATCCGGTATGCGGGATGACCGTGGAGCCCGCCACATCCTCCGGACCCCGCGGCAGCGGAGCGGACACCGTGTATTTCTGCTCGGCAGGCTGCGCCGCGGCCTTCGACGCCGATCCAGACCGGTACGCCGCGGCGGGCACTGCCGCGCCGGGCGCGGCTATCCGGTAACCGGCACCGTCCGGCGCCTGAACCCGTAATCCTGCGTCCGGAGTCGCTACCCCCCAGGGGTATAGAGTCGAGAGTGTGAACAGCGACGGCGGCCTGGCCAGGGTTAGGAGGGGCGGCATGGCACACCACGAGAACGCATACGATGCCCGGGCGGGCGAGAGCGGCCAGGTGCCCGCCGGCAAGGTCGCCACGACGGTCTTGCACGTGGGCGGGCTGGGCTGGGCGAGTGAGAAGGCGGTCGTGGAGCAGGTGCTCGGCCGCCGGCCCGGAGTCGGGCTGGTGGAGGCCAACCCGGTGTCGCAGACCGCCACGGTCACCTTCGACACCGCGCGGACCTCGGTCGCCGAGCTGCGGCGGTGGGTCGAGGAATGCGGCTACCACTGCGCTGGCCAGTCGGTGCCCTCCCACGTCTGCGACCCGATGGCCGAGCCCGACCCGGTGGACGGGCATGGTGCGGTGCCGGCCGCGCCCTGGCCGGCGGGCAGCGCAGTGGAGCACGGCGGGCACGAGATGGCTGCCGGGGAGGACGCGGCATCTGCCCAGGAGATGATGGGCCACGGCGGTGCGGCTGGCATGTCGATGGAGGCCATGGTCGCCGACATGCGCAACCGCTTCCTGGTGGCGGCGGTGCTGTCGGTGCCGATCCTGCTGTGGTCCCCGATCGGGCGCACCGTGCTGGGGTTCACGGCCGCGGCGCCGTTCGGCCTGCGCGACGATGTCTGGCTGCTGCTGCTGAGCCTGCCGGTGATCTTCTACTCGGCGTGGATCTTCTTCGACGGCGCGGTCCGGGCGCTGCGGGCCCGCACCCTGGACATGATGGTGCTGGTCGCGGTCGCGATCGGCGCCGGATGGCTGTATTCGCTGGTGGTGACCCTTACCGGCGGTGGCGACACGTTCTACGAGGCCGCCTCGGTGCTGGCCGCGTTCGTGCTGCTTGGTCACTGGTTTGAGATGCGGGCGCGGGGCGGCGCGAACGACGCCATCCGGTCCCTGCTGGATCTGGCCCCGCCCAGGGCCACCGTGATCAGGGACGGCGAAGTTGTCGAGGTCATCACCGCCGAGGTGGTGGCCGGGGACCTGCTGCTGGTGCGGCCCGGCGACAAGATCGCGGTGGACGGCGTGGTGGAGGAGGGCCGCAGCGAGGTCGACGAGTCGGTGGTGACCGGGGAGAGCCTGCCGGTGTCCAAGGCGCCCGGCTCGCCGGTCATCGGTGCCACGATCAACAAGAACGGCACGCTGCGGGTGCGGGCCACCAAGGTCGGCGCCGACACCGCCCTGGCCCAGATCGTCAAGCTGGTGCAGGAAGCGCAGAACTCTAAGGCCCCCGGGCAGCGGCTGGCCGACCGGGCGGCGTTCTGGCTGGTGTTCGTGGCGCTGATCGGCGGCGCGGTGACCCTGCTGGCCTGGCTGGGCGCCGGGCGGTCGCTGGCGACGGCGATGCTGTTCGCCATCACCGTGGTCGTGATCACCTGCCCGGACGCGCTGGGCCTGGCCACCCCGACAGCGATCATGGTGGGCACCGGCCTGGGCGCCAAACGGGGCATCTTGTTCAAGAACGCCATGGCGCTGGAGACCTCCGCCCGGATCAGCGCGGTGGTGATGGACAAGACCGGCACCCTGACCAAGGGAGAGCCGGAGGTGACCGGCGTCGTAGCCGACGCCCTGCCAGAGCGGGAGGTGCTGCGGCTGGCGGCCGCGGTGGAGCGGGAGTCGGAGCACCCGCTGGCCGAGGCCGTGGTGAAGCACGCGGACGGCCTGGGTGTTCCCGCCGCCCACGCCGAGGGGTTCGAGAACGTCCCGGGTCACGGCGCGCTGGCCCAGGTGGACGGCCGGACGGTGGCGGTCGGGAACACCCGCCTGATGCAGCGCGAGGGCATCGACCTGGGGGAGCTGGCAGGCCGGCGGGAGGAGATGGCCTCGGCCGGGCAGACCGTGGTGTGGGTGGCCGTCGGCGGGCGGGCGGTGGCGCTAATCGGCATCGCCGACGCCCCCCGCCCGACCTCGGCCGCCGCCGTCGCCGCGCTGGCCGAGGACGGGGTTGAGGTGGTCATGCTGACCGGGGACAACCAGGCCACCGCCCAGCGGATCGCGGCGCAGCTCGGTGTGCCGACGGTGATCGCCGAGGTGCTACCCGGCGACAAGGCCAGTAAGATCGCCGAGCTGCAGCAGACGGGCAAGAGCGTCGCCATGGTCGGCGACGGCGTCAACGACGCGCCCGCCCTGGCCCAGGCCGACCTGGGGATCGCCATCGGCGCCGGTACCGACGTCGCTATCGAGACCGCCGACGTGGTGCTGATGCGATCCGACCCGCTGGACGTGCCCACCGCGCTCGAGATCGGCCGCGGCACCCTGCGCAAGATGCGCCAGAACCTGGGCTGGGCCATCGGCTACAACTCGGTCGCGCTGCCGATCGCGGCCGGTGTCTTCGAGCCCGCGTTCGGGCTGGTCCTCCGGCCCGAGATCGCCGCCCTGTCCATGTCCGGGTCAAGCTTCCTGGTCGCCGTCAACGCCCTGCTGCTCAGGGGCCTCCGGCTCCCCAGGCCCGCAAGCCAGGCCGCATAGCGGGTGTCCCGGGCGGACTGCACCATGCCCGGCCGGCGCCCGGTCCGAGAACCCGGACTGCTTGTAGCTGGCCACGAGCTGGCTGCCGAGGATGCCGATCGCGGTGACGGTGCGCTTGCAGGCCTCGGAGCAGAGTCAGATATCAGGGGTGGGTCCGGACTTAGGTCATCTCCACGTCCGCGCTCGAGCCCCGGGTGACCTGGTGTACTTCGACGGGGTCGGGCACGTCGCCATGTACGTGGGTGGCGGCTACACATCGACGCCCGGCAGACCGGAATGGACGTGCAGAAGATCCCGATGAGCGGCTGGTACGCTCCACCCTGGTCGGAGCCGCCCGCCCGTACAGCGCCGAGCCTGCACGGCGCGGCGGGCGGGTCAGCATCCGCTCATGGCTGGACCAGTGTTCGTTCGGCTTAATGAATTCCCGATCGGCATCTGCCGAACCCGCCTTGTCACTTCTGCAGCGGGGTGCCGACCCCTCCGGTGCACGCGCCGCCGTGCTCGGGGGTGTATGTCGGCGACGCGCGGAACTTGTTCACGAACTGCTGCAGCCGGGGGTCCGCAGGCGAGCTGACCTTCAGCTGGAATCCCCAGGAGGATATGACGATCGGCGACGGCAGCCCCGGGTACGGGGTCAGGTCTATGTACCGGGAGGGAGCGCCTTCGGCAGATGACACGAGGGCCTGCTTCTGGACGAACGCCCGCAGCTGGTTCACCTCCGATTGCGGCAGCGAGGGCTGGTAGGTGATCCAGACCGCGCCGTGCTCCAGGTTGTGCACCGCGCGCTCGCTGGGCACCGGCCGGTCGTAGACGCCGCAGTTCATCCAGGTCGCGTTGTGCTGGCCGCCCACCGGCGGGATGACTGAGTAGGTCACCGGCCCGGTGACATGGTCGTGGGCCAGCGCCTGCGCGGCCGGCCCGTTATGGCTCGCGGCCGGCCAGCCGGTGGTGACGTACTCGACGACACCGGGAATGCCCGAGGTGTCCGGCACCTGGTGCGCGGCAGCGTGCACGGTCGCCGTGCCGCCCACGCCCGGCGGGATGACCTCGGCGCTGGCGCTGCTGTTGCGGCTGGCGGCGTACCAGGCCACCACGCCGATGATCACTGCGGCGACGGCGGCGATCGCGCCGATGGTGATCAGGTTGCGGCGCCGCTCGGCGCGCTTCTGCTGGGCGCGCAGGGCCGCGACCCGCTCGCGGCGGGCGGCCTGCTTGCCCTTCTTGGCGTTCGGCACCGGGGCTCCCGTTGTCTTCATGTCTAGAACAGACAGGCTATGGCCTCCTGGCTGGTGAACAGGCAGGTGCGCCTGGTCCCGAGCGGGCAGGTCCTGGGCCGTAAGTCTTGCTGATCCGGGCCCTCGGACCCTAAGAGAAGATACCCTTAGGGGGTATCTCTTCCTGTATACCCCCTACGGGTATATAGGAAAGGATGAGCGTCATGGAAACCGCGATCCTGGCCGAGGGCCTGGCCAAGCGCTTCGGTGATTTCCGGGCCCTGGCGGGCCTTGACCTGGCGGTGAGCCGGGGCGAGGTGCTGGGGTACCTGGGGCCGAACGGGGCGGGCAAGACGACCACCATCCGGCTGCTGCTGGGAATGCTCCGGCCGACGTCCGGCCGGGCCGAGATCTTCGGCCTGGACGCGCAGCGGGACACGCTGGCGGCGCACAGGCGGCTCGCCTACGTCGGCGGTGAGACCAGCTTGTGGCCGTCGCTAACCGGCGCGGAGACGCTGCACCTGCTGGGGCGGGTGCAGGGCCGTGCCGATCCGGCCTACCGGGACGAGCTGATCGAGCGGTTCGCCCTTGACCCGTCCAAGAAGGTGCGCAGCTATTCCAAGGGCAACCGGCAGAAGCTGGCCCTGATCGCGGGCCTGGCCAGCCGGGCCGACCTGCTGCTGCTGGACGAGCCGACCAGCGGCCTTGACCCGCTGATGGAACGAGAGTTCCGCCGCTGCGTGCTAGAGGCCCAGGGCCGCGGGCCAGACTGTGTTCTTGTCCTCGCACATCCTGAGCGAGGTCGAGGCGCTGTGCGACCGGGTGGCGATCTTGCGCGGCGGCCGGCTGGTCGAGGCCGGCACGCTGGCCGACCTGCGCCACCTGTCGGCGCTGTCGGTGGAGGCCACCTTCACCTGCGCGCCGCCGGACCTGTCGCTGGTGCCCGGCGTCAGCGATGTGGAGGTGGACGGCAACCGGGTGCGCCTTCAGGTGCACGGCTCGGTCGAGCCGCTGCTGCAGCGGCTGACCGCGGTATGCGTCACCCAGCTGCTCAGCCGGGAGCCCTTGCTGGAGGAACTGTTCCTCGCCCAGTACGGCGCCGGGCCGGCGCCAGCCAACTAGGAGGTGACCTGCGATGTCCGCTGAGACGATCGGCATCCGCCGCCCGGTTCGGGCCGCCCGTTATCCGGGTCTGGCAGCGGCCGGCCGTGCCGCCCGCGGTGCGACGCGGGGCGCCCTGATCTGGGGCGCGGTGTTCGGGCTGATGGTGTGGGAACTCGTCAGCCAGTCCGGCAACGAGTACCCCACCACGGCGGCCCGGGCGATGCTCACCAAGACGATGGGCTCCGACGTCGGGCTGCAGGCGATCTTCGGCATGGCACACCACATCGATACGGTCGCCGGATACACCGCCTACCACGCCCTCGGCGTGCCCGGCCTCATCGGCGCGATCTGGGGGCTGCTGGCCGCCACCAGGCTGACGCGCGGGGAAGAAGAGGCTGGCCGCTGGGAGCTGCTGCTGGCCGGCCACACCACCCGCCGGCGCGCCGCGGCCGTCGGCGCGCTGTGCAGCCAGCTGTCCGGTACCCGCCGCCAGGCGGCCGCGATGGCCGCTGCGGTGTTCGGTGTCGCCTACCTGATCCGGCTCATCGGCTACACCAGCACCTCGCTGACGTGGCTGCGCTGGGCCAGCCCGCTCGGCCTGGCCGCCCGCCTGGCCCGGCGCAGCGCCCTGAGCTGGCTCGGCGGCCTGGCCGCCGGCGGGCTGATCCTGGGACTGACCGCGAAAGGCACCGAAACCGTGTTCTCGAGCCAGTCCGGCGGGGCCCTGCAGAAGCTCGGCGGGGCCTCGGGAGGCGCCTGCTCGCCCGGCCGGTCGCCCGGCTGCCCTGGCTGGCAGGCCGGCTCGCGGTGTCGGTGACGCTGCTGACCGGAGCGGGCCTGACGGCCGGCCTGTTCACCTGGATCGGGGCGGCGGCCACCGGCGCGGGCCTGATCGCCCGTGCGCCCGCCGCAGGCGTGCGGTCGGACAGCGCCGCCATCGTTGTTGCCATCGGGATCGCCGCCGCTGTCGCCGGTGCGGCGGCGTTCGCCCGCCGCGACCTGGCGGGCACGTGAGCTACTACAGTGGATACTGTGCCGGGGTACGGTAGGGCGCCAGGCACGGTAGCGAGGGGGAGCGATATGTACGGATACTCCGCGGACAAGGAGGCTTACCTCGCCCGGCTGCGCCGGATCGAGGGCCAGGTGCGCGGGCTGCAGCCGATGGTCGAGGAAGACAAGTACTGCATCGACATCCTGACCCAGGTGTCGGCGGTGACCAAGGCACTGCAGTCGGTGGCGCTGGGCCTGATGGAAGACCATCTGGGGCACTGCGTAGCCCAGGGAGCCGCCGAGGGCGGCGAGGTGGCGGCCGCGAAGGTCCGCGAGGCGTCTGAGGCCATCGCCCGCCTGGTCCGGTCCTGAGACCGGGAATTGCGCCATGACATCGGCGGGTCGCCGCGATGCCCGCGGGCACTGCGTGCACTCCGTCACCGGGGAGCTGACGAACCTCGGTGAGGTCAGCGACGCGCGCCGGGTCGTCTGCTCGGCCCCGCCCGGCCCCGCCCGCGTCACCACCATCGGCGAGCAGAAGGCAGCCAACCCCCTGCTGGCCGCACCGGACGAGGACGCCTTCGCCCGCCGCCTGCTGGCCAGCCTGGGCTCCTACCCCGCCTACTTCGCCCGGCTCGGCGAGGTCAACCGCCGCGGTCCCGCCCTGCTGCCCGGCCAGCCGGGCCTGGCCCCGCTCACCCCGGCTGCCGTGAGCTCCCTGATGGACCAGGACGGCTGGGTGATCGACGTCCGGCCCGTGGCCGGCTTCGCCGCCGGGCACATCCCCGGCGCGATCTCCATCCCGCTGCGCGACCAGTTCGCCACCTGGCTGGGCTGGCTGGTCCCGGACGGGGCGCCGCTAGGGTTCGTGCTCGCCCCGGGCAGGACCCGGCCGAGGTCGCCTGGCAGGCCCTCAAGGTCGCCTCCATGACCCTGGGCAACCTCGCCGCGTTCTTCCAGACTTCGGTGAAACGGCTGCTCGCCTACCCACCATCAGCCAGGTCGGCTACCTGCTCATGACCGTCGCCGTCGCCACCCGCAGCAGCACCACGAAATTGGCTCATTGCTGACCGCCCTCGCCTGGCCTTGATCGCCACGTTGCTAGCGGGCCGCGCGGGCATCGGGGCAGGCTGCCTGATGTGCTCACAAATAAATTCATCGCTGGGTACTCCGAAGGCGGCAGTTATACGTCAACATAGCAAAGCCCCTTAAAGGGACTTACCTCCCGTAATCCACAGACTGGAGCCCCTTGAACCTGTCTGGCCGGATGGGGCTGGTTTACGAGAACAAGTATTCGCAAGGGACTGGGGCGGGTCCAACCTGCTGGGATGAACATGCTGCGTCAGATGGGGTGCGTTCCGGCCGGTCGCGCTGTGGGGTCAGCGCAGTCATGCGCCTTGCAAAAGCCGTGAGGCACAGCAGCGGACAGGGTCTGCCAGGGAGGGAATGGCAGTACGGCGACCATGGATTGTCGGTCAAGAATGTGCCTTCTGGCGCGGGGCCGGCTCAGCCAGGCGGCGAACAAGTCAGGGGAGATTGAACTGGTCATTTCTTTATCCCGCCGCACATTCCCGCTGTGCCCGGCGGCACCGAGTATGCCGAGCGGGCTCACCGGCGTCGCTCTCCTCATTGGGGATCATCATCGGGGTAATACGTTAGGCCAGGCCTGGCCCTGCATCTGGCAGTGGTGCCGTCGTAGGCACGCCGGGCCGCTGGGGGGATGCCTCGCTGGGGGGTGTCCGCGCAAGAAAGGAGCCTGGGCGCAAGCCTGCAGTAAAAGGGGGGGAGGCTCTAATAGGGGGCTTCCCACGAGGACCATTGGGAGGTCCTTGCAATGCAAGGAACATGGAGGAGAGCGCTTCGGCGCGCTGCGACTATCGTCGCGGGCACAACGGTGCTCACGGTGATAGGCGCTGGCGTGGCGCTTGCGGCGGTTTCGCCGAGCGAAGTCACAGCCAGCAGCACCACGCTCTACTGGAGCGGTCAGGGTTCGCCGGTGAACCAGTTGTGCGGAGATTCCGCTGATCCCGGCGCCGGCGGTTACCAGAACGGTGCGACCGCAGGCAGCTACATGCTCTGGATTTTCGCGACTGATGGCGGGAGCGTCACGCCCCCGCCGACCCTGACCATCAACAACGTGACCTACGGCCACGCTTTCAAGCCGGGCAGTAGTTCGGTTGCGGACTTCGGCTTTCCGGGTGCTTGGCAAATCGTCACGCCATACATCGACCCGGGCACCATCACGCGGGGCGACGGCGGAAGCGCATACGCCAGCTTCACGGTGAACTCCACAGGAACAGGCAAGTGGGTGTTGACGATCAGCCACGGCTGCGCGGGCACTGCGGCGGCCCAGCCGCTGACCGCCAGCAAGACCGCTGCCGGGGACTACACCACCACCTACAAGTGGGATATCCACAAGGCCGTCGATCAGACCAAGATCAACATCGCGCCGGACGGCACCGCCAAGTTCAACTACACGGTGACCGTGCACCACGACGCTGGCACCGACAGCAACGTGGGGGTGAGCGGCGACATCACCGTCGCCAACCCCAACGGCGCCGATGTGAAGCTCTCGGGCGCGACCGACCAGCTGTCGGACGGGACGAACTGCACCGTGACGGGCGCGAGCGGGGCAACGGTGCCGGCCAACGGCGACCTGAAGCTCCCGTACACCTGCCCGCTGAACGCGCTGCCCTCTGGCTCGCTGGACAACAACGCCACGGTGAGCTGGGACGCCCAGCCGCTCAGTGACGGATCCCAGCTGAATGCGGGCAGTGCTCCTGCCTCGGCCAAGGGCATCCAGTTCACTCAGCACGCGGTGGATGACCAGGTGAGCGTAAATGACACCCTCGGGGGCAACCTCGGCACGGTGTCAGTGGGCGACACTGATCCCACTACTGGCTCGAAGGACCTCACCTACTCGTACACGTTCTCGGGCGACCCGGCTGGCACCTGCACCAGCCACGACAACACGGCAACATTCACCACTAACACGACCGGGACCACCGACAGTGCCAGCAAGACGGTCCAGGTGTGTGTCGGCGCCGATCTGAAGGTGGACAAGACAGCGACCCCGTCCTTCGACCGCACCTACACCTGGGGCATCACCAAGTCCGTGGACAAGACCAAGGTCAACCAGGTCGGCGGCCAGGCCACCTTCAACTACACGGTGAACGTGACCCACGACAGCGGCACTCCTGGCAACTGGCAGACGGCTGGCAACATCACCGTCACCAACCCGAACGACTGGGAGTCCGTGGCGCTGACCGGGGTCACCGACGCGATCGACAACGGCGGGAAGTGCTCTGTCTCGGGTAACACCACCGCGACGATCGCGCCGAAGGACAGCGTCACGCTGCCTTACACCTGCACCTACAGCTCGGCGCCTAGCCCGTCGAGCTTCACCAACACCGCCACCGCCACCTGGGACCCGGCCGCAGCCTTCACTGCTGAAGGTTCCAAGGACGGCACGGCAAAGGGCGACTTCGCCAATGCCAACCCGAACATCATTGACGGCAGCGTGAACGTCACCGACACGCTGCACGGGAGCCTGGGCACGGTCAGCTACACCGACCCGAGCCCGAAGGCGCTCACCTACAGCAACACGGTGAATGTGCCGCAGTTCAACTGCATCACGGTGAACAACACGGCGACCTTCATGACCAGCGACACCAAGGCCACCGGCAGTGACAGCAGGTCGGTCCAGGTCTGTGGCCCAGCCAAGACCGGTGCGCTAACCATGGGCTACTGGCAGAACAAGAACGGCCAGGCGCAGATCACTGGCGGCGCCTCTACCAGCGGCGTCTGCAACTCGGGCACCGCGCTGCGGCAGTACCTGCCATTCCAGGACCTGAGCGCCACGGCCACGTGCGCCCAGGTCGCCACCTATGTCACCAACGTCATCAAGGCCGCCAATGCAAGCGGCTCGAGCATGAACGCCATGCTCAAGGCCCAGATGCTGGCCACGGCACTGGATGTGTACTTCAACAGCTCGATCGGTACCACCTCGATCGACCTGACCCAAATCTGCAAGATGATCGATGGCTCCGGTGCCACCGCAACGTGCTCCGGGACCTACGAGAATGTCAGCTCGGCCTTCGGCGGGGCGACCAGCCTGACGGTCAACCAGCTGCTGTCCTACGCGTCTGGCCAGTCCAACAGCGGCGGCTCGGTCTGGTACGGCCAGGTCAAGGCCACCCAGCAGCTTGCGAAGGACACCTTCGACGCCATCAACAACCAGGTCGCCTTCGGCGCCTGAGAAAGGAACCGGCTGGCCGCGAAGCAGCCAACAGTCCCCGAGGGGCGGCCCATCAGGGCCGCCCCTCGCTGCTTACCAGCTCCGCCACCCCTCGATCAGGGCGGTCAGCTTGCCCAGCGCCTTCGTGCTGTCCTTGGTGTGGGCCTTGGCCAGCAGCTGCTTGGCCTCCTTGAGCCTCTTCGCCTTGAACTGGGACCTGAACTGCCCCAAGGCCTGCTCGATGTCCAGGTGCGCATACCACACGTCCAGGAACGGCTGCTCCGCGAAGCCGCGCATCGCCGTCCGGTAGCTTTCGGCCGCCGCCAGGACGATCTTGCGGCGGGCCTTGGCGGCGAACCCGTCGTCCCGGCCCGCCACGGCCAGGCTCGCGGCCAGCCGCTTGACATCCCACTCGAACGGGCCGGGCAGGGTCTCGTCGAAGTCGTTGACGTCGAAGACCAGCCGCCGCTCCGGCGAGGCGAACGCGCCGAAATTGGACAGGTGAGCGTGCCAGAACTCGTGCAAAGCATCTGAGCTGGGCTTCTATCCTCGGCGATCGTGCTCTTCCGCCTCCTCTACTTGCTGATGGCCCGGTTGTTCGGCTGGCTGGCGCTGCTCGCCCGCAGCAGCACCTCCAAAGACGTGGAGATTTTGGTACTGCGGCATGAGGTCGCGGTCCTGCGCCGTCAGGTCGCCCGCCCGAAGCCGGGCTGGGCCGACCGCGCGGTGATCACCGCGCTCGCGCGGCTTGGCGGGGGCGCTTGCGCAGGTAAGTCGGGTCCAGCAAAGATAAGGACGAAACCCGCCGTGAGTTGATCTTCGGGTAGTTCGAGGCCGCGGCGGGCCGTGCGGTGGGCTGCCGGCCGGGCACGATCCTTCGGTTCGGCTGTGCGGCGTGTGTGTGGCTGGTACGG
>WNGQ01020157.1_pt1 | contig 11888 bp, 10 predicted proteins | sample 5407661 | NCBI WGS metagenome assembly WNGQ01 (sample SAMN13153382, study PRJNA577476) | soil metagenome | isolation source: 60 cm soil or saprolite under Garry oak tree replicate 2 | place: USA:California | collected 2016-06-15
GGCAGGGGGATTATGACGCGGCGCTCACGTCCTACCGCCTGGCGCTGCGCGATCATCCCAACGACGCACGCATCCTTCAGAACATGGCGATCGCGTTCACCAAGACGCGCCGCTACGACGAAGCGATCCGACATTATCGCCGCGCGCTCGAGCTGGACGGCTCGCTCGCGGGTGCGCACTACGGCCTTGCGTTTCTGCTGCTGCAGCGCGGCGATCCCGACGGGGCGGCGCAACACCTGAAGACCTTCCTCGCGCACCCGCCGCGGGGACCAGACGCGCAGAAGTGGGTCGAGCACGCGAACCAGACACTGCACGACCTTCGCACCGGTGGGGGGGCGGGGGGGGCGGGAAGGGGCGCGGCGGCACCTGCTCGCGCCGCCGACGAGAGGACGGGGAGCTCCTGATTCGAACGTTGGCCCTGTCTGTTCTCGCCACGGTGTTCGCCTGCAAAATCAATACTGATCTGAACCAGCCGGTGGCGATCGAAATCGTGCTGCCGGACAGCGGCCGCGTCGAGGTCACCGACACGTTCCGCCCGCGGGCTCTCGCCCTGAACGGCGTCGGCGATTCGGTGCAAGCGGAGTTCAGCTGGGCGTCGCTCGACACTGCCCTACTCGCCGTGCTCGACAGCACCACCGGCGTGTCGATCAGCAAGACGATTGGCTCGGCGCGACTGGAGGCGCGCACGGGAAACCTCTTCTCGAATCCGCAGACCGTGAGCGTCATCCCCAAGCTCGATTCGATAGGCGTGCTTGGCGCGGCCAGGCATACGGTGTTTGCGCCCGATTCCCTGTCTGATTCCCTTCGCGTCCAGGCCTACGCACTCGGCGGTGCGATCCCAGCCAATCGGCGGGTCGTCTTTACGAAGACCACCTTTCCAGCCAGCGACTCGTTGGTCACATTACCCTCCAAAGACACGGTCTATACGAACCCGAGTACCGGAGTGGCAGCCGTGCGAGTGCGGCTCCACAACGGCCCTGTTCCAGATTCCGTCGTGGTGACCGCCACAATGCAGCACGTCAACCGCACGCCAGTGCAAGGCAGTCCGCTGACTTTCGTCGTGGAGTTCAGGCCATGAACCGAGGCACGCTCACACAGCTGTTCTTTACGACCGTCGATCGGCATGCGGGGCTCCCCGCGGCGTTCCGATCGAAGGTGGGCGGCGCCTGGGTGTCCATCACGCATCGCGAGGCGCTCGGCCGGGTCCAGGCGATCTCGCTCGGCCTGCGCGAATTGGGCATCAAGGCGGGCGACAAGGTCGCCATCGTCTCGGAAAACCGCCCCGAATGGGCGCTGACCGACTACGCGTGCCTTTGCGCGCGTGCGACAGACGTCCCGATTTACCCCACGCTGACCGCCAAGCAGACCGAATACATCCTGCGGGATTCTGAATCCGTCGCGGTGTTCTGCTCGACCGCCGCGCAGGTCGCCAAGGTGCTCGAAGTGCAAGGAGCGCTGCCGGGCCTCCAGCAGATCATCGTGTTCGACGGCGATGCCGCCGCGGGGCGCCCCGGCGTCATCTCGCTCGCCGCGCTCGAGGGAAAGGGGCGCGCGGTAGTGTCGCGGCATCCCAATTGGAAAGCGGAAGCGCGGAGCGCCGGGCCCGAGGATCTCGCGACGCTCATTTATACCTCCGGCACGACGGGCGACCCGAAGGGCGTGATGCTGTCGCACCACAACATCTGGTCCAACGTGCAGGCCTGCCTGCAGATGATTCCGATCGGCAGCGGGGACGAGTGTCTGTCGATGCTGCCCCTGTCGCACAGCTATGAGCGCATGGTGGATTACACGCTCTTCCAGGCGGGCGTGATCATCAATTACGCGGAGTCGTTCGACACCGTCGCGGCGAACCTGCAGGACGTGAAGCCGACGGTCGTCTTATCGGTGCCGCGGCTCTATGAGAAAGTGTACGCGCGCGTGCTCGAGAACGCGCTCTCGGGCAGCGTCATCAAACGCAACATCTTTTTCTGGGCGAAGCGCGCAGGTGAGCACTGGGCGACGCTGTCCCTCGCCGGGCTGCCGATTCCCGGTGGACTCGCCCTGAAGAAGAAGATTGCCGACCGGTTGGTGTTCGCCAAGCTGCGGGCGCGAACCGGGGGTCGTATTCGGTTCTTCGTCTCGGGTGCGGCGCCGCTGTCGGCCGACATCGCCAGGTTCTTCTACAGCGCCGGGCTACCGGTCATCGAGGGATATGGCCTGACCGAGTCGTCGCCGGTCCTCACGCTGAACCCGCTGGATCGCATCAAGCTGGGCACGGTCGGCCGGGCGATTCCGGGCGTCGAGCTCAAGATCGCGCAGGACGGCGAGATCCTGGCGCGCGGTCCGAACATCATGCAGGGCTACTACAAGCTGCCCGAGGCGACCACAGAAACGATCGATACCGACGGCTGGCTGCACACCGGCGACATCGGCGAGATCGACTCAGACGGCTATTTGAAGATCACCGACCGCAAGAAGGAGCTGCTCAAAACGGCGGGCGGCAAGTACATCGCGCCGCAGCCGATCGAGCTGGCGGTCAAGCGCAACAAGTTCGTCGCCAATGCCATGCTCTACGGCGATCGCCGCAAATTCCCGATCATTCTCATCGTCCCGAACTTCGACAACCTCGAGCGGTGGGCGCGGGAGCGGAGCCTCACCTACGGCACGCATGCCGAGCTGATCGAGCTGGCCGATGTGCACGCGAAGATCGAGCGCGAAGTGATGAGCATGCTCTCCCATCTCGCCAAGTTCGAGACGCCGAAGAAAGTGGTGTTGCTGGAGAAAGACTTTACGATCGAGTCGGGCGAGCTGACGCCGACACTCAAGGTGAAGCGTCGCATCGTCGAGCAACATTACAAGGACAAGATCGACGCCGCCTACGCGGCCGAGGATGCGATGGCCGCGGCGATCGAGCGCTGACTTACCGTTTCTCGCCGACCCAGAGGCCGTTCTCGGCCGCGAGCTGGATGAGCCCGATCGGGAGTTCGGGCTCTTCGTTTTCTACGACAAAACGCCGGCCGCGTAACAGCACGCGATGGGCTTCGACGAGCCAGGGCGACGTCGCGAGATCGGCACCGACGACGACGCCGCGCGCGACCGAGGTACGCAGCGGCACCTTCTCACTGGCATACAACAGCGAGAGCGTAGGCTGTTCTTCCAGATCACCAGGCGGATTGATACCGACGAAGTGAATGCCTTGCATCAATGCGCTGAGGCGAGTCGCCTGCCGGACGGCGGCACCCACGAGCACGACGTAGCCGCCGGGCCCGGACAGCTCGAGCAACGCCTGCAGGCTCGCGGCATCGGCCGATGGTAATGGCGAGGGCGGCGCGTACGCGGGCCGCGGACCGGACGATTCCTTCGAGATCCGCTCTCGGCTGCGCCGGAAGTTCACGATCCCGCGCGAAATCGGATACTCCTTGTGACACACCGGACAACCGAGGATGCCCGAGCGCACCATGCGGTCTTTCATCTCACCGGTCGACAGTACGAGCATTTCCTCGCGGTGAGGCTCGGGGCAGCGGAGCAGTTCCGTCAGCTCGATGTGCATGGAGGGGGTCATCCCCGCGGCGTGTAGACCGTCGGCAATAATCGAATCTCTGTCACCGCGAGGTGTTCCGGTTGCGTCACCGCATAGACGACCGCCGCGGCGACGTCCTCGGCCCGCATCATGTTCTTGCGCTTGGTAAACCCTGGCTTCGAATCGGGATCGACGGCATCCCAGATGTCGGTGTCGACCGGCCCGGGCGAAACCAGTGTCGTGCGCACGCCGCTCTTTGCGGTCTCCTGGCGAATCACCTCATGCATCCCGCGCAGGCCGAACTTGCTCGCGGCGTAGGCCGTCGAGCCTGAGAAGCCGATATAGTCGGAGATCGAGCCGATCGTCACGAAGTGCCCGCTCCCGCGCGCGACCATTTTCGGCACGAGGGCGCGGGCGAACAGAAACGCCGCCGTGAGATTGGTGGTGATGGTGTTCGTGAAGTCGGCCGGTGTCGTCTCGACGAGCGGTTTGATGAAGAAAATGCCGGCGTTGTTCACGAGGACGTCCGGCACGCCGAGCTCTTTCTCGACGCGGCTCACGGCGCGCTCGACGTCGGCAGGTTTCGTGACGTCACAGGCGATATCGGTGCGTCGCTCGGCCGTGGCCTCCGACAGGCTGCGCGCTACGCGCACGACATGCATCCCCCCGGCTCGTAGCGCATCGGCGACGGCGAGGCCGATCCCCCGGGAGGCGCCCGTCACGAGCGCAATCTTCACAGCGAGAAGCTGCCGCCGTGCACGAGCCTGAGGAACTCATCCCGGGTCTTGCCGTCGTCCCGGAACGCCCCGCGCAGCGCGCTGGTCACCGTCTTCGAATTCTGCTTCTCGACGCCGCGCATCATCATGCAGAGGTGATAGGCCTCGATCACCACGCCGACGCCGAGCGGCTTGAGCACGCGGCAGAGCGCGTCGGCGACCTGGTCGGTGAGTCGCTCCTGGACCTGGAGCCGGCGCGCGAAGACCTCCACTACCCGCGGGATTTTGGACAGTCCCACGATGCGGCCGTTCGGGAGATAGGCGACGTGCGCCCGGCCGAAGAACGGCAGCATGTGATGCTCGCACATCGAGTAGATCTCGATGTCGCGCACACAAATCATGCTCTCGTGCGTCTCCTCGAACAGCGCGTCGCCGATCACCTCGTCGACGTTCATGCCGTAGCCGCGCGTGAGCCATTTGAGCGACGCCTCCATGCGGGCCGGCGTCTGGCGCAATCCTTCGCGTTTAGGATCCTCGCCCAGTTGCTCGAGCATCTCGTGCACCAGCGTCTGGAATGGAATCCGCACTTCCGTCGGGGGGGGCGGGGCGGGCGGGGGGGGCTCGGTGTGCGATTCGTGGAAGCTGTGCAAACTGGCGGACTTCATTTGATCTCGTGCCATGGTATTTTGGACCCCCGTGCGATTCCTAAAGCTACTCGCCTCGGCGATGCAGGGGGGAGGCGCTGCGCTCGCGGCGCTCTGGACGTTTCCCAGCATGCTCCTGTCGGCGTTTCTCGTCGCCTGGGGCGCGGAAGCCGCGCAGTTCCTCATTTCTCAGGGCCTCGCGCTCGCGATTCTTGCCTGGCTGCAAACCCTTCCCGAATTCGCCGTTGAAGCCGTCATCGCGTGGGAAGCCGGACGCAATCCCGAGCGCGCGCATCTCGCCATCGCCAATCTGACCGGTGCGATTCGTCTGCTCCTCGGCCTCGGCTGGCCTATGATCTATTTCGTCTTCGCGATTGCCGGTCGCCGGCGGGGGCAGAAAGGATTGCCGCCCATCGCGCTCGAGCCCGAGCACGCCGTGGAAGTCATGGGGCTGGTCCCGCCGCTGCTCTACTTCCTTGTGGTCATCTGGCGGCAGCGCATCGGCGTGATCGATGCGGTCGTGCTCATCGCGCTGTACGTGGGATATCTGTGGATCCTCATGCGCAACCCGCCGCGCGAAGTGGAGTCGCTGGAGCATGCGCCGGTGGTGTCGCGCTGGGCCTATCGCCAGCCGGGCTGGAAGCAAACGATGGCGATCGGTGGCTTGTTCGTCGTGGGCGGCGCGCTGCTCTACGTCACCGCCCACCCGTTCCTCGATTCGATGATCGCCGTGGCCGCGGCAGTGGGCATCAGCCAATTCTTCCTCGTGCAGTGGGTCGCGCCGTTTCTCTCAGAGTTTCCGGAATTCGTCTCGACGTTCGGTTGGGCCCGGCGCGTCACGCACGCACCCATGGCGTTGATGAACATCGTGTCGAGCAACATCAACCAATGGACGATCCTCGCGGCGATGATCCCGATCGTGTACGGGTGGTCGCACCTCCAGCACCACGGGGTCTGGGCGGATTTCACGTTCGACATCGCGCAGCGTAACGAGCTTGCGCTGACCCTGCTGCAGACGTTGCTCGGTGTGTTGCTGCTCGCGAATATGGAGTTCGATTGGCTGGAAGCGGCGGCGCTGTTTGTCCTGTGGGCTGTGCAGTTCACCGTGCCGGAGCTGCGCGTCCAGATCATGGTCGCGTATGGGGTCTGGATCGCCGTTGATCGGATACGCCCTGAAGGGACAGGCGCTACGGGCGCCCGCGGCGTTCTGGCAAACGGTCCGCAAAAAACGATCGGCCGGGACTGCGTAACGCAGGCCGGCCGACCGGGTGTGACAGGAGCGAAGAGGGTTATTGAAGCCCGAAAGTAATGATGGGTCCCTCACCACGAATTCTGTCTTCCCAACGTGGGCATGACATGGGCCGCGGTATGCGGGTCCGCAATCGAGCTTGTTGGCTCAATAGTTTGATCTCCCCGCTCCTGGGTACTAGAATACTTTCTGTCCCTCAAAGGTCAATCACCCTGAATCTGACACTGCTCGCCGCTGTCGTGATGCTGATCGTGTGGGTGTTGCTGCTGTTTGTCGCGCAGGTCGCGAGCGGCACGATTCACCTGCTCTACGCAGGAGCGATCATCCTGTTCGCCCGCCGTATTCTCGCCGGCGCGCCGCGATTCGTGTCATGACACTTGCGGCGCGCCCCTGGGACCCGCGGCTCGGGCCGCTGCAGGTGGCCACGCTGCGTCGCGCGCTCGAGCGCGAAGGCATGGTCACCGCGTGGTGGTCGGATCTCCCGGGCGCGCGGATGACCGAGCACGCGCACGCGTTTCCCGAAACGCGCTGGGTCGTCGAGGGTTTTCTGCGGGTCACAGCCGGCGCGGAGGCGGTCGACCTCGGGCCTGGAGACCGCCTCGACCTGCCGCCGAACCTGCCGCATACGATCGAAGTGCTCGGATTAGCGCAGGTCATCTACGTGTCGGGAATGCCGGGCGGAGCCTAAATCTCCCAATTCGAGAAGAGCACACCCTGGGCGGCATGCCGCTCGGGGTACCCTTCATACGTCATGCGCAGATCGGTCCAGCGGACGCGATATCCGCGCGCGATGAGCCGGCGAAACGCCTCGACGTAGCGGCTCTGGCAGCGGATCGCGATCCGGCGGATCCCGGCCTTGGCAGCCGCCGCCTCGACCGCCGCGATCGCGGCCTCGAACGCCGCGTCATCGCGGGCCGCGAGCTTCAGCACGCGCACTTCATCACGCGTCCTGCTGTCGGCGAGGGGGGCGGAGTGCCAGACTGCCAGTGCATCCAGTCCAGTCGCGCTCTCGATCAACGACGTATCGCCCAGGCCGAGCTCGGCCGTCAGCAGGATCTCGCGCGAAAAGTCGACGCCTAGGGCGAGATCGTCTACCAAGCCGCGGGCCGCGGCCACGCCCGAGTCCTTTTCCGCAGCGGATCGCTTCGACAACAGCGCCGGCGCGGGATGGCCGCGGGTTGCGATCTCATTGGTCAACGTGACCGTCAGGAACCCCGGCGCAAAGCCGAGCCGGGCGTAGAAGCCGATGTTTTCGGGCGTGCGCGGCATCGTCTCGAGGCCCAGCGTCGTGACGCCGCGATCGATGAGCCAGTCGGCGGCCGTTCGCACGACCGTCTTGCCGACGCCGGTGCCCTGGCGGTCGGGGCGAACGGCCAGCGGTCCCATCCATCCCTCGGCGCCCGCCTGGTGAGCGACATTGAAGGCCGCGACGTCGCCCTGCTCGTCGCGCCAGACCATCGCGCCCTCGCCCGCGTCCAGGAGTGCGTAGCGCCACACGAGCGGGTTGAGCTGCGGCACTCGGACACCGATCAACCCGTCGCGGCGATAGCGGTCGGTGAAGGCTTCCGCAAAGACGCGATTCAGCCCCTCGATGTCGCCCTCGGTCGCGCGCTCGGGCCCGGTGACCCGGGTGTCAGGCAGCCACGCTCTCATCGGGTGCCCCCCCCGTCGGTCCGAGCGTCGCGGTCTCATCGCGCACCACGCTCGTGCCGGTCGTGGCGTCGTAGCTGACGCGGATGATGCGATCCAATCCGTCGCGGACCTGCTCGATGTGCGTTATGAGAATCACCTGCGGGAAGCGGTCGCCCAGGCGGCGCAGCAACGCGAGGACGTGCTGGCGCCGCGACTCGTCGAGCGAGCCGAAGATTTCGTCGAGCACGAGCAGCGAGAGCGGCTGCCCCGCGCGCTCGGCGATCATCTGCGAGATGGCGAGCCGCAGCACGAGATTCGCGATGTCCTCTTCTCCACCCGAGATCACCGGCTTCGGAACCCCCTCGTCGAGCACGACGACGCGGTAATCCTCGTCCAGATCGACCTCATCGTAACGCGCATCGGTGAGATCCGATAGAAAGCCCGATGCCAGCGCGCCGATCTCGGGCCGCATCGCGGCGTTGAGCTCGGCGCGCAGGTCGGAGAACGCGCGATCCAGCTCGTTGTGCACCCGCAGCTCGATCTTTCGCTCGGCGATGGTGCGCTCGCGCGCGGTCCGCTCGGTCACGCGGCGCTCGATCTCACGGACCGCGGTTTCCGCAGCGACCAGCTCGCCCCGTGTCTCCGCGACGGCCAGCTCGGCAGCGCGGAGCGCATGCGCGGCGCGGTCGTGACGCTCTCGTGCCGCCTGAAACTTCGGCTCGGAGAACCCCTGTGCTTTGACCGCCTCCGCGAGCTGCTTGACGTGCTCTTCCCGGGTCGACAATGCCTTCTCCGCGATCTCCGCCTCACCCACCAGCGCCTCGGCGCGATCGGCGCGCGCTGCCAACGCCGCGGCCGCCAGTGCCACCGGCTCGAGGCGCGTGAGCTCCTGCCGGACGGCATTGTGACGCTCAGCGTTGTACCCCACATCCCGCGCGGCCACGCGCCGCTCGATCTCTTGCATCCGCTTCACGAGACCGGCACGCTCTTTCTGCAACCGGGCCCGTTCGCGCGCCTGCTCGCGCAGCGTCCCTTCGCGCTCGCTCGCCTGCCGTGCCTCTTCCCGGAGCGCGTCGCGCGCCGCCTCCGCCTGCGTGACAGCCGCCGGGGGAGTCGCCAGCTGCTCGATGCGCTGCTTGAAGTAGGTCCCATCCGTCACGATCACTTCGAGCTGATTGTTCAGCACATCGAGCACGGCGCGATGCTCCGCCCCGAGCGGCCGCAAGCAGGTGGGGCATTGTCCCTCCGGGCCGAGGCGCTCGATCTTGTCGCGCTGGTCCTTCACTTCCTCGTGCTGCTTCAGCAGCTCGGTACGCCGGGTATTCGCGTACTCTTTCTCGCGCACCCAGGTCGCCTGCTGCTCACGGGCAACTTTGTCGGCGGCTTCGAGCGTCGCCGCGAGGTCGCGCGCCTCCTTGCTCGCCCGCTCGAGCGCCACCTCCGCCTCGGCCAATTCCGCGATGCGGCGATCCAGCCGATTCAAGTTGCGCGTCAGTTCGGTCAGCGACGCTTGTTCTTCGCGCCGCGCCGCGTCTTCACGGTGTAGGCGGTCCAGCTCGGCAAGCTCCGTCTTGAGCGTCGCGATTGACGCGACGTCGGCCTCGAGACTGCGCAGCTCCTCGCGCGCCGCGAGCGCGGCCGCGAGCTCTTTGTCGAGTCGTTGAAACTCCTGGCGCGCGACGACGACGCCTTGCTCGGCCACGCGCAGGTCCCCGTGGAGCGCCAGCGTCCGCTCGCGCCGCTCCACCCACTGCTGCCAGCGCGGCTCTGCTTCCGCCAGGGCCTGCTGCGTCTTGACGCGGTCTGCGGCGGCCACCGTGGCGGCCTTCCGGCCTTCCGCCAGGCGTGCCTCGGCCGCCTTCCGCTCTTTCTCGAGCTCGGCTTGTGGCGGCAGCCCGGTCTCGAGCCCATCGACTTCATGACCGAGCGCGTTGCGACGCTCACGGATGCGCTCCTGCGCGAGCGTGAGCTGCTCGTGCCGCAGCACCCGCGACAGAAACGCGGCGCGCTCGGGACGGGTCGCATCCGCGAGCACCGCGAGCTCTTTCTGGCCGGTGAAGTACGTGTTGAAGAACTCGTCGTACGTCATGCCGAGGACGCGCTGCAGCCGTCCCGTGACTTCCTTCAGCGAGTTGGCGACCACCACGCCGTCCTGATACAGCTCAGCGTTATTGAGGCCGCGTTCCACGCGATACGCGTGGCTGCCGAGCCCGAACTCGAGCTCGACGCGCACCGACGCGCGCGCTTTGGCGCGCAGATTGCGGATCGAGTCCTTGTCGCCACGCGCCGCGGGGTTGCCGTAAATCGCCCACGCGATCGCCTCGAGCAGCGACGTCTTGCCCGAGCCGTTCGGCCCGATGACGCCGGTGATGCCGTCGCCGAACACGATTTCGGTATCCGCGTGCTGGCGAAAATTGACGAGCCGCAGCCGGTGCAGCTTCATGCTTCGCCGTCCGCCCCGGCCGTGGCCTCGAGGTACTCCACGCCCAGCTTCACGAACGTCTCGCGATTCAGCTCGGCATCGAGCGGCCGGCGGCCGAGGAAGTCCCGCACCGTCTCGGTGAGCGTCTGCCGCCGGGCACCCGGCCCGGCACCGGTCCCCCCGCCCGGAGTCCGCAGCGCCTCCGGTCGGCGCAAATCCAGCTGAAAGTTCAACGCGCGCGCCTTGTAGCCGCGGATCGCCGCATGGTCGAGATCGCGCGCGACAGCGCGCTCGACGTCCCACACGAGCAAGCGCACGATCTGATCGTCGATCTTCGCGGCACGCACGCGCTCGGCGATCTGGGCGTCGAGCTCTTTGGCGTTCAGTCCGGCGGCCCGGATGGCCGACAAGTCGATGTGACGGCGCGTGGGGGCGACGGGGCGGAATGTCACGCGCGCGCCCGGCAAATCGACCAGTAGATACCCTTTGCCGGTGCGCTCCTTTTTTCCTTTCGCACTGGTGCGTTGCGCGGCCTCGTCCTGGAGCTGGCCCCACGGGTTCGGCGGCAGATACTCGAGGCTGCCGGAGTACCAGGCATTTGTCGCCACCGACTGCGCGGTGTGATAGTGTCCCAGCGCGATGTAGTCCCATTTTTCCGGCGCGAGCAGCTCGCGTGACAAGGCGGCGCCGCCGTACTCGACCGTGCCCCGTTCTTCACCCAATCCGCCGTACACGCCGTGCGTGACGAGGACGTTGAGCGTCGGCCCGCCCGCTTCCGGTCGCAGCGCGGGGCGGTCCGCCTTCGCAAGCGCCTGCTGGGGCACCGCGAGAACCGCGCAGTCGAGTGTGGGGAAGACAATGCGGCGCGCGTCCTCCACCGCGATTTCGACGCCGAGGGCTTCGTAGAGGCGCAGGATGCTGCCGGTTTCGGTGGACCGCGGCGTATCGTGCTCACCCGCAACGACGACGATGGGAGTGTCTGGCAGGCCAGTCCGCAGCCGCTGCAGTTGTCGGAAACAATAGAGGATGGCGGCGTTGGTTGGCCGGACGGAGTGAAACAGGTCGCCAGCGACCACGATCAGCTCGGGTTTCTGCTCCAGGATGTCGTCAACAGCCCGCTTGAAAACCTCGGCGACATCCACCTCACGCTGGTTCGCGCCCTTGGGGGTCTGGCGATCGAACTGCCGGAAGCCCAGGTGCAGGTCGGCGAGATGAGCGAGCTTCATCAGTACGGCTCGTCGGAGATCGGATTGAGTGGCGGCACCGCATGATGTTCGCGCAGCAGCGCCTCCGGCTCTACCCGGGCGCCGAGCACTTTCCGGAAGTAGGCCAGCACATCGTCGGGGCGGGTCCGGCGTACCGCGGCGAGCGCGCGCCGTACGTCGTCCGAAGTAGGCCAGCACATCGTCGGGGCGGGTCCGGCGTACCGCGGCGAGCGCGCGCCGTACGTCGTCCGGCTCCCGATCAGCGATCAGATCCTTCACCTGATTGGGGCGCACACGCCGGTCCAGCCGCACGAGCTGGCGCACCACGGCGTCGTCGAACGGCACATCGGCGGCGGGCGGAAAGCGCTCCACGCCGTCCCGACCCCGCAGCACCGGCGGCTTGGGAAACCGCACGAAGATCGGCTGCGTGAAATGCGGGTGCCGGATCATCAGCTCGCCGATCGGCAGCGTGGCCAGTTTGCTCTTGGTGGCGGGGGTCAGCACCTGATAGCCGGGTGTCG
>WNGQ01005939.1_pt1 | contig 11886 bp, 12 predicted proteins | sample 5407661 | NCBI WGS metagenome assembly WNGQ01 (sample SAMN13153382, study PRJNA577476) | soil metagenome | isolation source: 60 cm soil or saprolite under Garry oak tree replicate 2 | place: USA:California | collected 2016-06-15
TCCAGCGTCCAGTCCGGGAATGTCGGTGCAGATTGCAGAGAGCTCAATCGGATACAGCGCTCCTGTCGCAGGGGCCGCCCGCATGTAGTACATGCCCGCCCTAGTGTTCATCTTCCTAGTCAGTCCAGCAGAAAAGAACAAGAGTTCAGCTAGCCTGGCAATGTCAACACGGCTACTTGCCTCAGGTTGAGACTGAGAGCTTATGGCGTCTACCGCTGGCATTGAAGGACGCGTAAAGTCCTTGGGAAGAGGAATCAACGGCAGATTCTCGTAGATCTTGAAGGGATACGGCCGGTTGTCCCAGTCCAGATAGTGGCCTGAGGTCCTGATGCTCAATTCGGAGTGCTTGGTCTCTTCATGAAAAATCAGAGAAGAGAGAGACGACTCTTGAGAACTCAAATCGCGCTCGTCCCTCCTGTTAGTAGTATGAGATGGTCGGTTCAGAGGTTCTTGAGCATGCGGTTCGTCCAGTCCAGCTGCCGCTCAAGATTCAGCGCGTACTCTTTCAGCATGAACTTCACTTCCTTCGAGGATATCGCGTCTCCCTTCGACTCGATAAGCTCACGTGCAAACTGTAGATTGCCCGTGATGTAGTTGGCGAATAGCGTTGGCACGTTCTCGGGATCAATGAGGTCTATGATGATCCTCCTCATTGCGCTCCATCCGCGTCCCATCTTCTCTGGAATGCCCTTATGCTCCTGAAGATACTTCTCACCTCCAGGAGTAAGGCGATAGACTCGTTGCGATGTTCGAGACTTTTCGCTCGGTTCGGCTTTGATGTACTTCTCCTCAACCAGCTCTTTGAGAATCGGATAGATTGACCCGGCGCCAGGTCTCCAAGACCCCTCCGTCTTGCTCTCAATTTCCCGCAGAATATCATAACCATGAGCGGGTTGCTGGGCTATCCTGTGAATGATATACAATCTCAAGAATCCTCTAGGCGCTCCCTGCGGGCCCACGAAGCCGTGATGACTCTTGCTCCGCGAAGCTCGCTTCTGTGTCATTTGAGGCATCGACGCCAAGTTCTAAGCCGCATTGACTGCTAATAAACAATCCGGAATTCTTTATATTATACTATATCTGATACGATATATCTCCGCGGTAGCTATGAGCATCACTCCGTCAATTCAAGTCGAGAATCTCGTCAAGACATATGGCGACGGGACCAAGGCCGTCAAGGGAATAACCTTCGAGGTACGTGACGGCGAATCCTATGGCTTTCTGGGACCAAACGGCGCTGGAAAGAGCACGACGATCAAAATTCTGACGACCGTCTTGAAGAAGACTTCAGGTTCAGCAGTCGTAGGTGGGCTAGATGTCGAAAAGAACGCTCAGAACGTGCGCAAGCTAATCGGAGTGCAAATGCAAGACACGGTAATAGACGAGGATCTGACAGGCCGGGAGAATCTCATGCTTCAGGGGCATCTACAACAGATGCATGGCGAGCCCTTGAAGGAGCGAGTCAATGAGCTTCTCAAAGTTGTCGACCTTCAGGAGGCCGCGGACAAGCGATCTGCATTTTACTCCGGAGGAATGAAAAAACGACTTGACCTGGCCTCCACATTGGTTCACCGACCTAAGATCTTATTCTTGGACGAGCCAACAACGGGCTTGGACCCGCAGGCAAGGGCTGCAATCTGGAGCTATCTGAAACAGCTCAACCAAGAGGGAATTACACTGTTCATAACGACTCAATACTTGGAGGAGGTGGACCGTCTATGTCGGCGCCTAGCCATAGTTGATAATGGCGAAATTGTTGCGCAGGGAAGCCCTAGCGAACTCAAGCAGCAGATTGGGGCGGATTCCATAACTTTGGGGTTTGAATCGGGCAATCCTGGAAACGGGGCCTCCAAAGTAAAAGCGAGGGAGATTCTGTCAACCCTGAAAGGCATCAGCAATATCGTAGATTCGGACAGTGGAGTGACGGTTTATGCGAAAAACGGTGGCTATATGGTCCCTGATATCGTGAGAGCGTTCGACAGTGCCCAATTCCATCTGGCCTCTATCGGCGTCTCAAGTCCGACCCTCGACGACGTGTTCCTGAAATACACTGGACACCGAATCAGGGCTGAAGAAGTCAGCAGTATGAATGCTAGGGGAATGATGGGTCGGAGAAGGAGGTAGAGTGGCGATGTACAAGGCATCTAGCTCAGTTCTTTCCGCGGCCATAGCCTTCTCTACAATAATACTGATCGGCGAATCTTTAGCGCTGCTATTGGACTTGTCTAACAACGCCTTCCTGCAGCAATATGTCTCATCGAACGCTGACTTGCTTGGTCTCCAAATTGGAGTCCTTTCAATCCTTGCAATGGGTGCAGCCTTCGTTGTTTACAGGAGAACGAGTTCTGGCTCTGTGACTCTTGATGAGCCTGAACGAATGGTCACGAGCACGACGCAGGCTAACATCCAGCAACCTGCTCAAGGTGGATTCAAGGTATTATCTGACACACGCCACCTGTTTGTGCGATCTCTAAAGAAGCTCCTGCGCAACCCAATACTTCTCTTCTTTTCGCTGTTTCAGCCTGTAATCTTCATCGTGCTATTCACTCAACTTTTCTCTTCTTTTGGCGCTATTCTTCCACCCACCGTGGGGAGTTACACGAAATTTGCCGTCGCCGGTATAGTTCTGCAAAACGGATTCTCAAGCGCTTTCCAGTCTGGAACATCAATGGTAGACGACTTGAGATCCGGTTTCTTGGTAAAGATGCTCGCCACGCCTGTCAGTAGGACAGCTATACTGCTCGGAAGAATTTCCACGGACATGTTCAGGATGGTCGTCCAGTCTTCGATCATTTTCTTCCTAGCGTTTCTTCTTGGAGCTTACCCGGACACTGGAATCCCAGGATATTTGGTCATGCTCGCCACAATCGCGTTTTTCGGGCTCGCCTGGTCCGGAATATCGCTCTCGATAGGGCTAAAGACCCGAAGTGCTGAAACAGTATTCGGAATCGCTGGGACCCTAACCTTCCCCTTATTGTTCATGAGCACTGCGCTGGTGCCGTTCAAAAACCTGCCCGCATGGATGCAAAGCGTTTCCAAGTTCAACCCAATCAGCATAACAGTGGACGCGATTCGAGCTATGATGATACCGGATTACTTTACCAAAGCAACCCCACCCGTCGATCCTACCGCACTGATTCTTACGGCATTCGGAGTAATCGCTCTCATAGGAGTCGTGACGATAGGCGCAACTCTCTATCTATTCAAGAAAGTCATCAGCTAGACCGTCTTCCCACTAGCCAGAGAATCACCGCAGAAGATTCAACGGGATACGATCTGAACATTAGATGACGAGTACGAGGCCGGCTGCGATGAATCCTCCCCCAATAATTCTAGATATTACTCCCCCGAATGGAGCAATCTTCTCTGCAAAGATGATGATCGTGAACACGCCCATCAAAGGTAAGCTCATCGTTCCCACCACCAATAGTCCAGCCATCAAGACCCAGCAACATTTCGTGCAAAACATTCCATAGTCCGCTCCCATCAAACCGGCCCCTCCGTTCCCACCCCTCCATCGCGTCATAATGAAACTCATCGGACTCCGACACTTCATGAGAGCACGTTGCTTGAACCTCGTAAACTGGTACACGCCAACTACGAGGAGCACCATGCCAGCCCAGAATCCGAACGAGCCAAGCCCAGCATTCAGCCCGACCAGAGCCAAACCACCAACTGCGACATAGAAGACTAGTCCAACGAGTGTCCAGATGGCGACGTAACCCATGACGAACAAACCCGACCGTAGAGAAACTAGCAACCGTACGGAGCTGGAAGACCTCTTTGAATCCTCAAGAGATTTGCGGGCTGAGATCGAGACGCTGTAGATCATTGGCACCAGGGATGGAAACATCATTGCCACCATTCCCACGCCCCATATGAGAGTGAACAGCAACAAAGCGACAATATCCAACGTGCCCGCCATAGGCATGTTCGCCCCTGCGATCACAACCCATGCCAGGACTGATAGTATTCCAAGTGAGCCTGCGAACGCATACGCTGACGTTGGCAGCGTCCGGAAGAACTGGAATGAACCGGCCGCGCTACTGTTATGCGTCAAGTCAAATCGGGAAAAGGATTGTTTGTTCGGTTGGTCCCTATGAAAAAGAGTGGTTAGGGCCCTTTCATCGTGAAAGTGGCCCAGTTGCCGTCTTTGCCCGGATGGGTCCATGACTGGCCGAAGTCAGTGTACCTGTTCGCTTTGCTCTTGCCCATCGACATTGGTCCGAAGGCTGGTGCGAACGGATGGTTTCCGACCGTGATTGGCTTCTTCTTGTCGCCACCAACGTTCGGCTCCAGAATAGACTCTAGCACTCCTGGGATCTTGACTTCGCGCTTCTTCGTGTCGAACTCGATCCGTGCATATTTTGTGCCCCAGTTGTTGGAGATCATTCCAGCGAGGACTGCTGTGACTCCTCCTGCTTTGCCGCTCATGATCACTTCTAGAGCTTCTCTCTGTTTCGCGGTTGCCTTCTCGTCGAAGTAGGCTGCGGCGCTCCAGTTGCCCTTCCAGAAGTTGCCTGGTGCACGGGAGGCCATGACCACGTTGAGACCGTTGAGACTTGTTTTTCCATAGTTTCCAGTCCGGAAGTGGAATGAGTCGATTGCTTCGCACTGTCCTGTTGTCGGGTCGGACCAGAAGAGACATGGGCAGCCTGGATCGCAACTGCACGTGTTCTGCCAGTCACCGATAACTTTCCATTTTTCCGCCATAATTGGTCGAGTGCCCCTCGGACCCGGGTGATTAATAGCCTTTCGAAACTAGGAGACGTGTAGCGCGTCGGCTACGCGAAGTCTCGCTGCCCTCAAAGCAGGGTAGATGCCTCCAAGCAGAGCAGTTCCAAGGGCTATTCCTAACGCCTCCACTACAAGGTAGAATGGGACATCCAAAGTTATCGTGATTCCGATCAGCGACGGTATAGTCAGGATGTTCGAGGCGAGAAGTCCGAGCAGGATTCCTGCTGAGCCTCCTACCACTCCAAGGACCAGCGACTCCTGAAGAAAGGTCGCGAGGACCTGTCCAGTTCCGGTCCCGATAGCCCTCATTATCCCGATCTCTCTCCTTCGCTCCACCACAGCCATCAGCATTGTATTGGACACGCCGAAAACGCCCGCTGCAACTGCCAGACCTGAAATTAGCGTGATGCTTCCTTGCAGGACCCGTATTGGTCCGCTGAAGTCAGCCACATACTGGTCCGAGGTCTTCACCACCAAGTCCGAATGGGCTGATTCTATGCGATTCTTGAGTTTCTGAGCAAGCGGAAGGGCCATGTTGATGTCGTAATCATCCACAGTCCCGAATGTAGTGAAAATCCCAGCCACTTTCAGATTGATCCTGTTCGCAGGGGAGGAGCCGAAAGTAGCGATGTCGCCTGCTTTGAGACCCAAAACCTTCGCGGCTTGAACGCCAACAGCGATGGAGTCATTGGTCGTGTCCGTGATGTAGCCACCAGAAACCGGTTCTATTTGATAGAAATCAACCACGTGCGAGGGTAGAAGTGCGTTGATGACTACTGACTGGTTTCTGTTTTGGTCTTGGATTAGAGTTAGCACCTGAATGATGTACGGATAGACTGCAGAGACTTCTGGATACGCCTGGATTTCCCAGGCTACGCTTTCGTTTATCGAGCTGTACGGGGCTGCAAGTGCGGTCTGCTGTAGCACGACTAGGTCGATGTTCAGCTTCTGGAAGCTCGGGATTACCTTGTTCTCTGTCGAGTATCCTACAGAGAGGAAGAGAAGTGATAGCATGACGACGACCGTGATGCCGAGAATTGTGAGGGCTGTCCGGGCTTTCCTACGCTTCAGGCTCTTGAACGCAAGACGCCACAAGATTGCAACCTTGAACAGTGGTTTTCGTTGACGGTTGTTAAGCTAGCTTCGAACTTGTAAGATTCGAGGCCACGACAGCAAGAACCCCGAAAACAGGCACCTCCGACTTATGGCAAGACAGCTTCGAGTGAACTAACCCCGTCTACAGCCCTTCTTCAAATCGTCCAAAACAAGCCCTGAATCGCGTTTTGAGAGCCCTTTCTATAAACGCCGATTCGGCCCGCATGAAAGTCCTAGATTTCCCGATTCGAAAATCATGATCCGGACAGATTACGCGGGATTAACGGGGAAAATCGTCCAAAACGGTTCCAAATAGAAAACGACCCTAAAAAAGGGGGTACCATTCCGGCGATTTGCGCCGTGATACCCGCATTCCCAAGTCGTTCCTCCGAGCATGGACACCAACAACCTCCGCTCCTCAAACTCCAGTAAACCACTTTCACAGAGCGCAGAGCAGCCCGAATACGTCCAGGAACTGGACACCAACCCACTCTTTTCGTTTCGAGAAAGGCTGCGAGGCACTCGACGGGCGAATCATCATCGAATAATTCAGCGGTTCATCCTAGGGGCTTTGACAGGATCACTTCGACAGGCGAGGAGCGACGTGGCATCTCCTCCACTGGCCAGACAAGCCGCGCCCAGTATAGCAAGCTCGCGAAGTACACCAGTACAGAACCGATGAAGAGACCGGATAGAAACCAGTCTGGCCCAATACCATACGCGGACAGGACTCGCATATCGTTGTAGCTGTCCGAGAAGAACCTCTCGCCCCAAGCCAGCTGAAACAATCCGGCTCCAGCAACAATCAGCCGTCTAGCGAAGACAACGTGGCTGGGATCATAAAACAAGCCGGGACGATAATAGACCAAGTGCAACAATCCGAGAATCAGCGCAGCCACAATCGTGTTCGTCAGAAGAGCCAGGAATAGCCCTAGGACCAGGCCGTTCGAAGCGAAATAACCGGCAAAGAGAGGATTGGTCTCTCGGATCCTATACTGACTACTCAAGCCGAGAAAAGTGAAAACCATCACTGGAATGAAGGTGACAACAGACACCGCAACGGAAACGAGGAAGCCGCGTAGAACCAACCCGGTACGTCTCGCTGTCACACGCTCATCAATCAATGATATCGCGCCACCACGTTGAGCTCCTTCCTTGCCTTCTGTATACTATGCCGGTCCGACTCAAATATTTTCTAGAGAGCTCATTCCGGCTTGAATCCTAGTTTCTCGTAGAGGTGCTCTGCGGGCTCGTTCCCAGCTGTAACCACCAGCACCACCTCTTTATGGCCGAAGGTTAGGAGAGCGTTGACTGATGATTTCAGTAGGAAGGTGGCCATGCCGAGGTTCTTGGACTCCGGCCGGGTCATTGAGAACGCGACCAGGGGTCTACTCTCCCATATGGTAATGATAATCACTGACGATAACCGGCCGTCCTCTTCAATACCGAACGAACTCAGGTCTTGAAACGTGCCGAACTTTCCCTGGAACAGGCTTCGCATCTGAAACAAGGCGTCCTCGAGAGTTTCTCCATCATAGTCTATCGTGTCCCGGTACGCGGCCAACATTAGCGAGGCAAGTGAGTCGGTATCAGATGCTGACAGTGTCCGGCATCTCCAGGACTTGTCAATCTTCTGCCGGCTTAGCATGAGCCTCATTCTAATTCTGGACCGGGACAAGTCTCGGGACCGAGCCTTCTAGATCGGACTCATCAAACGGTCGAGGCTAAAGACCTGTTCCTGTGGTTACAGAAGCTACTTCAAATCTGGGTCTTATGTCCGCCGCGTCTAGGAAAGAGACGGGACCGGTACGGCTAATGTCGTTGACGGACACGATTTTCAACTTCGCCCTCGGGCTCATTAGTCAGACCGGCTACACGGGCATATTCCTGCTGATGATCATGGAGAGCGCGACACTGCCCGTGCCCAGCGAGATCGTTCTCCCACTCGCCGGCTACCTCGTCTACACGGGCCAGCTGGAATACTGGACCACTGTCATAGTCGCCAGTGTTGGCAGTATGATTGGAACCGTGATTGATTATGCGATTGGATATTATTTGGGACGGCCAGCGATTCTGAGGTATGGACGATGGGTCAGGCTCAGCCAGCACCACCTAGAAAGGAGCGAGTCCTGGTTCCGGAAATATGGCAACCCTGTTGTGCTGTTGGCAAGATTCGTGCCGCTTGTGAGAACTGTGATAGCGTTCCCGGCTGGCATTGCTAAGATGAGCATGACCCGGTTCCTAGCATATTCCGCGGTCGGAATAGTCGTTTGGGATGCTTTGCTAATCTATCTGGGAGTGCTTTTCGGACAGAACGAACATCTAATCGTCACGACCTTAGAGTCAACCTTCACCCTTGTTGAGGTCGCTGCACTGGCAGCATTACTTGTCGGGCTCTATTTCTATTCGAGAAGAAACAAGACGAAGAACTAGCCCGGGGAATACCAGATGGAGAAATTTTAGTTCACTCTCCAACGTATACCTTGGACCTTTCCTGTCTCAATAATCTATGGAAGATTCCTGCGAAATCTGCGTACTGCCATACTTGACAAAGAACCAGATCGAAGGAATGATTCACGGCCGTTGGACACCGGAAGACCTAGAACACTGGATTGCACTATTGTTCAGGCTGAAAATCCCCGCATCTGTTGTGAAACACCATTCTGAATGGTGCCTCATGCACCCCCCGCCTTTCATGGACCAATGGGAGGTCGCAAGACCTGAACCTAGTCTAGTTTACTACACTCTCTTCCCAAGAGAAGCCGAGAAGAAACACCCCACCACAGCACAAGCGTCCAAACCGCCAAAAATGCCCGTGGCAACCGGCCCACCATAGCCCTCGGGCTGAGTGTATGGCCGAAAAGAAGAAAAAGAGACTAGATTTCCGAGGGGATGGAAGGAAAACCCCGCGCATGTTCACAACACGAGATCTTGTCCTAGTTTCTCTCTTCTCGGGAGTCTTCCTCGCATACGGCTACGTATCAGGCGTCTCACTCCCGCAGGCGATCACCCATTCCCTCGACCTATTCTTCCTGATCGCAACACTGTTCACGATTCTGGCTCTGGAGATCCGACAGTCATGGTCCGCGACGCTTCTTGGAACAGTCACCGGCGTAATCTTTCTCGGAACGCCCGGTGCACCAGCACCTTACCATATCACAGCAGCACTGGTAGGAAATGGTCTGGCTTTCGACCTTTACCTGAGAGTCATGAGTCGTAGAACAATCCCGCCCTCGCGCAGACAAATGGTCGCGGCAGCAGCCGTAGGAAACTTGGTGATGGCAGTTGTAGGACTCTCAGCGCTGCAGCCCACCATAGCGATTCCAACATTTCTCTGGCCTGTTCTCCTCGTCGCTACTACATTGTTAGGAGCGGCAGGAGCGCTGTTCGGCATCGCAGTGGTCCGCAGACTCCGAGTCTCGACCAGAAGCGAGGGACGAACGCTCAGCATGGAGACCTCGACCATACAGCCAGGCCAAATCCGACAATAAACAGAATAGCAGTCTCTTTCAAAACGCAGCCTTATTCCCCTCGAGAAATCATCGCGAATCAAGTATCATCTCCGGGACTATCATGTCTTTAGAACAGACCGACTGCTGGATATGCCAGAGCCTCAGCCGCGACACCCACCTCGTCTACTACGAGACCAAGACGAGTCTCGCAAAGCTCAACCCTGACCAATTGTTTCGCGGCTACACTTTCCTGACCCTTAAACAACACAGTGAACACCTACACCTCCTCCCGGACAAGCTACGGAGACAATTCTTGGACGATATGCTGACAGTCGCGACGGCCCTTGCTAAAGCCTTGAACCCTGACCGGCTGAACTATGAGCTTCTTGGAAATGCCCAGGCACATTTGCACTGGCATCTGGTCCCACGCTACGCGAATGACCCGATGTGGGGCCGGCCAATCTGGGCAGGTGCCAGGCCACGCAAACGACTCAACTCTGAAGACTACGCACAGCTCAAGACAAGCATCCAATCGCACCTTCCACCCCCGAAACAGTCCAGAAGAAGGGAGCCCTAGCCTTCCCGAGAGTCCTGCTCCTTAATGCGCGTTTAATGCTCGTACCATGCACGTTTCCCGGGACCTGAAAAGAGCATGAAACAAGCCCAGACCAGTGAGACTCGCCCAAAAACGGCTGGTCCAAGCCCCTCAAAACACTAGACCCCTCCCAAGGGGACCCCTATCACAAATCGCGCACTGCGAAGTCTCTACATTATTTAAAATAGGGTCCAAATCATCAAGCGCCCGCATCAAAACCTGCAATCATAGAGAGACCACGAAGCGAATGGAACATTACAATCATGATATTCTCATAATCGGCGCCGGCGCAGCCGGTATACGTGCCGCAATAGCCGCCAGCGAAACCAACCCGAAGCTGAACATTGCGCTGGCTAGTAAGGTCTACCCGATGCGGTCCCACACTGTTAGCGCCGAGGGTGGCATGGCCGCGGTCCTCAAAGACTACGACAATCTCGACCTGCACGCTTACGACACGATCAAAGGCTCAGACTTTCTGGCCGACCAGGACGCAGTCGAATACTTCGTCCAGCAGGCACCACGCGAGACGATTCAACTGGAGCACTGGGGTTGCCCGTTCAGCCGTGACCCTGACGGGAAGATTAGCGCGCGAGCCTTTGGAGGGATGAGCGTCAAGCGGACACTATTCGCTACTGACAAGATCGGTTTCCATTTGCTACATACTCTCTTCCAGACGAGTCTGAAATATCCAAACATTCACAGGTACGATGAGTACCTGGCCACATCGCTCCTTGTCGAGAACGGTCGAGTCAACGGGGCAACAACGATCAATATTCGCAACGGCGAACTAGTAACAATCCTTGCCAAGGCGACGATCATCGCCACCGGTGGCTGCGGCCGAACCTTCCAGTTCACAACTAACGGCTGGATCAAGACAGGAGATGGTATGAGCCTCGCTTACCAGGCCGGCGTCCCGTTGAAAGATATGGAGATGGTCCAGTACCATCCTACTCTGTTGCCGAACACGGGAATTCTCATCACCGAGGCAGCGAGGGGCGAGGGGGGACACCTCCTCAACAAGAACGGGGAGCGATTCCTTCAACGATACGTCCCAGGGAAGATGGAGCTGGGACCAAGAGACATTCTTTCGCGGTCCGAGATGACGGAGATTAACGAAGGCCGGGCTTTCGAGGGGCCATACGGCAGCTACTTGCACCTCGACCTGACACACCTTGGCCAGAAGGTGATTGACCAGAAGCTTCCGTTTGTCAAGGAACTAGCTGAACGTTATCTTGGTATTGACCCGGTGCACGAGCCGATACCAGTCCGTCCAGGCCAGCACTACATGATGGGCGGAGTCCACACGGACATTCACGGATTCGCAGGACTGGCCGGGTTGTACGCAGCTGGCGAAGCCGCATGTGTCAGCATGAATGGCGCTAATCGTTTAGGAAGCAACTCGCTTACTGAGTGCTTAGTCTTCGGTGCCGCTGCTGGGAAGGCCGCGGCTGAGTATGCTATGAAACAGCCAGCCCCATCATATGGTAATCCACTTTCCATTCTGGCCGCAGAGGAGGAGTCGAGAATATATGACAGTGTCTTGAAGCATGAGCAGGGCGAAAGAATCTCCACAATCCGCGTCGAGATGCAGAAATCAATGGAGAAGTACGTGGGAATCTACCGCGACGAGAACAGCCTCGTACAAGCCTGCAAGATCATTTCTGACCTGAAGAAACGGGCTGAGAATATCACCGTCGAGGACAAGGACAGAGTCTTCAACACAGACCTGGTCTCGGCACTCGAGCTGGGATTCATGCTGGACGCTGCCGAGGCAATAACATACTCCGCAGTCCCCCGCAGAGAGTCCAGGGGCGCACACTCTAGGACTGACTATCCAAAGAGAGACGACTTGACCTTTCTCAAACACACGCTGGCCTATCGTGGCATTAGCGAGCCGAGGATCGATTACATGCCGGTGACGATAACTCGATGGAAGCCTGAGGCGAGAGTGTACTAAGAATGGAAGAAGAAACGAGAACGCTGAAAGTAGCGAGATACAGGCCGGAG
>WNGQ01005940.1_pt1 | contig 11886 bp, 14 predicted proteins | sample 5407661 | NCBI WGS metagenome assembly WNGQ01 (sample SAMN13153382, study PRJNA577476) | soil metagenome | isolation source: 60 cm soil or saprolite under Garry oak tree replicate 2 | place: USA:California | collected 2016-06-15
TATCTTCAGCGCGCGCTCGAGATTGAGCCGGGTGCCGACGGTCCAGTGTTTGGCGGTGGTCATCCCAAGCGTTTCCGCGGCGGCATCGACCTCGAACCAGGTGTTGCCGGCTTCAACACCCGAGGCCACCACGGTGAGGCAGACGCCGCTGCAGGCGATCGAGGCGCCGTCGGCGATGGTCGCGCGCTCATAGCGGCAGGCGACGCGCAGCCGGTGCAACTGGCCCTGCGCCGTCGGCGTCAGCGCTGCGATCTCGCCGATGTCGGTGACAATGCCGGTGAACATTCAGGTCCGTTCGAAAATGGTCAGCGTGTCTTTTTCCAGGGTCTCGCTATCACGTCGTTTGAACGCGGGCGACTGGGTCAGCGCCGATAGCGGCAATGCATCCAGCGCAGCCACGCCCTCGGTGCCGAGCGCCGCGGGCCCGCGCAGAAGCCAGAACGCGTCGACGAGGCCGGCTGCCACAAACGACGACGCAATGCGGCTGCCGCCTTCGACCAGGAGCCGCGTGATGCCGCGCTCCGACAACGTCCGCAGCACGGCATGAAGATCGAGCGCGGGCGCCATGGCTGCCGGCGGCAGGCGGATCACCTGCGCGCCCGCCGCGCCAAGCCGCATGGCAGCGGCGGCCTCCGCGGTTTCGGATGCGACCAGCCAGAGCGGCGTCTCGCGGGCGGAATGAACCAGCCGGCTGTCGCCGGGAATGCGCAGGGACGGGTCCAGCACCACGCGGACCGGCGAGCGGTCCTGCATGCCCGGCAAGCGGCAGGTGAGAAGCGGATCGTCCGATAGCACCGTCCCGATCCCGACCAGGATGGCGTCGCATTGCGCGCGCAACAGATGCACGCGCGTGCGCGCCAGTTCGCCCGTGATCGCCACGGGCGTGCGGCCGGCGGCGGCGATCTTGTCGTCGGCGGACACCGCGAGCTTCAAGATGACATGCGGTCGGTGCTCGCGGATGCGGCGGAAATGGCCGGCATGGTCGTGCGCGGCTTCCGCCGCCCTGAGCCCGGTCTCAACCGTGATTCCGGCGGCGCGGAGTTTCGCATGGCCTTGGCCAGCCACTTCCGGATTGGGATCCTCGATCGCCGACACGACGCGGGCAATGCCGGCGGCGATCACGGCATCCGTACAGGGCGGCGACTTGCCGACATGCGAGCAGGGCTCCAGCGTGACATAGAGCGTCGCCCCGCGCGCCGCATCGCCGGCGCGTCGCAACGCCTCCGGCTCGGCATGCGGCCGGCCGCCCACTTGCGTCCATCCGCGCCCGACGATGAGGCCGTCCTTGACCACGACGGCGCCGACGGCCGGATTGGGCCAGGTCCGCCCCTGTCCGCGCCGTCCGAGCGTCAGCGCCAACTGCATGAAGCGCCGGTCGGCGTCCTTCTCCTCCCGGATCCGCTCGGCGTATTGATCCTCCAGGATGCGGAAGATCATTTGCGGATCGGCGCCAGCCGCGGTTCGTCCTCGCCGGAGAGCTCGCCGAGCACGGTCCGGAAATCCTTGGCCTCGCGAAAGTTGCGGTAGACCGAGGCGAAGCGCACATAGGCGACGTCGTCCAGCGTGCGCAAATGCTCCATCACGATCTCGCCGATCACCTCGGAGGAGACCTCGGACTCGCCGCTGCTTTCGAGCTCGCGCACGATCGCCGACACCATCTTCTCGACCCGCTCCGGCTCCACGGACCGCTTGCGCAGCGAGATCTGCACCGACCGCATCAGCTTGTCGCGATCGAACGGCACCCGGCGGCCGTTGCGCTTGATGACGGTGAGCTCGCGCAGCTGCACCCGCTCGAAGGTGGTGAAGCGGAAATTGCAGGCGACGCAGACCCGCCGCCGCCGGATCACCGAGGAATCCTCGGTGGGACGGGAGTCCTTCACCTGGGTGTCGAGGCTGTTGCAGCTCGGACAACGCATCCGCTTTCCGCCCCTCCTGCTCTACTGGTAGATCGGGAAGCGGTCGGTGAGCGCCTTGACGCGTTCCTTGATCGCCGCTTCCACCAGCGGCGCCTTGCCGTCCTGCGATTGCGCGATCGCATTCAGCACTTCCGCGATCATGCCGCCGACCTGCTGGAACTCGGCGACGCCAAAACCTCGCGTCGTCGCCGCCGGCGTACCGAGACGCAGGCCCGAGGTGACGAACGGCGTTTCGGGATCGAACGGGATGCCGTTCTTGTTGCAGGTGATGGCCGCGCGCACCAGCGCCTTTTCCGACACGTTGCCCTTCAGCCCCTTGGGCCTGAGATCGACCAGCATCAGATGGTTGTCGGTGCCGCCGGAGACGATATCGAGGCCATGGGCGCGCAGGGATTCGGCAAGCACCTTGGCGTTTTCCACGACGTTCTTTGCGTAGACCTTGAAGTCCGGCCGCAGCGCTTCCGCGAATGCCACGGCCTTGGCCGCGATCACATGCATCAGCGGACCGCCCTGCAGGCCCGGAAACACGGCCGAATTGAACTTCCTGGTGAGCGTTTCGTCGTTCCAGAGCATCAGGCCGCCGCGCGGGCCGCGCAGCGATTTGTGCGTGGTCGTGGTGGTGACATGGGCGTGCGGCACGGGCGAGGCATGCACGCCGCCGGCAACGAGGCCGGCGAAATGCGCCATGTCCACCATGAAATAGGCGCCGACACTGTCCGCGATCTCGCGAAACCGCTTGAAATCCCAGGAACGCGAATAGGCACTGCCGCCGGCGACGATCAGCTTCGGCTTCACCTGCTCGGCCTGCTTCGCCACCTCATCCATGTCGATGATCTGATCCTCGCGCCGCACCGTGTAATGCGCGGCCTTGAACCATTTGCCGGAAATGTTGACCGGCGAGCCGTGGGTCAGATGGCCGCCGGCGGCCAGATCGAGGCCCATGAAGGTATCGCCCGGCTGCAGCAGCGCCAAAAACACCGCCTGGTTCATCTGGCTGCCGGAGTTCGGCTGCACATTCGCAAACCCAGCGCCGAACAGCCTCTTGGCGCGCTCGATCGCCAAGGTCTCGGCGACGTCGACCCATTCGCAGCCGGCATAGTAGCGATTGCCCGGATAACCTTCGGCATATTTGTTGGTCATCACCGAGCCCTGCGCTTCCAGGACAGCGCGGCTGACGATGTTTTCCGACGCGATCAGCTCGATCTCGTGGCGTTGCCGGCCGAGTTCGCCGGCAATCGCGGCGGCGATTTCCGGATCGGCCTGCGCGAGCGGGGCGGTGAAGAAGGAATCGGGTGCGGATGCGGATTTTGCGCTGGAAGACGGAGGATTCATCGGCGAAATGTCTCCACCGCCGCAAGGCCTCAAGCCGGGTGCGGGCGGTCATGTGTGGCGGTCGAAAGCTATTCGTGCCGAATACCACATCGCTCCGCGCCGGCCAAGCGCTTGCGGTAGGGCTACGAATTTTATGCAAGATATGGTGGATATGGGAGGAAATGGCGAGGCCCGCGCCGCCGCAGCTCCCCTACCCCGTGCGGGGCAGCCCCTACCCCCCTTGGTGGCGTTGACCTGCCCCGCCAATCCCGTCCCGGTTGGAGATGCCGTCGCTGCAACATCTGGTCCGCCGTCTGCCCGGCCGCAAGCGGCGTGCGAGCGCGCTGTCGGCGCTGCGAGGTCTCGTTCGTCCTCTGGGTGGGCGCCGCCGAGGCGGGCTTTTGGATCGCTTCGCCGGCGGCTCAGGTCAACCCACAGCAACACGGAGGAAGCCGTGACTCACGGAAGTTTCGCCTGGAATGAGCTCTATACGCGTGACGTCGAGGCGGCCAAGGCGTTCTATGCCGCGACCATCGGCTGGACGTTCGAGGGCATGCCGATGCCGGACCAGAACCGCACCTACTGGATCGCCAAGGCGGGGGACAAGCCGGTCGCCGGCATCCTCGACATGCGCGGAATCGTTCCCGATGGCGATCCGCCGCACTGGCTGAGCTATCTCGAAGTCGACGACGTCGATCGACGCGTTGCAGAGATCGAGACCCGTGGCGGCAGGATCGTCCGGCCGCCCTTCGACGTCCCCAATTTCGGACGCATTGCCATCGGGGCGGACTCAACCGGCGCATTCTTGGCCTGGGTGACCTTGAAACGCTGACCGCGACCTTGGTGACGTCTCAACTTGCAAACCGATACGCCCCGCCCTTCTCGATCGAGCGCTGGAAGGCGGGGCGCGCATGCATCCGCGTCAGCCAGGCAGACAGGTTCGGATATGGCTCCAGCTTGTTGAACACCTTCGCCATCTCGCCGACAAAACTCATCTGGATGTCGGCGCCGGAGAGCGCATTGCCGACAAAGAACGCGCGGCCCTTGAGCGCGCCATCGACATAGCCGAGATGGTTGGCAAGTTCGCTGTCGATGCGCGGATGCAGGGGCGCGCCCGCCTCCTTTAAGCGCGAGACGTAGAGGTGCAGCAGCAACGGCAGCATCGCCGAGCCTTCGGAATAGTGCAGCCATTCGTTGTAGGCTTCATAGTCGCGGCTGCCCGGCGCAGGCATCATCTCCGGCTTGTCGTTTCCTTGGCCGTAGTGGCGGATGATGTAATCGACGATCGCGCCGGATTCCGCGATGGTGATGTCGCCGTCGGTGATGACGGGCGACTTGCCGAGCGGATGCACCGCCTTGAGCTCCGGTGGCGCCAGCCGCGTGGTCGCATCGCGCTGGTAGCGCGTGATCTCACAGGGGAGCTCGAGCTCCTCCAGCAGCCAGAGGATACGTTGCGAGCGCGAGTCGTTGAGATGATGCAGCGTGAGCATGGGCCTTCCCCGGGGGTTCTCGTTTGAACCCCAAGGCTATCAGCCGCGCGCATCGCCGTCATGCCGCCCAAGGCGATAATATTACAGCCCGGTGTACCCCGCCTTCACCGGATCGTTGCGGCCGTCGAGCTGGCGCAGATAGGTCAGGCCGCACACGGTGAGCCGATGCGTGTCGCGCTCGCCGGCTTCGAACAGCGTGGTGAGATACTCCCTCACCTTGGCGCGCGCCTCTGCGCTCGCGCCGGCGCCGCGGTTGAGCATGAGATCATAGGTCTGCATGACGCGATCGAGGGCGGCTTCCATGTCAACCTCTCAGTGCGCGGCCTGGAATCGGGCGATGGCCTTGTTGGCCAGGCGGAGCGTGTTGAGCTCGCCGTGATTGAACAGGTCCATGATGATTTCAGCGAGCTCATCGTTGGCCGTGGGCGCATCGTCGATCGCGCCGGTCTTGCACAGATAGTACCAGGCGATGGCGTGGGCTTCGCTCACCGCCTCCATGTGCATCACCCGCAGTCCACGTTCGATCAGCATCGCCTTTTGCTCCGCAACGGGGGGTCTAACGCGCAAGACCGCTAGCCGGTTCCAACCCGCAAAACGTGGTTTTTTGGAGCCTATCCGGTTCCTAGCTCCCAATCTTGATACGTTATGCACATGGCGCACATGCGCAAGGGCGCACCGGTCCGGCAAAGCCGGGCCGATGCGCCCCTGGGGAAGCGCGATCCTGTCGGGGCCTGCCGGTCTTCTGGACGGCCGGCTTTGACCCTTCAATCGCGTTGCGATCTCACGAGCGTATGTCGACGCGCAAGCGATCAGAGCCGGTACAGGATCTGGTCGGTCCAGAACCGTTCGAGCCGATGCAGCGACTTGTTCAAGGTCGCGAACTCCTCGCTCGAAATGCCGCCGACCTGCTCCACGGTCTTGACGTGCTTCTGGTACAGCGCATCGACGATGCGGCGGATTTCCTGGCCCTGCGTCGTCAGGCGAATGCGGACCGAGCGGCGATCGACGCGCGAGCGCTGATGATCGAGGAAGCCGAGTTCGACGAGCTTCTTCAGATTGTAGGAGACGTTGGAACCGAGATAGTAACCGCGCGTGCGCAGCTCGCCCGCGGTCAGTTCCTTGTCGCCGATGTTGTAGAGCAGCAGCGCCTGCACCGAGTTGATATCGGAGCGGCCGCGGCGATCGAACTCGTCCTTGATGACGTCGAGCAGGCGGCGATGCAGCCGCTCCACCAACGTCAAGGCTTCCAGATAGAGCGGCTGCACCGAAGGCTGGCCGGGCGCGCGTTCGGCGGTTTCCACCGCCGCAGCAACGGCTTTCATCATTGACACTTCCCCTGTCGTCGTTTTGCCGACTTATTCGACGAAACTTTTGTCCCGCCTGATAGCCGCAACTTACGGGGACGGCTTGAAGATCAGCTTAAATAAGACAATAAAGAGATCATGAATTTTAGAAAGTGAATCGCCGATTAAGCCCGTGGCAAAAGGACTTCTTGCAACACTTCGTTGACGCTCCGAGAGCTTCGTTCACGCTTCGTCTCCACGGACTGTCGCATTCCAAAACAGGATCGCGACAATTCGAAAGGTCCGCGTAACAGGTGTGACCGCACCGTTAGGGTGACCGTTTCCTTACCACCGCAAGCACCGAAAATAATTTTGCAAATTGCGCGGGTTCCTTTAAGGCGACGGCGCAACGGCAAAAGCTATGGTGGCCGCTCACGCGCGGCCATCCAGGCGAGCGCCAGATAACCGGCAAGCATCACGGCTTCGCCCGCAACGACGAACAGGTTGCCGCCATAGATTCCCGGAAACATCAGCTCGATGACGGCCATCGACACCACGGTGGTCAGCCACACCACCGCGCCCCACGGCGTTGCCAGCCAGAGGCCGACGGCCGCGACGAGTTCGATGACCGCGAAGTAGACGGTGGACGCCTGCCAGGCCATCGGCTGGTTTTCGAACGCGTCGTCCTCGCCGCCGACGAAGCCCGTGACCTGCGCCCAGTGATAGAGGCCCTTCACGATCGAGAGCACGGCCATGACGCGCAAGAACAGCACGAGCCGTCGCGTCCATACATTGTCGTCGCCGTCGATGCGCTCGGATGACGACGCCATCGACATACCGCTGTTGCGCGCCCGATCACGCGATGGAGACTTAGACATCGGTCCGACGGTCATCGTCAAAGAAAAAACCCTGGCTGCGTGGCAAAAGATCAAACCTTGCTTCGGCGACTGCCTGCGCTGCGACTGCCTGCGCTGCGACTCATGGCCCCTCGTGAGGGCAAAATCAATCCTGCGCAAGGCTTGCGTTACGTCAAGCTAGCAATGACGAAAACGCCATAGCGTGCTAGGATTGGAAGGTATCGAATCTGCCGCTCTTGGAGACTTCAGGCAATGGCGATCAAATTCGGCCGTCCAATCGAAAACCGCGACTCGCCGCGACGCGAAACCGTGACGGCCACCCCGTCCCTCGATCTCACGGTGCGTCCGCGCCGCAACCGCAAGGCGGAATGGGCGCGCAGGCTGGTGCGCGAAAACGTGCTCACGACCGACGATCTGATCTGGCCGCTGTTTCTGGTCGACGGCCGCGACAGCCGCGCCCCGATTGTGTCGATGCCCGGCGTCGACCGTCTCAGCGTCGATCAGGCGGTGCGCGACGCGGAACGCGCCATGCAACTGAACATTCCTTGCATCGCACTGTTCCCCTACACCGAACCCTCCTTGCGCGACGAGCACGGCTCGGAGGCCTGCAATCCCGACAATCTGGTCTGCCAGGCGGTGCGCGCCATCAAGAAGGAATTTCCCGATCTCGGCGTGCTCTGTGACGTCGCGCTCGATCCCTTCACCAGCCACGGCCATGACGGGCTGATCCAGGACGGCCGGATCCTCAATGACGAGACGGTGGCCGTGCTGGTGCGGCAGGCCCTGGTGCAGGCGGAAGCGGGCTGCGACATCATCGCACCTTCGGACATGATGGACGGCCGCGTCGGCGCCATCCGCGCCGGCCTCGACGGCGCCGGATTCCAGGACGTGCAGATCATGGCCTATGCCGCGAAATACGCGTCCGCCTTTTACGGACCGTTCCGCGACGCCATCGGCTCGGCCAAGACGCTCACCGGCGACAAGCGCACGTATCAGATGGACAACGCCAATTCCGACGAGGCGCTGCGCGAGGTCGAACTCGACATTGCCGAGGGCGCCGACATGGTCATGGTCAAGCCCGGCATGCCCTATCTCGACGTGCTGCGCCGCGTCAAGGACACCTTCGCGATGCCCACCTTCGCCTATCAGGTCTCCGGCGAATACGCGATGATCGCGGCAGCCGCCGGCAATGGCTGGATCGACGGCGATCGGGCGATGATGGAAAGCCTGCTTGGCTTCAAACGGGCCGGCGCCGACGGGGTCTTGACCTATTTCGCGCCGCGGGCCGCGGAAAAGCTGAAAACGCAGGGCTGACCCGATCCTTCCGCCGGAACCACCGGAATTATTGCTGCTTCGTAACCATTCTGGGGCCTTGCAAGGGTCCAGTCTGTGCCCATGTCCTGCGTGGCAATTCATGCCTGGCAATGGACGGTCGGAGGACTGATCATGTCGTTTAGCGGTTCGAGTAATGGCGGCGGCCGCAGCGACGGCGGGCCGAATGTGCGACCTCACGCGTTCGATCCCTATTCACAGCCGGATTTGTTTCGCGGCGTGCCGACGCGGCGGATGATCGCCTTCGTGATCGACCTCGTTGTGCTGGCCATCCCGGTGATCCTGGCGGTGGTGTTCATCGCCGTGTTCGGTCTCGTCACCCTTGGGCTCGGCTGGGTGCTGTTCTGGCTGGTGTGGCCGGCGACCGTGATCTGGGCGCTGCTCTACTACGGCGCGACCCTGGGCGGAGTGAATTCGGCGACCATCGGTATGCGGGTGATGGACCTGGAATTGCGCACCTGGTACGGCGCGCCGGGCTATTTCGTGCTGGGCGCCACGCATGCGGTGTGTTTCTGGATCTCGATTTCCGTACTGTCGCCGTTTATCCTTTTGATCGGACTGTTCAACGCGCGCAGGCGTTTGCTGCACGACATCGTGCTCGGAACGGTGGTTGTCAACAATTCCGTGCGCACGCAGGTCACACAGGCGGCTCGGACCTACTGAACGCCCTCGATTCGGGGTCTCTCGATCGAGAGTGGAAGAGTCCGGCAGGAACTCGATACGCGGCGCTGGCGCCCACTTTCCGAAGTCCGCAAGCACAGGCGGCCTGCGCCCAAGTGAACTTCGGAATCGAAGGAGCGCTGGCAAATCCATGATTCTAGTGCGGTTTTGAACTTGAAGTTGCAATGAAGCGGGTGCAGCAGAAACCGATAGGAACTGCAAATTCACCGCACTCGTGCAGTGTTTTCCGAACTTGTGGCTGCCCGCACCGCGGCAAGGACGGACTTCGAAAATGGAGACATGCGCTAACCGATTGACGGTCAGCCTCCGCGGCGCGATGCTGTGGTTTAGTTTCGGTTCGGTTTCGCCCCTAAGGCTTACGACATCCCTTGACCCAGCACTCGCGTGACACCCCACAATTCTACCTGACGGCGCCCTCGCCTTGCCCCTATTTGCCGGGCCGGCAGGAACGCAAGGTGTTCACACATCTGGTCGGCGACAAGGCGGCCGACCTCAACGACCTGCTCACCCATGGCGGCTTCCGCCGCAGCCAGTCGATTGCCTACCGCCCCGCCTGCGACCAGTGCCGCGCTTGCGTCTCCGTGCGGGTTGTCGCCAACGAATTCAGGTCCTCGCGCAATTTCCGCAAGGTTCTTGCCCGCAATGCCGACATCGTCGGCGAGCAGCGCAGCGCGGTGCCGACCTCGGAGCAGTATTCGATCTTCCGCGCCTATCTCGACCAGCGGCACCGCCATGGCGGCATGGCCGACATGACCGTGCTCGACTACGCGATGATGGTCGAGGACAGCCATGTCGAGACCCGCATCATCGAGTATCGTCGTCGCGGCCCCGACACCGGCATCACCGGCCGCGGCGAGGAATTGATCGCGGTGGCGCTGACCGACGTGCTCAGCGACGGGCTGTCGATGGTCTATTCCTTCTTCGAACCCTCCGAGCGGAACCGTTCGCTCGGGACCTTCATGATCCTCGACCATATCGCGCGCGCAAGACGGCAGGGCCTGCCTTACGTCTATCTCGGCTACTGGATCGAGGGATCGAAGAAGATGGACTACAAGGGCCGCTTCCTGCCGCAGCAGCGGCTCGCCCCCTCCGGCTGGCTGCGCGTCGATGCCTTCGGCGACATCGCCTGCGAGCCGCAGGACTGAGAGCGCAGCGGCTCACATCCCGCTCAGCCCGCCATCGACCGCAAGCGTCTGGGCGGTGACATAGAGGCCGCCCGCTACACGCGGGCGAACAATTTCAGAAAGGCGCGGTTGACATTGATCAGCGCCTTCGCCGCCGCCAGCGGCGCATCGATCGCGATTTTCGCGAAGTTGGCCTCAGGCTGCTCGGCCAGATCGATCGTGCCCGAGGTCTCGCCATGACGGAACACCAGATGCGCGCCGAACTTGCTGGCCAGCGCCCGCATCGCGTGGTTCTGCGCACCGGTGGTGACGCGAAGCGTGCGGTAATCCTTCCAGCGCGCTTCCGAGATCAGCCGCCGGAACAGCACGCTGCCGACGCCGCGCCGGCGTACGCAGGCTTCGACGCTGAAGGCGATTTCCGGCAGGCATTCCGTGGACTCATCCGGTGGATGCAGCTCGGCCGCGCCCCGCACCATGCCGTTTTCCATGTAGGCAACGATGATGGTGCCGTCATTGGCGCATTTCTCGGCGTAACGCTCGATGAAACTGTCGTCGAGAAAGCCGTTGAAACGATCGTGACGGCTCTCGGGATCGAGCCTCAACAGGTGATCGCGCAACAGCGGCAGCTCTTCGCTTTGGTTGAGCGTTCGCACATAGCCAAAGCCTGGCCTGGCGCGGAAGGTATCATCGTGTGGCACGTCAAAATCTCCTCTTGGAAGTCCTCGAGGAGGCGTCGAATCCCTAGGTTTCGCATATTGTGCATTGCACCATGAAATTCAAGCCGGCTCCATGCACCAAATATCGGCAGGGAACGCGATCAGCTCGTTAACGGAACCCGGTGTCCGTAATCATACGAGGACCATCTGGGTCTGGATGACCAGGGCGACCAGCCTGCCGTCCTCGGTCTCGAGCCGCGTCTGCCAGACCTGGGTGCGGCGGCCGCGATGCACCGGCGTTGCGGTCGCGACCACGGTCGTCCCCGCCTTCGCCGAGCCGATGAAGTTGGTCTTGCTCTCGAGCGTCGTGGTGCCCTTCGCATCGTCGGGCAGATTGATCACGGTTGCGGCGGCGCCGACCGAATCCGCCAGCGCCATGACGGCGCCGCCGTGCAGGATGTGCCCCAGCGTGCACAGATCCTCCCGGACCAGCATCCGCGCCACGACCCGATCCCTGTTCGCTTCGGTGAAGGTGACGCCCTTCAATTCCGCGAACGGCATCTTCATCAATTTGATCCTGTCCAACGGCGTCATGCCGCGTTCTCCCGGTGATCCCTGTCATTCCGGGATGGTCCGAAGGACCAGACCCGGAATCTCGAGATTCCGGGTTCGATGCTGACGCATCGCCCCGGAATGACGGTTCTATCTTCGCCAAACAAGGTCCTTGAAACAATGACCTCGGCGGATCGCGGAACATCGTGGCGGCGATCCGGAATGATCACACCTCCTCCACCCCGCACCATTCCGCGATGAACAGCGCGGTCGCCTTGGTCGTCTTGCGCAGGGACTCGAGATCGACATATTCGTTGAAGCCGTGCATGGCCTCGCCGCTCGCACCGAAGCACAGGCTCGGAATGTCGTAGTTCAGGCCGTAGAACCGCGTGTCGGTGAGCGCGGTGAACACGAGATCGGCCACTTCGCCGCCATAGACCGCGGCAAAAGCCTTGCCGAACGCGGCCTCGGCTTCGGCGGAGTCCGTGAGCTCATAGCCTTCCGACAGGAAGCCCGACCATTCCACGTCGGGCGGATTGTTGGAGAGGAAGCGATGGTCGCGTGCGGCATTGGCAACGCAGGCGAGAATCTCCTTCTGGCAATCGGCCACCGACCAGCCCGGCAGGATCGCGATCCGGCAATCGACGTCGCACCAGGCCGGCACGCTGGAGGCCCAGTCGCCGC
>WNGQ01005942.1_pt1 | contig 11884 bp, 10 predicted proteins | sample 5407661 | NCBI WGS metagenome assembly WNGQ01 (sample SAMN13153382, study PRJNA577476) | soil metagenome | isolation source: 60 cm soil or saprolite under Garry oak tree replicate 2 | place: USA:California | collected 2016-06-15
AAAAATATCGATCGACCGATATCTCCGGCGACTACGCGGCGATGGCACGCGCCTTCGGCGGCCATGGCGAGCGCGTGACAAAACCGGAAGACATCATTCCCGCGATCCGGCGCGGCATTGCGAAGACCAGGGAAGGCATCCCGGTGCTGCTGGAATTCATCACCAGCAAGGAGACCGAGGTTTCCAGGCCGGGGACCTAGAGCATGATGGAGTTGAAGCGATTCGAATCCGCGGGGCCTGGACACAAAATCGCGAAAACAACCCCATGCAAAGTAGAATGAGCGCCGGCACTCGTGCTGCGCTGCGTCCCGGACACGAGAAGAAAAATGGCCGTCGTCATGGCCCAACCCGATCTCATCCCGCTCTAAACCCCTGAAACGGGCCCGATTCTTAACGTTCCTGCTCAAAAGACGCCCTTCAGCGCTGGCTCCCCCGCGCCCGGGATGGGATAATCTGCCCGCCGGGCATCGGTCCGGACGGATTGAGTGGTTCCCCATCCCGAAACAGCGTGGGGCGCGAAGTGGAATGACTGGATGACCGCGCTTCCTCCGGACGTGGCAGCCGATCTCGAGCGGCGAGTTGCCGAATTGGAGAAAAAACTCCAGTCGGCGCTCGGCGAGCGCAACGATGCGATTGCGCGAGAGGCTGCCATGGGGGCCGAGAACGCGCGGCTGTTCAACGAAACGCAGCAGGCATTGGAGCGGCAAACGGCCACCGCCGAAATCCTGAAAGTCATCGCCAGCTCGCCATCGGACACAACACCGGTATTCGAAGCGATTGCAAACAGCGCCAAGCGGCTGCTCGGCGGGTTCTCCACGGCGGTCTTCCGCCTCCTCGATGGCACCGTCCATCTCGCCGCGTTCACGCCGACCCATCCGGCTGCCGATGCAGCGCTCAAGGCGGATTTCCCCCAGCCGGTCGAAAATTTCGAGGCGTTCCGGCTGGCCCAGCATGGCGAGCCAATCGCCATCCCGGACACCGAAGAGGTGTCGCATGCACCGGCCAGGGAAATCGCGCGGTTGCATGGCTTCCGCAGCATGCTGTGGGTGCCCATGATGAACGGCGGCGTCACGATCGGGATCATCTGCGTCACGCGCGTCGAGCCCGGCTCGTTCGCCGACCAGCACGTCCAGTTGCTGCAAACCTTTGCCGATCAGGCCGTCATCGCCATTGAGAATGTCCGCCTGTTCAACGAGACCAAGGAAGCGCTGGAGCGGCAGACCGCCACCGCCGAAATCCTGAGGGTCATCGCCAGTTCGCCGTCGGACGAGCAGCCGGTGTTCGATGCTATCGCGGCGAGCGCCAACCGTCTGCTAGGCGGCTTTTCCAGCACGGTCTTCCGCTTCATCGACGGCACGGCTCACCTGAAGGCCTTCACGCCGACGACGCCGGAAGCAGACGAAATCTTGCAGTCGACCTTCCCGCGACCAGTCGCCGATTTCGCGCCGTTCCAAATGACGCAAGCCGGCGAGGTGATGCAAATTCCCGACACTGAAGCCCCGACGTACGAACTCAAGGAGATTGCGCGGGCGCGCGGCTACCGCAGCATGCTGTATGCGCCACTGATGAACAAGGGCGTGTCAATCGGATTCATTGCGGTCACGCGCGTTCAGCCCGGCTCGTTCGCCGACCACCATGTGCAGCTGCTAAAAACCTTTGCCGACCAGGCCGTCATCGCCATCGAAAACGCGAGATTGTTCGAAGAGGTACAGGCCAAGACGCGCGATCTCACGGAATCGCTCCAGCAGCAAACCGCGACCGCCGACGTGCTCAAGGTCATCAGCCGCTCGGCGTTTGACCTGCAGACCGTGCTCGACACCCTTGTCGAGTCCGCCGCACGCCTTTGCGAGGCGGATATGGCGGCGATAACGCGTCAGAAAGGTGATGCGTATTTTCGCGCCGGTTCGTACGGCTTTAGCCCGGAATTCATGAATTACGTAAAGGACATCCCGGTCAAGGCGGAACGCGCGACCATTATCGGACGAACTTTGCTTGAGGGCAAAGTGACTCACGTTCCCGACGTGCATTCTGACCCCGACTATTCGTTCTCGGAAGGCCAGAGACTTAGCGGCGACCCCCGCACAATTCTCGGGGTACCGCTTTTACGCGAAGGTAATCCTGTTGGCGCGCTCGCGCTGCTGCGTCGCGCCGTGCGGCCCTTTACCGACAAACAGATCGAGCTGGTCACGACCTTCGCCGACCAGGCGGTGATCGCGATCGAGAATGTGCGGCTGTTTGACGAGGTGCAGGCCAAGACCCGCGACCTCTCCGAGGCGCTGACCTACCAGACCGGCAGCGCCAATATCCTCAAGGTGATCGCGTCGTCGCCGACCGATGTCGGGCCGGTGCTCAAGGCGATCGTGGAAAGCGCTTGCGAGCTTTGCACGGCCTATGACGCCGTGCTTCGGCTGAGTGACGGCGACAGACTCGGCTTCAGCGCTCATCACGGTCCGATTCCGGCAAACATGGAAGCATGGCAGATCAGCCGAAACTGGCCAGCGGGGCGCTCGTTCATCGAGCAAAAGCCGATACACGTGCACGATATGCATTCTTCAGAGGGTGACGATTTTCCCGAAAATCGAGCTCGCACCCAGGGCCATCGCACCATCCTGAGCGTGCCGCTGATACGCGACGGCGAGAGCATCGGAGCGCTCACCCTCCGTCGCAACGAAGTGCATCCTTTCAGCGATAAACAAATCGCGTTGCTGCAGACGTTCGCCAACCAGGCCGTGATCGCGATCGGCAATGTGCGGCTGTTCGAGGAAGTGCAGGCGCGGACGCGCGAGCTTTCCGAATCCCTGGAGCAACAGACGGCGACGTCCGAAGTGCTGGGTGTGATCAGCCGATCAGCCGGCGATCTGGAGCCGGTGTTCCAGAGCATGCTGGAGAATGCGACACGCATTTGCGGTGCGCAATTCGGACTCATGAATCTGTTCGACGGAGACAGCTTTCGTACGGTTGCTTTCCACAATGTTCCGCCGGAGTTCGTGGCTGCCAGGAAGCAGGGTTTCCGCGCGCCTCCCGACGGCGCGCTTGGGCAACTGGTGCGGACCAAGCAGTTCGTGCACACACATGATCTCCGCGCCGATGCGCGTTACATCGCGGGCGACCCGGCAACGGTACATCTCGTCGATATCGCGGGCGCGCGCACGATTCTCGTTGTTCCGATGCTCAAAGACAGCGAACTGGTCGGCACCATTGGAATTTACCGCCGCGAAGTTTCGCCGTTCAACGAGAAGCAGATCGCGCTGTTGAGCAGTTTTGCGAGCCAGGCCGTCATTGCGATCGAAAATACACGGCTGCTCAATGAACTGCGGCAGCGAACCGACGATCTGTCGCAATCGCTTGACGAATTGCGCACCGCGCAGGATCGCCTGGTGCAGACCGAGAAGCTCGCCTCGCTCGGCCAGCTCACGGCGGGCATCGCCCACGAGATCAAGAACCCGCTCAATTTCGTTAACAATTTCTCCGCGCTGTCGGCGGAACTGACCGAAGAACTGCTCGACCTGCTCGCGCCCGCGGCGCTCGACGACAAGACGCGGCAGGAGGTCGACGAATTAACGCGCACGCTGAAAGACAATCTCGAAAAGGTTGTCCAGCACGGCAAACGCGCCGACTCCATCGTCAAGAACATGCTGCTGCATTCGCGCGAAGGCTCCGGCGAACATGGCCCCTCGGATATCAATGCGCTTTTGGATGAGAGCCTCAATCTTGCCTATCACGGCGCACGCGCCGAAAAGCCGCAGTTCAATGTCACTTTGCAGCGAGACTTCGATGCGAGCGCCGGCACGATCGAATTGTTTCCGCAGGAAATCACCCGCGTATTCCTGAATTTGATCTCGAATGGATTTTATGCGGTGACCAGGCGCAAGATGGAAATCGGCAATTCAGGCTTCGAACCCGTACTCAGTGCAAGCACCAGGAACCTCGGCAACACCATCGAGATCCGCATCCGGGATAACGGTACCGGTATCCCGTCCGAGGTGAAGCAAAAGATGTTCAATCCGTTCTTTACGACCAAACCGGCCGGTGAAGGGACCGGACTTGGCCTTTCGATGAGCCACGACATCATCGTGAAACAACACGGTGGCACAATCGACGTCGAAACCGAACCCGGGCAATTCACGGAATTCACCATCGTTTTGCCGCGGACCAACAATCTGCACGACAAAAAACGAGGTCAGACGTGAACGTGCTGGTGCTTGTGGTTGACGATGAGCCCGACGTCGAGGCGCTGTTCCGTCAGCAATTCCGCCGCGACCTGCGCGCACAACGTTTCGTGATGGACTTTGCGATTTCGGCGAACGACGCGCTGGCGCGCATTGCCGGCGCGATTGAACAGTCGCTGATCCTGATCCTCTCGGACATCAACATGCCCGGCATGACGGGCCTGGAGATGCTGCCCAAGGTCAGGGAGATGCGGCCTGACGTGCCGGTCATCATGATAACCGCCTACGGCGATCCCGAAACCAGGCGCAAGGCGATCGAAGGCGGTGCGGAAGGTTTGTTGACCAAGCCGATCGACTTCACCTTGCTGAGGGAGGAAATCGACATGCGGCTGGCACGCGCAAGTTGAGCCTGGCGATTTTTCACGGCTTGAAGAACGCCGGATCGTTGAGCGCCTTGATCATGGTGTCGACCATGTCGGCGGCGCCGTGGTCTTCGCGCTCCTCCAGAAGCTCCCACATCTTGCGTAAGTTGGCGCGCAGCGGCGCCTTCAGCGAGGGGTCGCGTTCGATCAGGGTGCGCGCGATGCAGAAGGCAATGCCTTCGGTGCCCATCCGGGCCTGCTCGATGGTGGGTTTGCTCATGGCCGGTTCCTTCTCGAATTTCGATGTCTGACTTGCCGGCGCCGCTGTTAGATCAAATCGCGGTGCAGGGATAGCCAAGGGCGCGCGTGGCACCCCTACTCCGCCATGTCAGCCGGCGTGGCCGGACCGGCCAGCGGCCTCTCTTCCATCAGGATCATGCACAGCGACGCGCCGGCCAGCAGGACCGCGGCGGCGCCGAACACATAGCGGAATGCGGTGACCATGTCGGCGACGGCTATAGAACTCACCGGCCCGCGATGCTCGCCGCCAAGCGAGATGTCCGCACCGAGCGCCATCAACAGAATCGCGGAGAACGCCGCGACCGAGAACGAGGCCATCAGCGCGCGAAAGAAATTCATGGCCCCCGTGACGGTGCCGACCTGCGAGCGCGCCACCGAGTTCTGCAGCGAGACCACGCTGATCGGAAATGCCGTGCCAAGGCCGAGCGAGAACAGCGACAGCAGCACCAGCAGCGCCCACAGCGGCGGCGCCGCGAGCGTCAGCGCGCATCCCGCCAGCGTCGCGCCCGCCGTTCCAACGATGGCGACCCGCTTATAGTGTTTGGCGCGCGCCATGGTGCGGCCGGCGATCGCCGCGCCCCCGGTTGAAACAGCGGCCAGCGGAATCAGCGCAAGCCCCGCCTCGCTGGCGCTGAGATGATAAACCACCTCGTAATAGAGCGGCAGATGCACGGTCAGTCCCAGTATCGCGCCCATCGCACAGCCGCCGGAGGCTATCGCGTAAGGCGCCACCGTTCCGCCCATCAGCGGCAATGGCAGGAACGGCTCCTCGGCATTGCCGGCATGCCAAATGAATGCCAGCGCCAGCGCGAATGACGCCCCGACCATCGCCATGATGACGGGCGACAGCCAGAGATAGCGATTGCCGCCCCAGGTCAGCACCAGCATGAACACCACAGCGGAGGCCATCAGCAGCACGCCGCCGAGCCAGTCGACCTTGCGCCTGCGGTGAAACACCGGGATCTTGCCCATCTTCGGCAGCAGCATCGCCAGCGATCCCAGCCCGAGCGGCACGTTGATCCAGAAGATCATCGACCAGTGCAGATGTTCGGCGAACACGCCGCCGAGGATGGGGCCGCCGATACCGGCCGCGACCCACACCCCGCTGAAATAAGCCTGATACTGGCCGCGCTCGCGCGGCGTCACCACGTCGGAAATCACGGTCTGCACGATCGGCATGATGCCGCCGCCGCCAAGTCCCTGCAGCCCGCGCGCCAGGATCAGCACCGGCATGTTCGGCGCCAGCGCGCACAATATCGAGCCCGCGACGAACAGGCTGAGGGCTGTGACGATCATGGCGCGGCGGCCGTAGATGTCGCTCAGCGTGCCGAACACCGGCGCCACCGCGGTCGATGCCAGCAGGTACGCCGTGATCACCCACGACAGGTTGGAAACGTCCTGGAATTGCCGGCCGATGGTCGGCAGCGCCGTGGCGACGATGGTCTGGTCAAGCGCCGCCAGAAACATCGTCAGCATCAGGCTCATCAGGATGGTGCGGACTTCGCCTGGAGTCAGCGGCGCCTTTGGGGCGAGCGGCGGCGCATCGCCGAGTTCGATGACCTCAGCGGGTATTTCCGACAGTTCGCCTTGGATGACTTCGGGCAACGTCTGTCGGTCAGCCGGTCGACGGCCCTGCCGTTCAAACTTGTTCATATTGACGTGTGCTAACGGTGCTAATCTGATGCGCGACAGGAGGCCGCGCGGAATCGCTATCTCTGCAATTTAGGCGACAAACCCAAGTTCCGGCAGCGGGTTACGCGCATGGGTGCGTCCCGCGCGGAGGCCATCGCAAATGCGTGAATGCCACCGGGCGGTGTTCAGGATTGCGGCCGCTTCTTGAAGCGGGCGCGCTTCGGCAATAATGCGGGCCATTGCACGATATGATCCTCGAGGTCGGCGTCCGCGATCTCGTTCTCCGTCCCCTGCACCCGCCCGCGCACCGAAACACCGGCTTCGTGGACGGTATTGGGATCGCCCGAAATCAGCGGATGCCACCAATAGAGATCGCGGCCCTCGGCCACCAGCTTGTAGCCGCAGCTCGGCGGCAGCCAGTTCAAGGTGCGGACATTCGCCGGCGTGAGTCGGACGCAGTCGGAAACCCGGTCGGACCGGTTCGCATAATCCTTGCAGGCACATAGACCCGCATCCAGAAGCTTGCAGGAAACGTGGGTGAAATAGATCTTGCCGGTATCCTCGTCCTCAAGCTTTTCGAGGCAGCAGCGCGCGCAGCCGTCGCACAGGCTTTCCCATTCGGCGTTAGACATCTCCTCCAACGTCTTGGTTTTCCAAAAGAATCCCTCTTGATCCGAGGGCGGGGGGGATCGGACGGTCATGAATTGTAAGGTTCCCTGAACGGCGTTGGCTCAAGCCCTCTATAAGGGGCTGCATCGGCAATGGTGCAAACGGCAAGGTTCGGCGGTAGCACAAGGACCGGGGCGACGTTAAGCCCTGCCGTTCAAAATCGTAGCAGGACCATTGGTTTGTGACGCCCGCTCGGCTAGATATGACCGAGTCGCCACGGACGCAAAAGCGCCTTGGGTTTGCCGTAACATTCTCGCAAGACGTCTCAGCGGTGCCCACCTGGTGCCTGAGCGCTGCGAACTGACCAAGGGTCCCGGTGCGCCTGAACGTATCACCAGAATGGAAGCAAAAAATCCGGCTCTGGCTGCTGGATTTCGATGCGCGCATCGACTCCACCCTGTTCTCCTCCGGCAAGGGCGCGCGCGAACTCTATGAGCGGTTTTCGACCTTCATGGACCGCTTCTATGTCGGCCGCTGGAAACGCTGGGTATTCATCGAACCGGCGTCCGAAGCCGCCACCATCGGGCTCGGCGGCCTGATCATGATGCTGGCGCTGGCGGTGCCGGCATTTCGCGAAACCGCCGACGACGACTGGCTGAAGAAATCCGAGCTCGCGGTAACGTTCCTCGACCGCTACGGCAATCCAATCGGCAGCCGCGGCATCAAGCACAATGACTCCATCCCGCTCGAGGATTTTCCGGACAACCTGATCAAGGCGACGCTCGCCACCGAGGACCGCCGGTTCTACGACCATTTCGGAATCGACATCGCCGGCACCGCGCGCGCGCTGGTGACCAATGCGCAGGCCGGCGGCGTCAGACAGGGCGGCTCGTCGATTACCCAGCAGCTTGCCAAGAACCTGTTCCTGAACAATGAGCGCACCATCGAGCGCAAGGTGAAGGAGGCGTTTCTCGCGGTCTGGCTGGAGACGCGGCTTTCCAAGAACGAGATTCTGAAACTCTATCTCGACCGCGCCTATATGGGCGGCGGCACGTTCGGCGTCGATGGCGCGGCGCATTTCTATTTCAACAAGTCGGCGCGCGACGTCAATCTTTCGGAAGCCGCGATGCTGGCCGGGCTGTTCAAGGCCCCCACCAAATACGCGCCGCATATCAACCTGCCCGCCGCCCGCGCCCGTGCCAACGTGGTGCTGGACAATCTCGTCGACGCCGGCTTCATGACCGAGGGCCAGGTGTTCGGCGCGCGGCGCAATCCGGCCACCGCGGTCGATCGCCGCGACGAAAATTCGCCGAACTATTATCTCGACTGGGCGTTCGACGAGATGCGCAAGCTGGTCGATACCTTTCCGAAATCCTATGTCGAGCGCGTCTTCGTGGTCCGCACCGCGATCGACATGAACGTGCAGCGATCGGCCGAAGAAGCCATCGAAAACCAGTTGCGCCAGTTCGGCCGCGACTATCACGCGACCCAGGCCGCCACCGTGGTCGCCGATCTCGACGGCGGCGTGCGTGCGATGGTCGGCGGGCGCGACTACGGCGCCAGCCAGTTCAACCGTGCCGTGGATGCGTACCGGCAGCCCGGTTCGTCGTTCAAGCCGTATGTCTACTCGACCGCGCTGCTGAACGGCTTCAAGCCGACCTCGATCGTGGTCGACGGTCCGGTCTGCATCGGCAACTGGTGTCCGCAGAACTACGGCCACTCCTACTCCGGCGCGGTGACGCTGACGCAGGCGATTACCCGCTCGATCAACGTCATTCCCGTCAAACTGTCGATCACGATGGGCGGCAAGGGCGGACCGAAAGCCGGCCGCGCCAAGATCGTGGAGGTGGCGCGCCGCTTCGGCATCAAGGCGCCGCTGCCCGATACGCCGTCGCTGCCGATCGGCGCCGACGAAGTCACCGTGCTGGAGCACGCCGTGGCCTATGCGACCTTCCCCAACAAGGGCAGATCGGTCACGCCGCATTCGGTGCTGGAAGTCCGTACCGGCACCGGCGATCTGGTCTGGCGCTTCGATCGCGACGGCAAGAAGCCGCTGCAGGCGATACCGGCTTCGGTCGCCTCCGACATGGCGGGCATGATGAGCCACGTCGTCAGCGAAGGCACCGCGCGCCGCGCGGCGCTCGACGGCATTCCGACCGCCGGCAAGACCGGCACCACCAACGCGTATCGCGATGCGTGGTTCGTCGGGTATACCGGGAATTTCACCTGCGCCGTCTGGTACGGCAATGACGATTACTCGCCGACCAACCGCATGACCGGCGGCTCGCTGCCGGCGCAGACCTGGCACGACATCATGGTCGCGGCCCACCAGGGCGTCGAGATCAAGGAGATCCCGGGTATTGGAATGGGCACGAAGCTGCCTGTTCCCGTGGCCTCCGCGGCGATGGCGGCCAACGGCGCCATCAAGCCTCCGGACATCAAGCCGGGACCGCCGCCGATCCTGACCAAACGCGGTGCGGATATTCTGGTGCGCGTGGAAAAGATGCTCGACGAGGCCGCCAAGGCCGCGGGAAAAACCTCGTCCGGCGATCCTGTGAAGCCGGTCAAGCCGGTGTCGTCCAACTCCGCCGCATTCCCGGAAAGCTTTGCGGCGGCGGTGCCGGGTGACGCGGCGCCTAAGCCAGTGCCGCGCAAGAACTGACCGTGCGGCTGATATTCATTACCTTGCTGGCGCTGATTCTCGCGACCGTCGTCGGTCTCGGCTCGACCTGGATGACGGCGACGCGCGGCACCGATCTCGGCACTCTCACGATCGGCGCCTGGACCGCCCGGCCCAAGACCGGCACCGCCGATGTCGATCCGTATTCACGCGCGTCGATCGCCCGCAGCGGCGAGTTACCGGTCGGCACCGGCGACGGCGTGGCATTCTCGACGACGACGGACGACCGCAAGCGACTGCTCGATGGGCGGTGCGACGTGGTCGTCAGCGGCGTCACGCCGGCAGCGCGATTCTGGACGTTGACGCTTTACGATTCAAAGGGGCATCTGGTCGCGAATTCGCTGCAGCGTTACGGCTTCACCAGCCAGGAAATCATCCGCGGAGCGGATGGCGCATTCGAGATACGGGTGGCATCGAGATCGCGCGCCGGAAATTGGCTCCCCACCGGCGGCATCGAGCGTTATGCGCTGATGCTGCGGCTCTACGATACGCCGGTCGGCGTGGCGACGCGGACGCAGCGCGACGCGCCGATGCCCTCGATTGCGACCGTGGGGTGCCCATGATCCGGTTGCTGTTCACGATCATCGCGGGCGTGCTGCTGGGCGGCGTCGTGCATCTGGTCAGCGTTCTGGCGTTGCCGCGCATTGCGACCCAGGACGCCTATTCGCGCCTGACCCCGATGACAAAGCTCAACGCGGTTACTCCCCTGCCCCTGGCGGATCCGAACAACGCCTCGATGCCGTTCATGGATCCGGCGTTCGCGCTCGCGATTTGCCGTTACGATCTGTCGAGTGGACCCATCAAGCTGGCGGTGCCGGTCAGCCAGGCCTACACCTCGGTGTCGTTCTATACCCGCAACGAAGTCGCCTATTACGCCATCAACGACCGGTCCGCCGGGCGCAAGGTGATCGAACTCGATCTCATGACCGAAGCCCAGCACGCCGAATTGCCGGAAGACGAGGACGTGACAGCGGCCGACCGTTTGATCATCGATGCTCCGACCGCAACCGGGTTGATCGTGTTGAAAGCGCTGGCGCCGGAGCCCGGCCTGATGCCGCAGGCCCAGGCGACGCTCGCGGCGTCAAGCTGCAAGGTGCAAAACGAACCGCCGCCCGCGAAACAGGAAGAGCCTGCGCCCGCGCCCGCGCCGGCTCCGCCCCGGGGCAAGCGCTAGCCGCGAACGCTTACCGCATGCCCTGCGACCGGCTGCGCCGCGACCGGTGGATTCGCCGTCTGCGCGGCGAGTTCGCCGATCAACCGGTCGGCGTCGGCGGCGATGTTATCCGGCGCCTGGATCACCAGCCGTTCCAGCCCCCAGCGGTAGGACGAGATCCTCCGCTCCAGGCATTGCTCCACCCACTGCACGATCAGGGCATTTTCTTCCATGCGGGCGACCGCGTCGCCGCGTTCGCGCGGCGATAATAGCGAGATTTGCTTGAGGCTGGCGTTGCGCTTGCTGTCGAGATCGAGCACGCGGACGGCAGCGGAAAAGAACGGCTCGAACCGCGTCAGATCGTTGCGCACATCTTCCATCAATTGCGCGTATCGCGATGAATGCGAGCGGTGCGGCTCGTCGATCAGCATGCGTCCATAGGCGGTGCGGTCGAATATCACCTTCTGCCGCCAGGGCGATGGAATCGGCGTGTAATCGCCAAACACGCTCTTCCAGGCCGGCCGTGAATGGGGCGGCTCGATCAGGGGATAAGCGAGATCGCGAAGCTGCCGTTCGTTGTCGGTGAGCTGGAATTGCGACGCGCGCAGGCCGATGCTGGCCGTGGCCTCGCCGCCGATCCAGCGGTGCATGTCGTCGCTGAGAACATCCTGCCGGGTGCGGCCGAAGTCGCCGCCGCTGCAGCCCCCGAGGGTCATGCAGGCCAAAAGCAACACCGGACCCGGCGACGAGATCGGAAGCTGCAGTTTTTTCCGGATCGGAAAACACGTCTCCGGCATATCTAATGTGTCCGATGTCAGGTGCGCCGACGGCGACGGCGGCCGGGGGCCGTACCTTCTTCCGGTCCACTGCCACCGCTGGTTTCATCGGTGTTGCGTTCGATCCGGACGACGGGGAGAATCAGCACGATCCCCATGCCTTCGCGTGGAGCCCCATCCATGGTTGAGCCCGGCCGCCGCGA
>WNGQ01005943.1_pt1 | contig 11884 bp, 12 predicted proteins | sample 5407661 | NCBI WGS metagenome assembly WNGQ01 (sample SAMN13153382, study PRJNA577476) | soil metagenome | isolation source: 60 cm soil or saprolite under Garry oak tree replicate 2 | place: USA:California | collected 2016-06-15
GAAGTTCAGGGTCCACAATCTTTCCGAACATGTATGCGACTGTTGCCGACGATGCCTCTTTTTCCCCGGAGAAGCCGTCTAGTTCCGGGTTCAGATTCAGCACCGAGGGGTCCGTTGAATCGATTGTGTCGTGGTGGTCCAGTGTGATTATGAGATTCTTCCCCACGTTGTACCTGATCAACCAGTCTATGTGGCCGGATCCTATGTCGGAGTAGACGATGAGCTTCGAGGGCTGCTGTTCTACGCCGGCCACGACCTCTGGGTAGAGCTTGTCTGTGCAGATGAGGCGTGTCTTGAGACCTATATGTTCGACCGCGAGTTTCGCGAGCGCTGCTGAGGAGAGTCCGTCAGCCTCATCATGATGCAGGACCAGAGCCTCTTTCATGCCAGAGCCTCTGATCAGGTCGCGAGCCCCTTCTAATCGCTCAAGGAAATGTTGTAAATCGCTCATTATCTGGCAAATTTACTGGCTCATATTTCAGTGACACTCAGCCTCAGCGTCCAGAAGGGTGCCACCACAAAATGGCTTTCGCGGCCCAGTTGAGTGAGGTTATTCCCGCTCGCAGAAGACGAGGGGAATGACGAGCGGACCTCACATCATCTATGTGACATTCGACGATGGGAACGGTTCACGCCTCTCATCAGAAAGGGTCAAGATTGGTTTAGTTTCAAGTCGCTGCTATCACTGTATTGCTGCGGCCATCTCTGGATACCGAAAGGGCTTTTTATCAATGGATAAGACATTCGCCCCGCGTGAGAAACAATGTTCAAACTCGTTAAGCTCCTAGCAATTGTAGTTTTAGCCTTCTCAATGGTTCCTGCAGCGCAGGCCCGTCCCGTTGCCTCGTCCACCCCATCCTGTGTTCCTGCAGGAGACACTGGTCTTACCACCTTGATTGTGGCGAAGAATCATCAACACATAACCGGTATGACCATCGACGCGACAGGCTGTGACGTCGGCATTTTCGTTCCGCCAGATAGCAAGAACGTTGTCATCAGAGACGATGAGATCTTCGGGGCCAACATACACGCAATATTCGTTCAGGACTCGACCCATGTTCTCATAGATCACAACAACGTTCATGACAACTCTGTGGGAGTTCCGAATGTAACGTGCGACAGGCCCCACGAAGGACAAACTTGCGTTAATGAGGGCAAGGCAATCCAGCTTGACGGCACAAGCCACTCCATTGTCTCCCACAACGTAATCACCAACGACCTGTTCGGAGGCATCAGTATCGCCGACGATGGTCCGGTCGATCCCGGAGCACCTAACCCCGGAACGTTACTACCGGCCAACGACAACCTAGTCCTCGGCAACCAGATCAGCCAGGTCTCGCACGACTGCGGAATCGTAGTAGCCGCTTACAACGGACAGACAATATCTGATAATAAGATACTCAACAACAACATTGAGGGCAGCCTCCCACCCTTCGGAGTAAACCCCTACGTGGGACAGATAGTAGTAGCAACTGACGGGCCTGACGCTCACATCGAGAATACGATGATCGTCAACAATGTAGTCAACGGAAGCACACTGCCAGGCATAGTTCTACATGCCAACGCCCCGGGCGACTCAATATCAGACACTAAGATCATCTCCAACACACTCGGAAACAACGGCTACTATCCAGCATTCTTCTCCACTCCCAACACACCAGTTGCAACCGACGGGCCAACAGGAATCTCCATCGTAGCCGAAGTAAACCCGCAAGCTCCAGTAACACCACCAACCATCTCGGGAACAGTACTCATCAATAACGAGATCTCCCCGGACCAGAACGGAGTCTGGCTCTGCAACACCAGTGGGACCGACATGATCAACACGCCAAATCACCAGAGCGATGTCACCAACCCAGTGGCCAAGTGTGCGGCCGGCGGGAACTAAATAGCCCAGCAGAACCCATTTCCCCATCCTTTCTTATTCCGAGCAACTAAGACCCCAGTTTTCGTAGTCAATGTCTCTGGTAGAACTCCAGACAGATACCATGAGTCTCATTCGGACAAACTATGCGACTTTCCTCGTGAAAGCCATTCCATGTTTCAGACTTCCACTTTGCCTCCGACTTTGCGAATGAAATGTGACGCGCCCAGGGGGACAGTGTACTACTGTCTCGGCAACTTGATCGGCTGGTGCAACGTCAGGAAGCACCCATGGTCTGCGCCTCCTGTCAAACACCGCGCCGAGTCAGCGCAGGCACTCGGCCTCATGTGGCAGCGTTTGGCATCCCATGTAACATCGATTTCTTTCCCATGGTACAGATGCAGCGTCTTCTCCTCTGCCATGGTCACAATCCTTTCACATGCGGAACCATCCAGTGGAATATATGACACCAAGCTGCACTCGAAATGTAAGCTCGCAAATCTACCGAATAAATCGCCCAAGGTGAAGAGCGCCTTAGTTCTTGCGAAATCGGGCTATGAAGAATCCTGAGCCGTGGATGTCCGGGTCGAACCTTTGAGTGTGTCCTTCAGGGTCCCGTCCCCTGGCGCCTATCATAGGCTCTGCATCTTCCAGTATCAGTCCTAGTTCGTCGGTTCCGAATCTGGCAACATCTTCACATTCCTCCTTGGTAATCGTGCAGACACTGTAGACTATCACTCCTCCCGGCTTGACTATCTCGCTGGCTGCTCGGAGAAACTGTCTCTGGTAAGAGGACAAGTCGTTAACGTCTTTGGCTGTTGTGTCTATGGAGAGTTTCGGGGTTACGCCTAGCCCGGTGCAAGGCGGGTCCACTAGTACACGGTCAGGTCTCAACGAGTAGTCAGTGTGCACGTAGCGAGAGTCGTGGGCGACGAGATTGTAGTTCGAGCAGCCCATTCGCTCCATCTGTTTTCTTGTCTTTTCGATCTTTCGCTCGTGCCTGTCGAATCCGACGATTCTGGCCCGGTTGGCTGTGAGCTGGGACAGGTAGGACATTTTTCCTCCGGGTGCGCAGTTCATGTCGACGATTAGTTCTCCGGGTTGAGGACCCAAGACGTGACAGGCGACCATGCCGGGTAGGGTTTGTGGGTGAATCTGGCCTTTGGCGTACCATTCCGTATCCATCAGGCTTGGCAGTCCGTACCGGTTCTCGTGAACCTCTATGGCGACGCCTTGACGATAGTTGCGAATGCTCGTCTCACTCTGCCTAGCTACTCCCACGCCTGCAATCTGACCCTTCTCATCTGAGACGCTGGCTTCGGACCCAAGTTTGAGGCCTGAACACTTTTTCACGCCTCTTGCATAGAGATGGGCTCCTTGAAGGACAGACTCCGCGGCGAACTTGTCAGCGACAACCTCAGTCCCCCGTGGCCGAATCTGCCTCTCGTTAACCGCAAACCATCCCGCATCAGTGACTGTTTCGTGTGCAAAGACTTTGCCCAGTCTTGAAGAAATCTCTGCAAGGATCAACTCCTTGTTACACGTAAGGCTGTTTACGCGGAAATAATACCTGGGACCCATCTTGGCCAGTGCTTCGACCACTTTCTCGGTCCGAACTTGATAGAATTCTGTAAGTCTGTCAAGGAGACTCGGCTCAATGTCAAGCGGGTCCAAGCGCAGTGCGGGCAATACCAAGCTGACAGACATACTAGAACACTGGATTCTTTCAATCAAACGGGCTTAGGGTTATTCTGGGCGATTTTTTGGGATTCGGCTAGAGGTCTCTCGTTTCTTGCAGAGGTTGTTTCTGCCCACCTGGATATACCGGGAGCGAGCGCTGGGATCACCTTGGAGCTCAATTGGACACATGGCACAGTGAATGTCTTAAAGTCGATGGGAGTCACCTTTCTGCCGGAAAATTGAGAGGTCGGTCATTGGATGGGATTCGTAGAGGATATCATCAACTTCCTTGTTGCCCCGATTAGAAGCGTATGCCCCACCTCTTCCTGCATTCCCATCTCGACCATAATCGTCATCACTCTCGCACTTCTCGTCTCGGTACTAAGCAGCGCGGTCAACCGTAGGTTCGTCAACTTTGATTTCGTAACAAGTTCCCGTAGGGATTACATGATCTGGATTAGGTCGGTCCAAGAGGCAAGGAAGGCTGGTGACGAGGAACTCTTGAGCGAGCTCCTGAAGCAACAAGCGGCCATGATGAAGATGAGCTTTAAGGCAAACTTGGAACAGACGAAAACGACTGCGATAACTCTGATTCCCACGTTGCTGATCTATGGGGTATTACTAGCAGCTTTCCCTCTCAACGTGGCTGTTGCCTACTCGCCCATATACCTCCCAGGGGCGGCGATAACATTTGATCTGTTCAAGGCGGGTGTTGCATTCATCTCGGTGATTTACTGGTATGTCATTGCTGGCGTAGCAATCGGCTTACCGCTGTCTCGTCTCTTCGGGAGAGCTTTTGGCTTGCCCGCCTGGTAGGTAATGATGGCTGCGTGCCTTACGCTAGGAAACTTCAACGCGCAATCAGCAATCCTTTTTTCTCCGCCCGCCGTTTTCGTCAGACGAATGAAACCATGGTGAAAAGATACCCGGAAGTCGTCTTGTGGGGGTCGGGTCTCATATTGTTCACTTTTGGCTCTACCATTGCCCCGCAGACGTCTTGGGAGGGATGGATTCTCATGTCATTGGGGGTTGTGTTATTCTCTCTCGGTGTTGTAGGGAACTCATTGTGGAGAGTGGTTCAAAAGTCTAGGTCGAAAGAGTAAGGTCCTTCCGATGGATAAAGGCACCAAGCCTTGCCCAATTTGTGGCATACAGATTGAAAGCGGAAGGTTTTTTCCTACATTCGGTTAGTCTCAATGAACCAAGATCGCTCTCGCTATCTAAGTTCTGAGATTTCGTAATCGGCCATTCCACTCTATGTTGTCTTGCTCTTCAAGTGCTTCTCTAATTCTCTTAGGAACTTCTCTTTCGCGTCTGGTACCAAGAGAAAGTAGGCGAGAGTCGTGCGGAAGAGAGACGATTTTGTCAAGCCTTTGATTTCTTTCCTTCTGACCGCGCTGGAAAAACAGTTCAGAAATATTTGATGGGACAGAATTTCGTGTTTGAGCTCGTTTAGTGCTTGAATAATCATCTCATCAGAAATCTGTGTCATGGGGTACGCTCAATCAGAAGATAACCCAAGATAACCTCTTTGGTTGTTCTCGTCCATGAATTTTTCGCCTTCGGTTCTCCAGAAACAATGGCGGAATGGATACGCGGTTTTCTACTCATGGAAGTGTCGGAAGGGATTCCAGGACCCAGTCTTCTCTTCAGGTGGAGCAGGCGATTTCATGTTTTCCCCTTCCGAAGCCCTAGATTCTTCCTTCAGTGATCTTCCCGTGAGCTCCAAGAAGACGTCCTCAAGCGAGGGCTCTCTGAGAAGAATCCTTGTCCCGCCATAGCCAGGGTCAGAGATGAATCGTTTCATAATCCGCTGTAAAGCCGGCTCTGGATCCCCCGTCACAATGTTCAGACCCATCGACCGGTAGACTCGTCCTTCGGGTATGAGGCGTGAGACCTCGTCCACGAGTTCCGCTGAAGCCTCGATCCCAACCTCGATAATTTTTCCGGTGCCCATTCTAGCCTTCAGCTCGCTTGGGGTTCCGAGAGCAGCAACAACGCCCCTATCCATCAAGGCTATTCGGTCGCAAAGGAACTCCGCCTCCTCCATGTAGTGGGTCGTCAGGAGCAGAGTCTTGCCGGAGGCTTTGAGCTCCCAGATGGCTTTCCAGACCTGCCTTCTACCTAGTGGGTCGAGGCCTGAAGTTGGCTCGTCGAGAAAAACTACCTCGGGGTCGTGGACCAGTGAGAGTGCGACGTTGAGGCGACGTTTCATGCCTTCAGAGTAGGAGCCGATGAGCCCGTCCTGCTTATGCTCTAGGCCGACGATTGTGATTAGGTCTCGGATGCGTTTCTCTAGACTGAACCCGTGGAGCCCGTAGAGATGTCCTTGGAATCGGAGAGCCTGTAGGCCAGTGAGATGTTCGCTCATTCTGAGCTCGTGAGCTGCTAGACCGATTCTTCGCCGAAGCTCTCCCCCTTTGGAAACCGGGTCCAGGCCAAGTAGGGAGACGCTTCCGCTGGTTGGTCTCAACTGTGAGGTGAGGATGGAGCTGAGAGTGGTCTTTCCTGCACCGTTGGGGCCTAGGATGCCAAAGACTTCTCCAGCGTGGACTGTGAAGCTTACTCCCTTGAGTACGTCAAGCCCGCCGTAGCGGTGTCTTAGACCCTCGACTACTATTGCGTCGCTCACTCGATTCACCTCTCCCTTATGACGAGAATTGTTCCAAGCGAGTACAACGCAGCGGCGAATGAGGCTAGGACCAGGAGCTGCGGGAGAAGCTGGATTAGAGGTGTTCCGTTGAGCATTATCGCCGTGAGGGCTCGGTTGGCGTAGGTCATGGGGAAGAGGGATGAGATGATGAAGCTGACCGTTGTGTGAGCCTGCGGGATGTATTGTGAGGCTAGGAATCCCATTGGAAGATTGACGAGGGCAGAGAGGTAGAAGGCCTCGTCCGCGGTTCTTGAAAAGTGAGATATTATCAATCCTAGGCCGATGACGCTGAAGCTGGCGGCGACGGTTATCGGCACCAGCTCATACACGCTGCCCGCAATATCTAGGTTGAAGACGAAGATTGCAGCTGCGAAAAGCACGACGAGCTGAACGCCCACGAGGATGAAGCTGGCGGTCGCGTTTCCGAGAATAAAGCTGAACCGGGACAGGGGAGTCATCAGAATCCGTTTCCTAGCCCCGGAAACCCTGTCCTCTACGGCCGTGACAGCGGATCCGAGGACGCCTACCCAGCCGATTTCAAGCCCGACAAGCTCGGGGAATATCACGTCGAGTAGACGCTTCTCGGGGGTGAGCCCCAGAGTCGATCCAAGGCGGAAGATGGAGAGGCCGTCGCGGGCAAGGGCAAGCGCACCAGCGTCTGTGAGCAATGGCTGAAGGTTCACCTGGGGAATAGTGCTAAATCCGGAGCCGGCCGGAAGTGGCTTTGGTCCGGCGGCTGCAACAATTCTAGTACTGTTATTGTCTACAACCGCGTAATAGTATGTTGATGATGCTGATTCTATGAAGATGATCGACGTGTTCTCGTTCGACGGCAGCACGTAGACCAAGTCCTTGGAGGAAGGGTTGAGTGGTGATGTGACTTCTGCGGCCAGCACTTTGACCGGCTTCGTCTCGACTCCGACCCTTGATCCGAGAATTGTAAAGACCGTTGCGAGATTTTGGTCACTCTGAAGTCTCTGCAAATCCTCTTGGGGAAGGTTCCCCTGGGCTAGCGGGATTTTCTGCTGCCCCAACGCTGCTCCGAAGAGAAACATCAGCAGCAGGGGGAGTAGGAAGAGGAAGGCGAGCAGTTTTCGGCGGTGGGCTAGCTCTATCAGCTGTCGGTGCAGAATGTAGAGGGCGCCAAACAAGTATGAAGTGCTGCACTATAGTTCATTTATTAACGGATACTTGAACCTGCCTATTCCCTTAAAAACCACAGGTTCACCCAAGACTTAATAATTGAACCTCAACAAAGAGGACAGCAAGGAGCCCTCGAAAACATCATGGGACGAAAAGCGAAAGCCCGAGAGCTCATTCGGGCCTCACTCTTGAAGGGAACAAGGGGCTGGACACAGCTACTCGAGGAGACCGGCCTAGCGAAGGGAGCCCTCTCAACAAATCTGAGGCAGATGCAGAAAGAGAAAGAGGTGGTGTACGAGATCAAAGGTCCCCGAAAGTCAAAGCACTACAAGCTCTCGGACAGAGGCATAGTCCACGCTTCCATCGCCACCCTATCCAAGGGAATGGCCGCCCAGATCGGCCACGTTCTAGAGCGGATGGGACGGACCAAGCCCTCGGAGGTCAAGAGCTGGGCTGAAGGCCGTAAGGAACTCTACTTTGAAATTGACGAACCCAGCCTTGGAAAAGTCAAGCTAACGCTGGAGCCAACAAAACGGTCAGAATAGCCCGAGTCGTTTGCACCCTCAGTACGTGAGACCACCTCTTCCTTGCCAACCAAATCTTCGACCTGTCTGGTTTAACTACCAATAACGTTCGGGACACGCCTCGAAGCGGGCCGTCTTGACCAGGACAACCTTGGAGCTGAAGTGCGCAAACTGCGGCACGGTCTTCAAGAAGACATTCGAGGAGCGGGGACAAAGTACGTTCCACGGCGAGGGGGAAACGGTCAAGCTGGAGAACGCGTGTCCGAACAAGTGCGAGAACCTGTGGTTCAGTGTTCAGAAGCAGCATAGCATTCGCAAGTTCAAGAAACACTATTGAAGTTGTGAACCCAATTGCTAGACAATGGGACAATCATCCTAGTTGCCGAGGCTTTGGCAATAGTTGCCGGTTCGTGGTTAGTCAGGGGATTTCTAGCAAGAGCGATTACGAGGGCTGCGAAGAGGGCGGGAGCCACACCGGGCCTGTTGCGCGGGGTTCGGGGAGGTCTGAGTGTTGCCTGGATTGTGCTGGTGGCTGCTTGGCTTCTCTCGATTACTGGCATCGCTTCCCCATTCTCCATCCTCACACTTTCCGGCATAGTGGGGCTCGCGGTAAGCTTGGCACTCCAGAATACCCTGTCCAACATGATTTCCGGCATCCTACTCTTCTCAGACGGTTTCCTGCGCCTAGATGACATGGTCGAATATGGGGGGTCAAAGGCAGAGTTGTCAAGATCGGACTTCGCAATACCTGGATTAGACGGGACGATGGCGCTGTCGCAGTGATAAGCAACAATTACCTTGCCGGTGGACCACTCATCATTCATTCAGCCGGTGAACGCGTCGAGAAGAGACTACACCTTTAGCACCCTGCCAGCTAGTTGTGCATCAGGAAACCAGGAAGCGTCGACCTGCTGTTAGGAAAAGCGATGCCGTTCGAACGCATAAGGAAGCGGGGAGATAGGCGTCGCGTGGGTTTGACTGGCTCGTCTCTTCGTATCGAGACTTGGGCCTAGATACCTTCGTCTCTTGGACGTCCGCTGACGTCCAGAGGAAAGCCAGATGCGGATCATTACAAGCGAAGCTGCCCCGAAGGTCCACGTCTTGCTGAAGGCGTCTTGACAATCAGCCTTAATTGCGACTTGGAACAAGCCAGAGCAGTTAATTCATGTCACAAGTTCTGTCACGTAGAAGAAGTTCGAAGAGTTTGAAGAAAAGGAGACAAGCATCGAAAAAGCCTGCCATGTCGCGGTCCTCGATCATCGGGGCCGGCAACAAGGCGCCCGACTTTTCGCTATACAGCACTCCTGACCAGAAGGTGTCTCTGAGCGACTTCAAGGGACGACCCGTTGTTCTCGCTTTCTATCCGGCTGACTGGAGTCCGGTCTGTACCGACCAGCTCTCGCTGTACAACCAGCTGCTCCCCGAGTTCGAACGCTACAACAGGCCTGAAATCATTGGAATATCTGTGGATGGGATCTGGTCCCACATTGCCTTTGCAAAAGACCGTAATCTAAAGTTCCCAATCCTCTCAGACTTTGAGCCAAAGGGGGAGGTGTCCCGAGCATATGGCGCATATCAGAACAAGGTGGGCGAATCGTCACGTGCTATCTTCGTCATAGACGAACATGGGATGATCCGCTGGAGCTACCTGTCACCGGTCGGCGTAAATCCGGGGGCTGACGGAATTATCAATGCATTCGAGGAAATGTACCCCGCGCAAGAAAAATCGGGCCGGCAACCTTGAGTAGCAAAAGACGGATGACTGCAAGCACTGAACGGGCAGAGAGCGTCGAGGATTCTCCGCGACTGACTCTCCCGGTCAGTGAGAAGAGAGATCACTTTCAGGGTCCAAGTGCAGCGAAGGTCGTGCTGGTGGAATATGGCGACTACCAATGCCCGTACTGCGGCGAAGCATATCCGATAATCAAGAAGATTCAGGAAAAGTTTGGAACCAATCTCAGGTTCGTATTTCGTAACTTCCCGCTGACCCAGATTCATCCTAGGGCGGAATTCGGCGCTGAAATGGCTGAGGCCGCTGCAGCCCAAGGCAAGTTCTGGGAAATGCACGATTTCATTTATGAGAACCAGAAGTCTCTCGAGAACGAAGAATTCTTCCTGAAATTTGCGGACAAGAAACTTGCTCTCGACAAAGAAAAGACCCGTCAGGCGGTTGCACAACGCGCGTTTGCACCTAGGATTCGTGAGGATTTCATGAGCGGGGTCCGGAGCGGCGTTAATGGAACGCCCACACTCTTCCTCCAAGAACACAGACACAATGGCAGCTACGAGTTCAAGGTTCTTGACGAAGAGATCAAATCACTGATTTCTAAGTCGTAGATTCGATTAACGCAAATTACTATCCTTTCATTACTATCCCTTACAATGGTTCAGCGTCCAGAAACAGCACAGCATCCGCAGATTCAAAAAACACTACTGAAGAGTTACAAGGAATACTATGGAATGGGAGTGCCGAGAAGGGCTGGTCAAGTTGGCTTTACCTACTTGGTTGTAATTAACTACTAAGTATATAGGTAGGAGTCGGAGGCTGGTAGACAAAGGCGTTACGTGAATGAGCACAATCGAAACCGCGAAAACCCCTAGCCGACCAGGATGGGATAGCTTACCCAACAAGCAGAATGTCGCGCGGACTATCGAGTCGTTGAAGAGCAGGGGCATCAGCGCTGAACTCGTCGGTACACCACAGGAGGCGCTGAGACTGATCGCCGGCAAAATTCGTGAAGGCGCGGAAGTAATGACGGGCGCGTCGGCCAGCCTCGACCAGATTGGTTTCACTGAACTGTTGAAGTCGGGAAGACACCATTGGAAGAACTTGAAGGACGAGTTGATGAGCGAGAAGGACCCGGTGAAGCAGAGAGCGCTTCGAGTCAAAGCGACGGGAGCAGAGTATTTCGTTGGGAGCGTCCATGCGGTCGCCGAGACCGGAGAGGTCGTGGTCGCCAGTGCATCCGGTAGCCAGATACCGGCTTATGCGTTCAACTCTAGAAACGTGATATGGGTAGTTGGCACCCAGAAGATTGTCCCAAGCCTTGAAGAAGGACTGAGGAGAGTACGGGAACACGCGCTACCCTTGGAGACCACTAGGATGAAGGGCCTCGGCTATCAGGGAAGCATGATTGGCAAGTTGTTGATCCTGGAGAGAGAACTTGCAATCCTGGGGAGAGAACTTACAATGGTATTTGTAAACGAAAGGCTTGGTTTCTAGACGAGTAGCAATTCCGTGATGACTGAACTCACCCTATGATTTCATAGGGCCTCGATGGTGTAGTTTACCGGGACAAGGTATGACCTTCATGAGCAAGGATGGAGACAGGAGGATTCGTGTCGGCATCATCGGCGCCAATCCGGATCGTGGATGGGCGGCGCAGGCGCACATTCCTGCTTTGAGGTCGCTCTCGGATGACTTCGAGATCACGGCGCTGTCCACCAGCCGACGCGAATCTGCCGACGCCGCCAGCAGGCTCTTTGGTGTGCCTGTCGCTTTCGACAATCACCAAGACCTCGTGAACAGGGCCGACGTGGACGTTGTCGCCATCACCGTGAAAGTGCCGTATCACCTCGAACTTGCGACGGCAGCGCTTGACGCGGGCAAGGCCGTCTATTGCGAATGGCCGCTCGGCAACGGATTGAAAGAGGCGGAGACCTTGGCGGCGCTGGCGAAGAAAAAAGGCGTCCTCGCAGTGGCGGGGCTGCAAGCTCGATCTGCGCCGTCGGTGGCTTACGTACGTGACCTGATCAAGCAAGGGTACGTTGGTGAGGTGCTCTCCACCTCGTTGATCGGTTCGGGAATGGGCTGGGGACCAACGGTGGAGCCGTTCAATGCCTACCTTAATGACAAGAAAAACGGCGCGACGATGCTCTCGATCGCGCTAGGCCACGCGGCGGATGCGCTGTGCCACTGCCTCGGCGAGATCCGAGAGGTCTCGGCCACCATGACCATGCGCCGAAAGTCCTTCACGATTACAGGGACGGGCGAAAGGAAACCCATGAACGCAGACGATC
>WNGQ01008197.1_pt1 | contig 11883 bp, 15 predicted proteins | sample 5407661 | NCBI WGS metagenome assembly WNGQ01 (sample SAMN13153382, study PRJNA577476) | soil metagenome | isolation source: 60 cm soil or saprolite under Garry oak tree replicate 2 | place: USA:California | collected 2016-06-15
AAAAGGGCTTCGATTTCGCACAACGGCAAGCGGACCTGCACGATGTGGTCCTTCCGGCTAGTTAGTTTCTGTCTTGAAAGCCAAAATATCGCATAAAACCAGGGGTTCATGCGTTTTTTTTCTTCATTTTTTTCATCCTTTTTCATTTTTCCCTTGACAAGTATATGTGTGTTGTGGCACACATAATACATGCCATCTAAATCCGAATCTCCTTCCGAGGTACTGCGCTGGCTCCAAAGCCAAACGGCCGACCTCTGGCCCGCCGTTCTGGGCTCGCTTAGCCTGCGCCGCAGCCCTTGCGTGCGCGAAAACTGCCGCGCTTGTCAATCCGGCGAGCAGCACCCCAGCTACGTCCTCTATGGGCGCCTGAAAGGGCGCCGTTTTGCCGTGTACGTTCCGGAAGAACTGGTCCCCGAGGTGCGCCGTTGTTTGGACAACGGGCGGGCCTTGCAGGAACTGCTCTTCCAGGCCGCACCACGCTATGTCAAAGCTTTGAAGCGCGAGAGGGACCAGGCGTCGAAAAAAAAGGAGAACTGAAAAGTGCCGAGAACTGCGATGTCCCAGATCAGTTTCGCCGATTGGGAGTTGCTCCAGCAAGGCCTCACCCTGGAGCCGCTGCTGCAGGCCATCTCCGATTTTCTGGACGACCAAAAAGAGATGATCGAAGCAGTACGACGCGATCTGCAACGAGGTTTGAAAAAGCCGGAGACGGGTCGCAACGGGTTAACTCCGCCGCAGGTTCTGCGCGCCTTCATACTGATGCGCGTCAAGTAATGGTAAGACTTCAGAAATGTGGAGTCCTTTAGCAGATAGCCCGCAAAAATGACCTTCCGCCACGTGTAACTCCACATTTCGGCGTAGCATCCGGACCGGCCGCCATAGGCGGTTAATCCAGTTGAACACGGAGGTTCGGATGCTTACGACTCTCTTCCCAAAGGCCTGCCACGCTCATTCGTCGCTACCTCTCTTGGGGTCGATTGCGGATAACTTTGACGATTGGCTGCTTGATCGGGGCTACAAAGTAACGTCGAGGACAAATGCAATCGAAATGCTTCATCACATCGATAGTGATCTGCGGCGACGAGGCATCAAACATATCACGAGGCTTACCCACGGAATCCTACATCGCAGCTGGAGAGCTTTGATCCCGCGATTTCCTACATGGGCTTGTACAGTACGAGTGTTGGAGCGGTATCTAAAGACGCGAGGCTTGCTGGATGAGGATGACAAAGCCGAACCGTGCAGTAAAATCGATGTTCAGATAACCGCCTACGCCGACTATTTGCAGGAAGTTCGGGGTTGTGCACAGGGCACAATCTGCGCCCACAAGCGTATTGCTAAATGCTTTTTGACCTATCTCGAGAAAAAACGGCGGCAGTTGCAAGCGCTCACCGGTGGTGATCTGGAAGAGTACATCAAGAAGGCCGGGAAGCGTCTCAGCCGCGGAAGTTTGCAGAACGAAGCTGGTGGACTCCGAAGCTTCTTGCGATTCCTGGCTTCCCAAAAAAGGATTCAGTCAGGACTGGATAGCCAAATTGATACTCCGCGTCTCTATCGTCTGGAGCACCTGCCCCGATCGCTCCCATGGGAAACGGTTAGGGCATTCCTTCAGTCCATAGATCGCACTACAGACATGGGGCTTCGGGACTACACCATCTTGAGTCAGTGAGGCCGTAGCTCTCACACTCGAGGGCATTCAATGGAGAGCAAACACAATAAAGGTTTTTCAACCCAAGGCATCGACCCTCCTCGAGCTACCCTTAACGAACGAAGTTGGAACCGCACTGCTCAAATATCTGAAGCGCGTTCCGCCTCGCCCGCTCTACCGACAGATTTTTCTACGAATGAGGGCGCCGATCGGTCCCCTCACGCCGGACGCCGTGAAGAGGGCATTTCGGTCTTGGTCCCGCCGGAGCGATTTAGGGATTCCTTCTCAAGGTCCGCACTGCATGCGACACGCATATGCAGTAAATCTGCTGAAAAACGGCACCGCGCTTAAGACCATTGGCGATATCCTCGGCCATCGGTGTGCAGAAAGCACGGTTACATATCTACGATTAGCGACTGACGATCTGCGCGACGTGGCTCTTTCTGTACCCAGGATGCCAGGACAACGGGAGGTGCGGCCATGCTTCTGGAGAGAGGCGCACCCGGATGCGGACGATCTACAACTTTTGCCTTTATCGCCGCCGTACGGAACCGGATTGCTTTGTACCGAATCCCTTGTTGTTCCCCTTGCCACATCAGCGGCTCAGACCATACATCTTTTCGGAATCCGACGTCGCGCGACTGTTGGCCGCCAGTTCGCGTTTGCTACCGGCTCCTTCGTCTCCCCTTCGGGCCGAGGTCATCCACCTCGTGATCGCACTTCTTCACACGACTGGCATGCGATGCGGTGAACTGCTTAGGCTAACGGCGGGTGATTACGACGCAAAGGAAGGCACGCTGCTCGTCCGTGATTCCAAGTTTCACAAATCCCGTGTGCTGCCCCTCCACCACGACATGGTTAATGAAATCGATCGTCACTTGCAACTGCGAAGAAAGCTTCACCTTTCAATGTCGCCTGAGACGCCTTTGATTTGGAACTCGAGGGGTGGCGGACGACATTACACGCCGACGGGGTTGCAAGGAAATCTAAAGATCCTTCTCAACCAATGCAACATTCGCACAGCTCAGGGGCGACTTCCTCGGATTCATGATTTTCGTCATGGCTTCGCGGTGAATGCGCTACTTCGCTGGTATCGAACGGGATCGGACGTGGGTGCCAGGCTTCCGTTCTTGGCCACCTACCTCGGACACGTATCGATCGCTTCTACTTACTACTACTTGCAGTTCATCGAGCCACTTCGAACGCTTGCCAGCAAACGCTTTGCCGATCACTACGAAAAACTGGTAACGCCACCAAGTTCAAAGGAAGGGCGCCGATGAAATCCAAAACATCCAATCTGCTCGGGCCGGCTCTCCGCGATTACTTTGCGGATCACCTTCCACGCCTTCGAGGCTTGAGCCCCAACACCATTCAGAGCTACCGGGATAGCCTAGTGCTACTCCTCCGCTTTGTGGCTTGCGACTGCAAGTGCACCGTCGCAGATCTTAACCTAACCGACATCGATACTGAAAGGGTTCTCGCCTTCCTCTCCTATCTGGAGCGGGATCGCAAGAATGGAGTCACGACGCGTAACGTGCGCCTATCTGCCATCCATGCTTTCTTTAGGTATGTGGGAACACGCCATCCGGACCAACTCGAACTGATCCAGCAAATCATGGGCATTCCATTCAAGCGAGCCCTCCAAAAGGCCGTGGAATACCTGGAATATGAGGAAATCGATGCAGTTCTCTCCGCGATCGATCAGAAGGTGTTTGCTGGACGCCGGGACTACGCCCTCTTAACCACCATGTTTAATACGGCGGCTCGCGCTCAGGAAATCGTTGATCTCAGTGCTCGCGACCTCCAATTAACCAGACCCTTCCAGGTTCGGATCTTCGGCAAAGGGCGGAAGGAGCGCTTCTGTCCGTTATGGCCGCAAACGGCTCAGACCTTGCGGGCCTTTGCCAAAGAGAGGAATCTAGATCTTCGGTCCGACGCGAAGATCTTTCTCAATCATCGGGGCGAAGCGCTGACTCGCTTCGGTATCCGTTACATACTGGCAAAGTACCTGGGACGTGCGTGCGCTCATGTTCCCAGTCTCGCAAAGAAGCGGTTGCATCCGCACAGCATGCGCCACAGCGCTGCCATAGCGTTACTAAAATCCGGCGTAGACCTTTCGTCGATAAGCCAATGGCTCGGCCATGCAAGCCTGAACACCACCAATCGTTACGCAACCGTAGACCTTGAGATGAAGCGTAAGGCCATCGCTCGGGTCAAAACCATTCCCCGGAGCTCCCGCGCTCCGTGGAAAAATCACACGATCCTTGAATGGCTCGAGTCGCTCTGATTCATTCGTAATGTGGAGTTGCTCGCTCAAAAACCTTGATGAAATGCACCCCTTGGACGGCAACTCCACGTTTCTGAAGTCTTACCATTACTTGACGAATGTTAAGCGGCACATTCGTCAAGAACTGGCATTATCGCGAACTGCGGGAACGCATCGCCGACGGATACACGCTGCGCCAGTTCACGACTTTCTACTGCCAGGCAGTGCCGAAGCATCACGCCTTCCACCGAGCCTTTATTCGACTGACTCCGAAGACGCTGAAAGCGGTCAATGAGCTGGTGGTGCAGGCGGCGGTGAAGTTGGGTCTGGAAGATGGCAACCGACTCAGGGTGGATACAACTGTTGTACAGAGCGACATTCATCACCCGACGGATAACACCTTGTTGTGGGACGTCGTACGCGTGGTCACGCGCTTGGTCGGCCGCCTGCGGGAAGCGGTTCCGCAGCGTATTCAGGGCTTTTCTAATCGCACGCGGGTAGCGCGGCGCCGGATGCAAGAAATCCAACGGATGACGGCCAAGGAACGGCAGGAACGACAAACCAAGAAATATCGCGAACTCATTGGCGTGACCGAAGAAGTGGTGAACTGTGCACGAAAGGTAGTGGAGCAGACCAGCAAAGCACGCGGCAAGGATATGGCCATCTGCGAACTCCGCAAGGAGATCAACCACTACTGCAAACTGGGAGACCGGGTGATCCACCAGGCGCGCCGTCGGGTGCTCGAAGGAGAGCAAGTTCCCAACGCGGAAAAGATCTATTCCATCTTTGAACCCCACACCGATCTCATCAAGCGCGGCAAGGTGCAAACGCCAGTGGAGTTCGGCCACAAAGTTTTTCTCGCCGAGAGTGCCCAAGGGCTGATCACGCAATATGAAGTGCTCGAGGGAAACCCGAACGACGAGCAACACGTGGCACCTTCCCTGCAACGCCACAAGGAGAGCTTCGGGCACGCCCCACAACTGTATGGTTCGGATCGGGGCTTCTTCAGTGAGCAGAATGTGAAATCGTGCAAGCAAGATGGTGTCAAAGTGGTATGCATCCCGCAGTGCGGCGGGAAGAGGACGGCCAAGCGCGAAGCGTACGAGAAGAGTCCCGATTTTAAGAAAGGACAGCGCTTTCGCGCCGGCATCGAGGGGCGCATCTCCGTGCTGTTCCGCGGTCGGGGCATGAAGCGTTGTCTTGCCGAGGGGCGCGAGCGCTTTGAGTTATGGGTAGGCGCGGCCGTGCTCGCCAACAACTTGATGAGAATTGCTGCCTTGCTATCCAAACGAACGCGTCGCAAACGCAAAGCAGCGTAACCCAACCGTTCCGCTTCTTTTTTCTTCCTGCCGAGTAACGCAACGTTAGTGTTTTCCTGAACCGCAGTGTTCCGCTCGATGCCGTAATCCACGGCCGCAATCCTCTGCTGTCGCATGTCGTCGGAAGCCAACCTGACGCCGCTAAGTCCTTGAAAATTCAGTTGCAGGTTTTGAAAATTGCCGTTTCGCCACGGAAACTAGCTAGCTAAGCTAGGGCTTTCCTTTTTGTTTTTTGGCCGGATTGCCCCGGCGCTCAGCCCAGCGCAATATTGCTCTTTTTCTGTCGTTAACCTGCAATTGCTTCTCAATGCTGTCAACCTCCAGGTATTTATGCATTGGGGCGACCGAGCCCGCGGGTTGGGACTGACCCTTTGTTTTTTTTCGCATGGTGTGGGTGACGAGCGCGCGAAAGTGGAGCGGGTCTCTGAGGCTCTGCAATTCTCGGTAATAGTAGAGTGGCGTTGGATGCTTTCCGCGAAACCTCAAGCTCTTCAGGAACTCGATTTCTTCCTCGGTTACGTCACCCCTCACAGATCGGTGCCGGAGGAATTCTTTAAGTCCCGGCTCTTCCTCGGTTTGAGCCGCTTCCCCTTCGACAAACTCGAATTTCTTTGCATAATCCGGAATAAGTCTCCGGTTCAAGACGATTTCCATGCTGAAGGTCGCGAGATCGATATCCCAGGATTCGATCAGGGGATCCAGGAAGGAAACGCAGTTCTCGACGGACACGTTGAAGACATCCGTGTCGAGAAACTCGAGGATGCTGACCCGCATCGCCTCATAACTTCGGCGGCTAAGTCGCGCTACCGCGTGGAGCCAGGTTTCATTCGCCAACTCGTTTTTCGCAACTCTCTTGACAATGTCCAACAGCTTTTGTGTAACGAGGCGCTCGAGTTCGCCGAAGGGTTGCTTCTCGAAAATCACCCGTATTTGGTCCTCTTTGTCGGGCGCGCACTTGCGGAGAATCAACTCTCGAACTTCTTTGAACAATGGCTTGGGTGGGCCCAAGTTTCTCTTTAATTCCTCGTTGCGCTGATGCTCGGCCAGCCTTGAGAGCTTGCCGCTCGGAAGTTTCAAGAATTTCCCTATCTTGTCGTAGATGTCTGTCCGGCCAGGCTCCGGGGGCAATTTCTTCCCCGTCAGCAGCTGCGAAATATAGGATTCGGTAACTTCGGCGGCGGTCGCCAAATCTCGCTGTTCAAACCCTAGTTCTCGCAGCCGCTGTTTAATCACCAAGCAAACATCCACAGGCGCCTCCGTGGAATTAACTCCATCTGATTAATTGTAGGGATAGTCTCAGATTTCACTTGACAGGTCAAGTTAATTAACCTACGGTGGTTAAGGAACTGAGGGCGCTTTCAGAATGTCTATACCAAAGCAAGTTATCTGAATCCCCCTTGGTCAGCCAACCAAGGAGGTTGACATGTTTGCACGCAAAGTCACTATGCATCTGAAGGGCAGCATTCCGGAGTTCACCCAGACTCTGGAAAGGGAAGTCATTCCCCTTCTTCGGAAACAAAAGGGATTCCTGGACGAAATCACGTTTGTCGCACCGGGAGGCAAGGGATTTGGCATCAGTTTGTGGGACCGGGCAGAGAACGCGGAAAACTACAACCGCGAAAGTTACGCCGAAGTGGCGAAGGCTCTGGCGAAGGTGATTGACGGAACCCCTCAGGTCGAGACCTATGAGGTTGCCAATTCCACATTCCACAAGATCGCCGCTGCTTCAGCGGCCTGAAGCCAATAGGTCTCTTTGTTTGGGGGGCGGGCCAAGTCCGCCCCTTGGTTTTCGACAAGGGACACTACAAGAAGAGTTTTCGATGTGCATGAGAGCTACAAAGCGGGCTAGGAAGGTCCCAGTGAGAGATAAGCCCCGCCGGAAGCGCGAGGCGAGCTTCCGCACCTTAGTCGAGACTCTTGCATCGCCGGTATTCGTTAGCTGCGGAAAGCGGTTCCATTATGTGAATCATGCCGCAGAGGCCATCACTGGTTATACACGAGCGGAACTCGTATCAATGGATTTCTGCGATCTTGTCCAGCCTGATGCTCAAGAGGCAGTCATAGCGCGGGGCGCGCGCGAAGAGGAGACTAGCTTCGCTTCGCGGCGTGAGGTCAGAATTCTAACGAAGAATCACGAGGAGCGTTGGCTTGAGATCATTGCAGCAAAGATTGACTTCGATGGCGTGCCGGCCAAGCTATTCTCGGCTTTCGACCTGACCAAGCGTAAACGAGCGGAACCGCAGGCACGACTCTTGGCCATTACCGATCCCCTTACCGGCCTTGGCAACTATGGTCGGATCCTAGACGTCCTCCGTGCGGAGATGGAAAGATCGAGGCGCACGCGACGGCCGTTTGCTGTTCTGCTGCTGGACTTGGATGGGCTGAAGAATATCAATGACCGCTACGGCCACCTGGTAGGCAGCCGGGCACTGTGCCGCATTAGCGGAGTGCTCCGTTTGTTTTGCCGGGCGGTTGACACGGCCGCGCGATATGGTCGCGATGAGTTTGCTGTCATCTTGCCCGAGACGACCGCCAGTGCCGCAGCGTTTGTTGCCTCTCGTATCCGCGAGCGGATAGCAACGGACAGTGAGCAACCGACTCTTTCCGCAAGCATCGGAGTGGCTGTTTACCCGCGGGACGGTGAGACGATTGAAGACCTCCTACAAGCAGCAGACCGTGAGTTGTACAAGAGGAAGAGCCAGAGTACGGAACAAGCTTCGTTGCTCGTGACCGAGTGAATTCGCAACCAGCTGCGGGTAAAGAAAGTGTCCTCTGAGGGAGGCACGAATTAGCCAGCCGCAATGAAGGAGATCGGAAGATTCGATCAAGGGAGGGATGTATGCATTTACTTGCATGGGCAGGCATTGGCGCAGTCGTTGGCTGGGGAGCCGGCAGAATTTTTCAGGGCGATAGCTATGGTCCGTTTATGGCCATCCTTTATGGGTATTGGTGGCGCTGTGGTAGGCGGGCTTCTGACACGTTCCGTGGGCTTCGGCTACGGCGGAACGATTATCACCACGCTGGTTGCAATGATTAGCGCGGCCCTTGTGACCATGGTGGCTGCTTACGTGAACGGCAGAAGAGCTTACGCCCGTCGGCTCTAAGCATCCCGGCACACGAACGCCGAGGGATCTTGGGCCAATCTCAAGCGTCGCGGTTGCATGCATTGACAATAGCTATGGTCCGCGACAGAACTGCATAACAGCTTGAAAGCCTCGGCTCGCATTCCTTTGATGCCTGCGTTTTCAAGCCCTAGCTAGGGAAGGTCAAATGTCAGACAACAACACGCCTGAAACTATTCTCATCAGGGAGAGCACGCTCTTGCCAGCAGGCTTGGCAGTCGAGAGTGAAGTTTTCTTGCCTGGGTGGAGAGTCGTCAAGAATCTTGATCGTTCTACACTGGCTCGAAACATCGAGAGTGCGAATTGGACCTCCTTCTGCATGGGTCGTGAAATCAGAACGACGGTCTTCGGTATTGACGAAAAAAAGATGGTCGTCAGGGCAACCAAGGAGATCTTGGCGAGACTCAAGTCGGAGAAATTTAATTCCTTGGAAATCACTCGGGTCACTTCGGTGACGTCGGAGCGTTTCCTGGGCGTTCGCTCCCTAACGGTTTCCGCCCAATCAAGGCTCATCCAAAAAGCCGTTGTCTAATCCTGCAAAGGATTTTGTCCCGACGATGTTTGATGCCGGAGCAGAATCCGGGCGGGGAAGCGGCGGGGGACAGGATCACGGAGACGCGCCCACAAAGCTGTATACGGCTCTGATTTCAAATTCTTAGGAATTCGTGGGAGATGCAAAAATGAAAACGCTGCACAGCGCGATCCTTTGTCTTGTTGTCCTGCTCCTTACGGCGCCATTGCTTTCTGCACAGGACTTTTCTAAGTATCGGCACTCTATATATCTTGGGAATGAACTTGACCACATTGCTGGAACGTACTGGCCAAAAGATGGCCGACGTAAAGATGATTCATGGCCGTCCAGCGTTAATTCAGGAACTGACTTGGTGGCCCCAGAACATCCCCGGGACGTCCCTCCGATCGGACAGCGTCCAACAGATTCTCTTCTCTTTCTACAATGGCGAACTGTACAAGATTTCAGTGAATTACGATCCATCTTCCACCGCAGGGCTCACTGAGGGAGATATGGTGAAGTCCATTTCGGCGAAGTACGGTCCGGCCACAATTGTCCCGCCGGAGATTGGCTCAGGGGTGGACACCGCATATGACACACAGCAAAAGCCCGTCGCGTCGTGGGAGGATGGGCAGTACGCCCTCAAACGGGTCCGTTCCTTTTTCAGCGATGTGTTTGGGCTGGTCGTTTTTTCGAAATGGGCCAATGCACAAGCCGAACTCGCCATTGCTGAAGCCGTGAAACTCGACGAGCAAGAGGGCCCAAAAAGAGAAGCCGAACGTCGGAAAAAACAAACGGACGACCTGGAAATGGCGCGCCAGAAGAATCAGAAAAGTTTTCGTCCGTAGTTGCAAGCACCCCAATCATTGGTGACTACGGACTGGACGTGCCTCCCATCGCGCTTCCTTTTCGGGAGAAACCAAACCGGTCGGCGTCGCCCAGCGATTTCCTACGAAACGAGCTCGCTGCTCTAGGCTATCCCGGCTTCGCTTACCTTCATCGCGGGCGACGAGTCCGGCACAACCAGGCGGAGGTTCTGTTTACCGCCCTCGATGAACCGGACTTGGATGTGCGAGTTGTTGAGGGCTCCGTGGTTGGCCTTCACCTTCGCAGACCTTGATTGGAACTGGTTGGTCAGAAATGCGAAACTGCATGATCGCCAGAATCGTCTCGGATTCACTGCTACGCTCGCGAAGGAGTTGGCATGGAGAGTCGGCGATCAAAACCGAATGGACAATCTTTCACAGAAAGAGAGTTTGCTCCAGCCGTCGCTTCTGGCGAAGGAAGACACGTATTGCCATGATTCCTTGACGAGAGTCGAGCGCGATTGGCTGCGAGAGCATCGCGCTCCCGAAGCACGCAAATGGAATATGCTTTCCGACCTGGGCGTCGCACGTCTCTCCCATGCGACATCCGATTCCGTCCCCGAGCCCCGGCGCTCCTTCCTGCAAGAATTGGACGAGGCTGTTGGGGAGGAAGTCCGCCTGGTATGATGGGTGGGTTTGTGATCACGCAGCTTTACGGGTTTTCTAGATCAACGGTGGACATCGACACGCTCTCAATCGTTCCACGAGACCCAGCGGCAATCATTCGAGGAATGGGCTACCTCCCTGGGAATGAATTAACCATTTTAAGAACTACGTATACGCGGAGCCATAAGTGTGTCATCATAGTTCTGGCCGCGTTCGTTGCCTTTCGACACCTCTCATTTCCACGAGGCTCCTAAGTCCAACTTGCGCCTGCCTTTCGATCAGAAATGACGGCATTCGTGGAACAACCCATCGTCCTGCAATACTTCGAGTTTGGGACCAAGGGAGCACTCCGCGAATACGCTTTCAGTCTTCGCGGACTCGGCGGCGAATCGTCGTGACCATCCCGAACGAAGCGCTTTCGGCACACCGCGCGCGCCACCAAGATGCGCCCGCCATCTGCTCCGTCAGGCTTCGCCGCGAATTTGCCACGCCGGCCGGTCATCCTGCCTCTTCCACGTTCTCGGTGACCGACGCGGAGCTTGCTGCCTACAAGGGCGCACACACTCCCAAGGCCAGGCCCAGCCGCTCGAAGCCCAGAGACGACGAAACCTTTTGATGTCGCTTGCAAAATTATTCGGTTCCAGCAAGCAGAGGAGCATTCTTGGCGCGGCCCATTGAAGACGAGTTCGGTTATTTCCAGCAACTCCTGGTTATCGGAAAGGAGCGCGGCTATCTCCTCTATGACGAGATCAACGAATGCCTTCCCCCAGATCTGCTTTCGTCTCAGGAAATCGACGATCTGTTGGCGCTCTTGGAGCGCCAAGGAATCGAAATACACGAAGACCTGAGCGCGGCAAATGGCGCCCGCGCCGCAACCGCGGTGGACGCTTCTGAAGCGGACCACAAAGAGGAATTCGCCGCGGACTCCGCTCTCGACCTGAGCATCGGTGAGGACTCCAAGTCTCAGGACGCCGTCCGCATCTATCTCCGCGAAATGGGTTCCGTGCCTTTGCTCACTCGCGAAGGCGAAGTGGCCCTCGCCAAACGCATCGAGTGCGGCCAGCTGGTCGTTATGAAGGCCATCACCCGCTCACCCATCGTCGTCAAGGAACTTATTTCCGTCGCGGCCGCTTTGCGACAGGGTGACCGCTCCATCAAGGAAGTGGTGCAATTCCCTGACGAGGAGATCACGGAAGAGAAAATTGCCTTCAAGACGAGACAAACTCTCCGGCAAATCGACTCTATCGCTCTGCTCTACGAGGCCGCCCTCCGCCAGGCGGAAAAATTCGCGGCAACCCCTAAATGGAAAAGGCAAGCCCACATTCGCGCCAAATGGGCGCTGGCTCGCACTCGCGTCCGGATTTCTCTCGAAGCCCGCGGAATTCCTTTCCATTGGCGCGAACGCAGGCGCCTGGTGGATCACTTTCGCGCGTTCCTTGAGCGCCTGCACACACTGGAACGCGACGTTCGACGGCTTCAGCGCCGCATCGACCTCGCCCATGGAGAAGTTGCCGCGGAAGCGCGCAAACAGCTTCGTTCCAATCG
>WNGQ01007260.1_pt1 | contig 11878 bp, 10 predicted proteins | sample 5407661 | NCBI WGS metagenome assembly WNGQ01 (sample SAMN13153382, study PRJNA577476) | soil metagenome | isolation source: 60 cm soil or saprolite under Garry oak tree replicate 2 | place: USA:California | collected 2016-06-15
AATGATGAACGGCTTTAGCACGTTCAAGTGCCTACTGTGTAAACACTCCGTCACCACACGGGAGTTCAGCAGCCAGAACGGCAGCTGCCGCACTCAAGCGGCAAAGACAATGAATGAGCACGCGGTGGCTGCACACAACCGCTCCACACCCATGTCGCCGCATGATGCGCAGATGTGGCACGCGCATTAAACGCGCATTTCGCCAGAAGCTAAGGAAGGCGGTGCGGTATGACGCCTGAAACGTGTTAAACAATCCGGCGCATCCACTCGCCCTGCGGATCTCACTCGACCGTGCTCTTCGAATCTCACCTACCGGCGCGTGCGGCGCAAGCAGGGTGGATTCCTCCTAAGCACGTACCGCGCAGAACTCGCCAAGGACCCCACCAGCCGTGCCACCGAATCTTCTCGCAGTATCGTGATTGCTCTTTGGCACACCATTAAGCAAATCTACGGAAGTGCCGTTGCGCGAGACGTGGCCAACATTTCTCAGCGGAAATCGCCGACAACCATCGCATTGACAGCCCTATGGGATCAGCGTACCGTTAGAGATGAGTGAGTCACGTTCTCTCCTCATTCAGATCCTCTGAAACTAAGTCAGCCCATCTGAAGTTCGCTCCCCTTAGCTTCTACAACTCAGGAGGTTGATGTGATTGATCCAAAAATCAACATTCGCTCGAAATCTGCCCTTTCCGCACAAGTCAACAATCATGCGGGTATGCCTCTTGCGGACTCTGCCGTGCAAACCCGCGCTTACGAGCTCTTCGAGCTTGGCGGCAGAATAGATGGCCGTGCGGAACAGGATTGGTACCAGGCAGAAAACGATCTGAGAGCCCGCAGCCAATAAGCGTAGTGGACAAAATGTACACCGGACCTTTTAGCGAGGCACTACGTGAAACCCACGCTGCCCGAAATGGGAGTTGCCAACCGGTTGGACGAGCTGGAATGGGACATTATTCAGGCAAGGGCGAAAAACCAGACTTAGATCCGTTGGGATGGACTGATCGTGAGTTTCATCCTCGACGCGATACTGGGACACAAGCGTGAAGGCATCAAGGTGAGCGCTGCCGTCGGGACGAGGTTTCCCACCACCGGAACTCAGAGAATACACCGACAGAAGGACTTCCCAAAGGTGTTGCTCTGAGGGTGTAAAGACCCTTTCCCATCGTGAAATTTCCTACTTCAAAGCCTGCCTCGCGCGCATTGAACGTGTATCCTCCGCTATTCCTTTCAATCTTGGCGCATGTCACGCATTGCGAGCAGGCCGAATTCCGGCCTTTCGGGGTGCCTGACTCTCAAGAGGCCTCTAACGTTTCTCAATCGAACAGGCCAGCAGTTCGTCCAGTAATGTGTTCAATCTCCAAGAGATCGCCGGCAGCAGTTGCCGCCGGCGACTAAAGGTTGAGAATCGTTGCTCCGCACTTTAGCCTAGTCTAGCAGGTTGCGGAAAAACTCGTTCGAAAGGAAATAACTCACCAGCCATAAACAGTCGGAGAGATCGTCGGCGTAGGCATCGGCATAGCCGAGCGACGGCAGGCCGAAGTTTTCTTCGATGAACCTGAGGATGCTGCCGAAATCGTGCGGAGTGTGGGAAATATGGGCCGCCTTGGCGTAGGGAGAGACGACGATCAGCGGCACGCGGAATCCGTATACATAGCCGCAACCCCACTGCGCACAGTTCACCAGCACTTTCGGCGGCGGGACGTGATCGTACCAGCCGCCCCAATCGTCCCAGGCAACGATGATCGCGGTATTGGACCAGTACGAACTGTTGCCGATTGCATTCACGATCGAAGCTACCCAGGAGGGTCCTGAACCGTCGTTGCCCCCCGGATGATCGGATGCTCGGCCGTCGGGGATTACCCAACTCACCGATGCCAACTGGTTGCTCGCGATGTCCGTCAAGACCTGGGTCTGCGGGATGATCACATTGCTCCAGGCACTGCCTGTGCAAGCCAGTTTGCCGTTTTGGGTTTGTGGCTGGCAGATGTGCTGGATCGCGTCAGGGCCGGTCCAGATCGAGCCCGCCGAAGGCGCGTAATAACGCCAGGAGATGCCTTTGGCGTCGAGCAGATCAGTGAGTGTGTGGTGCTCGTAGCAAGGGTACTGGCTGGACGATTCCGTGCCCGACGGGTCTATTAACTCCACTGTCGTCCCAGCTTCAGCAATGCAGCCCGCAAAGTTACTGGCGCCGCTGAGATTCTCCGATGCGAAAAGGTTGCTGGTGGCGGTCGGCGCCGAGGTGCCGGAGATGATGAATTGATGAGCCGGAAAGCTGGGTCCCTGGTTGGTCTGGAACATGCGGTCGCCGAAGGTATATTGCTCGGCAAGGGCAAAGTAGGGCTGAACGTCGGATGGATTGACGTACATGAACTGCGGGTTGGGATGCGCGTTTGGAGGGCAGTTGGCGGGTGGACCGCATGGGATTAGGTCCGCCCCGTCCATTTTGCCGCCGTCGTACATGGAAACGAAGGCGGAATGGGCGTGGCTGAGGTCGTAGTTCTGGGGGTCGGAGCCGGTTGTGCCCAGGTCGATGGGACTGAGCGGAATGGTCTGCCCCTGGGAATTGACCCCCGAGTTGTGGATGTCGGCTCCGTTCTTGATCAGGACCGGATCTTGAAACAGGTTGTCGGGCGTGCGATTCTCTTGGAAGATCACGACTATGTGCTGAATGAGCGGGGAGTTGGGCGAGAGGCTTTTGGCACTTCCACTGCAGCCATTTAAGGTCAGCAAGAATCCTGCCGTGCTCACCAGCACAAACATCAAGCAAAGACGGAAGCGAGTCATGGAGAGGTTCCCTTGGGCGGAGTCTTCGATTTGTCTCTAAAGGAGACCCGCCCCTAGTTCCCCGTAAACCCGGCTGCCGGGTTTTCCACTCGCTGAATTCTCCTCAAATTCTGTCGGCTGGTACCAGAAAACTCTCTTGTTTCCACAGCGCGAACTGATAATTAAGGAGGCATGCGCGGAAAAGACGAGCAACAGTTGGATGTGTTCATCCAGGTGAAACAACACAACCTTATTGCGTAGGAATCTGATCGTCTGTTCCAAACCGCTCACATGTAGAGAGAGGCGAACCACACACCGATCGGACTCTTCCTGATTTACGCTGCTGTTCGAGTTCGTAACCAGCGGAAGCGGTCCAGGTATTGGAAACTTTTTGGTCCTGATGATGCCGGGAGTGCGGCCTGATGCGCTTCCACGGTTGGTTTCAAGGTTCTAGTCATGAACTTACTGAGACGACGAAGTGCGAAGGAAAAGCATACCAGTCCCAGCACCCAATCAAACCGCCTCCACCACCACACATCAATAAAAAGAGCTCCCAGCGCCCTGGGTAGCCCTGCCTTGAATTCCAGTCTGCTCGCAACCTAGTGCGGCAAACCGTTCGCTTGACTCAGCACTGCTTGTCCCTGCGACGCAAGGAGTGACTGAGCCTTGGCGTCACCAAAGCTCTGGCCGTTAAACTCGGCGCCATTGAGCAGTCCGATCATCTGCGCAACCAGTGCATCCCGCTGTGTGGTGAGGGACTGGATCTGTCCCTCGACTGAGTTGTAGGTGCTATCGTTCGCGTCGTTCGAAGTTCCTCCTGGCTATTATTTTCCCGCCACGCGCGCGTGGCGCCGCCGACAGCACCACACCCCAAAAGACCGCAGTCTACCCACGAATAATCCCAAGAACTGGTCAGTTTGGTACAGCCTCGGAACTGAAACCTAGCCATACTCTTTATGCTTCAGTATTCGAAGCCCAATGGCAAAATGCGACTACTTCAAGGCTACTCGCCTGGGAGGCTGGTGCACGACTGCGAACCGCTTCAGATGACCTGGCTTCGGGACCTTGCAGAAGAATCTGAATGCTCTGGATCTCAGCCTGCTGTTGCGGATGTCCCGACCATCGCGGATGAGGTGGATTCGCAGTTGACACAAGCAAATGGATTAGGTACATGAATGTCGTGCGGACCCCAGCAGCAGCGTAGTTACTCTGCCGCCATCAAGCGAGGCAAAGACAATGAAGACGAAGACATGGACGGTGATTACCAACACGGGCAAACAAGCAGACCTTGAGTCTGGCCTTGAGAAAAGGGAGGTTCGAAAGCCGACGCACATCAGCGCCAGAGACTTTGTTCATTGGTTAGCGCCTGAGAGCCGTATTGATGACGATTCTTTGCGATCGCTATTCAAGCTGTAAGAGTCTCCTGCTGGAGCGCGAACTCCGCCTTCTGCACTCGTAGATTCCCATTCCCATTATTAGATGAGTCTTGTGCTCGGCGATCAGGTGCTGGAGCTACCCCATTTGCGTCGAGCTTTTCCGTGGCATTTCCAGCTCGATCCAGTGTTTTCGCCACTCCTAAATAGTGTCCCGGCCTTACTGCCGTCTCCTGTGGCAGAATCTGTGTATCCCCAAATGCATAAGAGCAGGCAAAGCCGCACAGTTGCGAGGAAATCAGAGGAGTAGTCTCGGATGGGCCGAACAACGTATACTCGCGACATACCCTGATCTCGCCTGAAGAGATACGAACGTGCCAGACGAAGAGTGGATCAAAACCCTTGAAGACGGCAGAAAAGTGAAATTCATCTACCAAGAACTGCCGCAAGATGGGGCATTTATCACGGCTCAGGTTGCAGGTAATGAGGTCGTCTATTCAGTCCTATTGACCAAACAGAAAAATCGCTTCAGTCGTGAAGATGTTGAAAGTCATTTCGAGGGCGAGCTTTCGAAGAAGAAATAACCCTCCCAAATTACAACGGCTAGCCCGGCCATTCCGCAAGTCCTCTGACGAAGGTCAAAATTGGTCAAAATACAAAAGGACCGTCTCAGATCGTGGTCTTGGACACCGCAACCCGAGGGGTCCATCCGAAAAGCGCACAGTTCTATGCAGTTACGAGTGTGGCGCTCTTGTGATCGGCGCTCTTGTGAAAGGTCGAGTTGACAACGTCCGAGGTCTGAACCTTGGGCGTCCCCTCGATGAATCTTGCTAACGTCTTCAACACTTGCGGATAGGTATTGGCGTTGTAAGCCTCGGCATCAGCTTTGTTTTCCCACAGACTGATTGCAGTCACATCAACTCCACCGGGACCAGCGAAAGTGATTTCATCCTTGAAACCATTCTGTTTACGAAGCAGAGGAAGGATGTCCTTCTCAAAAGTTCGCGTGTAATCGGAGAGCGTATTCGATTTCAGATGAATCGAAACATTGCGTGCAAACATAGGCAACCTCCTAAGGTTGGGGGGTAGCTAAGAAAGAAAACTTCAGATGGACTGACTTAGTTCAGGGAACCTGAAAGAGGAGAAGGATGCTCACTCTCTCCAAACCGGTGCATTTAAGTGGCCCTCTGCATGGCCGCGCCAACTTGTTGCATCGATACGTCAAAAAGCAGATCCGGCAGCGCAGAGTTTGCGGTTCATCGAGTACTTTTGGCGGCAAGCAAGCATAAACGGAACAGTGGCAGTGATGAAACAAAACGCAAGAACTGCGAAGAAAAGACTCGCCTGGTTGCTAGAGGACGCCATGATTGCCGCGACTGCACGCGTTCACCAATTGATCATCGCCACGAGAAACGAAGCGGATTTCAGGCAGCTGGACGTCCGGATTCTCAACCCATTCAAGACCAGCTAGGTTCTCCGTAGCAAGGACCCTGCATTGCATCACTCAAGGTTTCTTGAGCGAAGGTCAGTCGAGGAGTGCGAGAATTTGAACAACGGCAGGATGCGAAGATTCCTCAGACTGCTTTCAAAACTGAGCAATTTTGAACAGTCAGAACGATTAGGAAACAGTATGGTACAGGCTGCCTTAACGTGGCAGTCCCCTGAGAAGGCGGACAGCCCCTTGGGGGCGGTCATGGGTTAGCGTCAAGTGACTGACATTCGGACCCTCACGATCGCCCCAGTTTTCCCCACTGGGGTCTGCCCTCCATCCGAGAGCGCAAGACCCTCGACTCTAGGCCCACTTCGATAACAGTTGTGCAGAAGCCTAGCCTCTCATTTGAGCAAGCACCGCTTCTTACTCTTTCAGGGTTCTCTGAGCTAAGTCGGCCCCTCTGAAGTCTTTTCTCCTTGAGAGCGCCTATTGACTGGCCAATGTGCGCTCATTTTTCGGTACTGGTGACGCGATCGAGTTCGTGGTGGATGTTGAGCAGGCGCTGAATAAGTCGTCGGAGTTTGCGACGAGCCTTGTGATCTTCCGACTGGAGACGAAACATCTCGAGAAGATGACGGGTGGCGGCGATGGCGTCGCGAATGGCGGGCAGATCGGCGCGCAGCGGGGCTGTGGTTGGGGGGAGAGGAAGCTTGGGTATGAGGTGCAGTTGCGCCGTGTTCAAGCGGGCGCGGTGAAATTCGCATTGCAGGTCTTGCTGAGTGACTTGTACATAACGCAGGGTCATGCGGACGTCTTTGTGTCCCAGCAATTGCATGAGAGCGGGCAGGCTGACGCCGAGGCGGAGCATCACAGTTGCGAAGGTGTGTCGCAAGCGATGCGGGGTAATCCGGGTGGTACAACCGGCGCGCCGCGCGGCGTGGAGTAAGGCGTGGCGGAGAGTCTTGCACAAGGCCTGATGCCCGTGTCGGCGGGGAAGCAAGAATGCGTGGGAGTTGGCCAAGCAGGAAGCAGGAGCCAGGGTGCGCAAGGCCAGAATGCGAGCCACGATGCGCTGGAGTTCCTCATCGACTGGCACTAAGCGTTCGGTGTGGAGCTTGCCGAGCGGAACATGAAGCGCCCACTGGTTCTGGTTTAGCTGGCGAAGGCAGTCGATGGGAAGATCGACACACTCGCCGATGCGGATTCCGGTGGCGCGGACGAGCAACAGAGCATTGCCCTCCAGGTCGTCGGTGCGGCGGAGTTCCTGCTCCAGCCATTGATCTTCTTTCGGGGAAAGCGGTTTGGGCAGGTAGTGGGGGAGGGGAGGAAAATCCTCGTTGCGAATGAGGTCGGGCGGGAGGGAATGGCCGTTGTCAGCCAAGCCGTGAAACAGATGGCGGAGCCATAACAGGTAGTTGCTGCGGGTTTTATTGCACAAGGGAGGATCCTGTTCGCACAGCCAGCGGAACCAGCCCAGCAGATGGGGATCGCGGCGCAGCTGAGAGAGCTTATGCACTTGGGGAAAAGCGGCGTGGAGATAAATGAGAAAACGGCGGGATGCGCAGCGATACTGGCCCACGGTGCTGAGTCGCAGAGTAGTGGCCAGCCTGTGGAAATGGTCGTCAAAGATCTGCTCGAGGCTGGCGGCGGGCTGTCTCATGGAATCCCCGGAGCGGACAAATGGACGCGCTGGGCGACCGCGCGGGCATACTCGCGCCAGACATCTTGGGGGGCGAGTTCGACGTAGAGCATGGTGGTACGAATCTGCGCGTGTCCCATCAAATGCATCAAGGCGGGCAAGGAGATGCCGGCCCGCACCATATCGGCTCCGAAGGTGTGGCGAAAGCGATGGGGATTGGCGTGGGGGACTTGGCTGCAGAGGCGGTGATGGCGAAACAGCGAGCGCAGTCCGGCCGCAGTCATGGGGCGGCCGCGCTGGCGGCCCTTCAGGGAAACGAATAGATAGGGCGTGTTGGTCAGAGGTCTTTCCAAGCGCAGATAGTTTTGGAGGACCGCGAGGGTTTCTGCCGGGAGCGGCAAGGTGCGCTCCTTGTTGCCTTTGCCGAGGACGCGGAGGTGTGCATCCGCCAGGGAGAGATCTTCGAGTTGAAGGTCAAGCACCTCGCAAGAACGCAGGCCATCCAGCAGCATGAGGGCGATGATGGCGAGATCGCGAAAGGTGCGAAAGCCACGCCAGAAACGGGCGACCTCGTCGGCGGAAAGAGGAACGACCACGCGTCGAGGTTGCCGCAGTCGCAGACCGCTGGCGACTCTTCGGTACGGCCGGCCGTAGCCGAGAGACGATCGTGTGGTATAGCTGCGCTGAAAATGGGCCTTCCCTCCGGGGATCTCCCGTCCGTAATGGAAGCGATAAAGACAGCGCAGCACACCCAGGCGATGATTGATGGTTTGTGGTGTGGGCTTGGGCACATGATCGAGTTGGCAGCGGACATAGTCGAGCAGGAGGGATTCATTGAGTTTGGCCAGCGACAAGCGCCGCGTCTGCCGCAGCCAGCGAGCCAAATGCAGCAGGTCATAGCCGTAAGCGCGCAAGGAGCGCAGCGAGAGTTGACGGACTCTCTGGGCATCGAGAAAGTCGTTGGCCCAGGCAACTTCCCGGCCTTGCGGATCGAGCAGCCGGTACGGAGATGCACTGGCCGCGGCGTTTTGCAAAACGAGGCGGAAACTCACAGTGATGGCGCCTCCTCGAGGCAGTGGGCGAAATCGCTCGGGGTCGCACCCGCCGCGAAGTAACTGTTAGGATCCTGGGCCGGCAAGTGGACGATTCGCACCGTCAATCCGGCATGGTGCAAGCGCTGGCCCAAACCCAGAGCGGCCTGTTGTCCGGCTTGGTTGTCGTCCTGATCGAAGGCAAGGTAGACACAGCGATCGCGGGTCTCGCAGAGTTGGGCAAATTGCGACGCGGTTAAATGAGTGCCGATGGCGCAGGTGGTATTACGAAAGCCGGCTTGCCACAGAACAGCCAAATCCAACAGTCCTTCCACCAGAATCACGTCGGGAAACTGACGCACTGACTCCCAGGAGAACAAGCCACCTTTAGAACGCGGCAGTAACCGATGGGGAAAGGCGCTACCGATGCTACGGCCATAGAGGTTGACGATGCGATCATGCTGGCGGCAGGGAAAGATCACACGACGGCAGAAGGCATCTTGGCCCTGCCGACCGATCAAGCCGGCTTGTAACTGCAGTTCCAGGGAGTAGCCGAGTGCGCGGAGATGAGGGCGTAAGTTTCCGCCGCGAGCATAGCCCATGCCGAGTTCCTCGATCAGGACGGGATCCTGCACCCCGCGTTGCGCCAGGTAGTGAATCCCTTCGGGATAGTGATGCAGTTCGAGCTGATAAAAACCGGCCGTGTGCTGGAGCAGTTGGGAAGCGGGTGCGAGTTGCTGCTGCAAGTAGTCGACGCTCTCGCGGAAAGAGAGACGCAGGGCCAATTCGACAAAACGAATTAGGTCGCCGCCCCGCCGGCAACCGTGGCAGTAAAACAGATTCTTACGAGCATTGACGTAGAAGGAAGGGTGAGTTTCTTCATGTAAAGGACAGAGGCCAACGAACTCGGAGCGAGCCCCGGCGTGGTGCCCGGTCCAGTGGTGCCGTTGCAAAAAATCCAGCAGAGGAATGCGCTGTTTGAGCCGTTCCAGATCCTTGCCCATGGCGCCGATCGTTCTCCCAAGCTCAAACTACAAACTCTGGGCCTCAGTTCCCAGGCAGGGATGGTGGGTGTGTAAGAAAATCTTAGAGGCGCAGCGGCCAGAAGACTTGCAGAAACGGAAACAGCGTTGGCCAGGACAAGCGCACGGAACCGCAGTCGAGCTGCTCTCCGCGTGCCAGCCATTGCCCCACAGCTTGCGTGGTGGGTCGCAGAAAGGAGAATGTGGGCCGCGAACAATCCAGGCTGCGGAACCAGCGGCGGAGCGTGGAAGAGTCCGGGATGCGATCGGGGTCTTTGACCGCCGGTGCCGCCGTCTCCCACGAACGATGCTCCAGAAAGTATCGCCGCAGTGCCTGACTGCGGGCGATCGAGCTGTAATGGGTATGGGGCAGGGAGAAACGCGGAAGGAAGGTGAAGGTCAGCCGACACAGTTTGCAGATGCCGCGGTGAACCTTGATCCAGTCGTGACTCTCGTCATGCGCTTGTTTGCGCCGCCAGCCATGACCGATTATCGAATCGCGCAAACACTTCGGACAGCAGCGAAGAATCAGTTGTGCGCAGGCCGCCGCCCAGTCCAAGACAGGGTTGCAATGATCCGAACAAAGTGGGATAAAGAGAATCGTACTGCAGGGAGGCTTTCCCACTGAGCGGACCTTTCCAGGGATCTGCGCCCGGAAGAGAGCCTTCCGCTCCTTCCTGCACACTCTCAACTCAGAAAAGAATAACGCAGAGTTCCTTGCCATTTAGCTCAGGATGGCCGGTTAACTGTCTAACAAAACCTGGGAGTCAGCAGTCTTGTTTCCTTCTTGTAGTGGAACAGAATGCCTCGAATGTTTGCTTCCAAGCTTCCAAGCATGAGTGAGGCATCAGCAAGTCGTAATAGCCTGAAAGAAGAAATTAAGATGAGAGCTTGGAGTGAATTGAAGTTACTCAATCGGGAGGGTCCCAAAGCAACAAGGAGAGAAAACTAATCGCTCATCCAAACGGACTGCAGGAAGTGCCAGCAGATCAGAGCGCATCCCAACGACAAGAATGCCTCGTGGATGTCGGATCGCTTGTCATAGCGCACCCTCAGACGACGAAATTGATTGAGCCACGCAAATGTCCGTTCTACTACCCAGCGATGCCGACCCAAGCCACTGCCATGTTCAGTGTTTCGCTTCGCGAGTCGGGGGTGAATTCCACGCATTCGTAAACCTTGCCTGATTGCTTCCGCGTCATAACCGCGATCGCCAAATACGCGGGCAGGGCGATGGCGTGGCCGTCCTCGTTCGCCCTGCAAGTGAGGAATAGCATCAACAAGCGCGAGGGCTTGCTGGGAATCGTTTCGATTGGCACCGCTGAGCTGAATGGCAAATGGAACTCCACGTCCATCGCAAATCAAGTGACGTTTACTGCCAAGTTTCGCTCGGTCAGTTGGATTTGGTCCCGTCTGAGGCCCCCAAAAACTGCGCGTACCGAGCAACTGTCCACAACAGCTCTGGACCAGTCAATTCGGGAGTAACGGGAAAGCCAATCTAACAGTACGAAATGGATTAAGCTCCAAATGCCCGCCTCCTGCCAATCGCGCAAGCGTCTCCAACAAGTCATACCGGAACCGCAGCCCAACTCCTGAGGCAACATCTCCCAAGGAATGCCGCTGCGAAGAACGAACAGAATGCCTCTGAGGCAAGGTCATCGCGCAAGCTACTGCACGGTCAAGGTCACTGTAGCGGAACGTTGTACTGATCCGGACACACCGGTGACGTTAATTGTGTAACTGCCCGATGGAGTGCTGGGGATCCTCGTCGAGCCACTTCCTCCGCCGCACGCCACCAGGGAGGTCAGGCAAAACAGCATCAGGCCACAAAGGTTCTTCTTCCCTATTCGTCTCTCGGCAATGCCGAAGACAACCATCCCGAGCGGAAGCCATAAAGCGTACAACCACCCGTAACCTAAACCACGAACCAGCGCACCCGACGCCCCCGTGGTGGTCACAGTCAAAGTGGACTCGCCTCCCGGAGTTACAGAGGATGGCGAAACCGAGCAGGCAATCCCTGCGAGTTGAGGCGAGGAGCAAGTGAGGCTCACGGCGCTGCTGAAGCCATTCTGTTGGCCGACATTAATGGTATAAGTCGCCGAACCTCCGGCTGGAATCGGCGGCCCCGACGCTGATGCGGCGAGCGAAAACCCCGGCGTTGTATTAAGTTGGACCTGCACTCCGGAAGCGACTGCAGAAACTATATCTTCAAGCCCATCTCCGTTGAGATCAGCCGCCGTTAAGCTGCCACAGCATGCGCCGAATGAGATTCCAACCTGCTCAGGGAATCCTCCCGTGCCGTCTCCTAGGTAAATACTGAATGTAGACGAGGAACCGTTAACCACGATGTCAGAATTGCCATCGCCATCGAACTCGCCCACCGCTGCCAATGCGAAATCACCGGATGCAAGCACACCCGGTCCTCCGAACGTGCCATTGCCAGCCCCCAACAGCACGGCGAGTGCGCCTGGTGGCCCCACGGGCTGGCAAAAACCGAACTCGCACCGTTGATTTTGGAATGAGGTCGATACAAGGTCGATCTTGCCGTCGCGGTTGAAATCTCCGGCCACCATGGCGGCTGTCCAAGGGGCTTGCTCAGAAATTTGTGACGGGGATTG
>WNGQ01018371.1_pt1 | contig 11875 bp, 11 predicted proteins | sample 5407661 | NCBI WGS metagenome assembly WNGQ01 (sample SAMN13153382, study PRJNA577476) | soil metagenome | isolation source: 60 cm soil or saprolite under Garry oak tree replicate 2 | place: USA:California | collected 2016-06-15
TCAAGCAAGAGGTGAACGGCGCAGCCAGCACGTACGTACACAACCAGGTGCATGTTGGCGATGTGTTGGAGGTGAGTGCGCCACGGGGCACCTTCACGTTCCGGCAGAGCCTGCGCCCTGTCGTCCTGCTCAGTGCCGGCGTGGGGGCGACCCCGGTCCTAGCAATGCTGCATGCCCTGGCCGCCGAGGCATCGCCACGGGAAGTCTGGTGGCTGTTCGGAGCACGCAACCGCGACGAACACCCTTTTGCGCAGGAGGCACGCCGCCTCCTCCAGACCCTGCCCAACAGCCGCAACTTCATCATCTACAGCAGGCCCGGTCAAGAGGATCGGCCAGGCCTGGACTTCGACGCTCCCGGACACCTCAATGTGACGGTGCTCAAAGAGCTTGGCGTGCCACGCGAGGCGGACTTCTATCTGTGTGGGCCTGCCGCGTTCTTGCAAGACCTGACCAGCGGCCTCACCGCCTGGGGCGTCACCAGGGAGCATGTACATACAGAGATTTTCGGCCCGACTCCATCCATCACACCCGGCGTGGTTGACAACGCACCCAGCATTCCACCGCACCCGCCTGCCGGATCTCCCGGCACGGGGCCGCTGGTCTCGTTCGCTCGCAGTGGCCTCAGTGTCCACTGGGATCCCACGTTCCACAGCTTGCTCGAACTCGCCGAGGCTTGCGATGTTCCCGTGAGGTGGGCATGCCGGACGGGGGTCTGTCATACCTGCGAAAGCGGGCTGATTGCCGGCTCTGTCAGTTACCAGCCAGAGCCGCTCGAACGACCTGCCGAGGGCAACCTGTTGATTTGCTGCTCCCAACCTCGGGGTGAGGCCATGCTCGACTTGTGACGCAGAAGTCGCGGACCTCGAAGCAGACGTTTACATATATGGCTTAATCTTTCCGAACACCGCTGTAGTGGGTGGAAAATCGTCGTTTTGCTCTTCCCAATGCCGCAGATTCCTGATAGCTGGATTTGTTTAGGCGCAGTCCTAAGCTCTAAATTGACCACTTTCTCGTGCTCCAAAAAGAATGATCATGTCAGTAGCATATATGCTACCTCTAAAGATAGTGTTGGCGAAATCATCAATCGAGCTTGCAATGAAGAACAAAGTATTCCTGATTTGAGCTTGGGAAACCAATTCGCCAACAATATCCTCTAAAAGGGGGCCACTGGCACAGGTGATAATCAAAAAAGCGTTCCGTTGTTCCTCAGAGGCCAGACTCCATAAGAGATGTATGCTTGAAGAGGAAGAGAAGAAAGAGAGGTTCTCGATGAACAATACACTTGCAGCACTGCACCCGATGCGCATTCTTGGAGTCTTCGCCCATCCAGACGACGAAAGCTTTTGCGCTGGAGGCACCCTTGCCAGGTACGTTGCCAGCGGCGCAGAGGTGATGGTGGTGTCAGCGACACGCGGTGAGGCGGGGCAAATCCGCAGTGCAGGGGTTGCCACTCGTCGCACCCTTGGCCAGGTACGGGAACAGGAACTCTATCTCGCCTGCCAGCGACTTGGTGTCCAGCACACTGTGTGCCTGGACTATGGTGACGGGATGCTCCAGGAGGTTGACCAGGACGTACTGATCGTCGAGATCGTCGAGATCATCCACAGCTTCCGGCCCGATGTGGTGATTACGTTTGGGCCTGACGGCGGCTATGGACATCCCGACCACATTGCCATCAGCGCCGCGACCACCGCCGCTTGTGTGCGAAGCGGCGAGGGCCATCACTTTCCTGAGCAACTCGCCGCAGGCCTGGCACCACACCGGCCAACTCAACTGTTTTACAGCCACTTCCCGCATAAGCGTCAGTTGCTGCTTGAGCAGCTAGCGCACTGGCTCGTCCAAACCAGGACGCGCTTTCAGGGCACCTCGGAGTTTGCCTATGCGCTCTTGCTGCTCTGCGAGGAAGCGACCTTATTGCACTATAGCTGCGATCATTTTGACATCACCTGGTATCCGGTCGGCTTCTCGATCGTCGAGCAAGGCGAACGAGCCACCAGCCTGTACTTGTTCCTCTCTGGGACAGCCCAGATGATTCGAGAGGGCGGTGATGGGACGCACCAGGTCCTGGCACATCTGAAACCTGGGGCCTTCTTTGGGGAAGAGGGGCTGGCCTCTCGGCAAGCACGCCACGCCCATGTGATTGCTGAGCAGAACGTGACCTGCCTGGTCCTCTCGCCGCAAGCGCCCACGGCCTTCTTGGGACGGGGAGAAGACGCACACCACGCCGCGTCCACAGGAGGCGAGGAACAGGACATGGAGCAGGTGCTGAAGGATACCACCTGCATCAAAGTGGATCCCTATCTCCGACAAAAGGTCGAGGCGATTGCTGCCCATCGTTCGCAGTTCCCGATCCAACCGGACCTGTTGCCGCTTGCGATCTTGCAGGCACTGATGGGGCAGGAATACTTCGTGCCGATCTCTCTCGTCTCCGAGGTTGAACCCGAGTTCCTCGCATTGCAGGCGGCATCATGAACGAACCAGAATTTTACAAGGGACAACACTTTTCCGCATCCAGGGATGACTTTGCTGGCGAATGAAAGAAATTGTGCAATTGACCAGGATGCTCCTCAGAGGCGCTCGGTCTCCGGAGGAAACGATATCAAGGGACCGTACTCTACAATGATACGAACCCCTTCGCAAGCCAGTTGGTCCATAGTAGGGGCGATCCCTTGTGGTCGCCCGGTCCGCACAGTATCGGAGAGAAGCATCCGTAGTTTCACAGCAGAGTTACGGGTCTTCAGTGTAGAAGTAGAACACTTGACCAAAGCGTAAAGCTTTGGAGAAAGGAAAGATAAGTTCGTTATGAAGACGTACGATTATATCGTAATTGGTGCCGGATCGGCGGGGTGCGAGCACGCACCCCGCCTTACTGAGACTGTAAATTACTAAATTAAACTGGTCGAATTTTGCTCATTGTGCTGTGGGTGAGATGTCTCAGAACCCATAAAAATCGTCAATGGTGAGACGTTGCTGATGAAAAGAGAAAAACATTCGCCCCATTGAATGGTACAATTTCCGGGTTGCAGAAAGAAGTTCTTGACAGAATGGTCTCGTTCTGGAGAGACATTGAGGTATTCCAATGGTGAAGTATCAAGAATTCATTCCTCATCCCGTGCTCCAAGACTGTGTGAAGCGCTTCTGGATCATGGAAAGAGCCTACACGGCACAGGCGTGCATCGAGGAGGTGGTCCCTGACGCCTGTGTCGAACTCATCCTGAATTTTGGCAGCCCCTATGTGCAGCTTGGCAGCACACCTCGGCGTGAGTTGCCGAAGGTTTGCCTCGTTGGGTTGCAACGCCAGCCATTCCTTGTGCAGGCCAACGGTGTTGTCAAAATCGTCGCAGTCCGCTTCTTCGCCTGGGGGGTGCTTCCCTTTCTCAAGCCTCTCGCAGAGCCAAATAGCACGACGAACGTTGAACTTGACGAGGCGTGGGGCCAGGTGGTCACCAAGGTGGCAGCCAAGGTTGAGACCGAGAAGTATCAGCAAGCGGTCGAGGAGCTTGAAGCGTTTCTGATTGGCAAGCGTCTGACCACCTGGTTTGACCCTGGGCAGGTGCGAGAGGCAGCCAAACGGCTCTACGAGACGAAGGGCCAGGTGCAGGTGGCGCACCTGGCTGATTCCTGCTCTCTGTCCGTGCGCCAACTGCAACGGCAGTTTGCCGAGACCACCGGCGTCTCCCCCAAGACGCTTGCCCGAACCATCCGCTTTGAAACCATCCGCAACCGCCTGATGTTTGAGCCAGACGCCAACCTGACGGATCTGGCCTACGAATGTGGCTATACCGATCAGGCTCATTTCATCCATGACTTTCAGGCGTTCGCAAAGAAGACCCCTGGAGCGTTTGCTCAGCAGATGCACATGTTCCAGGCAATGCTGCGCTCTAACGAGCATGTCGTCTTTTTACAATCGCCGTCGTCCATGCTGGATTATACTGAGAACAACTCACCGAGCAGCAAAGGAGGAAAACGAGATGAAGAAGCGCACAATGACCTGCGGCCTTCTGGTGAAGGACTACGACGAAGCACTTGATTTCTATACGAAGAAGTTGGGGTTTGTGGTGGTTGAGGATGTCCCAATGGGTGAGGACAGATGGGTGACCATCACTCTGCCGGGCAATCAGGATGCTGTCCTGGCGATGCATGAAGCACACAGCGAGGACGACCTGGCGCTCATCGGCAAGCAATCCGGGAGCTTTCCCCTGCTGGGGATAGACACCGACGATTGCATGGGCGAGTACCGACGCATGAAAGCACTCGGCATCACCTTTCATGGAGAACCTGCAGTTTCGCCCTACGGCACGGGGGTGATGCTTGAAGACCTCTACGGCAACAAGCTCTTCCTGAACCAGGAGCCGGGGGATTAAACAGGCAAAGAAGGAATATCCGTTGAAGAGCATGGATCGCGAGGTCGTGCCGCCCTGCCAGCTTGTCTCCACCGTGGCCTTCGATGGAGAGGGGTTGCGGGACCGTGAAGCGTGCGTTCCGCTGAGTCGTGCGGTTCTCAGATGAGTTGTTCTGGACAGGCGGATCGAGCAGGCGTAGGAAGAGGCAGGAGAAAGGAGCTGAAGCGGGGTCCCGCTTCCGGTTTGAGAGCTCGTAAAGAGTGGATGGGTATCAGGTATGTTGTAACTCTGTAGCTCCAACATAGGCCAGCTTCCCCGCGTCTCAGGAAAGGAGAACCAACAGATGCAGCTTCCTCTGATGATGAACGTTCTTTTGATCCCCGGCGCCTGGATGGGTGCCTGGGACCGGTGACCCGCGGGCTACGCGCGCTGGGTCATCACGTCGAGGAGGTCACGCTGTCCGGACTGTCCAAGGAGGCCGATGTTTCGGAGGTCGGACTGGCGACCCATGTCGCCGATGTGCTCCGGGTCCTCTCCGCCGGCGATCTGCGAGATGTCGTTGTCGTGGGGCACCTCTATTCGGGCATCGTGGCTGGTCAGGTTGCTGATCGCGTGCCTGATCGCGTGGCGCACACCGTCTTTGTGCAAGCGTTCCTGCCGCACGACGGCAAGTCGATGCTCGACGCCTTCGGCGAGCAAAAGCTGGAGGACGAGCTCCACCAGATCGCCGAACATCAGGGTCGCTGGCCAGCTCCGGTCCTTACGGCCAATGACAGGTATGACCTGTCCACTTGTAAATGCAAAATTTAAACTGATGAAATTTGTATAATTCTCCTGGCGAATACATGAGACGCTGTTTCGGAAAGGAATATGGCTTTCTTGGCTTGTGAAAGGTGTAAACAGCAAAGAAAAAAACAGAGAGAACTAGTATTCGCCAGAAGAATTAGACAGTTTCCGCCATTGGAATGAATTCAACCATTTCCACCCACTCGAGAAAAACGTGAGAGAGGCCGGTCGACCCGTCACAAGATGGCCTGGGTCTCTCTAAAGAGATGCGGGTGGTAAGCAGCTCATCAGCGCATGTCCTGACTCGAACAATCCATCTCGCGCCTGCTTGCTACCTTCTCCTACTCTCTCTGACCGTAGATGTACACAAGAAACTGACGCAAGCACACATTGATAGAACTATTGGAGGATTCTCATGTCTACCATATCCCAACAATCAGCAACATCACCTACACCGTCCAAACGCCGCTGGACCACGCTTAAAGTGAGCGCACTCATAGGCGCACTCCATCGACTGCCAGTACGCCAGGCCCAGTTATACTGGCAACGGGGGTGTTTATCGATAAACTGAACTCGGGCACCGGCCTAGCCAATGATCATGGTTCTGGCAATGTGACCCTTGGCAAGACTGTCGATGGACACTACCTCATCCACTTCGATCATTTGAATGTCACCAACGGTCCAGATCTGCATGTCTACCTGGCACCGACAAGCAATTCAACCGATGCCGGGAAAGTAAAGCAGGAAGGGATGGACCTTGGGCGGCTGACGGCGACGGAAGGTTCGTTGAACGTGGCGATACCGACAGATAGTGCCACGAACCTGAAGAGATACCACTCTGTGGTCATCGTCTGTAAAACCTTTTCGGTGATCTTTACGACGGCTCCACTCACCTTCTCCTCGGGATCCTAAGAGACAGCCACCCAGCGTGTGTAAGGTTCCCATCGGCACGCCAGTGGTCGGCGAGAACAGCACCGTGATGGGATGCCGAGGCCTATCACTGGCAGAGGGCGGCAACGCATTTGCCGCTCTTATCGCCTGCTCGTGGCTTATGGCCTATTAGGGGTCAGCGCATCTAAACCTTCGCGTACAGTTTTCAGGTTTGGATGCGGCTCTCCCCTCAAAAGGAGAGAAGAACTTTTATGACTGCTAGGAACACACAGATCATCGCCAACGCGACCGAGGCTTTCCCCCGCGCTTCTCGCCGCCAGTGGATCGGGCTGGCCGTCATCGCCCTGGCCTGTCTGCTCTACTCCCTGGACGCGACCGTGCTGTATCTGGCGGTCCCACAGATCAGCGCGGCCCTGAAGCCGACCAGCTCGCAGTTACTCTGGATTGTCGACACTTTCGGCTTCCTGCTGGCCGGATCGCTGATTCCCATGGGGGTGCTGGGTGACCGCATCGGTCGCCGCCGGCTCCTCTTGCTCGGTGCCGCCGCGTTCGGCCTTTGCTCCATCCTCGCCGCCTTCTCCGCCAGCGCCCAAATGCTGATCGCGGCTCGCGCACTGCTCGGGATCGCCGCGGCCACCCTGGCGCCCTCCACCCTGTCCCTGATCCGCAACATGTTCCTCAACCCGCAGCAGCGCACCTTGGCCATCGGGATGTGGGCTGCCAGCTTCTCGGCCGGTGCCGCGATCGGCCCGCTGGTCGGCGGCGCACTGCTCGCCCACTTCTGGTGGGGCTCCGTGTTCCTGGTGGCCGTCCCGGTAATGCTGCTGCTCCTCGCGCTGGGGCCACGGCTCTTGCCGGAATACCGCGATCCCGGTGCGGGTCGGCTGGACCTGCTCAGCGCGGCCTTGTCGCTGGTCGCCGTGCTGGCGGTCATTTACGGCATCAAGCAGCTCGCCCAGGACGGCGCGGGATGGGGGCCTTCGATGGCCATCCTGGCAGGCCTGGCTCTGGGCGCCGTGTTCATCGGCCGCCAGCACAAGCTGACCCACCCCCTTCTTGACCTCCGGCTCTTCCGCTCGCGGGACTTCAGCGCCTCGTTGGCCATCAACACGCTCGGCTTTTTCGTGGCCTTCACAGGCTTTCTCTTCATTGCGCAGTACCTGCAACTCGTGCTCGGGATGGGACCTCTGGACGCTGGCCTGTGGACGCTGCCGTCGAGCGTCGGCCTCGTCGTCGGTTCCCTGCTTGCGCCGCTGTTCGTGCGTTGGGTTCGTCCGGCTTATGCAATGGCAGTCGGCTTGGGAGTCATGGCAGTCGGCTTCGGCGTGCTGACCCAGATCGGTGGAGCCCACGCCCTCTGGGTCGTGGTGACCGGATCCGTTCTCCTGGCTCTGGGCATCGCACCGGTAGGCACCCTGGCGACCGACCTGATCGTTGGGGCGGTCCCACCCGAGCGGGCCGGCGTGGCGTCGGGACTTGGGGAGACGAGTTCCGAGTTGGGTGGGGCGCTTGGCATCGCGCTTCTCGGGAGCCTGGCGACCGCACTGTATCGCCACGAACTGTCCGGCACCATCGCGCACGAGGTCCCCCATCACGTTGCCAGGGTGGCGCAAGACACGCTCGGCGGCGCGCTCTCGGTGGCCTCCCAGTTGCCTCACGCACTTGGCCTGGCGCTCATCGCCTCGGCTTGTGCCGCCTTCGCTGATGCGTCCGTGCTCATGTTCAGCCTGTGTGTCGGCATCGCGCTCTTGGCGGCCCTAGCTGCAGTCGTGCTGCTGCGCGGGCGAAAGGGTGCAGCCTCGCCCGACCAGCAACCGGAACCGGTGCCCCATGACACAGTGAAAGAAAGCGTTGCCTAGTGCATACTCAAGAACTCCTTGTAACGACTACTGGCTCGGAAGCGAACGTAACCGAAAAGAACCTGCTTGCCCGCTGGGGCTTTACGACTGAGGAGATCACCTCGTTGCTCTGGCTGCAACAGTGGTACAAAACTGGCGGTAGCGACCGCGCTGTCATTGTACGCTACCTGGAGTTCCTCCGGCTCCTGGTTCGCAGCGGCGAACTTGAACTGTAACCATGAGCGAAAGAGAACGCCGCACGGAGGAGAATGATGGCTGTGCCAGGTTGATTGGAATCAGTCCACCTTCCTTATTGACGTCAAGGGTATTGAAGACGCAGAGATGAGTATGAACAAATTGACCGCCTTTACCATTGCAGCGCAGTACGCCGCAGCCATAGCCGCGCAGAATGAAGAACGCATGCACGTTCTGCATGCTGGCAGTTATAAGCTAGACGCTGTTTACCTGGACGCCTACGGGGTTGCCCCTCTTGCAGAGCCTGAGGGCAAGGGCATGTATCGTTCCCTCTTCAGCGCCTTCCCCGATGGCGACCTTGCGGTGACGCGTACCATCGCGGGCGCCGAGGTAGTTGTTCAGGAATGGACGTTCAGCGGCACCCATCCCAGACGGACTGAGCGCTGGGCCTTTCGCGGTCACATGCACGAGCAGCCGACCGGCAGAGAGGTGCGCTTGCGGGGCGTCTCCATCTATGACATCATCCGTGGACTGATCCAACGCGAAACCATCTATATCGATAACGCCACACTACTCGTCGAGTTGGGAGGCCTCCCATAAAGATGCAGCACACTTCTCGCAGTCTCGGGACGCTGGTGATAGCAACGCGTGTAGTCGCAGCGTACCCAGGACCATGGCGGACGCGCTCCATCATCATGTGCCTCGCCGCAAGCTGTGCTTTGATGATGATCGGCTTTGGCATCTCCACACCAGTCTTTGCCAAACGCCTGGGCGAACTTGGTTCCGGGGTGGAATCGCTCGGCTTCATGACGATGGCGTCGGCCCTCGCGCAATTCCTGCTGGCCCCCTGCACGGGAACATGGGCCGACCGCTTCGGGCGCCGCCCCTTCGTCCTCCTCGCCCTGGCAGGACTCACCATCACCAATCGCGCCTGTCTGTCGGCACAGTCCGTCAGCCTCTGTATTGCCCTGCTGCTGCTCGACTTCGTCGCCGTTTTTGGCATGGAGTTTCTCGAGCCACAGATGGTGTTCTATCTCTACAAGACGCTGGCGTTGACTCCGGCCCAATACGGGTTCATCATGGGTAGTTATGGGCTGGCCCTGTTGTTTGGACAGGCGGGACTGGGGCGACTGGGTGAGCGCCTCGGCAAGAAGCCGATGATTGCGCTTGGCTTTCTGCTCACCTCGGCCCTGCCTCTCGGTCTGCTGCTCTTCCACCGGCTCGCTCTACTCATCCTGGTAACCTTGCTCGCCGGGTTGGGAAGTGCCTTGATCACGCCTGCATTGGAGAGTTCCTACCTGGATATGACGCCAGAGCAGCACCGCTCACTTATCATGGGGGTGAGAGAGTCGGCGGTCTCGCTGGGTGCGGTGGTAGGCCCCTTGCTGCTCGCTTTCAGCAGCCGCTGGCTGTCGCCGCAGAGCGTCTTTACGGTGGCGCTCCTGGCCGCGCTTGCTGCCGTGATCCTGACTCTGGCGGCGCTCAAGCTGCAAGGTGGCCGCGGGGCACGCAGTACCGAAAGAGACACGTCCGAACGGGCCGTGCTCGTGTTCTCGACGCTGTACAGCATACTCGAGGAAGTGCAGGTGATGCGCCAACCAACGTCGCTCCTGGCTGAAGCTGAGAACACAGCCGACCTGACTCTGCGCTCTACTACGGCCCTGTCAGAATGGCACTGACAGGCCCTTTACGGGGATTGCATGGATCTGAGCAATAACGCTCACCTGCATGCTGCTCTTGCTTACACGGTTTTTCAGGAGTTTTTAACTTCGAAGTCCAAGATAGTTACTTGAGGTTTATCTCATTGATCTGAGAAGGAGGGAAGGCAATGCCCAGCAGATACCGCTCAGGGGAAAGTATCCCTAGATGTAATGGTGTTATCCGTGGTGGGACAACGATAGTGATTGATGAGCTTGTCGAGATTGGAGAGTTGAAACTGATTTCAGAAAATAGTCCCTGTTAGGGACTTTCATGGACATCTCTACCTTTGCTTTTGTAGTACAAATGGACTAAAATAGCTTCGTGAGTGAGACGAAAACCACGTCTCATTCACTTGAGTACCGCCAGTTCGGCGGGAATTGACGCCTGACTGAGATTGTGTAAGACGTGGTATCAAGACCATGCAACGGTCGGTGATGCAGGAACACGACATCATGTAGGCGTGTCCTACATGTCTACATTCGTGAGAATGGTGTACGAGAGGAGTGATCATGAGCATTTCGTTTCCAGGAGAGTCACCTGAGTACCGGGCGGCGCGCGACCGGCTGCTCAAGCAGGAGGTCGAGCTGCGCCGCGCTACCGAGGCGGTGGCCGCCGCCAGACGCGAGCTGCCGCCCGGCGGGGCCGTCCCGGAGGACTACGTCTTCCAGGAGGCAGAACCCGGCGGCACCCCGACCGACGTGAGGCTGTCGGAGCTGTTCGTGCCCGGCAAGGACACGCTCGCGATCTACAGCTTCATGTTCCCGCGCGCCCTCGACGACGAGCGGCCGTGCCCGTCGTGCACATCCTTTCTCGATGCGTTCGACGGTGCCGCGGAGCACATCACGCAGCGCATCAATCTCGCGGTCGTCGCGAAGGCCCCGCTGCCGCGCATCCTTGCCCATGCGCAAGAGCGCGGCTGGCGGCGGCTGCGGTTGTTGTCCTCGGCCGGCAACACCTACAACCGCGACTACTTCGGCGAGACCGCGGAGGGAGCCCAAATGCCGATGCTGAACGTGTTCCGGCGCGACAGCGAAGCGATCCGCCACTTCTGGGGCTCGGAGCTCCTCTACGCGCCGACCGAGCCTGGGCAGGATCAACGCCACACAGATTCCATCGATCCACAGTGGAATCTGTTCGACTTCACGCCCGAGGGGCGCGGGACCGACTGGTATCCGGAGCTGAGCTACTCCTGACTGCCGTCGTCCGGCCAGGACTCGACGCTCCGACGTCACCACCGATTCCCTGTCTGATACGCCACTTCCCTCTCATTACAACTGCAGCTCGTTCTTAAGGGATTGGTGAAGTTATTTGACTTTGACACGCAAGAGTCCTGGCACAGAGGCTGCGATGGCCAGTGTAGCCAGGATACAGGCGATGCCGCCGCTGATGACGGAGAGCTGGGGGGTAAAAAGTCCTGCTACGAGGCCTGATTCGAACTGGCCGAGCATAGGACCACTGATGACGAACATGGCGTTGACCGCGCTCATACGCCCGCGGAACTCGTCAGGGGTGGTAAGTTGGATGACGAGGCCGCGCAGGATCATGCTGACCATGTCGGCCGCGCCTGCGCCGGCCAGGAAGAGCACCGAGAGCCAGATGGGGCCGGGAGCGAAGCCAAAGGCGACGATACAGAGACCCCAGACAAGGATGGCCAGCACGACTCCCAGGCCTTGGCGCGAGATGCGGCCAATGCGTCCCGTCAAGAGGGTGAGAGCTACTGCTCCAATGGAGGTGGCGGCCAGCAGTATGCCTAAGCCGGTTGGGCCTGTGTGCAAGATATCGCTGGCATAAACCGGCAGAAGGGCCTTGGGTGAGCCAAAGAAGGTGGCAAAAAAGTCGAGTGAGAGGACCGCCAGAATGACTGGATGCGCACGCAGGAAACGCATGCCATCCACGAGTGCGCCGACTCCTGCCTGCGCTCGCTTTTCAACGGGGATACGGGGTATGACCATGAGCAGCAACGAGCCGATGACGACAAAATAGGAAATGACGTCGATCCAGTAGGTATTCGCAACGCCAGTCCAGGCGATCACGAAGCCGCCGAGGGTCGAGCCTATGATAAAGGTCAATTGCATCATGACCATACTCAGGGACATGGCGTCGGCCATCTGCTCGCGGGGT
>WNGQ01007199.1_pt1 | contig 11869 bp, 9 predicted proteins | sample 5407661 | NCBI WGS metagenome assembly WNGQ01 (sample SAMN13153382, study PRJNA577476) | soil metagenome | isolation source: 60 cm soil or saprolite under Garry oak tree replicate 2 | place: USA:California | collected 2016-06-15
GGAAATCCGGGAAACACGAACGCCGGTAGCTCCGGATCAACGCAAAAGATGAGCGTAAATGACATCCTCAGCAAGAATCCGGCGATTGGAGACAAAATCCAATCCCTCACAGGAATGCCAGCTTCTCAGGCCTGCACTGGATTCAAGAACCTCGGCCAGTGCGTGGCTGCGGCGCACGTCAGCAAGAACCTGAGCATCACGTTCGATTGCTTGCGGTCTGACATGACTGGCACCGCGCCTCTCAGCACCTCAAATTGCCCGGCAGGAACCGGCGCCAAGAGCGTGAGTCTTGGCAAGTCAATTCAGGCCTTGGATCCGAACGCAGATTCGAAGTCTGAATCCAAGAAAGGGCAGACCCAGGCCCAGCAAGACTTGAAGAATTCCGGCGTTTAGCCCCAAGACCAAAGTTCACTGGATCGAGCGGAAATCGTAGGATCGGGCGGGGAGCGTGGCTGGACGCAACATTGGAAACCAACCGCTCTCCCCCCTGAACTAATCCCTCGCTTCCGTTGCGGCAAGGTCGAATCGTATTTGAGTCGTGTGTACGTCAGTCCCAAGTGCGTCCTGCTACTGCCATCTCACCAGCACCCACGTCCCGCGCGTGTGCGAGAAGAGCCACGGGCACCCGTGGAGGTCAATGAAAGAGGTTTCTGCCCTACGATTCGACCGAAATCGGCAAATCCCTTGATGGGAGCCGGATTGCAATGTTTTTGCCTTCTAAGTACAATCTCCGTCTCCTCCGAATGTTGTGCTCGATAGCACAGGTGCGCGGCTCGCAGGCGCCGGCGCTATCACTTCGACGGTGACCACTTCGAGGCAAATCCAGTTTGGCGTTAAAACTAATCTGGTGAGGCGCAGGCACAGTATTTTACTGGGCAGCAGAGTTTTGTAAGAACCTAGCTTGGACAGATAACAGTGCCGCGCAACGAAGTAGACAGTCCTCGCCTCGGAAGTTGCGCTAGCTGGAGCACGCCGATCACTTATTTGCTGGCTCTGCCGTCCACCAGAAGGCATTCGGCCGCCGGGGTTCCACCGTCGAATATCGCGACTATGCCTTGCGCGGCAAGCAGGTTGCCGCGCGCCAATCCTTCCCGGCTAGCGCCGGCTACATGCGGCGTCACAACCACGTTCGGCAGCGACATCAGTTCCTCGGCGGTAGAGCGCCAGGCAGGTTCTCGTTCACCCAGGAACACGTCGAGACCAGCGCCGGCAATTTTTCCTATGCGCAAAGCCCGCAGCAAGGCGGCCTCATCCACCAGGCCCCCGCGAGCCGTATTCACCAAAATCGCCGTCTCCTTCATCGAAGCAAGCGCGGCCTCGTCTATTAAATTCCGTGAAGATGGTGTCAGAGGGAGATGGAGACTGATGTAATCGCTTTGCTGCAATAGATACGGAAGATCGACGAGACGAATGCCGTTGGCATTGGCGTACGCTTGATCAGGCTTCTCGTCGAAGGCCAAGATGGTTGTTTCAAACCCTCTCAATCTTTGGGCGACACCGCGTCCGATGCGTCCCAGGCCAACCAGTCCTACCGTTTTCCGGTACAACTCGGTGACGGGTTGCACCGACCAGTTGCCCGCTCGCATAAGCTCCCTAAATTCACACAGACGTTTTGCTACCGCCAGCATTAACGCGATGGTGTGATCTCCCACCGAGGGACCGTTGCCTCCGGGGGCGATGGTCACAACGCGGCCGAGCTCCTTTGCTGCCGTTACATCGACTTGGTCGTAGCCAACACCTCGTTTGGCGATGACCCTAAGCTTTGGAAAGCTGGCAAGCATCTCACGCGTGACCGGAGCCGTCGCCACGATCCAGGCATCGACATCGCGAAGCAGTTCAAATACGCGCTCCTTAGTCAGCGAGATATCTGGGGTGCCCGGAGAAAGTCCCGAGAGAACAACATTGCAGTTATGTGCTTTCAAAAAGGCAATAGCCCCCTCATCAAAAAAGGGGGCCGTGGCGAGAACTGTGCGGCTCATGGGCGCAGAATGTTCCGTCTTCTATCGCGGCTCGGTTGGATGTCTATTTCCAAGTCAATTCAACTGGCAGCGTAATGTTAATCTAACAACCAGGCTGACCGGCTGAACATTTTCTTACAAAATCTTAGAAGCCTTGACAGTCTCGCCTCGGCATCACTATCAAGGGTTCGCCAGTAGTGGGGTCACTCCGTAGAACCGGGAGCATCTCCCGTTCAGCACCCTCTGCCAGCCTTCGCACAGTGCTTTCTGTGTGCAGTAATGGGGAAATCCGGTCGTCTGGGACATGACGTCTTGGGACATCGCATGAAGACGAAATATGATCTGGATAAAGGACTCACTGGCTACGGGGATCCGGATTTTGCCAGTTACCTGCGCCGATCCTTTGCCAAGTCGATGGGTTACTCCAGCGCGATGCTTCGTCGACCCATCATCGGGATAGCTACGTCCGCCAGCGGATTCAATAATTGCCACCGCTTGACTCCACAACTTGTGGAAGCCGTGAAACGCGGCATTATCGCAGGCGGCGGATTGCCCATGGAATTTCCAACCATTTCCCTAGGCGAGGTTTTCCTCCATCCGACCAGCATGATGTTCCGAAATTTGATGTCGATGGATGTCGAGGAGATGATTCGGGCGCAACCAATGAGCGCTGTCGTATTGATAGGTGGCTGCGATAAGACCGTACCAGCCCAGATCATGGGCGCCCTCTCAGCTGGACTCCCAGCCATTCAGCTAGTCGCCGGGCCCATGATGACAGGGCGTTATCATGCGGAGCGCCTCGGTGCGTGCACCGATTGCCGGAAATACTGGGCGCGCTATCGTGCAGCTGAAACAAGCGACGCAGAGATCGCGGAGGTGGAAGACAACTTGGCAGTCACCGCAGGCACCTGTGCAGTTATGGGGACGGCGAGCACGATGGCATGTATCGCCGAGACACTCGGGCTGAGTCTCCCGGGGAGCGCGGCGGCTCCGGCCGTTCATGCGGATCGCCTTAGGCATGGCGAGGCCACGGGTATGCAGGCTGTGCGTCTAGCCGAATCTGGAACACTTCCCACGCAAATCGTCACCCGGGAATCGATTGAAAATGCCATTCGCGCTCTTATCGCCATGGGAGGTTCAACCAATGGCGTCATTCACCTGGCGGCCATAGCCGGGCGGGTAGGCATCAATATAAGCCTGCGTGATTTGAACGCCCTCAGCGAGTCCACTCCGGTGCTGGTTAACTTGAAGCCGGTCGGCCAGTATTACATGGAGGATTTTCATGCGGCGGGAGGGATGCCGGCCCTTCTCCGTGAGCTAAAACCGCTTTTGAACTTGAACTGTTGCACCGTTACCGGCGAGACGCTTGGGGAGCAACTCGCCCCACCTGGGAAATTTGTTGACCGCAACGTGATTCACTCGGCAGACCACCCCATTCGACGCAGCGGGGGATTGTTGGCGCTTTTTGGAAATATTGCACCCAATGGCGCGTTGCTCAAGTGTGCAGCCGCGGATGAGCGCCTATTCGAACACGTAGGGCGCGCTGTTGTATTCAAAGATTTGAACGATCTTGCGGCACGGATTGACGACCCCGGGTTAGAGGTATCGCCCGCGAGCGTGTTGGTCTTACAAAATGCCGGATCCGTGGCAGCCGGTATGCCTGAAGCAGGATACCTGCCCATTCCAGCGAAGCTGGCGCGTGCTGGCGTCAAAGACATGGTGCGCATTTCCGATGCTCGCATGAGCGGCACCGCATTCGGAACCATTATCCTGCATGTCTCCCCAGAGTCGGCGAAAGGCGGTCCGTTGGGGCTTATTCGGACGGGTGATGAGATTCGGTTGAGCGTAAGAGAACGGCGGATCGATGCCATGGTTTCCGAACAGGATCTTGAAAACAGGCGGCGGGAGACAAGGCCCGTCCGCGGAGCTGCGCGCGGCTATGCCAAACTCTATGCGGATTCCGTTCTCGGCCCGGAGTTCGGCTGCGATTTTGATTTCTTGCGGAAAGACAGCGTTCGAACCGAAAGATGAATCAATGCGATTTTGGCACTCCGATGCGACGGTCCTGCCGCTTCAAAAGTAAAACCATTTGCTGCGTGGCACAGCGCGCGTCAACTTCACTGGGATGTCGGACGATCTCCGGCTTTTACGTACCCCTTGGCGAATCCGCCTTCTGACGTTGGTTCCGATGCTCAAATTCCGCGTCGTGTTAGCCTCTGGAAGACGACATGGGTGCGCGGCTTCGACGATTTACGACAATTGTTGATTACCAGGCTCGGAATCCCGGTGGCAGTGATCATCATGCGAACTCACAATGAACTGCCCCGGTTCCGGGATGCGCTGAGTTTTTCGGCGCTCCTCTTGTTACTGCCCGCGGTATATCCAGCCCAACCCGCAGATCGCTTCCTGCTTTCTCCCCCTGCGCTGCAGGCGGGGCTCCTCATTGAGGTTGAGCCTCAGCCCGGACCGCAGCCGCCATGTGGAAAGGAACCCATTCCGGCGTATCCGGGTGTGGATGAGCTGGCCATCGTGAAATCATGGAGCAGGTCTGATTTGGGTCGCGACTGGAAACCGCCCGCGTGCACCAGTTGGGCTGAAGGGGGCTTTACGACGTTGGTCACCCATAGTCGCGCGATTTCCCCATAGCTCGGAGGCTGAGAGCTTGCTTCGCCACATCGGGGCAATTTCAGAACTCGCCGGCATGCGCTACTGGTCGACTACTCACCAGCAGTGGCGAACATTAATTGGGAGCGCCTACGCTCTGACCGACTCGCAGCCTGGTCAACGCCGCGAAGACTTCACGTCCAATAAGATGAAGGAAGGCAAGGTGCTCTACTTCGAGCAGGTCGATAACCTTTCTGGCAAAGCCATCTACCGAATGCACATGGTCGAGGCTTCGGCGAGCCGGGTCGTCTTCGATGTCGAGAACCTCAGCACGATGCGCTATTACTTCATACCTATCTTTCACCCCGGCGAGTTGCAGTCGATGTACTTCCTGGATCGCGAATCGGATAAGGTCTGGCGTTACTACAGCATCGTCCGCACGGGAAAGAACGCCAACGGGCTGATCGCGGGAAATGAGTCTTCCTCGGTTAACCGGGCCGTTGCGCTCTATCGCTACCTAGTCGGAATTCCCGCCACCCAGGAGCCGCCGGGGGCGCGATGACAAGAGTTGTAAACCTACCCGGCTTCGCTCACAAAGATGCCGATCTTAAGTAGCTGGATGGGTTCGACATCAAGTCTGCCCGGAATGGGCACGCCCAATAATTGAGGGCTCTATCCGTTAAGCCTTGCATTCACCTGCCGGCTGCTGGACGATTCAGGAACGCAGGACTGGCTAGAACCCCAGATGGAAAACATCTACCACCACAAACGTGCTGCGATTGAGGAGCACAACGTGTCCGCCAATAAAGACATGCTCACAATGGGGCGGAGGCGGAGGCAACTCCCGTTCAAGATCGACGGGAACAGCATAAATCCTCGCCCTTAAACCGGGCGGCAGCGTGCCCCGAAGTTCTAGTTGCCGTTCCAGGCCAGGCGGCAATCGATCCTTCTTTGCGAGTCCAGGCGGCAAGTTTCCCCGATGGCCCTCGTACCAGCCATGCATAGTCTCGTGATCGCGGTCATCGTACCCATGGCCTTCATGGCCGTGCACTTTGTTACCCTTTCGATCATTATCTTCGTCTTCGTTGCCATGCTTATCGCGACCGCGCCCGTGTCCATGGCCTTCCCCTTGGGCAAGAACCATGCTGGTGCTGAGCGCTAGTATTGCTATGGAGAAGATACGCAACCATCCACTTGATTTCATGAGTTCCCTTCCACGCTTCACGCTACGGTGTAACTCGGGCTTCCGCAAGAAACCTGGGTACGTGACCTAAAGTTCTATTTACACTCTTCAGGTCGAAACGCCGGTCACCACATAATCGACGCAAGGTTCTGGCCTCGGCCGAAACACAAACAACGCCCGTAACCAAATGGAGTTTCCTTCGGGGTTGAGTTGAATCTCTCCTCGTGGCTCAGGAAACACCGGGGTCATTAATTTTCAAGCGACTCGTTAGCACGACAAGTCAAGGTCGGCCTAAAGACCATAGACACAATTCCTCTCACAAAGTTATTTTTGGCTTGGCGAAGCGGAGCCTCGGAGAGGTGCGAAATAGTAATTCCGGGAAGATCGAGCGCTGCTCAACTCCATCCTGTCGCACCTCCCATTGCAACTTTAGAAGATCTTCCAGTGCATTCTCGTAGTCAGCGTCAATTGCCACCCACGGAGAGCGCTGCGTCTTCGGATTCAGCGCGTAGAGGCCAAAGGTGAGCAGACCGTTCTGCTCGCGAATCTTCTGGAGCGACACCCGACGGTTGCGTTCTCCCATTGGCACTCGACCCGCGGAAGCCGACCACGAACCTCCTCATATGATCCAAACGGCACCGTCGTTTTCGCATGGCAAGCCTCTCAGTCAATTCCCTTTCATCCGGCCTTCAGGTAGACACCGGTATATTGTCTGGATGCTGTGTCGCATGAGAGCTAGGGCCAGACACCTCAATCCCCAGGGGAGAGCACGAAGGGGGCGCAGCCCTACGGTGCAATAGCCCAAGTGTGGTGTGGTTTTATCTTGAGCCTGTAAGATCACCCGGAAGCGAGGAGGCATCAGAACCGTGAACTACGGAGCTCTGTTTCGATCCGCATTGGTGGCGCTGCTCAGAAACAAGATGCGAAGCCTCCTGACTGTTCTGGGGATCACCATCGGGATTGCGGCTGTGATCTGTGTCGTGGCAATCGGCAAAGCGGGACAAGCGCGAGTCCAGCAACAACTGAACAACCTTGGAGACAACTTCGTCTGGATTGAAGCTGGCGGCCGGGCGATTAACGGCGTCCGCACCGGCACGCATGACACCAAGACGTTGGTTATGGCCGATGCCGTTGCAATTAAGAACCAGATTTCTCTTATCAAGAGCGTTTCGCCGAATGTGGATGATCCGGTTCAGGTTATCTACGGCAATCAGAATTGGCACACCTCCTACCGCGGCGTTTCGCCCGAATACTTCGACATCAAACGTTGGTACGTGGATCAAGGCGCAATATTCTCGCAGGATGACGTGGATCGGGCGGCAGACGTTTGTGTGATTGGGCGAACAGTTCGGGAACAACTTTTCGGTGTTGAAGCACCGGTTGGAAAAGTGATACGCATCAATAGCCTTCCCTGCAAGGTAGTGGCGACCCTCCATCCCAAAGGACTCTCTCTTTCCGGGCAAGACCAGGATGACACGATCATCCTGCCCTACACGATTGCTCAAAAGAAACTTAAGGGCATTACATGGCTGGACGACATCCTGTGCTCGGCGGTATCGCAAGACGTTGTCAAAATGGCCGGCCAGGAAGCGACCGCTGTGCTACGGGACCGTCATCATCTGCGGCCCGAGGAAGAGGATGACTTTAATATCCGAAATCCGGAGGACATTATTCAGGCGCAGCTCGACGCCAGCAAGACTCTGACGATTCTGCTGATTGCAATCGCCTCCGTTTCCCTGATCGTGGGGGGAATTGGGATCATGAACGTGATGCTGGTTTCCGTAACTGAGCGTACGCGTGAGATCGGTGTCCGAGTAGCGGTGGGAGCGACCGAAGCGGCCATCCAGCTGCAGTTTCTGGGAGAATCGATCATGCTCAGCCTAGTTGGGGGTGCAGCCGGTGTACTGGCTGGAGTCTTTGGATCTTATTTGGTTGGACAGACTTTGGGTTGGCCTATCGAGATGTCTATTGAGGCGGTCGTGGTGGCTGCCATGTTCTCGGTCGCTGTCGGAGTGTTCTTCGGATACTACCCTGCGCGCAAGGCGTCTCGACTGGATCCGATCGAAGCGCTGCGATACGAGTAAAGGGGTTGATTTTTGGGACCAGGCATAATGGCAAAACGCAAGTGGCTCATCTTAGCGGTGGTTGTGGCCGTGGCGGGAGTGTTCGTCGCCTTGGGGCTGAACCGGGATACTCAAGTGCAGCATTTTACCGCGAAGGTGGAGCGAGGTGATATCCATGACGTCGTGGAGGCCACCGGAACCATCAACTCGGTGATCACGGTCCAAGTGGGATCGCAAGTCTCCGGGACCATCGCCAAACTCAATGCAGATTTCAATTCCCGCGTGCATAAGGGGGATGTTGTCGCCCTCATCGATCCAGCCTTGTTCAAGGGCGCTCTGCTGCAGGCATCCGCTGATTTGAAAAACTCAGAGGCCAACCTGGCAGCGGCCCGAGCCAATCTCGAAAAAGCGAAAGCCGCATTGGTGCAGACCAAGGCCGACTACGATCGGGCTGTCGGCTTGACCAAAGATGGCGTCATGAGCAAGCAGCAACTGGACCTTGCCAAATCGAACTACGACGCAGCCAACGCCTCGGTGGATGCTGCTGCAGCCAACATCACGCAGGCCGAGGCGCAAGTCAGTCTCAAAGAGGCGGCTGTTACAGTGGCCCAGACCAATCTCGATTACACCGTGATTCGTTCCCCGATCGACGGCACGGTTGTGGCGCGAAATGTGGATGTCGGGCAAACCGTTGCGGCGTCCCTGCAGGCGCCAACCATCTTTACGATCGCGCAGGATCTCACCAAGATGTGGGTCTATGCCAAGACCGACGAGTCGGACGTGGACAACATCAAGGTGGGCAAGACAGTCACCTTTAAGGTGGACGCCCTCCCTAAGCAAGCGTTTCAGGGAGTTGTCAGCCAAATCCGGATGAACCCGACGACGGTGCAAAGCGTGGTCACCTACGACACCATCATCGAATTTGCGAACCCTGAGTTAAAACTGTTCCCCGGCATGACGGCATACGTGACCATTCCCGTGGCTACGGCGCAGAACGCATTGAAACTGCCAAACACCGCCCTACGGTACAAGCCCCCGCTGGCGCCCGAGGAAATTTTGGCCCTGTATAAGCGCTTTGGGATCGAAGGAGTTGAGGGGCAACATGCCGGTGATAACTCTGCTGCGGCCGACGGTGGAATGCCGGCTAGCACCGGCGCCCAGAATCTGCCCCGCGCACCGAAACAAGAGACTGCCGTTGTTTGGAAGCTCCATCCCGACAATACGATGGAACCGGTCAAGGTTTCTCTTGGAATCACAGACCATGCCTACACCGAGGTCAGCTCAGCTCTTAGAGGGGAACTGAAGGAAGCGTAGGAGGTGATTATTCGATCCGTAGCGCCCAAAAGCCAAATTCTAGGCGGCATACGGCGCTAAGGTTCAGCAGTTCGAAACCACCCCATGGAAACGATGCCCGCTGTCAACCCACTCGGAGCCACCCGAGCCGCTTCTGCGGCCCGCGCGGTCATCCGTGTGGAAGACGCGCACAAGTATTACGAACTGGGCGAGACGCGGGTGCACGCGTTGCGCGGTGTAAGCATTGAAATTCAGCGAGGCGAATTCGTGGCGATCATGGGAGCGAGCGGCAGTGGCAAATCCACCTTCATGAACATCCTTGGGTGTCTGGACCGCCTCAGTTCGGGACGATACTTCCTTGAAGGGATCGATGTTTCCGAACACGACAAGAAGGCCCTGGCACTCATTCGGAACCAGAAGATCGGATTTGTTTTCCAGGGCTTCAATCTCCTGGCCCGGACGACCGCCCTTGAAAACACGGAATTACCCACGCTGTACGCGAAAATCGATAAAACGGAGCGCCGAAATCGTGCCGCCGATGCGTTGTCAATGGTTGGTCTTGCCGAACAGGCACAGCATTTCCCGTCGCAGATGTCCGGGGGACAGCAACAACGGGTGGCCGTAGCACGAGCGCTAGTGAATCATCCTTCCATCTTGCTGGCAGACGAACCTACAGGCAATCTCGACAGCCGTACTTCGGTTGAGATCATGGAGATCTTCCAGAACCTAAACGACAAGGGGCTAACTCTCGTGCTGGTAACTCACGAGCATGACATCGCACAATTTGCCAAGCGTGTGCTGGTCTTCCGCGACGGAAGAATTCGTAAGGACGATCCGGTTCTCAGTCGACCTAGGGCCAGTGAGGTGCTGAATACCTTGCCGACACTCGAAGATTGAGGCAATTCGGTTTCTGGTCTCTAGTCTTAGTCTTAGTACAAAAACATTCTTGTGAGTGCGCCCCCTCACCCCTACTGTACTCCATCCATCTTCAGTCATTGAAAATGGTCCTTGGTTGCCTAGGTGCCCGCCCCGGGCGTCGGGTGGCCATAGGAGTTGGCGCGGGCAGTCCAAATCGCTGCGTTTCGAGCTTCATCTTAGTAGCCGAGCAAGCCGGTTAAGCGATGATCGAGGCGCTTCCGGTGAATTTTCCAGGTGCCGATCTCGAAATCAAAATCGTGTTGCCCATCCCGTTCCGCGGGAGTGTGTTGAGCGCTAGTTTCCGCGCTTTCACGGTCGGAGGACTGAGCGCCTCATCCGGGATGGATCGAGGTGCCCGGATGAAACGCATCTCTGCCAGCTTTCTCCCGAGGTACCCCTCGGCAAGCAATTGCTCGTGTGCGTTCAAGTGCGTGAAATCCTCAACTCAGCGGCCAGGCCCCTAGCAATCCAGTTTGGAATCGTTCTTCTGAACTCAACCGGCTCGCCTTTACTCATTTTCCTGAGTAATACGAGCACGACTGCAGTCAACGTAACCAGCACAACGATTACGGGAACGAATAGCGGCAACTTTGCCTTTGACGAGTACTCTATGCAAATGCAGGGCACGGACGGCACCTAAGTACGTGGAAAGACGTGGTACTCCAGTTAACAGATCGCAAAACCGAAAATAATCAAGTCATACTTTTTCTTGGTTTTCTTCAGAAAGGCGCGGGCATCGTCCACGTAAACTGTGACTCGCGGCGAATCGTACGGATGCTCGGGGTGGTCCCGGCGTCCAATCTCCAGGATGACGGGGTCAATCTCGACAGCGTCAACATCTTTGGCGCCGTGGCGGAGGGCACCGGCAACGTCGTTGCCGGTGCCCTCCCCGAGAATGAGAACGCTTTGCGGGTGTGGAACGATCCGGTAGACAAGTTCGTAGTACGGCACAATGAGGCTGTTGGGTTCAGCCTGCGGGTAGCGGTCCAGGAATTCCGGCGAAAGATCGGCGAACCACTGGTACCAAACATGATTTGCCACCTGGGAGTAGGCAGACGCGTATTGCGAGCACGACTAAAGTGAGACGGTCAGTTGCAATCAGAGGAGCAAGCAGCAGAAATCCTAGCAGTAGCCACGTCGTCGGCCCCCGTTGCAAAAAAGCGAGCAAAGAGAATAGCGCTAATCCGGTAAGCCCACCGGCCAAGTTCCCTTCGTACCCTCGTAGGGATGGCAAACGTTTCAAGAACTCACCCACGAATCCCCCGAGCATGGCAAAAAAAACAATAATCAACGCCGACAAACCTAGGCCAACGACTAGAAAGCGAATCACGGACCAAACTCGTGCGATAAACCCATCAGGCAAACCCAGAGAGTATTCCCATGACATGTCCCCGAAGGACAAATGCAACGGCGAGGCGAACCGGATCAGAAGGAAGAGAGCGCCGTAGCAAACGGGAAAACTGTTTTGAGCCGCATCCTCGAGTTTCCAAGGATCATCCCAAGTCCTATGCCGAAAAAACTTGCGACAAGAGGGAGATTCTTAAGATTCGTAAAGATGCGGACTTCGGAAGGTAAATAGCGAATTACCAGCAATTCAAAGTAAAGAGTGATCGTGCTAGCGAGGAACATACTTTGTGATTCGCTGAGCCACGAAACCTGGGACAACAGGCGAGGGTGGGTGTCCGCATGCTCGAGTCGACCAGTCGTGCTAGCTAAGGGATCGCTCAATAACAACTCTACAGTTTTGGCTTGATGGTGTAGTTCCACTGGGGCAGAGTTTCGTGGTGCTGCAATCGAAGGGAAGCAATTTGATCCCGTGTGGGCTTGAGACCGCAAGGATAGAAACGGCG
>WNGQ01005955.1_pt1 | contig 11868 bp, 11 predicted proteins | sample 5407661 | NCBI WGS metagenome assembly WNGQ01 (sample SAMN13153382, study PRJNA577476) | soil metagenome | isolation source: 60 cm soil or saprolite under Garry oak tree replicate 2 | place: USA:California | collected 2016-06-15
ATGGCCGACGGCAAGCGCTGGGTGCTCGAAGGCCGGCTCATCTCGGTCGCCCTTCAGGCGCTGCGACTGGGGACCAGCGTCGTGCTCGACTACGGGCTCTGGGGCCGCGATGAACGGTCGGCACTGCGCTGGCTGGCCCCGTCGGCCGGGGCAGCATGCCAGGTGGTCTATCTGCCCGTGGACAAAGACGTCCAGCTCGCCCGCATCGCACACCGCCAGGAAACGACACCGCACCAGACATTCCCGATGAGCGAGGCCGATGTGGACGCGTGGCGGGAGCAATTCCAGGTGCCTGACGCCGCCGAACTCAACGGCGGTGAGATCCCCGCCCCGCCAGCGGGGTGGCCGGCCTGGCCAGAGTGGGCAGTAAGCCACTGGCCCTCATGCACCGACAGCTAACCCAACTGGCCTAACGGCGTTCGTGCTGGCCAGCGGTGCCGCTGGAGTATTACCGCAGGTCAGCCGACGCGTTCGCACGGGCGGCGGGCGTCGCGAACATCCGCGCTCGCCGCCCGGGAAGGCCAGGCATTTTGAAGACCGACGAACAACACCCCGCTGCAGTGTCAGGTCTGCTGAGACAACAAGCAGATGCGTCAGATTGGCTGAGACTGCGTCACCGCAACTGAGACGGGACAGGCATCGCCAGACCCCGCACGTTACAAGCAGCGCAACACCGTCGAGCGCTGCAGACTATTACTTGACATAATGTACATTATCGGCACTTGACAGGGCGAGTTGCATACCTCGCCGACGTGAGACTGTCCCGTGCCACGGAACGATGTCGTATGCCAGCCATCATGTCGGAAGACATGCCGTACCGCGGCTGTCATGTCGCGACGGTGTACGGTCCTCGTATGGAGGTCGCTGAGCTGGCACATCTGCGCCGGGCCCGGGACTTGCTGGATCGTGAGTACGCGCGGCCGCTGGACGTCCCGGTGATGGCGCGCGCTGCGCTGATGTCACCGTCACTGTTCTCCCGCCGGTTCCGCGAGGCGTACGGCGATACACCGTACGGCTACTTGCAGGCCAGGCGCGTAGAACGGGCGATGGCGCTGTTGCGCAGCGGCCACATGTCGGTGACTGACGTGTGCATAGCCGTGGGATTCACCTCGCTCGGCTCGTTCAGCTCGACGTTCACGCGCCTTGTAGGCGAGCCGCCGTCCGCCTACAAGGCGCGTGACCACTCGCGGCTCGCACCGGTCCCGCCGTGCATGACGCGCGCCTGGGCGCGCCCGGGGTGGATCGCACAGCCATGCAGGATCGGAGAAGCGTTCCTGGCCGACCGCGCGTAGGGTCGCTGACATGGCACTTTCCATTACGCACACGCCCGTGTACTGCACTGACCTGGATGAGGCGCTCGCCTTCTACACCCAGCGGCTCGGCTTCGAGGTCCGCGACGACGTCCCGATGGGGCCGGAGATGCGCTGGCTCACCGTACATGCCCCCGGTGACCCTCACGACCTGCTGCTGGCGGCTGTGGACCACCACATCCCGCCGGCCAACCGGCAGGCGATGCGCGAGATCGTCGCCAAGGGCGACCTGGCGGTCTTCATTCAGGTTGACAACCTGGACAAGACCTTCGAGTCGCTGCGTGCCGCCGGGGCGGAGATCCTCCAGGAGCCCGTTGACCAGCCCTACGGCGTCCGTGACGCCGCCGTCCGCGATCCCAGCGGTAACCACCTTCGGCTGAGCCAACCACTGGGGGCGCAGGCCTGAGTTCCGGTACCGGCAAGCCCGACGCGACTGAGGCCCGGGAACGACATGATGGCTGAGGCGGAACACAGGCTGAGTGTCTCAGAAACATGTCGTTTCCCAGCTTTTAGCCGACATGATCACTGAGACGGGACAATTTTTGTCCCGTGATAGCCAACGTGTCCGCGGGTGCCTGCCCCTGGTGCGGCCCGGCTCATGTTAGCTGTCGCGGGACAATGCGATAGGTACACATTTGGTGCTGTTCCGTGTAGTAGCATTCTCAGTATGGAGCGATCTGGTCACCGGCTGAATGTCACGCTCGATCCCGAGCATGCTGCCCGGCTGGCGCGGCTTGCTGAGCGCACCCACGTGCAGGAAGGCACTCTCGCGCGGTCATTGCTGTCGGCCGCTATCGAGGAAGCCGATCCCGACGCCCGCAACATCGTGGCGATGCTTGATGGGATCCCGGGCGCCTACGAGCACGCCATGCAGAGCCTGGATCGTGCCCGTGCGGGCGGGACGATCCCCCTTGATGAGCTCTAGGCGTTGGCCGAGGTAAGACTTAGCGTCGATGCGGTCGAAGACCTCGACCGCATGATCCTCACGCACAGCCTTCCGGCCGACACCAGGGACCGGGTCAGGCGTTCACTGCGCGTTCTGGAGCAGTTTCCCCGGATCGGCCGACAGCTTGAGGGGCGCTGGAGGCCGTTGCGGTTCATCCTCGGGCCATGGCGGTGGATGCTCATCCTCTACAGCTACGAGGAGCCTGACGACCTTGTTCTTGTCGTCGCCTTCCAGGACGCACGGTCGTCGGCCGCTGCCACCGCGGGATGAATTCTGTCGAGCGCCGGCCGAGCTTGCACAGCACCTCGTGCAAGTCGTCGGCGAGCTGCTTACTGGGGGTGACATAGCGGCGGCTGGCGGGGTGGTTGTGCGGCGAGCCGTCGCCTTTGGTATACGTAGCCAGGAACGCTTCGATCATCTCTGGCCGGGCCGCAGGCCGACGGTATCGAGGATCTGGGCCGTGAACGGTGCGTGCATGCGGTCGTAGCGGGCCTGATTCCTGATCCAGTGGGCGACGCCCTCGCCGGAGTTCCAGTGCTCGGCCTGCGCCGTGTTCGCGATGCTCATCTGTCGTCTCCTCGCCGGTGGATCGTGCCCGCGGAGTCCGCGACCGCACCCACCCTTATCTCCTCAAGTGCGGCCCGGAGCCGGCCACCGTCGCCAGTGGTTTCGGCGCGCTCGGCCAGCGCCGCGCCGAGGCGGTCCATCAGGGTGCTGGCCACGCCCTGGAGCAGAAGAGGCCGGGCGCGCCGCAATAGGTCGGGCAACTCCCCCACGCGGCTGGTGGCCGAGACCGGCTCCCAGACGCGGTCAACGATCAGGTCGGCCAGCTTGCGCGCCAGCTCGCCGAGGTCATCGGCGAGCACCTCGATCACGTCAAGCGTCTCCTCCAGCGAGACGCCGGCCCTCACCCAGTCGGCCACGAGGCCGAGCAACGCGGGACTGCGCACCAGGAAGTGGTCCTCGCCGTGCGCGTGCACCAGCCCGATCCGGCGAGCGCGGCTGAGCGTGGCCTCCTCCAGCGCCGGCAGCCGCTGGAACAGTTCGGCCTGGGTCAGCCGCAGCGGCGTCTCGTCCAGCGCGGCCTGGCTCTCGTCGACGCCGAGCAAGGTAGTGAGGTCCGTTCCGCTCTCCCACGCCCCGAGCAGGTCCCGTATTCCGGCCAGCGAGTAACCGCGGCGCTGCAGGCGGGTGATGAGCTGCAGGCGCTGGACGTGCCGACGTCCGTACATGCCCAGGCGTCCGGCCCGTTCGGGCGGTGGCAGCAGACGCATCGTGTGGTACTCGCGGATCGTGCGAACCGGCAACTGGACCCGCTGGGCGAGGTCGTCGATGGTCAGCGGTTCATCCGTCTCCGCCGTGGCAGCCATGACTAGACAATACCATGGAACACTGTTACGGTAAACACCGTGACGGTTAATACTGACCTGGTTGGATCACTGATCACAGTGCTGCGGAGTGCCACCGGCACGCCGGGCCTGGAGTACGAGCGGCCGCCCGAGCCGATGCAGGGCGGCTTCTGGGCCGAGCTCTTCTCGTTCTCGCTGGCGAATCCGCCGGACGGCTGGCCGGCCGAGCTGGTCGCCCGCCTGATGCCCGATCCCGGCTTGGCGCGCAAGGAGACGATCGTGCAGAGCGCGGTGGCCGCCGCGGGCTTCCCGACTCCGTTCGTGCGAGCGTCCGGGGGCCCGGACTGCGGCCTGGGCCGGGCATTCATGGTCATGGACAGGGCCGCGGGCGGGTCGGCGCTGTCCGGTCTGGACGGCGTGGTGACCCCGGCCGCGGTGCGGCGGCTGCTGCGCCAGATCCCGGAGCTGCTGGCCGGGGCGATGGCACGCCTGCACGCGCTCGACCCGGACCTGGTGCGCGGTGAGCTCGAGCAGGTCCGCGAGGTGCCGGTGACGATGGCCGGACTGCTCTCGGCACTGGCGCGGTTCGCCACCGAGTTCGGGCGTGCCGACCTGGTCAGCGCGGCCCGTTGGCTGGCAGATAACCCGCCCGTGCCCACCCCGGGCGTCATCTGCCACGGTGACCTGCATCCGTTCAACCTGCTCGCCGACGGCGACCGGGTGACCGTGCTCGACTGGAGCACCGCGTTGCTCGCGCCGCGAGCGCACGACGTCGCGTTCACCTCGCTGCTGCTCAGCGAGCCGCCGCTGCGCGTGCCGGGCTGGCAGCGGCCGCTCGTCCGGATGTTCGGCCGGGTGCTGGCCCGCCGGTTTGTCCGCGATTACCAGCGTCGGACGGCGGTGACGGTCGAGCCCGGCGAGCTGAGCTGGCACCAGACCGTCGTCTGCCTGCGCGCGCTCGTCGAGGTGGCCGGCTGGGTCCACCAGGGCGTGGCCGGCTCGCGCGAAGGACATCCGTGGCTGGTGTCCGGACCGGCCTTCGCCCGGCGGCTCGCCGCCTTGACCGGGGCTCCGGTACGCGCGCACTGAGCCGCGGCGGAGCTGCAGGCATTCTTTGACGCGGCCGATGATCTGGTGGACCGTGAATACGCTTCCGGTTCCAAGCGGTAGCTGCCTGCTCTGCGGGACTCTATCGCCTTCAAGGTGTGCTATGCCTATGGCCTGCGGCGCCGCGAGCTGGCGATGCTGGAGACGACCGACTTCGGGCCCAACCCGCATGTGCCGAAGTACAAGAACTTCGGGTGCGTGGAGGTCCGGTACGCGAAGGGAACCAGGGGATCGGGACCAAGGCGCCGGACGGTCCTGACCAGCCCCGAGTTCGAGTGGGTGGTCGGCCTGCTGACTTCTGGCTCTCCCCCGCCGGCCGCGCGCGCTTCCCGACCGCTGACCGGTCGCTCAGCTTGTGGCCAGGCGAGCGCGGCGGGTGCCCGCCCCGAAGCGCTGACCATCCCGCCGTGCCGTGAGCCCCCTCCGGGGATCTTTACCGCGACATCGAAGCCATCGAGATCAGCCCCTCCTGACCGCCTGACGACGAATGCCTTCGCGGAGCGCCGGGTCACTTGCGCCGCGACGGGCGATGATGGACCGATGGTGAATAACCACTCCGGCCAAGAACCCCCAATGGTCCGGTTGCCGACTGAGTGGGGCCGCACTCGCGAGGCCCTGCACGCACTCGCATGGCGCGACTTGCTTGACCTCTTTCCGGGCACTTTGGAATCTCTCCTGGGGCTGGCCGCGAGCCGAACCGGGACAACAGCCGTGGCGATGAGCGAGGGGGTGACGGTCGGGTTCGCCGGCCGCTGCGGGTCGGACCTCTTCGTCGTGTGCGACGAATGTCAAGGAGACCGCGCCGTCATCGAGCTAAAGGGCCCGACAGCCCAGATGAACCCGCGCAAGGACGGCGATGCGGAGGTATGGCAAACCGTCTTCTACCGGAATATCTATCTGGCCGACCCCGCCCGGACTTGTGAGCACCTGCCTATTGCCTCGCCGTTCTTCATCCTCCTTGACGCCCAGAACCGCACCCGGCAGGTCATTGAGGAAAACGAATGCTGGAGCGAGCCGGCCTTGGATGGCTGGGCAGTCCTCGCCTACGAGGATGTCCTATCCGAGCCGCCGTTCGTCGGCCTGCCGCTGGCCGAATGGCTGCTGCGCCGGTAACTCATCGCATCAGAATCACGCATGTTACTTGGTTTGACCTAGGGCTACTCGCCTACTGGTACCTCAGATCAGGAACACCTTGCTTCTTGCTGTTATCAGCGCTCTGGTGCAACTGCGCCTACAGGCAGTCCTGGGTTCCACCGCGACGTGCAGGATGTGACTGAGCAGCGCTGGCCGCTTCAGTCATATGGCCCGGCCGTTGACGTCCGGCCGCGAGGAAGCCATCGACGACAAGGCCGAGGTCCATCAGCACGTCCAGGACCGCGCCTTGCCCGCCGTAGTGCGCCGCGTGAACGGCGCCAGCGCCGAACATGTTGCGCGCAGACAACAAGGCCGGATCGTCCGCGACCATCATCCGCACGTCGGCCAGGTGGCCTAGCAGCGCCGCCGACACGAGGTTGTCCACTGGTCGCATATCCATAGCTTAGCTATGGATTACACTGCGGGCAATGGGACCTGCAGAGCAGCTCTACCTGGCAATCCAGCACTCGGCACGGCACTTCCGACTGCTGGACGCTGAGCTCGGCCTGTCACCGGCGCGCTTTTCGGTCCTGGCGACCCTGCGGTACGAAGGACCGCAACGGCTCGGAGACCTCGCCCGCCGCGAGGGCGTGGCCCAGCCCACCATGACCAAGCTGGTCGCCAGCCTCGAACGGGACCACCTAGTCGTCCGGCGATCAGACAGCGGTGACCATCGGGTGGTCATCGTCGAACTGACCGCAGACGGACGGGCACTGGTTCGCCGAGCACGAGCCCGCAAGATCAGCTGGATCGGCACAGTGCTCCGCGAATGTCCCGGAGATGAGCAGTCGGCTGGGCGGGCAGCCAGCCGCCTAGACGAGGCCGCCAGGGCGGCAGCCGCGCCCATCACCGTTCAGCCCTGTACGGACAGGCCAAGCTCTGATGCGCCGTAGCTTCTGGTGCGATTGAGATTACCGCTCCCCCGGCGGCCCGCTCCCGGCACGTTGGCTACACCGCTTCTTGCTGTTATCAAGTTCCCGGGTCAGGCATACGGATTACCGGCGACCGATCGAGACCTTCCCGGAAACTATGTCGGCACCCAGGGGTTGTACGGCAGCACGTCTTGGTCCTGCGAGCCGAGTTCTGCGGTCATGTCGTCCGCCGAGGCGCAGCTGCTTCGGCTGTCAGCCCCCCGGGACCAAGAATAGGCGCCATTCCAGCCCCGTTTATGCACGGTTTCAGGCTCGCTTCAGCGCTTGCTGACACAGTTGGCCATCGGCGAGGCCACGATTGTTCGCCGATATGCCGAGTCTGGAGACTGCCCCCGTTAATCCTGACCAGTGAGGAACGCACGCTCGCTCATGGTCTGGCCAATTTTCAGCTAGCCGCAAGCGCTAACTTCAGCGCCGACGCGTTTATTTGAAGTTCGATAGCGAACGTTTAATCCCCCTGAGTGGTACGGGCCTGCCATGGATCAGATTGGAGCATTGCAAAATGTGGCTGGTCGCCGCCGTGCTTGCGGGAGAGCCGGACGCTCCGTGGCGCGCGAACTGGACGAGGATGAGCTGATCGGGAACTGGACCCTGGTCGGCGATGAGCTGGAGCAGTTGTCGGGGCGGCGCGGTGCGACGAAGCTCGGGTTCGCCTTGCTGCTGCGGTTCTACGCGGTGCACGGCAGGTTCCCGTCGGGCCAGAGCGAGCTTCCGGGCCAGGCTGTCGCCTACGTTGCGCGGCTGGTGGACGTGCCGGCGTCTGACCTTGGGTTCTACGAGTGGGACGGCCGGACGGTCAAGGCTCACCGGGCTGATATCCGCAGGTACCCGGGCTGATATCCGCAGGTACTTCGGGTTCCGGGAGTGCTCGGTCGCGGACGCGGACAAAGCGGCGGAATGGCTGGCCGCGAACGTGTGCGAGAAGGAGCGGCAGGCCGACCGGGTCCGCGAGGAACTGCTGGCGTACCTGAAGCGCGAGCAGGTCGAGCCGCCGGCCCGCGACCGGGTCCGGCGGGTCATCGGCGCGGCGCTGCGGCAGGCCGAGCAGGCGCTGACCACGCGGATCGCCAGCCGGGTGCCCGCTGAGGCCGCCGCCCGGATGCGCGCCCTGATCGCGCGGACGGCCGACCCCGGCGACCAGGACGCCGGGCCCGGAGACGATGGCGCGCTGTTCGGCGCTGCGGAGGTGGCCGGGACGGACGTGTTCGCAGCGGTCCGCGATGAGCCGGGCAACGTCAGCGTGAAGACCATCGGGCAGGAGGCGTTCAAGCTCGGCGCGATCCGCGCAGTCGGCCTGCCTGGCGACCTGTTCGCCGACGTGGCCCCGAGGGTGCTCGCGGGCTGGCGGGCCCGGGTCGCAGCCGAGGCGCCCAGCCACCTGCGCTCCCACCCGCCCGAGGTCATGGTGACGCTGCTGGCCGCCTACTTGTACTGCCGTCAGCGGGAGATCACTGACGCCCTGGTCGACTTGCTCATCGCGACCGTGCACCGGATCAACGCCCGCGCGGACACGAAGGTGACCAACGAGTTCGTGGCGGAGCTGAAGCGGGTGTCGGGCAAGGAGAACATCCTGTTCAAGATGACCGAGGCGCTGCGGTCGCCCGGGGAGCGGGTGGAGGACGTCATCTACCCGGCGGTGCCCGGCGGGCAGGAGACGCTGGCGGCGCTGCTGCGCGAGTACAGGGCCAACGGCACGTCCTACCGGCAGCACCGGCAGCGGGTCTTCAAGGCCTCCTACACCAGCCACTACCGGGCCGGGCTGATCCAGATCGTCGAGGTGCTGGAGTTCGGGTCGACCAACACCGCGCACACGCCCATGGTCGAGGCGCTCGCGCTGATCAAGCGGTATAAGGCGGAGATGCCCGGCCGGGCCAGGTGCTACGCGGCGGGCGAGCGCGTGCCGGTCGACGGGATCATCCCGGCCGAGCTGGCGGAGCTGATGTACCTGGGTGACGGCAAGCGCCGCCGGATCCTGCGCACCGTGTACGAGTGCGGGGTGTTCCAGGCGCTGCGGGAGAAGCTGCGGTGCAAGGAGATCTGGGTTGCCGGCGCGGAGAAGTGGCGCAACCCCGACCTCGACCTGCCGGCCGACTTCGAGGCGAACCGCGCCGAGAACTACGCGAAACTCCGCAAGCCGCTGGACCCCAGGCGGTTCACCGATGAGATGCGGGAGGAACTGGAGGCCGAGCTGTCGGCGCTGAACAGCGTGCTCGGCGGAAAGGGCCTTGCATGGCTGAAGATCGCCGACCGCCGCGGTGCCGGGGCCATCCACCTCACTCCGCTGGACGCCGCGCCCGAGCCCCGGAACCTGCGCCGGCTGAAGACCGCGATCCGCGACCGGTGGGGCGTGGTGCCGCTGATGGACATGCTCACCGAGACCTGCCTGCGCACCGGCTGCCTGAGCGCCTTCACCCCGGTCGGCACCCAGAACCACCTGGACCCGCACGTGCTATTCGAGCGGCTCCTGCTGCTGGTCTACGCATACGGCACCGGGGCAGGAATCCGCGCGGTCGCCGCGGGCGACCACCCGCACACCGAGGACGACCTGCGCTACGCGCGGCGCCGCTACCTCACCGTCGATGCCTGCCGGCAGGCCGCCCGCATCATCGCCGACGCGACCTTCGCCTCCCGGCATGCCGCGCTGTGGGGCGAGGGGACGACCGCGGTCGCCTCGGACTCCACGCACTTCTCCGCGTTCGACCAGAACATCTTCACCGAATGGCACTCGCGCTACCGGAGGGCGAAACGGGGCGTCCTGATCTACTGGACGGTCGACACGGCAGGGTCGATGGCGGTGCACAGCCAGCTCATCAGCTGTTCCGCCTCCGAGGTCCACGCGATGGTCGAAGGGGCGATGCGGCACGGCACCAGCATGGAGGTCGAGCAGAACTTCGTCGACTCCCACGGCGCCAGCTTCGTCGGGTTCGGCATCACCAGGCTGCTGGACTTCGACCTGATCGCCCGGTTCAAGCAGATCAACACGATGAAGCTGTACGTGCCAGGCCCCGCCGGCCATTACGCCTACCCCGCGCTCGCGCCGGCGCTCACCAGGCCAGTGCGCTGGGACGTCATCGAGAACAACTACGACCTCATGATGAAGTACGCGACCGCGATCCCGGCTGCGGACCGCCTCCACCGAGGCGCTGCTGCGCCGCTTCACCTCCGAGACCACCCACCCGGCCTACGCCGCGATGCTCGAGACCGGCCGCGCCCAGCGGTCGATCTTCCTGGCCCGCTGGCTCCGCGACCGCGACCTCCAGCGCGAGACCGAGTCCGGCCTCAACGTGGTCGAGAACTACAACGGGGTCAACGACTACATCAGGTTCGGCAAGCGCGGCGAGCTCGCCTCCAACCGCCGCGAGGAGCAGGAGCTCGGGATGCTGTGCCTGCACATCCTCCAAAGCAGCCTCGGCCTGGTCAACACCCTGATGATCCAGGACACCGTCGCCCTGCCCGAATGGGAAGGCGTGCTCACCGACGCCGACCGGCGCGGCCTCACCCCGATCTTCCACGCCAACATGACCCCTTACGGGGAGATCCAGCTGCGCACCGACCGCCGCCTGGACCTCGCCGGCGTCCCGTCTCACGGCGATGTTTCGCAGTGAGACGGGACGCGCCTATCCTGTGCTCATGTACGTGATAACGGTCCGTTATCACGCTGCGAGCGTTTCCTCACTGTCCCATGGCTCGTAACAATGGGCATGCTGGGCCCTGATCGCAGGGACGGGGTCTCGTACCTGCACATGCACCTGCCATTGGGGTTGCGTGGGCGGCCCGGCTAGGTTGCCGCGCTGACGCCGCTGTCGGTGGAGGGGATGATCGTCGCAGCGTCGACGGCGCTGCCGGCCGTCTCGCGCAGTGGGTGTCGCCGGGATCGTCGTTGCCGGGATCACGGAATCCTGGACATCCACCGGGGTAGCCCTCGGCCACTAACCGGGATGGCGATGGCCGCCGCGCACACCGCGAGGACGATCCACCACACGGTGTCCGAGGACGGCCCGCCGGCGCCGGGCGCCGGGAACGTGCGGACCCAGCGCGCGACCTGCGGCACGAGGCTGGGCGCCATCAGCACCAGCACGACGGCGGTGCCGGCCACCGCGCCCGGTTCCCCGGTCCGCGTCCGGGCCACGCACGCCGCGGCGAAGCCGAGCAGCACGTTGCCGGCCAGCGCGAGACCGGCCGCCGCCCAGGGCAGCGCCAGCCCGCGGATGGCCGCCGCCAGCATCACCAGCGCGCCGGCGGCGAGCGGCGCCAGCAGCGCCACGGCGCGGATCCCGGTGCGCCGGGCGGGCCCGGTCGGCGTCACGTCGACGACCAGGCTGGCCGGCTCGTCGAGGGTGAACGCCGCGGCGGCGGCGAGCAGCGCGAAGCAGACCGGGAACAGCATGGTGGCGGCGGCCGGGAACGCGGCCGCGCAGCCGCCCACCACGACCGCCACGCCGGTGACGCCCGCGACCGCCGGCCAGGCCCCGGCCCGCAGCACCGGCCCGGTCATCACGTGGTGACGGCGTGGGTGAACCCGCCGGTGCCGGCCAGCATGAGCATGATCACGGCCGCGGCGCCCGCGATGCCGAGGGCACGGATGATCCGGGCGCGCACCGGCCCCTCGGCCCCGCGCAGCAGCGCCACCAGGACCGCGATCGCGCACAGGGCGAGCTGCCAGCCGAGGAAGAACCACGGCGACCCGCGCCAGGCCGTGACGCCGGCGTCGCTGTGGAGCGTGAAGAGGGCGAACGGCGCGAACAGCCGCAGCACCGCGACGGGCGCCGAGTCCGGACGCGCTTGGGTCAGGGCCGTCACCAGGATCATCCAGCCGGAGAGGAGCAGGAACAGCACGAACGGGGCGCCCGGGAACCGCACCGAGCGGCCCAGGGCGACCCCGAGCAGCGGGCCGCCGAGCGACGGGACGACGATCTGCCCGACCAGGACGGCGATCCGCGCCGGCGGGCTGAACGCCCCGTACACCGGGTCGCCGACCGGGTGGGAGTGCAGGAACGCGAGCAGGGCCAGGCAGCCGCAGCCGAACGGCACGATCGCGACCGCACACAGGGCGGCGGTGCGGGCCGGCAGCGTGGTCGGGGTGACGCCGA
>WNGQ01005959.1_pt1 | contig 11866 bp, 13 predicted proteins | sample 5407661 | NCBI WGS metagenome assembly WNGQ01 (sample SAMN13153382, study PRJNA577476) | soil metagenome | isolation source: 60 cm soil or saprolite under Garry oak tree replicate 2 | place: USA:California | collected 2016-06-15
CTCGGCGGCGACTACCCGTTCATCGGGATCTTCATGCAGAACGCCTACGTGAACGGCCACAGGGACGTGGTCCAGCGGCTGGTCAATGCGTACGTCAAGACCCTCAGGTGGATGCACGCGCACACCGCCGACGAGATCGCGGCGAAGATGCCGGCCGACTACTACGCGGGCAACAAGGACCTCTACGTCTCGGCCCTCAAGAACCAGCTGGCCATCTTCGGCACGGACTGCAAGATGCCGGCCGGGGGGCCGGACACGGTCCTGAAGATCGAGCAGCAGGACGTCTCCAGCTTCAAGGGCAAGACCGCCGACCTGCGCAAGACGTACACGAACGACTTCGCCAGCAAGGCGGCGTAGAGAGGCAAGGGGGGACTTCGTCCCCCCTTCCGGAACCCCCCTCTTGTCTGGGACGTTGGGGGGACCTGCGGTCCATCCCTTCGGGTCTGGGGGCTACGTTGGTGCGCGTCGGGAAGACGGACTCACTCGCTCGGGCGAAGCCCATTCCTACTCGCCACGTCTCCTCCTCCCTTCGGTCCGGGGTGGGGCGCGACTGGTGGCGCCGGCGAGGTGACGAAGCGGGAGAACGGCGGGCGCTCCGTCCCGGCTACGTCGAGTCGAGCGTGTTCTGCTCCCAGACCCAGACGGGCTGCGCCGTGCGGGCCCGCACGTCGATGTGCTCGCCGCCGGCCAGGGCCTCGCGGACCAGCATGATCGCCCTGCTCCTGGCCTCGTCCGCGTCGCGGGCCGGGACCGACAGGCGCAGGGAGCGCACCGCCTCGCCGCCCAGCTTCTGGGTCATCTCGAACCGGGCCAGCCGCCGCGCCAGGATCGCCATCTGGTCCGGGTCCAGCCTGCTCCGGAACTGGAGCTCGACGCTCCATGGCTCGCCCCACAGCTCGCCCTTCTGGATGTGCACGAAGGGCGGCCGAAGGAGCTCGACCTCCAGCATGGCGTCGGACCGCACCCCGGCCGCCCGGATCCGCTGCCAGATCAGCTCGCGGGCGGCCGCCTCGGAATCGGCCATGGCGATGGCCGACCAGACGCTGACGTCCTCCAGCCCGGCCCCGACCTGCCACTTGATCCGATACGCCTTCATGCCGTCCCGCACCTCCAGGACCAGTTGCGTCGTGCTGCACGCGCGACGGGAGCCGGCGAGGTCAGCGCGTCCGGGCCCGACTCGTCCGGTGGCTTCCGTCCTCCGTCGATGCTACGTCCTGCCCGGCCGGCCGAGCACGAAGTCGCGGCAGCGTCGCCAGCAGCCGGAGCGACGATGTCGCCACCTCCGCCACGGCCCGGTCGAAGGCCTCCTGGTGGGCGGCCGGCGGCCTCTGGACGCCGCTGACCTTGCGGACGAACTGCAGCGCGGCCGCCCGGACCTCGTCCTCGGTCGCCACGCCGTCCGGCAGCCGCAGTCGCTTGATGCTTCGGCACACACCGGCCACGATAGCGCGGGCGCCGGCGTCAGCCGGGAGGGCGGCGCCAGGGCAGCGCCGGGAGCAGGCGCCGGCGCCGCCGGCCGGCGGCGCGGATCCGCCTGATCGCGAGCAGGCTCACGGCGTCCGCAGCGGCCCGGTGCGGCGCCGGCAGCGCCGGCCGCCATGGTCGCAGCCGGCGGGCCAGCTCGGCCAGAGGCCGGAGCGGGGACCGGGAGGCGGCCGGCGTCTCGAACAGCTGGAGCTGGACCGGACGGGCGGCCGGCGCGCGACCGGACCGGACGAGGTCGGGCCAGAGCCGTTCGAGCACCGTCATGCCCGGTGTCCCGCCCGACGCCGGCCACGTGTCATGCCGGCGCAGCTTAGGGTCGGACCGCCGCCTTCTCCAAGCGCCGAACTCGAAGCCGGCTCGCGCGGTGTGCTCCGCCGCCGCTCGGGGAGCGCGAGGAGCAAGCTCCTCGCAACTCCACCGAGCATGGCTGCGGGGGTGAGGTCGGTATGGACACGGGCACCGTCCCCTTCGGGAAGATGTCCGTGCAGACGTTAGGCCGAGCCGGGAATCGCTCGAATCCCCAAAATTGATGAAACGCGGGAATTCACTCCCATCGCCTTTCCAGCGAGGGGTGGGGCGTGAATCCGAGGTCGCGGGCGAGCGCGACCGCGGCCAGCTGGGAGTTGACGCCCAGCTTGGCGAGCACCGACCGGATGTGGGTCCGCACCGTCGCCTCCGAGAGCCTGCTCTCCCTGGCGATGCTCTTGGCGCTCTTGCCGCAGGTGAGGTCGGCGAGCACCTGGGTCTCCCTCGGGGTGAGCCGCAGCCGTGACGCCCGAGCGTCGCCACGGGCCGCCTCCAGTCCCGGCGCCGCGACCGACGCGATCAGCGAGAGCAGTCGCGCGTGCTGCTTCGTCCACGGCACGTACCGGGAGCTGCGCGCCGACAGCACGCCGAGGCGCCGGCGGCCGATCATGACCGGCACGGCCACGCCGCTCTTGACTCCCTGCTGGACGGCCGTGGGCACCGCATGCTGCGAGACCGGGTAGTTGCGGATGATGAGGGGACGTCCCGCCTGGTAGGCGGCGCCCGTCACCCCCTCGCCGGGCAGGAACGAGCGCACGGCCCGCACGTCCCAGCCCGGGTCGTTGGCGGTGATCGGGGCCAGGTGGCCGGAGCCGTCGTGCCACAGGAAGAGCGAGCCGCCGTCGGCCCGAAGCAGGTCGCGCGCGACGTCGACCGTGCGCCGGGCGAGCGCGTCGAAGTCCACCGGTGCACTTGCCATCAGCGCCATCTCGCAGACCGCCTCCAGCGCGGTCTCCGCAGGCGCTATGAGCAAGCTCGGGAGCTCGCGCTCGGACAACGGATTGGGAACTGGCCCTCCAGACACCCCTCAGCTCAGTGGACAGCATAGCCTTTCGGCCCCCCCAAGAGAAAGGAGCAGTGGCCGACACATCGCCGGCCAACTGCTCCTCGGTGGTAGGGGAGGCAATTGCGGACGTCCAGCCGAGACCAAGAGGGTCACCCCCGCAGCGTTGCCTGCAAGCGTAGCGGTGGGGTGCCGACCCGCAAAACGCGGAAAGTACCTGCCCCGACTACCTGAACACTGCGAGTAAGCTACGAAGCGCCGTCACATGTCGCGGGGAGGGCGTCGACAGGCCACGAGATCCAGCCGGCTGACACTGTGCCTGCCTGCGCAGCCGACCAGCTTCGTGGGGCGCGAGGACGACGTGGCCGAGCTGGTCGGTATGGTCGCGAGGCTGCGGCTGGTGACCATCTCCGGCGCGGCCGGGCTGGGCAAGACGCGGCTGGCCCTGGAGGTCGCCGGTCAGCCGGGCGTGGCCGCGCCGGCCGGCGTCTGGTTCGCCAGCCTGGCGGCGCTGGGCGACGGAGCGCTCGTCGCCCAGGAGATCGCGTCCACGCTCGGCGTCGGCGAGCGCACCGGTGAGCCGCTGCTCCGGACGCTCGCAGAGCACATCGCCGACCGGCCGCTGCTGCTCGTGCTCGACAACTGCGAGCACCTGGTCGACGACGCTGCTCGGGTCGTGGAGGGCCTCCTGCGCGGCTGCCCGCGCCTGCGCGTCCTGGCCACGAGCCGCCAGCCGCTGCGGGTGACCGGCGAGGTCGTCTGGCGCATCGCGCCGCTGGCCCTCCCCGAGGGAGTCGGGGACGACCCGCGGGAGGTCGCGGCCAGCGAGGCCGTCCGGCTCTTCCTGGCCCGCGCGCGGCGCGTGGCTCCCCGCTTCCGAGTGGGTCGCGCCAACGCGGCCGCGGTCGCTCTCCTCTGCCGGCGGCTGGACGGGATCCCGCTGGCCATCGAGCTGGCGGCGGCGCGCATCGAGACCATGCCGCTGGAAGAGGTCCTGGCCCGCCTGCAGGACCGCTTCCGCCTGCTGGCGGCGAGCGGCCAGGCGACCGTGCCGCGGCACCAGACGCTGCACACCGCGCTCGACTGGGGCTACCGGCTGCTGGACGAGGCGGAGCGGCTGCTCTTCCGCCGGCTCTCGATCTTCCACGGTGGCTTCGAGCTGGAGGCGGCGGAGGCCATCTGCGCCGGGGAGGGCCTGGCGAAGGACGACGTACTGGATCTCACCGTCGCGCTGGCCGAGAAGTCGCTGCTGGTGCCGCGGACAGAGGGCCCCGGCCCGACCCGGTACCACCTCCTGGAGACGGTGCGCGAGTACGCCGCCGAGCGGCTGGAGGAGAGCGGAGAGGGGCCCCGGGTCGCCAGGGCGCACGCCGCCCACTTCGTCGCGGTGGCCGAGCGGGGCGAGCGCCACGAGCGCGGCCCGCAGCACGTGGAGTGGCTGCAGCGCCTGGAGGCCGACCACGACAACCTGCGCGCCGCGCTGGGCTGGTGCCGGGCGAACGAGCACGACGCCTGGCTGCGGCTGGCCGGCCTGCTCGCCTGGTTCTGGGTCACCCGTGGCCATTTCACCGAGGGACGCCAGTGGCTGGAGGCGGCCCTGGCAGCGGCCGGCGAGAGCGCCGCGGCCCGCGCCGACGGTGTCCTGGCGCTGGCGCGGCTGAGCTTCTGGCAGGGCGACTACGCGTCGGCGCGCTCGCTCTGCGACCGCGGCCTGGACCTCTACGAGAGCCGGGACGACGCCGTGGGGCGGGGTCGGGCGCTGACGCTGCTCGGCTCGATCTACGCGTACGAGGGCCGGTACGACGCCGGCCGGGAGCGGTTCGAGGAGGTGCTCGTCACCGTCTCGGACCAGGGCATCCGGCTGGAGGCGATGGTGGCGCTCGGCGAGCTCCTGGTGCAGGCGGGCAGGCTGGCCGAGGCCAGGCCCGCTCTGGAGGAGGTGCGGGCGCTGGCCAGGGGGCCCGAGGCCCCGAGGGGCCGGGCGGCGCTGTTCCTGGGTCTCGTCGCGGTGTTCGAGGGCGACGAGGCCGCCGGGCGGCCCCTGCTCGCCGAGAGCCTCGGCATCTTCCAGCGGCTGCGCAACCGCTACGCGGCCGCCGCCTCGCTCGACGGGCTGGCGGGCCTGGCGCTGTCGGACGGCGATCCCCTCCGCGCCCTCCGCCTCAGCGGGGCCGCGGCCGCGCTTCGCGACGCCACCGGGGCTCAGCTCGCGCCCAGCTGGCGCGAGGTCGTGCGGACGATGGTCGTGGAGCCCGCCGCCGCCGCGGCGGGGGAGGGGGCGGAGGCGGCCTGGGCGGAGGGCCAGGCCATGGCGCTGGACGAGGCGGTCGCGGCGGCGACGGAGGGCCAGCCGGTTTTGGTCAGGGGCCAGCGGCGGGCGGCGCCCGCGTCCGGGTGGCCGGACGGCCTGTCGGCCCGGGAGGTGGAGGTGGCCCACCTCGTCGGCCAGGGCCTGACCAACCGCCAGATCGCGGAGCGCCTGAGCATCGCCGAGCGCACGGCCGAGGGCCACGTCGAGCGGCTCCGGAAGAAGCTGGACGTCCGCTCGCGGCGCGAGATCGCGGTCACGCTGGTCCGCCGCCGCGCCTGGCGCTAGAGCTGCAGCGGCACTTCTCGGACCGCGGGCAGCGCCGTCGCGGCAACGCTGGAGTGGGGTGGCGTCAGCCTGGACGGGCCTGGGGCGCGCGCCGGTCCGCGGACGATCGGCCCCGCGCCCGACAATAGAGATGGGTGGACGAGGACGCCGAGCTGAGCGCACTGGTCGGGGAGTACGCGGAGGCGACCCAGGAGGTCTTCCACGCGCGCGACCGCCTGCGCGCCTACCTCCGGGAGCACTCGACGGACCGCGAGCTCTCGCGCCGGGCCGAGCTGCTGTTCGACGCCGTGACCCGGCTGGTCAGGGCCGAGTCGCGGATCACCAGGTCGCACCTGGAGTTCATCCGCCAGTTGCGCGAGCAGGACGACGAGGAGGAGGACGTCGAGGCGCCCTAGTGATCCTCGGCGGAAGTTCGTAACCCGGCAGGCAAGGCCTGGCTCATGGAGATTACGCCACGCACCATCAGCCTCGTCCTCCACCCCTGCTGCAGGTCGGGGAGGGTGCAAAGAGAGCCGTGCCTAGCGAGAGCGGCTGCCGACGGTCGGCACCTGGCCGGGCGAGCGCCCGTTGTGCCGGTCGCGGACCCGGAGCGGCGAGCGGTCGCCGATCCACTGCGCCGGCGGCGAGGCCCAGTGCGTCGCGAGCGCGTTGACGCGGCCCGCGTACTCCGAGCGGACGCGCTGGAACGCCTCCCAGCCCTCGTCCTCGGGCCGCAGCGCGTAGCCGACGCGCGCCAGCCGCTCGCGCGCCTGGCGGTACTCCTCCAGCTCGACGCCGACGTAGTGCTCGCCGTCCAGGCTGAAGAACAGCACCAGGTCCTCGATGCAGTGCCCGCCCACGGCCCTCGCCATCTTCGCCCAGCCGTACAGGCTGCGCGGCGCCTCCGGGGTCGCCTCCCGGTCGATGGTCGTCAGCACCAAAGTGGCGGCGTCCATGACCGCACCCAGCGAGCTGATCCACGAGTCGTTGTCGTGGCTGGACCGGAAGTAGCCCAGCACCGGGTAGGCGAGGTGGCTGTCCAGGACCTCGGCCGCCCAGGTCTGCCAGCGCTGGAAGGTCTGCGGCAGCTCGCTCAGCATGCCGGCCAGGGCGTAGCTCTCCAGCAGGGTGACGCCGGACGGAGGCGCGCTGGCGGCCGCCTCCAGGGTGACGACCGCGATCTCGCGCCGCTGGAACGCCGCGAAGAGGCTGAACAGGAAGGTGATCACCACCGCGAAGACGCCCAGCCCGGTCGCGCCGGCGGCCAGCGTGACGAAGCGGGTGGGGGCGGAGGTGCCCACGAAGTCGCCGAAGCCGATGGTGAGCATCGACGTGCCTGCGAAGTACAGGGAGCTGCCCAGGCCCGGCGGCTGCGGCCGCACCTGGTCCCGCATGGCGTCGAGCAGCAGCCCGTAGCCGAGGATCAGCGCCGCCACCCAGGCGACCAGCGACAGCACCACCGCGAGCGGGCCGAAGCTGCCCAGCATCGCCTCCCGGCGCTGCGCGCTGCGCAGCCTGAAGGCCGCCCAGCGCCACGGCCGCCACAGGCTCAGGACGGGGATCCGGCCGAGCCGCCAGCGGCCGCCCATCGGGCGCGGCGTCACCACGGACTGGAACACGTCGCGCAGCACGGTCACGACCGTCGCCGCGCCCAGCAGCGCCTCGCCGACTCTAAGCAGCACCACGGCTCCTCCAAGAGTAGTCGCTGCCGGCTCGACCGGCATGGCCCTTCGGTCCGGGGGGCGGATACCATGCTCGACGATGGGCGCTGAGCGTGTCGCCGCGATCGCCGGCGTGGCCGAGTCGGACCTGGGAGACGTGGCCCCCAAGACGGCCATCCAGCTCCAGGGGGAGGCGGCGCGGGAGGCGCTGGCGGAGGCCGGCCTGACGTTCGCGGACGTGGACGGCCTGTTCTCGGCCGGAGGCGACGTCTACGCCCCGACGCTCGCCATCGGCGAGTACCTGGGCGTCCGGCCGCGCTTCACCGACAGCACCAGCATCGGCGGCTCCTCGTTCGTGGCCCACGCCGGCCATGCCTCCCGGGCCATCCAGGCCGGACTCTGCGAGGTGGCCCTGGTCACGTACGGCTCGACCCAGCGCTCGGGTCGCGGGCGCCGGCTGAGCCTGGGCGGCGGCGTGACGGGCCCCGCGCAGTTCGAGCGCGTCTGGGGCCTGCCCGAGCCGGTCGGCGCCTACGCGCTGGCGGCCACCCGCCACATGCACGTGTACGGCACCAGGGCCGAGCAGCTCGCGGAGGTGGCCGTGGCGACCCGGCGCTGGGCCAGCCTGAACGAGCGGGCCTTCATACGCGACCCGATCACCATCGACGACGTGCTGGCCTCGCGCTGGATCGCGGAGCCGCTCCACCTGCTGGACTGCTGCCTGGTGACGGACGGCGGCGGCGCGGTGGTGATCGTCTCCGCCGAGCGGGCGCGGGACCTGCCCCGGCCGCCGGTGTGGATCCTCGGCCACGGCGAGAGCCACACCCACCTGGGCATCGGCAGCATGCCGGACCTGACGACCACCCCCGCGCTGCACAGCGGCGCGGCCGCCTTCGCGATGAGCGGCCTGGGCCCCGCCGACGTGGACGTGGCGGAGATCTACGACAGCTTCACGATCACGGTCCTGCTGTCGCTGGAGGCGCTCGGCTTCTGCGGCCCTGGCGAGTCCGGGGACTTCGTCAGCCGCCAGCGCACCGCGCCGGGCGGCGACTTCCCGCTGAACACCAACGGCGGCGGCCTGTCCTACTGCCACCCCGGCATGTACGGCATCTTCACGCTGATCGAGGCCACCCGGCAGCTGCGGGGCGAGTGCGGCGCCCGCCAGGTGCAGGGCGCTCGCGTGGCGCTGGCCAACGGGACGGGCGGCGTGCTGTCGTCCGCGGCCACGCTGGTGATGGCGCGTGACTGAGCGCGCCTTCCCGGTCCCCGACGCGGTCAGCCAGCCGTTCTGGGACGGCGTGGCCGCGGGCGTGCTGCGCCTCCAGCGGTGCCGGGCCTGCGGCTGCCACGTCTTCTACCCCCGCGCGGTCTGCCCGCACTGCACCGTCGGCGAGCTGGGGTGGGTGACGGCCGTCGGGACCGGCCGGGTCCACTCGTTCACGGTCGTGCACCGGGCGCCCGAGGCGTACCGGGAGGACGTGCCCTACGTGGTGGCGCTCGTCGACCTGGACGAGGGCGTCCGGATGCTGACGCGGCTGGTGGACGTCGAGCCGGGCGCGGTCCGCGTCGACCTGCCGGTCGAGGTGACCATCCGGGGCGAGCCGAGGCTGCCCTGCTTCCGGCCGCGCCAGGGCGGCTGACGATGGCCGGCGGTCGCCCGCCTCCGTCTTTGGGCCTCGGCGTCGGCTGGCGGCCGGAGCTGGCGCTGGCCATCGACCACCACCCGGGGCTCGGCTTCGTCGAGCTGACGGCCGAGAGCCACGACCCCGACCTGCCGCTGGCCGAGCCCGTGCGGCTCCTGCTGGAGCGCGGCGTGCGGGCGGTCGTCCACGGCGTCTCCCTCTCCCTCGGCGGCGCGGAGCCGCCCCATCCGGACCGCCTGCGCGCCCTGGCGCGGCTGGCGCGCGAGACGGGCGCGCCCCTCGTGAGCGAGCACGTCGCCTTCGTGCGGGCGGCCGGCGTGGAGGCCGGCCACCTGCTGCCGGTGCCGCGCACGCGCCGCTCGCTGGACGTGCTGGTCGAGAACGTCCGGGCCGCTGCCGCCGCCCTGCCGGTGCCGCTGGCCCTGGAGAACATCGCCACGCTCGTGGAGTGGCCGGGCGGCGAGATGTCCGAGGCGGGGTTCCTGGCCGAGCTGCTGCAGCGCACCGGCTCGCTGCTGCTGCTGGACGTCTCCAACGTGCACGCCAACGCCCGCAACCACGGGCTCGACCCGCTCGCCTACCTCGACACGCTCCCGCTGGAGCGGCTGGCCTACGTGCACGTGGGGGGTGGGGTGGAGCGCGACGGCGTGTACCACGACACGCACGCCCACGGCGTGGACCCCGCGTCGCTCGTGCTGCTGGAGGAGCTGGCCGCCCGGGCGGAGGTGCCGGGCGCCATGCTGGAGCGCGACGACGACTTCCCGCCGGCCGAGGAGCTGCTGGCCGAGCTGGCCGCGATCGAGACGGCCGTCGAGCGGGGAGCGGCCCGCCGGGGCCGGCGATGACCGCGGACCGCGAGGACCTGGCCCGCCGCCAGGCCGAGCTGGTGGCGGCGCTGGTGGCCGGCCGGCCCGCGCCCGCGGGCTTCGACGCTGGCCGCATCCGGGCCACGGCCGCCGCGCTGCGGAGCAAGCGGGGGCGGGCGATCGCCAGGACGTGGCCCAGGCTGGCGAGGGCGCTGGGCCCGGAGTGGCCGGACGTGCTGGGCCGGCACCTGCGGGAGCGGCCGGGTCCGCCGCCCTCGGGCGGCCTGGGGGACGGCCGCGCGCTGGCCAGGACGCTGGCGGCCCAGGGCCGGCTGCCCTGGGAGGGCCGGCTGGAGCTGCTGGGCGTCGAGCTGCGCCATCGCTGGCCGGCCGACGGGCGCCGGCTGCCGCGGCGGGCGGCCGTGCGGCTGGCGGTCCGCCGCCGCCCGCCGCGGTTGGTGCTGGCGGCGCGCCTGGCCGGGCTCGGCGAGTGGTGGCTGCGGATCCCTTCCTGAGCCGTGCCGGCGGCGACCGCCGGGCCCGGTCGGCGCGTTTCTGCTTGCATAGCGACGTGAGCGACGCAGCCGCCTCGCTGGAGGCGCTTCCCATCCCGGTCGCCATGGCCACCGCGCTCGGGCACGTCCGCGACGAGCTGCTGGCCGCGGCCGGCGAGAACCTGGTCGCGCTGGTGCTGTACGGCGGGCTGGCCCGCGGCCGGCATCGCGGCGCCCGCAGCGACGCGGACATCGCGGTCGTGCTGGAGGACGCGTCGCCGGAGCGGGTCGGCGAGGTGGCGCCGATCCTGCTCGCCGGCTGGCGGGCGGCCAGGGTGGAGCCCTGGATCCTGGCCCGGTCGGAGCTGCCCCGGCTGGCCGAGGTCTTCCCCACGAAGGTGCAGGACATCAGCGAGCACCACCTCGTGCTGAGCGGCGAGGACGTGTTCGCCGCCGTGCGCGTCGACCGCCGCCACCTCCGCCTCCGCGTGGAGCAGGAGCTGACCAACCTGTCGCTGCGCCTGCGCCGCGGCCTGGTCACGTTGGCCGGCGACCCGGCCTCCATGGCCACCAACCTGTCCGGGGTGGCCCGGCCCCTGGCGATCCAGCTGGCGGCGCTGCTGCGGCTGGCGGGGCGAGAGCTGCCGGAGGAGGACCGGTCGGCCGCCATCTTCGCAGCGGCGGCCGCCGCGTTCGGGCTGGACGCCTCCGCGCTGACCGCGCTGGCTGCGCTGCGGCAGGGCGACGGCGAGGTGGCGGACGTGGCCGACCTGTTCGGCCGCGTGCAGGCGGTGGCCACGCGGGCCGCCGACGTCGCGGCAGCCCTGGAGGTGCCCGCGGGGGAGGGCTCGGCGACGTGACCGGTCCGCAGTTCCTCGTCCTCTACCTCTGCCTGCTGGCCGGGTGCCTGGCGGCGGCGGGCGTCGTGCGCCACGCGCTGCGCGGGCCGATCGACGAGCCGGGCACGCTGCCGGCGGACCCCTACCAGGTCGCGCTCCTGGCCAGCGGCTTCCGGGGCGCGACGGACGCGGCCGTCGTGGCGCTGACCTCCCGCGGCATGCTCGCGCCGCAGCCCAACGGCCGCCTGGTGGCCGTGCCCACGCAGACCACCTGGCTGCACCCGGTGGAGCGGGCCGTCTACGACGCGGTGGCCCAGGCGCCGCCCACGCCGTCCTCGCCGCTGAGCGCCGGCGCTGCGCACCTGGCCGACCGGATGCAGGAGCGGGCCGCGCGGCCGGGGATGACGGCCGCGCAGGTGGCGTCGACGCAGCGCGTGGAGGCGATGCTGCGGGAGGCCGGCCAGCCCGTTCCGGGTGTGCTCGCCGGCAGCCTGTTGAGAGCGACCTTCCCGGCCCTGGCGCAGGTCAGCCGGCAGCTGCAGGAGATGGGCCTCCTGATGACGGAGCAGCGGCTGCGGACGCTCCGCGCGGTGCCGGCGCTGATCGTCCTGGCGGCGGCCGTCGTGGGCGGCGTCCGGCTGGCGCTGGGTATCGCCGCGGGGCACGCGGTCGGCTACCTGGTCATCCTGCTGATCGTCACGCTGGCCCTGGCGGTCCTGTTCTTCGCGCGGCCGCGGGGACGCTCACGCCGCGGTGACCACGCGCTCCGGTCGCTGCGGCGCGGCAACGCCGCGCTCCGCACCAGCGCGCTCGCGGCCGGCGCCGCCGTGGCCGGCGCCGACCTCGCGCTGGCGGTGGCCCTGTGGGGCCCCGGCGTCCTGGCCGGCGGCCCGCTGGCGGACCTCCAGGGCGTGCTGCGGGCGGGCGGAGTCGCCGGCGCCGGGAGCGACGGCGGCGGCGGCTCGTCGTGCGGCGGAGGCTGCGGCGGCGGGGGCTGCGGCGGTGGGGGCGGCTGCGGCGGCTGAGGCCGGGCGGGTGCTCGGCGCCGGCCCCC
>WNGQ01014616.1_pt1 | contig 11859 bp, 10 predicted proteins | sample 5407661 | NCBI WGS metagenome assembly WNGQ01 (sample SAMN13153382, study PRJNA577476) | soil metagenome | isolation source: 60 cm soil or saprolite under Garry oak tree replicate 2 | place: USA:California | collected 2016-06-15
CCGGCGAAGTAGATGCCGGACGTCCCGCCCTGCGCCGGATCGGTGTAGGCGAGCGAGCGCGCCTCGATCACCGCCTTCTTGAACGCCTCGGGGCTCGCGACGTCCGGGACCCTCGCGCCGTCGCGGATGACGACGCCAATGCCGACGCGGCCGAGGTCGGCTCGGCTTCCTGGTGTCATCTTGCCGGTCTTCTCAAGCTCCGCCATCAGCGGCGTCGAAACAATGATCAGATCGGCCGGCTGGCCGGACGCGATGATGGCACGCAACTGGCCGGTGGTGCCGACCGTGAAGTCGAACGTGTCGCCGCTCTGGCGCTTGTACTCCTCGATGATGCCCGCGATCAGGCCCCGCACAGCGCCGGCGGAAGTCACCTTGAGATGCGCCGCGCTCGCCGGCAGGGCAAGCAGGGTTACGACCGCGGCAATTGCAAGAGCTAGGATACGAGTCATGACGATGTCCTCCCTCTACCCGCCGCGCATGGCTCAGCGCTGTTCTATCCAGGGGCGCCGCGAGGTATGGCGAATGTGGAGTATTTCGACCGTTTCGTCGACCCCGCATCATCCGTGCATTCGGATGCATAGGGATGCTCGGCAAGGACCTTACGCGTGCCCAGCCTCGCTCGAGAGCATGCCGAGGTCGATGCCGATCTTCTTCAAGGCCTGGTCGTATTTGGCCTCGGTATTCCGGCCGAAGATCAGCTCCGGATCGGCCGCGCAATGCAGCCAGCCGTTATGGTGGATCTCGTTCTCGAGCTGGCCCGGCGCCCAGCCGGCATAGCCAAGGGCGAGCACCGCATTGCGTGGTCCCTCGCCGCGCGCGATCGCCTTGAGGATATCGAGCGTCGCGGTGAGGCAGATGCCCTCGTCGATCGGCAGGGTCGAGTTCTCGATGAAGAAATCAGCGGAATGCAGGACGAAGCCGCGCCCGGTCTCGACCGGCCCGCCCTTGAGCACCCTCACGCCACCGGCACGCGGCGGCAGCTGGATCAGGTCGGCCGGCGGGATGACTTCGAGCTGCACCAGGAGATCGGGGAAGGTGATGTGCGCCGCCGGCTGATTGACGATGATTCCCATGGCGCCCTCGGAGGAGTGCGCACAAATATAAATCACGCTGCGGGTAAAGCGCTCGTCGCCCATAGTCGGCATCGCGATCAACATCTGTCCGTCGAGGTAGCCGCGCTTGGAGCTGCGTCGCTGGCTCGGCTTGTTCCGGCCGGCCGCAGGCTTGCCCTGCTCGCGCGCCCGTTGCTCGCCGGTAGGCGCATTTGGTTCGGCGGCGGGCGCCGGCTGCCCGCTATCGTCCTGCATTCCTGTCTTGCGACCGAACTTCATGCCGAAATGCTACCCGATTGGCTGCCATTTGCAAACGACGCAAAGCTACAAAGTTTATGCATCATTCGTGCCACTGTACCACCCTTCGCCCTCCGAAGTTGGTTCGCCACAATTCACCGTCGGGCCTATTGCACGGGCGTTCTGTGTTTTTCATATGTCCTTTTCGCCGCACGGCACCGAATCACTCGCCTCCTCACGATGAATTCAATGGCGCACGAAAGGTTTCACTCGTAAACGGGGCCGGGATGATGACCTGGATCAATCGCCTTCGGCTCGCCGGCGCCGCCTGGGCGCTCCTCGTCGGCACGGGCGCCGCACCCGCGGCGGACGATGTGTCGCGCTGGGACGGCGACGCGCGCAGCGCGGCGCGGCTGATCGCCGCATCGCGGCCAGCCGGCGAGACCACGCTCTTGCGCGCGGGCATCGAGATCAGGCTCAAGGCAGGCTGGCACACGTATTGGCGCTATCCCGGGGACGCGGGCGTGCCGCCGCAGTTCGACTTCAAGGGATCGCAGAACGTCAAAGGGGTCGAGGTGCTGTGGCCGGCCCCGCAGCGGCTGCCGGAAGACGGTGGCATCTCGATTGGATACGAGCATGACATGATCCTGCCGCTGCGCATTGTCCCGCAGGATCGCGCCAAGCCGGTCGTGCTGCGGCTCAAGCTCGACTATGCGGTCTGCGAAAAGCTCTGCGTGCCGGCCGAGGCGAAGGCCGAGCTTGCGCTTTCCGGCGGCGCAACCTCCCAGGACGCAGCGCTTGCCGCCGCCGAGGCGCGGGTGCCGAAAAAACTCAAGCTCGGGGAGGGCCGGACGCTCGCGATCCGCACGGTGCTGCGCGAGTCCGGGCCGGGCCGGCCGCGGGTCGTCGTCGATGTGGCGAGGCCTGCGGGGGGCGCGGTCGATCTCTTCGCCGAAGGGCCGACGCCGCAATGGGCATTGCCGCTGCCCCTCGCGGTCGACGGCGCGCCGGCCGGATTGCAGCGCTTCGTGTTCGAGCTCGACGGCGCGCCGCCGGGCGCGAGCTATGCGCGCCTGCTCCTCACCCTTACCGCGGTCGGGGCGGGGGAGGCGATCGAGGTCACGACCCTTCTCGACTAATTCGCCAGGAACGTTAATTTGTCGGCTGGCATGCCTGCGGGCGCCCGGCTCGTTCTGCGGGCGGCATTGAAACTGGATCGACCCACAACAAACGAGAGGATCAGCGTCATGTCCATCAAGGTCGGCGATCGCCTGCCCACGGCAAAATTTCGTGTGATGACGCCGGAGGGACCGGCCTGGAAAACCACCGACGACATCTTCAAGGGCAAGAAGGTCGCCCTGTTCGCCGTCCCCGGCGCCTATACCGGCACCTGTCATAAGATGCATATGCCCTCGATCGTGGCGAGCGCGGATGCCCTCAAGGCGAAGGGCGTCAGCACGGTCGCCGTGACCGCCGTCAACGACGTCTTCGTGATGGACGCCTGGAAGAAGGCGACCGCCGCCGACAAGGTCGACTTCCTGGCCGACGGCAACGGCGAATTCGCCAAGGCGATCGACCTCACCTTCGACGGCTCGGGCAACGGCCTTGGCACGCGCTCACGGCGCTATTCCATGCTGATCGACGACGGCGTGGTGAAGAAGCTCAACGTCGAGGAAGCCCCTGGCAAGGTCGACGTCTCCGGCGGCGACGCTCTGCTCAAGCAGCTGTGATCCTCGGCATGATCAGGTATCGACGATCGGGTCTCGGTCATCAGGAAGCACTTGCTGCGTCCTGACTGCCGACGTCGTCGGTCTCGATTAAGTTTTCTCCGCCTCCTTGAGCAATCGCAGCAATTCGCGATGAAGCGTCTCGTTAGCGGCGATGACGTCTCCGGTCGCGACCGGATTCTCGCCGCCGTCGAGGTCGGTGACGTAGCCGCCCGCCTCGCGCACGAGGATGAGACCGGCCGCGATGTCCCACGGCGAGAGGTTGCGCTCCCAATAGGCGTCAAATCGCCCGGCCGCGACCCAGGCGAGATCGAGCGAGGCAGCGCCGAAGCGGCGCAAGCCGGCGACCTTCCCCTGCACGCAAGCGAGCTCCTTCAAGCCCAGCGCAAGGTCGCCGCGTCCGAGGTGAGGCAGCCCGCAGGTGATGACCGCATCGGCGAGCCGCTTGCGCGCGGCCACCCGTAATCGCTGGTCGTTGAGGAAGGCGCCCTTGCCGCGCTCGGCGGTATAGAGCTCGTCGTTGGCCGGATTGTAGACCACGCCGGCGACAATCGTGCCCTCGCGGTCGAGCGCGATCGAAATGGCGAAGTGCGGGATGCCGTGCAGGAAGTTCGAGGTGCCATCGAGCGGATCGACGATGAAGGTATGGGTCTTGTCGGTGCCCTCGCGGCGCCCGCCCTCCTCGCCGACGAAGCCATAGCCCGGCCGCGCCTGCGCGAGTTCCTGGCACAGGATTTCTTCGGCGCGCCGGTCCGCGGCGCAGACGAAATTGGCCGGCCCCTTGAGCGACACCTGCAGGTGCTCGACCTCGCCGAAATCGCGCTTGAGCGCGCGCCCGGCCTTGTGCGCGGCCTTGATCATGACATTGAGGAGGGCGGAACGGAGCATGGCAATCTCGAACCCGCTCTGCCCGCAGCAACTCGTCGCGTCAAGAGCGTGGTTGCATGATCGCGTCGATCCAGGGCTGCGCAGCCTTCTCGCCTGCGGCGCGAATGTCAGGCTTCTGCCGCTGCATGAAGCTGTCGAGCCCGAGGTCGGTCGCGCCGGCGGCCTTGGAGACGAGATGCCACTTGATCGCCTCGACCGGATCGGCCGAAAGCCCGCGGCCGACGGCAAGAATATTGGCCAGACGGTTCTGCGCGATCGGGCTTCCTTTGCGCGCGGCCTTGGTCAGGAGCGCCGCGGCGCCCGCCTCGTCCTTGGCGACAGCGGTGCCATTGAACAGGGCGATCGCGTATTCGACCTGGGCATCGGTGTAGTCGGCCAGCGCCGAGGCGGCGAGCAGCCGCGTCGCCTCGCGCAGGTCCTTGGCCACGCCACGACCCTCCTTGTAGAGCGTGGCGAGCGCATATTGCGCTTCCGGGCTGCCGCCCTGCGCCGCGCCACGAAACAGCTCGGCTGCGCGCGCAAAGTCCTGCGGAAAGAGCTGGCCTTCGAGATAGAGGAGGCCGAGGTCGTAGGAGGCAGCGACATGACCGAGCTTGGCTGCGGCGGCGAGGAGTTTTGCCGCCGCCTCGCGACCGGCGGGACCTGCCCGCCCGCCGAAGTGGAACATGGCGAGCGCGAACATCGCCTCGCGGTCGCCGCGGTCGGCGGCGAGGCGGTANGGCGGCGAGGCGGTACCACTCGGCGGCCTTCGTGTCGTCGCGCGCGACGCCGAAGCCGTTGGCGTAAAGCTCGCCAAGGAGCGTCATCGCCTTGACGTCGCCCTCCTCGGCCCGACGGGCGGCAATCGAGAACGCGGAGAGATAATAGCCGCGCTGGTAGGCGCCGAAGGCGAGATCAGGTTCGCGGCTGGAGGCAGGCGGCGCCGCCGCGGCCCTCGAGGCTGCGGGCGCGGGGTCTTTCTGCGCTGGCTGGTCCGGAACAGCTTTGGGTGGCAGCCGCCTGGCCGGCGGCTTGACCGCCGGTTTGGGCGCCGGCTGGGCCACGGGGGGCGCGAGCTGCATTGGCGCTTGCGCGGCCGCCGATGCAACCAGGGCTGTGCTTGCAGCGGCCACCACGAGCGCCGCTGCGGTTGATCGAATCCCTGTCATCCGGACATCTCCGCAGGCGCGAGCCGACTGGCCACGTCTGCAATGGCCGCCGCGGGGCCACGGGCATCGCCGAAGATGCAATCGCCCACCGCGATGAAATCGGCGCCGGCGTACGCGAGTGGTTCCACCTCCTCGATCGCGGCAGCGAAACCGACGCAGGAGATCTCGAACAGCTCCGCCCACCATGCAATGCGTTCGACGATGGCGTCGAAGGAAGGTCTGCGCGCCTGCGCGTCCGGTTCACCGAACATGACGTAATCGGCGCCAGCCTCGCCGGCGAGCATGGCGTCGTGACGAGTCCTGAGGCCGCCACAGCCGGCGATCCGCGCCGGCTTGAGTGTCGTGAGCGCGGCCTGGAAGGCGTCGATACCGGCAAGGTGCGCACCATCGGCGCCTGCGCGGGCCGCGAGGTCGGCATGGCCGGCGAGCACGAGCGCTGCGCCTTTGCTCTGTACGAGGGGCGCGAGCGCCTTCGCGTTATTGATCAGGGTACGGTCATCTGCCGGAGCGAGTGCAAGCAGAACGGCAGCCACATCGGCGGCGCCGATTGCGGCGGCGAGCGCGTCAGCGACCCCGGCAGGATCGGCCACCTGCGGGGCCTGGAGATAAAGGCGCGCGGCTCGGCGCCTCGGTTCGATCCGATTCGCTGGGGACGCCATGGCAGATCGCTTGCCCCTTCAATCGGCCGGTTTGGGGCGTTTATAAACCCTCAACCCTACGAGCTGGTAAAGGGCACCGTTTCGGCAAGGCATGAGTGTCCCTCCCTTTGATCGATGCGAAGGCTCCGCAACCGCAGCAGGGGTTATCTGCCCGGCCGCACAATGCTCGCGACGGAACCTTGGCCGTTCTTGTCACGCCGCCTTCTTCTCGAGGTCCTGCTTCCACTGTCCAAGCGCGGCGAGCCCGTTCATCATGGCGCGATGGGAGAAGGCGCGCTGCGCAGCGGCGACGTTCTCGGGTTTGCCAGACCAGGCCTTCTGCGGCGCCGCTTGCAACGCGCGGCCATAGCTGAAGCTGAGCCGCCAGGGCAGGCCGCCGAGCTTGTTCATGGCGTCGAGGTGGGCGGTCGCCTGTTCGTCCGACTGGCCGCCGGAGAGGAAGGCGATGCCAGGCACCGCGGCGGGGACGCAGGCCCTGAGGACCTTCACTGTCTTCTCGGCGACCTCCTCGACGGAGGCCTGTTTCGGGCATTTCTTGCCGGCGATCACCATGTTGGGCTTGAGCACCATGCCTTCAAGCGCGACGCGCTGGTAATAGAGCTGCTCGAAGACAGTCTTGAGCGTCCACTCGGTCACGGTGTAGCAGCGGCCGATATCGTGATCGCCATCCATCAGCACCTCGGGCTCGACGATCGGCACGATTCCTTCGTCCTGACACAGCGCCGCATAGCGCGCGAGCGCATGCGCATTGGTGATGATACAGGCATAGCTCGGAATATCGGCGCCGATGTCGATGACTGCCCGCCACTTGGCGAATTTGGCGCCAAGCCCACGATATTCGACCAGCCGCTGGCGCAATCCGTCGAGGCCCTCGGTGATGACTTCCTTCGGGCAGAACGGCAGCGGCTGCACGCCTTTGTCGACCTTGATGCCGGGCAGCGCACCTGTCCGTTCGATCAGCTTGACCAGCGGGGTGCCGTCCTTGGCATCCTGGCGGATCGTCTCGTCGTAGAGGATGACACCCGAAATGTGCTTGGACATCGCCTCGGCCGAGCGAAACAGCAGCTCGCGGTAGTCGCGGCGGGTTTCCGCAGTCGATTGGATGCCGATCTGGTCAAACCGTTTGGTGATGGTGCCTGTCGATTCGTCGGCGGCGAGAATGCCGCGGCCCGGAGCAACCATGGCCTCGGCGACTTTGTTCAATGCGGCAAGGTTCATTGGAGCCTCCTGAAGTCCTGCGCCGGGTGGTCCGGCGGCGCCTCATCCAAAATCTAACTCCCCCGCAGGGCGGAGGGGAAGTCGCGTTTCATGTCGCTCGCAAAACCTCGACGCCGGGGAGCGCCTTGCCTTCCATCCATTCAAGAAACGCGCCGCCTGCGGTCGAGACATAGGAAAATCGGCTAGCGACCCCGGCGGCGTTGAGGGCGGCGACCGTATCCCCCCCGCCAGCCACCGAAACGAGCCTGCCCGCCGCGGTCAGCTCGGCCGCGGCCTCAGCGACCTCGACCGTGCCATTGTCAAAAGGTTCCAGCTCGAAGACGCCGAATGGTCCGTTCCACACCAGCGTCTTCACCCGCGCGAGCACGGAAACCACATGCTCGATGCTCAGCGGGCCGATGTCCAGGATCATGTCGTTGGAACCCACGCCATCCACCGCGACGACTCGCGAGGGGGCGTTGGCCTCGAATCTCTGAGCCACCACGGCATCGACGGGCAGCACGATCTCGCAATTCATGGCCTTGGCCTGCGCCAGGATGTCGCGCGCCGTCGCGGCGAGCTCATGCTCGCAGAGCGACCTCCCGACCTCGAGGCGCCGGCCGGCGAGGAAGGTGTTGGCCATGCCGCCGCCGATGATCAGCACGTCGACCCTGGCCATGAGGTTGCCGAGGAGTTCGAGCTTGGTCGAGACCTTGGCGCCGCCGACGATGGCGGCGACCGGGCGCTGCGGCTCCTCGAGCGCCTTCGAGAGCGCTTCGAGTTCCGCCTGCATGGCGCGTCCCGCATAGGCGGGCAACCGGTGCCCGAGCCCCTCGGTCGAGGCGTGGGCGCGATGGGCGGCGGAGAAGGCATCGTTTACCCAGAGGTCGCCGAGCTTGGCCAGCGCCGTGACGAACGCGGGATCGTTCTTCTCCTCGCCGGGGTGGAAGCGGGTGTTTTCGAGGCAGAGGATACGGCCCGGCTTCAGGTCGTTGACCGCCGCCTCGGCTATCTCGCCGATGCAGTCCTCGACGAAGTTGACCTGCCGCACGAGGATGTTGGCAAGCGCCCGCGCAACCGGCCTGAGCGAATCCTTCGGGTTCGGCTCCTTGGGCCGGCCGAAATGCGAGAGCAAGATCACCTTGCCGCCCTTGTCGGCGATCTCGGTGACGGTCGGAGCGATGCGCTCGAGGCGGGTCGCGTCGGCAACCTCGCCGTTCTCCATGGGCACGTTGAGGTCGACGCGCACCAGTACGCGCTTGTCCTTCACATCGGCCTGGTCAAGCGTGCGAAAGGAGGTCACAGTTCAGATCAGCTTCCCCATCGCCACGGCGGTGTCGACCATGCGGTTGGAGAAGCCCCATTCGTTGTCGTACCACGACATCACCCGCACCAGCGTCCCGTCCATCACCTTGGTCCCGTCCATGTGGAAGACCGAGGAACGCGGATCATGGTTGAAGTCGATCGACACGTTGGGCCGGTCGGTATAGCCGAGAATGCCCTTGAGTTGCTGGTCGGCGGCGCGCTTGACGGCGCCGTTGATCTCATCCTTCGATGTCGCGCGCTTGGCGAGGAATTTGAGGTCGACCACCGACACGTTCGGCGTCGGCACGCGGATGGCGACACCGTCGAGCCTGCCCTTGAGCTCGGGCAGCACCAGCCCAACCGCCTTGGCCGCGCCGGTCGAGGTCGGGATCATGGACAGCGCGGCGGCGCGGGCGCGGTAGAGGTCCTTGTGGAACTGGTCGTGCGAAGGCTGGTCGTTGGTATAGGCGTGCACCGTCGTCATGAAACCTTTTTCGATGCCGATGGCGTCGTTGAGCACCTTGGCGACGGGCGCGAGGCAATTGGTGGTGCACGAGGCATTGGAGACGACCATGTGCTCCTTGCCGAGCTTCTCGTGATTGACCCCGTAGACGACGGTCAGATCGACGTCATCGGCCGGCGCAGAGACGAGCACGCGCTTGGCGCCGGCCTTGAGATGGACCGAGGCCTTGTCCTTCGACGTGAAGAGGCCCGTGCATTCGAGCACGACGTCGACGGCGAGCTCCTTCCACGGGAGCTGGGCCGGGTCGCGGATGGCCAAAGCCTTGACCGGCCCGACCCCGCAATCGATGGTGTCGCCCTTGACCGTCACCTCGCCCGGAAAGCGGCCGTGCACCGAGTCGTAGCGCAAGAGATGCGCGTTGGTCTCGGGCGTGCCCGCCGGGTCGTTGATGGCGACCACGGCGATGTCTTTGCGGTCTCCCTCGACGATCGCACGCAGGACATTGCGGCCGATGCGGCCGAATCCGTTGATGGCAACACGAACGGTCATTTTCGGCTCCTTCATCCCAATGCTTTCCTACCCGCTCGCGGAGAGAGGGCAGCGGGGCGGCGAAGGCATCGCACGGATGCGCGGATCGCGGCCGCGCCAAACGCGCATGGATCGATCGCTGATGGCATAGGTAATTGTCGCTTGCGGACAACGCAACAATGCAAATTCCGCGCCTCAACTCTTGCCCAACCGATCCAATGCGGCTTCGGCGACCTTCTCCGCCGTGATCCCGAAATGCTTGTAGACGTCCTTGTAAGGCGCGCTGGCGCCGAAGCTTGCCATGCCGACGAAGGCGCCATCCGAGCCGATGATCTCGTCCCAGCCCTGGCGTACCGCGGCCTCGACCGCGACCTTGGCCGGCGCAGGACCGATGATGTTGCGCCGCTCAGCTGCAGGCAGGGCGCGGAACAGCTCGAAGCAGGGGACCGAGACGACGCGCGCCGAGACCCCGCGCTCGCGCAGGACTTTCCGCGCTTCGACCGCAATCGAGACTTCCGATCCGGTCGCGAACAGCGAGACATCGGCGTCCCTCTCCGCGGGGACGATCTCATAGGCTCCGGCGGCGCAGCGGTTGGTCTCGTCCCGGCCGAGCCGGAGCTGCGGCAGGTTCTGCCGGGTCAGCGCGAGCACGCTCGGGTGCGCGTCGGCCTCGAGCGCGAGTTGCCAGCATTCGACGGTCTCGACTGCGTCGCAAGGGCGGAAAACAAATAGATTCGGCATCGCGCGCAGCGCCGCGAGGTGCTCGACCGGCTGGTGGGTCGGGCCGTCCTCGCCGAGACCGATGGAATCGTGCGTCATCACATGGATGACCCGCTGTCCCATCAGCGCTGCGAGCCGGATCGCGGGGCGGCAGTAGTCGGAAAAGACCAGGAAAGTGCCGGAATAGGGAATGATCCCGCCGTGCAGCGCCATGCCGTTCATGGCGGCCGCCATGGCGTGCTCGCGCACGCCGTAATGGATGAAGCAGCCGCCATAGTCGGCGGACGAGAAGCCTCCCATGCCCTTGGGCTTGGTGTTGTTGGAGCCGGTCCGGTCGGCCCAGCCGCCGATCATTGCCGGGACGGCGGCTGTCAGCGCCTCGAGCGCGCCTTCGGAAGCGTTGCGGGTCGCCACCTCCTTGGCGGCGGAGATGAGTTTCTCCTTCACCGCACGCACGGCCGCCGCAAGCTTCTCCTTCGGCAACTCGCCGCGCGCGCGATGCTCGAACTCCGCGCGCGTCTCGGGGCCAAGCGCGCTTAGCCGCTGCTCCCAGGCTTTTCGCAAAGCTTTCGAGCGTTGCCCCGCGGCGCGCCATTGCGCGCGCACCTCGGCGGGCACTTCGAAGGCAGGCTCGTTCCACCCGAGCTTTTGTCGGGCTGCAGCGATCTCGCCCTCGCCGAGCGGCGAGCCGTGGGACTTCTCGGTTCCAGCCTTCGTGGGCGCGCCGAAGCCAATGGTCGTGCGGCAGGCGATCAGCGATGGGCGGTCGCAGCCTTTGGCCTTCTCGATCGCCGTCGCGATGGCTTCGGGATCATGGCCGTCGATGCGCCTCGCCGCCCAGCCGGCCGCCTCGAAGCGCTTCACCTGGTCGACCGAATCGGCGAGCGTGAGCGGACCGTCGATCGAAATGCCATTGTCGTCGAAGAGGACGATCAGCCGGTTGAGCTTGAGGTGCCCGGCGAGCGCAAGCGTCTCCTGGCTGATGCCCTCCATCAGGTCGCCGTCGGAGGCAAGCACATAGGTGTGATGGTCGACGATGTCCCGGCCGAACACGGCGGCAAGGTGCCGCTCGGCGATCGCCATGCCGACGGCGTTGGCGAGCCCCTGACCAAGGGGTCCGGTGGTGGTTTCAATGCCCGGGGTGAGGGAATTCTCCGGATGACCGGGCGTGATCGAACCGAGCTGGCGGAAACGCCGGATCTCCGCGATGGTCATTTTCTCATAGCCGAGGAGATGGAGCACCGCGTAGATCAGCATCGAGCCGTGGCCTGCCGACAGCACGAAACGGTCGCGGTCGGGCCAGGCGGGGTCGGCCGAGTCGAATTTCAGGAACCGCGTAAACAGCACGGTCGCGATATCGGCCGCCCCCATCGGGAGGCCGGGGTGCCCGGACTTCGCCTGCTCGACCGCATCCATGGCAAGCGCACGGATGGCATTCGCCATGCGGTCGTGCTGCGCCCGCTGGGTCGCGGGCGGCTGGTCGCCACGGCCGGCAGCTGTCTCGGGGCTCGTCATGAGGAGGCTGGGGCGGGGTTGCTGGGGCGAGGCGAGCGTCTAGCACGGGGCCTCGGGGAGTCAAAGAACGGCCCGCAATTCATGCCTTGCCATGCACAGGACACGGGACAAAATGCGCGCAAACATTGACGGAAAGACGGCCACGAACGTAAGGTTCCCTGTCTAACTGTTTGCCGTCGCGAGAGATTTTCGTCGCCTTACGGTTGACGAATCCTGGGCTTATTGGCGGAAAGGGGGGTATCGGGGGGATGACCGACACCAGCGCGATCGACGCGGCCACCAAGCGTCTGGCGCTTGCGCTTGACGCCTTGGAAGCCGCGGTCGAGCGGCGGCAGGAGGCCGACCGTGGCGAGGAGGGGCTTGCCGCCCAGCTCCATGCGCTCGGCACCGACCGCTCGCAGCTCGCCTCTGACCTCGATG
>WNGQ01007158.1_pt1 | contig 11858 bp, 11 predicted proteins | sample 5407661 | NCBI WGS metagenome assembly WNGQ01 (sample SAMN13153382, study PRJNA577476) | soil metagenome | isolation source: 60 cm soil or saprolite under Garry oak tree replicate 2 | place: USA:California | collected 2016-06-15
CCGCTTGAGGGAAGGCGAGTAGTGGTCATCAGTCGCAGCAACGTGGTGGGAAAGCCGCTGGCTATGATGCTTTTGCAGAAAAACGCGACGGTGACGATCTGCCACTCGCACACAACGAATCTGGCGGCTTTGACGCGCCAGGCGGATGTGCTGGTAGCGGCAGCTGGCTGCGCCAGGATGGTGACGGCTGAGATGGTCAAGCCCGGAGCGGTCGTTATCGACGTGGGCATCAGCGCTCTGCCCGATGGTGGCATTGTGGGCGATGTTGATTTTGCCTCAGTGCGTGAAGTTGCCGGAGCGATCACACCTGTACCGGGCGGTGTCGGGCCGCTCACCATTGTCGTGCTGCTCAAGCAATGCGTGCAGGCGGCGTGGCACCTGGCGGGCGAGGAAAAGGATGTGAAAGCCGCTGCTTAACGATGACAGATATTACCATAGCACACGAAGATGCTTTATGGAAGAGCAAGTCATGAACTCAGAGAATTACGAATATCGAGGGTTCCTCGCCTCTGCGTGGGACCTGCTCCGTGGGGATACTTCAGACTGGCCGGACAGAGCTTTCTATAGAGACATTCTTCTTCAGAATGGTCAACCAGCTCTGGATATCGGATGCGGAACAGGCCGCTTGTTGCTCGACTATCTTATTGCTGGGATCGATATTGATGGCGTCGATAACTCGCCAGAGATGCTGGCAATCTGTAGAGAGAAAGCGCAGAAACTTGGTCTTCACCCCACGCTTTTCCAACAAAACATGGAGGCGCTGGACGTACCGAGAAGATATCGCACCATCATGGTGCCGTCGAGCTCCTTTCAATTGGTCACAGACCCGAACGCAGCCACACAAGCCATGAGGCGCTTTTTCCATCATCTTGAGCCAGGGGGAATTGTGGTGATGCCCTTCATGATTCTTTGGCAAGGGCGCGTCACAGACCAGATCGTCACGGGGGAGTGGGAGTTGAGTGCGGAACAAGTCAGGCCTGAGGATGGCGTCCTGATACGCCGTTGGACACGCTCCACGTACCATCTTCCCCAGCAACTCGAAGACACAGAAGATCGGTACGAGGTCGTTCGTGAGGGAGAAATTATTGCCTCTGAACTCTACACGCGCTCACCTGCCACCCGATGGTACACCCAAGAACAGGCCATGCACCTCTATAACGAAACGGGTTTTACGAACATTCGCATGCTAAGCGAGTTCAGCCAGATGCCAGCTTCTCAAGAAGACACGATCTTCTCAATCTTAGGAGCAAGACCGACACGCTGAAGCGAGCCCGGTCTGAGAAGAGACGAGTTCAACGCCGGATTTGGTAGCAGATGAAAAACTGCAACGAGGAAGACAATGGCAAGCCAGTCGCTCAGGTGAGGGCTCTCCTATATGTTGCCCGTAGCGTTACTTTTGTTCCTCGGCCATTAAGGTCTTTTGCATGTATGAGGTGAGCATGAGAAACCTCGCTAAGACCCTCTTGACACATACCTGACCTACCTATTGGACTAAAAACCTTATTGGGGTCACCATATTATTTGGGGCGAAACATACGCTAAGAGATAAAGCCCCTTGCAGAGGGCGCTTAGCATGGCGACAAAGAAGAGGAAAGATCTCCTCACATTTCGAGAGTAAGCCGCTTTCACCTCTTTTGCTCGAAAAAAGACCAGAGAAATATGCTTTCAGCAACCACATTTCACCTGTCTCTGAGTCTTCATCCCCTTAGCGTATGTTTCGCCCCAAATAATATGGTGACCCCTTTGTGAATTATGCCGAAATAGATGAGCTATGATAACATGCCACATTATGAGAGAGAAACTGTTTTCAAAAATCGTCTCAACGCGCTTCTCAAGCCAATCATTGGCAGGTTATCTGGCAGAAACGCGCCAGGATATCGGAGAGATGACAACTGGAAGCTGCATTGGTCGTGACAGAAGCCAGCTTGGCTTTCCGTGGAATGTTTTTTGCCTTCCTCTTAGACATGCCTTTTTACTCTTTGTAAAGCACTCATCTCTTGACGTAGCCTGAGTACGACTATACAATTGAAATGAAAGAAATGTCAATAGAATTACCTGCTTTATTTCGTTCCTTCAATTTCTTGGGCGATTGATAAAAAATGAGTAGGCATAATATACTAAGAATTGTTCTTCCAAGAATATTGATTGCTCTCTGCTTGCTTGAACTGGTAAGTGCATGCGGCTCGAGTACATATTCCACTCCTGGTATCACCCCAAGTACGAATCCTCTCTCTGCACAAAGTTCCTCACTTCCTCGGCCAAGTATAGAAAAAGCTCGGGCACTCGACCAGGCTGGTTTGTTACACATTCAGATTAATCCTATCTCCTGCTCGTCACTTGCCGTCTCAAATGCAGTTGTCTTTGCAAGCAATCGGTTAGAATATGATGCAGGCGAAATACAACAGATGACTACGTATATCGGTCAAATTTTGGGAAGAGGCGAACAGCAGGTTGGTAACTTTTTATATGATGATCCTCCAACTCCCCCTGCGACGCTGAATGTAGCTTTAGGAGGTTTGATAGGAACACAACAACCTTCAGGAACAAATCAAACGAATGTTGGATGCTCCGAAAGTCTGCAGATCACCAATATAGGAAATAGCACGATAACAATTACAGGAGTAAATATGCGACTTCTGTCTGATACCCAACTCAATCAGTACCACTATCGTCTTATTGATAGTTGCTCCCTCGCGCCAGCAGGAGGTTCAGATCAACTATGTCCCAGACTCGTTGGCAGCAGCACTGCATACTACTATAACTTTAATCTTGGTTCGGCAAAGGCAGGTACACTTTTCACAGGTCAGCGCCAGATTGATCAACCATTTCTCGATCCGGGTCAGGTCGCATTCATATTCCTCTCCTTTCTTTCATCGGAGAATCTCATTTATTCTGTAGCTCCGGAAATCACTGTAGCTCCGGGAATCACTATATCTCAGGTAAATAATGGACAGAGAACCTTTACCCTTTCCCAGTTGAATAGTACTCTTGCTTTTGCCAAGCCTGACCAGTACTCTTGCTATAAGCTCAATGGTAAAACATTTGTTAAAAAAGATTTGAGCTCAGGATTTTGTATGTGATGTTGGTGGTATCAGTTTGCATTGCCGCATCCTTATTTCCGTTATCGGCACTTACGCAACAGCACATGCTCTCAACGAGCAGGGACTGACAATAGCCAGAGAGGTAGGCGACAAGCTGAACATCGCTTCCTGCCTGCAAGGATTGGCGAGTGTAGCCGCAGCCCAGGGAGATCTCATGTGGGCGGCACGCCTCTGGGGAGCGGCGGAAGCCTTGCGTGAAAGCATTGGTGCGCCTGTACCGCCGGTCTATCGTACCGACTATGAGCAAGCAGTTGCTACCGCCCGCACCCAGCTTGGAGAAAAGGCCTTTGCCGCCGCCTGGGCCCAAGGACGAACTATGACGCCGGAACAAGCTGTCGCAGCGCAAGGACAAGCGATACTGTCTCAGCCAAGCCCAACAGAACTGCTATCAACTTCACCAGCGAAAGCACCAACGGCCAACCCTGACGGACTGACCCCACGTGAGGTGGACGTCCTGGTTCTGCTTGCACAGGGATTGACCAGCGCGCAGATTGCCGAACAGCTCATGATCGGCGTGGTCACCGTCAATTTCCATGTGCGCTCGATCTACAGCAAGCTGGGAGTGACCTCACGTAGTGCTGCGACCCGGTACGCTCTGGACCATCACCTGGTGTGAGCTTTCCCCTTTCTTTCCAGGTGCGTTCCCTGGCTCAGCTCACCATACCCGCCCTTGCATATGTGTGCCCTTTGCCCGTCAGCGCCTCCCCCTCAATTCTGACGGGGCATCCTCAGCAATCCGTTCCCTCCTGCTTGCGAGAAACACTCAGTTCTAACGGCGTATTTTGAACCACCACACGCTAGACTTATAAGCAGAAAGGCTGAAGGTGAGACGGACGAAACCGGGGAGCAAGCCATCATGGAAGAACGCTTGAACGAGGCATTCGCAGGCACTGAGCACCTTACGGTCACCGGCAGACGCCTGCACCCAGGAGGAATGGCACCCGACTTCTGCCTGCATTACCTGGACCTGGTGGATATGGCTGTCCACACGGTTCGTCTATCTGACTTGGCAGGCATGGTGCGCTTGCTCAGCGTGGTCAACAGTCTGGAACGACCTGTCTGCCAGGTGGTGACGCGACGGTGGGAAGCGCTCTGTGAAGCATTGCCACTGAATGCCTGCACCTACACCGTGAGCATGGACCCGCCACAGGTGCAAGCACGCTGGCAGGATCGGACGGGCGTATTGCACCAGACGCTGTCGGCCCACCACAGTGTGCAGTTCGGTCAGGACTACGGCGTGTGGCTCAGGGAGTGGCACCTCCTGCAGAGGTCGGTTGTGGTGATTGATCGTACCAACTGCGTCGTCTACGTCGAGTATATCACTGATCAGATGAGCGAGCCGGACTATACCGCAGCTATACACGCGGTCCAGCAGGCTGCAGGGCAATGATGGTCAGGATGAAGGGGATACCTTAGCTCGAATCCAACGCATGTGTATTGATTTGTTGTTATATTTACAGAAGGAGAAAGACAATGCCGCTTTATATGGATATCCATCACAAAGTTGAGGGGTTGACCGCAGATGCCGTAATGCACGCGCACGAGGCAGATGTACAGACGCAAGAAAAGTACGATGTAAAATACCTGAAGTATTGGTTTGATGAGAGCAGTGGCAAGGTTTTCTGCCTTGTCGAAGCTCCCAGCAAGGAGGCGGCAGCAATGGTACACCGCGAAGCCCACGGCCTTGAAGCCGATGAAATCATCGAGGTTCAGGAAGGCGTCTGATACTCACTCCGTTGTACATTTTGTCGGCGGGTCTAACATGTCAAAAAGCAGGATTGGAGATGCTGACACCTTTATTGCCGTTGAATTGAGAGCGACAACAGAGACAAAGCTTTCGAAAGGGGAAACAATCACATTCGTAGAAAGCAATTCTTGACACCCCGCTCCTCATTGTGCCAAACTTGGAACGTTGTCACCTGGAGATACTGATCACCTGAATGTCTACCATGTGAAAAAACCCTTTCAAGAAGGAACAAGGATGTCCTATACAACAGCCTCGGTTGAGGTGCTGGTCATTGGTGGTGGGGTCACCGGCAGTTCCATCGCCTATCACGTCGCCCGGCAAGGACGCAATGTCCTCGTCGTGGAACGCAATGAGATCGCGGTAGAGCCAGCAGCCTCCTGGGCCAGCGCCGGAGGCGTGCGTCCCCAGGGACTGGACCCGGCTGAGGCGGCACTCGCCCGTGCAGCCCTCACGCGTTGGCCCACCCTGGCAGAGGAACTGGAAGCGGATCTCCAATACCGTCAGGGAGGCCACCTGCTGCTGGCAGAGAACGAGGTCGAGGCCGAACAACTCCAGACTTTTGTGCAGCACCAGCACGAACTGGGGTTGGTCGATGTGTCCTTTGTGGATCGAAAAGCAGCCTTCAACCTGGTGCCTGGACTGGGGGAGCAGGTCGTGGCTGGCAGCTTCAGCTCAGCTTCCAGTCAGGCCAATCCACGGCTCACCACTCGTGCCTTCGCCAATGCAGCAAAACGCTATGGTGCCATCTATTGGACCAGCACCGAGTGTCTCGCCTTGCAACGAGTTGCTGACCGCGTTGTTGGGGCGCAGACCAGGCAGGGTTTCGTGCAAGCGAAACAGGTAGTGCTCGCGGCAGGGGCATGGAGCCGGGAACTGGCCAGTTCCGTTGGCATCCAGTTGCCTCTGCGAATGCGTGTCTTGCAAGCGCTCCTCACCACTCCTGCCCCAGCAGGGGTACTCCAGCCCGTGCTGAGCGCAGTCGGTCGAGCGATCTCAATGAAGCAGCTTCCAGACGGCGCATTGTTGCTGGGTGGTGGCTGGTTAGGTGATCCTACCCCGGATGGCCGTTCCTACACGCTGCGAGAGGAGAGTCAGCAGGGAAACTGGGCGACCGCCTGCGAGCTGTTGCCGTTCATTCGTAATCTGCGATGCGTAGGCGCCTGGGGTGGCTTACAAGCGCATAGCCTTGATGATCTCCCTTTCATTGGCAGCTTCACCGGACTGGATGGGCTGACACTTGCTCTAGGCTCCTGGTACGGCTTTGCACTTGCCCCGGCCATCGGGAGCTCTGTTGCCGACCACTTGGCCGGACTGCCCACTCCTGAACTGGACCAACTTACCCCTGATCGCATTGCCCAGTTTGATCCAGAGCAGGTCGCAGCCTTCATGACAGAACCAGCTATAGCAAATGTGGTGGATTAGGGAGAAAAAGATGTCATTCATGCCTTTGTACCACCATGTAGATGCTTCAGGTGGATGCTTCTATCCGCTAACATCGATACATTTGGATCATGAGTAACCAAAATAAGGGTTTGGTTTCCAGAACGTTGTAAATCGCGCAAGACTTCCAGCACTTCGTTCCCTGTTGCTGAATCCAGGTTGCCGGTTGGCTCATCGGCTAAAACAAGCTTGGGTCGATTAATCAAAGCGCGGGCAATCGCAACACGTTGTTGTTCTCCACCCGAGAGCCGTGCGGGTGGATGACCCAGCCGATCCCCCAATTCCACACTTTGCAGTAGTTCTACTGCACGCTGTTTCAAGTCAAAGTCAAGCTTGCGGCGAGAAGGCAGCAGCGGAGCCATTACGTTTTCTAAGGCCGTCAGATTAGGTAACAGGTAAAAGAGCTGAAATACAAACCCAATCTGTTGCCGCCTGAAATCTGCTGCCTCTGTGCCTCGTAGATGGTGCACTGCTAGCTCGTCGAGCCAGACCTCGCCGCTATCGGGACTATCCAGGGCACTTAACAGATAAAGCAAGGTGGTTTTCCCGGAACCTGATGAGCCTGTAATCGCGATAAATTCGCCACGTTGTACTTGTAAATGGACATTCTGGAGTACCGTGAGCCTACCATCAGGTATGGCATAGGTCTTACTCAAGTTCTCAACTCGTAAGATGGTTGTATGCTTCGCTTCGATCAGCTCAGGCTGTTCCATATGTTCCTCTTTACTCCGACCGTAGCACGTCAGCGACTTGCATCCGGTTCAATGCCCGCAAGGCGGGGATGGCTGCGCATGCAGCAACGAGCACCATCAGGAGCACAGCGCCCAGTTCCACAAGTGGAGCGGGAAAAATGGACTGGGTCGCGTGTTGCATGTGCAAGATCCACTGGGCCACCAGAACGCCAGGGATCGTGCCAAGCATTGCGAGGGTCAACCCTTCTTGTACAAAGAGCCGTTGGATCCATCCTGGTCGCCAGCCGACTGCCTGCAAGAGTCCGATTTCCTGTTGCCGCTCCCTCGCATGGAGCAAAAGCAAGTCAGCCACACTCAGAAACGTCAATAAAACTGCAATCATGCACCCGGCAATCTGAGGCACTGCTGTCTGAAGGAGCACATAATCGCCCAGTAATGTTCCCTGGAGTGCCTGGTGGAGCGAGAGGACCCCGGAAAACATTACGACGAGCAGCACGGCGGATAGGAAGAGACTCAACACGGTAATCAGGGTGCGTGTACGCGAACGACCCAGGTTACGCAGCACCAACGTCCCAATGGGCATCAACAGTCCGATGCGAGAACCCAACAAGATGGCCTTACCAGAACTCATAGAAGAGCCTGCCCGCAAGAATTCAGCAGGGCGCATGTGCCAGATCTGCCACAGCGGGTAGAGTATGCTAATAAGCGCAAAAGCTAGCATAACAGGAATAGTCCATATGACAACAAGCCACAAGGGGGTGACTTCCAGGAACGTAGCAATCAGCAGTGCCAATCCCAGCCCAATGATCCCACCTCCGATGGCGAGGATCAATGCCTGTGCCAGGAAGAGCCTGATCGGCTGCCATGGTCGCCATCCAAGGACATTGAGGATGGCAAACTCCCGGCGTTGCGAACTCACCAGCGCACTGAAAGCCACTGCCAGGTAGCCTAGACAGACCGCCAAAACAGCGCCTAAGAGCAGCAGTCGAGTAGACCCCAGTTGACTCAGATATGACAGTCCCACACCGATGTGTATCCAGCGTTCTTCGACCCACCCAATCGGAGCAATAGTCTGCGTCGCATCAAACTCTCCAACGTGGATACCTGGAACATACACCAATGTTGGCTGGGGTGAGGAACCAAGTGTGACAACCACTTGTAAGCCTGTCTGCTGCCGAATCTCTTGTGCCACCTGCTGGATATGCTTCCAACTTTCTTGATTGGGAGTCACAACACCTGCAACTCGCACGCGGATAGCACTGATGGAATGATTGCCGACAAGCTTGCTGGCGGCATCAATAGTCGTGAGTGCCAGTGGAGGCTGTATCACATAACCTGCAAGATTGGTGGTTGGTAAGAGTGTGATCGGCTTGACAGGATGTCCCTGGGCATCATAGCGCAAGACCACAGGCGGTACGGTATATGTGTTCTCTGGCAACCAGTTGAGGGGGTTGTTGATCTGTGCAGCCAGACCATTATCAGTGAACTCTCCAATCGCTTCATACTCGTAATAGATATCCGGGCCGCTGGGGTTCTCACTAGAATCTGACTTGAGCGTGTGCAGAGAAGTCAGGTCTCGGAACGTTACTTCGTTGCCCTGGGTGCCTTTCGGCAAGAGTGTGTAGGCCAAACTGCCATCAGGTGCCTTTACACTTCGATAGCTTAAGCCTGCCGGGGCAGATGCCGAGGAAAGGTCCAGGTTATAGGAAGGTGCAATGCCTTTGCTGGAAGAGGTTTTGATAACCTGCCAGGTGTGCCCATTCCACAGCAGACTGGCGCCAGAGAAGCGCTGGGGATCGTTTTGCACCATGGGCACTGTGCCCTGGAAGAGTATGTGTTTGTCTGATCGCTGTTGCAGATAGGCAATCCCTCCCTTTGCCACTATTTGATCAGGGGTCATCGGACCATTATAGAGGAGCGTGAGCTTCGCATTGAGCGCAATTTGCCCAGGAAGTGATCGATGAATGAGCATAGGAATTTGTACATACGGAACGGCCTTGTGCAGATACGGGTTGTACCATGGATTGCCTGGGATACTCTTATCAAGGTGAACGGTGTCCTGCCCAGTGAGCATGCGGCCACGACGAATACTCTGATCAAGATGCACGAGCTGATTTTCTGCTGCCGGGTCAATCCCGGCAAGTAGAAATGTGCCCACGTCAGGGGTTGACATAGCCGCGGGTTGATCTCCTGTTTCAGTTTGTATTTCGTCGAGTTGTTCAGCAAGAGAGGTCCTCAAAATATCAGGTGGTTGCTGGTCAGGAGAATCATTGACTGGGCCAGTTGTATCGTTGCTGGAGATGAGATAGAAGATATATGTGTCGTGCGTTTCGACGATCTGTCGTTGTCCATTAAAGGCAGTCAACGTCCAGTCCAACTGGTAGTACCCGGTGGGATAGCTATGGTTTGAGAAATAGATAGTCGGTGCTGGCATGTGGATATATCCCACATAGGCGATAGGAGCCGCAACCTCGATGCCAGGGAGGCTTTTGATCTGTTCGTATTGCTGCATACTGATCCCACCGCCATAGCCTGCAAGCAGATCGGATGGAACCCTTGGATCTGAGGGGAGCTTTGCCTGTGGCGGCAAGACGACCAGGTCGTAGGTGGGTCGCCAGTTCTGGCTGATGATCTGGTTGCCACGTACCAGGGTCGTTTGCGTCGTCGCGCTCAAGAGAATCAGTGCGCAAGCTGCCAGGAGGAATCCGCTGCTGGCAAGAGCACTTTTCCCAGGCTGTCGCCGGAGCATTGTGAAGACATAGTGCCACATTTGCTCACCTTTCATATCGAGCAAGCGACGAGGTATAAGAATTGTTGATCAGTCTTCATCTATCTTACGTTGTTTTGAACATGCAAGCAAGGCTGTTTGTTGTTGGAAGTAGAGCATGACTACACTGGAGGTTAAGCGAGGCTGTTGAGTGCATTTTGACTTATATTATCCTCTGATAAAATATGAGGGAGACGAGAAGTTTTGAAAGTTCATCCCGTCCGGGTATTGTAACGATTCGTTGATGTCACCAGGACGAGATGAAGCTTATTCCTTCGACGTGTTTGCTCTTACATTACGTTGAAGGTTTCGAGGACGACAATCTTTGCACCGCCCTGCAAAACTGGACAACCCTTTGACATCGTGACTGCCTCGTCGAGCGAGTCCGCTTTGATGACCGAGTAGCCACTGACCATACCCAATTCCGAGCCATCACTGACTGTGCCGTTGCTCGCGATGGTTTTAGCCTGACCGGTGGTGGGATTGCCGCCATCTACGAGTGCGCCCCCGAGCTGACCGAACCAGCTCGTCCAGGCTTGCATGACTGCTGCTTGTTCCGCTTCACTCTCTGGCATGCTGCCGCCGCTGTAGAGTAAGAGATAGTTCGCCATGACAGTTCCTCCTTGATCGTAACTTCATCGTAGTACATTCATCAATTGGTAACGCCAAATGGTATTATACACCTGCTCAGCAATACCTTTGTTAAGGCTTTGCTATTTTTTTGTTATGTCAGCTAGCAATTCTTTTGTTGGGGGACTGAATGAATAGCACAGCCACTCTCATGACCATTCGTGCATTGCATCATGATACGCCCAGCCATCGAGGTCAGGCGGTTCGATAGCCTGTTGGCTTAGACGGTTCCTCCTCCCTATACTGTCATAGCATCGCGGACGCGGATTTGTTAAAGGCTGACCCATAGACCTAAAAGCTTCTATAACTCTGGACTCTTCGTGGTGTCTTGCGAAAGCTCCACCTTCAACAGGAATAAACGAGACTAACTCACGACCCTCTCTTCTGTGGAACTTCATCCGCTTATCAAGGTCACCAGTCTCGCCGATATAGAAACCATTACCATCCCACAGTACATAGACTCCTTCCATTTTGTTCTCCTTACTAGTGGATCGCCAGAGGTGACCCTCTGCATGAGCTTTGAGGCTGATGGCTGCCGCTTTCTTTTAGGAACCCAGGGAATCGGGTTATTCATCTGTTTCCCTCCTAATCATACCTCTTCTTTTACACCTCTTGCAAAATGGTCAACAGTATGCCCGTAGCTACAAGGATCATCATGGCCGACTAAACTGATCAATGCGTTCCTTACATCTATTGTGTTGTATTCTGTTTGTGAGAAGGGGAAAGTATCGCATATAACGTCTTGCATAGCCTGGGTGTCAAACTTGAGGCTGTTCGCAGAGCTGTAACGTTTATTGTCGGGCCTGGTAAAGAAGCGGTGATTGGCGAGATCGGCTTTACTCCACGAGCGGTGGCAGCGACTACTCTGGCGTTTAACGAGGCAGGGCATCTTGGTCAGGAGAAAATAGCGCCTGAACACCTGCTGTTGGGTCTTACAAGCGAGGGAGAGGGTATCGCAGCAGGGCTAATGAGGGCATTCGGCACGACTCTGGAGAAAGTGCGTGCTCAGACCTTCCAGGCAATTGCCCTGGCAAGCGGTGATAAGGCAGCAGAGCAATCTTCACCCAAGAGCAATGTTGTGACATGCCGCATTGATGGTCGCGACCTGGATGCTGTGGATGCGCTGATCGAGGCTGGCATTCACTCGACACGAAGCGATGCAGCGGCATGGCTCATTCACGCGGGTATTGAAGCGAATAGACCGCTCTTCGAGAAAGTGTATGGAACAGTGGCCGAGATCCGCCGCCTGCGTGTAGTGGCTCAATCGCTGGCGCAGGAAGTGGCAGGAAGTGGAGAGGGTTCCACAGAATCGACGGAGGAGCAATCTCAATAGGAAGGAATGTGATTTTTTCCCAGGGCATTAGAAACGGATAGGGCGATGAGAAGCAGCAGCAGCGCAGGGAGGGATGCCAGCATAGAAGTGATGACCACCTGGAAAAGATAAGGGATGGCATATTGAAAAAAATTACCCCATATCCATT
>WNGQ01018191.1_pt1 | contig 11858 bp, 10 predicted proteins | sample 5407661 | NCBI WGS metagenome assembly WNGQ01 (sample SAMN13153382, study PRJNA577476) | soil metagenome | isolation source: 60 cm soil or saprolite under Garry oak tree replicate 2 | place: USA:California | collected 2016-06-15
GCCTCGGCGCCCTCGAGCAGCGCGAGACGCTCGGCGATGGCGAGCTGGTTGGGGTTGTTGCCGTAACGGGTGTAGAGGACTTCCTGAGTCGACCCGATGGGATTGGTGAAGGTGGCGCTCTGGTACAGCGGCGTGACCACCGGCGCCCAGTCGGGGCGCGCCTCGGGGTCGCCGTGCACGGCGCGGGTCGAAAAGCCGAGGCGGCGCTTCACCGGGCTTCCCCGGTCACGCGAGCGTCAGCGCGAAGGTCCCTCCCGGGGTGCGCGCGGCGAGCCGGCGCGCCACCAGCTCCTCGAGCAGGACGGCGGCGGCCTCCGGCGCACCCAGCGTCTCGAGCGCCCCGCCCGGTCCCTCGATCAGGGCGGCGAGCCCGTGTCCCGCGAGGACCGGCTCAATCGCCTCGCGGTGGGCGTCGGAGATGCCCGAGAGCACGAGCACCGCCGGGCGGCCGCGCAGCAGCTTCGCCACGATCTCGTCGGCGCACGAATAGTCGATGCACCCGACGCCGGTGAAGTCCATGCGGGCGACCGCCACGTCGCCCGCGGCGATCGCCCGCTCGATGCGCTCGCGCACCACCCGCCCCGTCGGCCGTGTGACGAGGTCCGCGTAGCTGCCCCCCCCGGGGACCGATTCCTGGAGCACCGCGTGCACGTCGATGTGCTGTATCACGGCTTCGTGGACCCCTGCTCGGGTATGATGATGAGCACCTGCGCGCCGGGGAACGACGGCAGGCCGTCCTTCAAGGGCACGTCGTCGTCCCATTTGGGCACGATCGCGATGCGCGCCGTGCCGCTGCGGATGGCGATCTTGCCGTCCCACCGGGTGAGATAGCGCCGGATTCCCGCCAGCCCCTGGCCACGTCCCGGATCCCGGAACCGGCTCACGCCCTGGATCAGCGCCGCCTCCAGCGCCGCTGCATCTCCCCAGCGCGCGCCGAACCGCTTGCTTTGCGTCGGCTCGAGCGAATGGCGGAATCCCACGCCCGCGTCCGCCACCGCGATCACCACCACCCGGCGGGCGAGCTTGCGGCGCCAGCTGTACGCTTGCACCGCGACCCACCCGCCCGTGCCGGCGTGCTCTACAATATTCTGACACGCCTCCGAAAGCGCCATAGCGAAACCCATGGTCGCCTTGGGGTCGAGCCCCAGCTCGGACGCCAGGATGGCAGAGGCGCGCTGCTGAATCTTGCTGACCACGGCGTGCACGTCCTCGGCCGCGCGCACCGGCGTCACGGGGAGCAGCACGTCGCTCTCGTCCTGCGCTTTCGCCTTCGGCACGCGGCCGTGGATCTCGAACAGCTCCGCCGCCTCGCGGAAGAAGCCGGCACGTGCCCACTAGCTCAGCACCTCCGCCTGCGTGGGCGCGGTGAGAAGGGGCTTGTCCGCGCCGTGGCGCGCTGCCTGGCCCGCCGCCAGCAGCCCGACCAGCCCGTAGGGCGACGCCCATTCGGCCGCGTGCGCGTCGAACAGCAGTCGCTCGCCGTCGTCGGTCGCTGCCACGAACGATCCCGCGAATTGGTCGAACGAGCGGTCGTCGAACTGCGCGGGAACCTCGACGAGGCGCGTCATACGGCGGAGAGCTTGCCGAGCAGGTGGTCGCGGAGGCCCGTCGCGCCGCGGTGGGTCACGTTGCGCGCCCCCATCCGAATGCCGAGCCGCAGCGCCTCGTCGAGACCCGCCCCCGCGACGAGCGACGCCACGACCGTGGCGCCGAACACGTCGCCGCACCCGGTCGGGTCGCCTTCCGGGACGGGCGTCCCCTCCGCGGGAAGCAGGGCCGTGCGGACCGGAGCGGCGCGCGTCCCGGCGTCCGTCGTCTGCTCGAAGTACTGCGCGCCCTTCGCGCCGAGCGTGACGACGAGCGTGCGGCACCCTCTCGCGAGCGCGCCGGCCGCGACCGCCAGGGGGTCGTCGCCCAGCTGCTGCATCTCTTCCTCGTTGAGCTGCACCATGTCGAAGCAGCCGAACCACGCCGCGGCGTCGGGGAGCGGCTGCGGCACGCGCGTGCCGTCGGGCTCCCTCCCGAGGAACAGGCTGTGCAGGTCGGCGTAGCGGAAGCGCGGGAAGCCGCGGCGCAGCAACGCGGCCGTCGCGAGGTCCATCTCGTAGCCCGAGATGAAGTTTACGTACAGGGCGTCGAGGTCCGCGACCAGGGGCCCGAGCTCCGGCCAGGTCCAGGGCGGCACGCCGCCCGACATCTGCTCGCAGCGGCGCTCCCGCTGGTAATAGCGGAGCGTGACGCGGTTGTTCGGCTCGGGGACTTCGATGAAGCGGGCGCCCGGCGTCAGGTGGCGGAGCGTGCGCAGGAACTGGTTGGCGCGCGGCGCGAGGTCCCGGCCCACCTTCACGATGGGCACGATCACCCAGTCGTCCGTGAGGGTGGCGTCGAGGGCAGCGAGCGAGTACGAGATCCCGCCCCACTCCTCGATCGCCGGCTGCGCGGGATCGCGGCCGTAGATGGTGTCCCACACCATCGAGCCGAGCACGCCCAGTCGCTTCACACCTTGCCCCACGTGCGCTTCATGAACACGGCCGCGGCGCCGTACACGCCCGCCGTCCCCGTGAGCTCGCCCGGCACGATGCGGCACGCCGCCACCGCGGGTTTGAAGGCCCGGCGCTTCACTTCGCTCTCGAGCGGCACGAACAGCTTGGCGCCGGCGAGCGTCACACCGCCGCAGATCACCACCACTTGCGGGTTGAAGATGTTGACGATGTTCGCCACGCCGGCGCCGAGGAACTTCGCCGTGTCGCGCACCACTTCCAGCGCGTACGCGTCGCCGTCATGCGCCGCTTCGTACACCACCTGGGCGGTGATCTGCGAGAGGTCGCCGTTCACGTAACTGGGCAGGGATGTCTCGGCGCTCGCTCCGATCCCCTCGACGGCCCGCGCCGCGATCGCCGGCCCGGACGCGTATGCCTCGAGACAGCCGTAGTTGCCGCACTTGCAGCGCCGCCCCATCGACTCGATGGTCATGTGGCCGATCTCGCCGGCGATGTCGGAAGCGCCGTGGTAGATCTCGCCGCAGAGCACGATCCCACCGCCGATCCCCGTCCCGATCGTGAGCCCGACCACGTGCTCCGCCCCGCGCGCCGCACCCCGCCACCACTCGCCGAAGATGGCGCAGTTGGCGTCGTTGTCGAGCGTCGCCGGCAGCCCGAGCGCCCCGGCGAGCCGGTCGCGCAGTGGAAAGTTCGTCCAACCGAGGTTTGGCGTGAGGAGGACCACGCCGCTCGCGGTGTCGAGCGGCCCGGGCGACCCGATGCCGACCCCCGCGATTTCCTTGCCGCGCGCCTGGGCCATCGAGGCGCGCGTGAGCTTCACGATCCGGCCGATCACCCCCTCCGCCCCCTGCTCCGCGAGGGTGGGCTCCGAAACGAGGCCCAGCACCTCCGAGCCGTCCTCGGCCACCGTGCCGGCCACGATGTTCGTCCCGCCGATGTCAATCCCGACGACGTAGCGCACCGGTCTCCTCGATGGCGTGGAGGACAGCGTCGACCTTGAGCGACTTCATGCACAGGTGATGCCCGAGGGGACAGCTCGGGGGGCCGTGCGCCGAGCAGGGACGGCACGACAGCGCGGCGAGCTCCACGATGCGGTCCCGCGCGCCACGCGGCGCGAAGCCGAACGCCGGCACCGTCGAGCCGAAGATTGCCACCGTCGGCGTCTCGACCGCCTGGGCGAAGTGCAGCGGCGCGCTGTCGTTCGTCACCAGCACCGCTGCCCGCCGGATCACGTCCACCGACTGCCGGAGAGTAAGCTCGCCGCAAGCATTGACCGCCCTCGACCGCCCGTGACCGCTCTCGACCGCCCTGACGATTTCTTCGCCGAGCCCCACGTCCTCCGACCCCCCCACGGTCACGACCACCGCGCGCGCGGACAGCCGCTCCGCCAGTTCCTTATAATAGGGCCAGCGCTTGGTGCCCCAGATCGACCCCGGCGCAAGCGCGACGAACGGCTCGCGGACCCCATGCTCCCGCAGGAAACCCTCCGTCGCGGCGCGATCCTCGCGCGTGGTCACCAGCGTCGGCAGCGCCGACCGCATGGTCGCCGCGGCCCCGCTGGCCGCGCCCCCGTCGGTCGGGGCCGGGCTGGCGAGGACGAGCAGCCGATCGATCTCGTGCAGGCCCTTCGGCCGGGGGCGCACGTCGGTGTAGAGCAGCGGCCACCCGTCCTGGAACCCGACCCGTTTCGGGATCCGCGCGAGCCACGCCACCGCCGCCGTCCGGAGCGACCGGTGGGGAAGATACGCCGCGTCGTAGCGCTTCGCCCGGAGCCGCCGGGCGAGCGCGAGCAGCCCGCCGGGGCCCCGCTCCGTGCCGCGCTTGTCGTAAGGAATCACCTGCCGCACCGCGGGATGCGTCTCGAGCAGCGGCCCGGCCGCCGGTGTGGTGACGACGTCGACCGGCCCGTACCGCCGGGCGAGGGCCTCGAGCAGCGGTGTCGTAAGCACGACGTCGCCCAGGAACGCGGTCTGGATCACGAGTGCCGTTCCACCCCGTGGGGAGCGAGGGTCCGATCTGTTCTCCGGGAAGTGTTGGAACGGCACGAGGCTAGTCAACCTGCAGCACCGCCAGAAAGGCTTCCTGCGGGATCTCCACCGTCCCCACCTGCTTCATGCGCTTCTTCCCCGCTTTCTGCTTCTCGAGCAGCTTGCGCTTGCGCGTGACGTCGCCGCCGTAGCACTTGGCCGTCACGTTCTTGCGCAGCGGGCGGATCGTCTCGCGCGCGATCACCTTGGTGCCGATCGCCGCCTGGATCACCACCTCGAACAGCTGCCGCGGGATCAGCTCCCGCAGCTTCTCGGCGATCTTCTTGCCCCACTCGTACGCCTTGTCACGGTGGATGATGACCGAGAAGGCGTCCACCGCGTCGCCGTTCAGGAGCATGTCCAGTTTCACGAGGTCCGACGGCCGGTACTCGAGGAACTCGTAGTCGAGGGATGCGTAGCCGCGCGAGATCGTCTTGAGCTTGTCGTAGAAGTCGAGGATGATCTCGGCGAGGGGGAATTCCCACGTGAACTCGACGCGCGTCGGGTCCACGTAGTGCATCCCCACGTACACGCCCCGCCGGTCCTGGCCGAGCTTCATGATCGCGCCGATGTACTCCGCGGGGGCGACGATCCGCGCTTTGACGTACGGCTCCTCGATGTGGTCGACGGTGGAGCCGTGCGGCATGAGGCTCGGGTTCTCGACCAGCTCGACCGTGCCGTCCGTTCGGTGGACGTGGTATTCCACGTTCGGCACGGTACTGATGAGATCGAGATTGAACTCGCGCTCGAGCCGCTCTCGCACGATCTCCATGTGCAGCAGGCCGAGGAATCCGCAGCGGAAGCCGAACCCGAGCGCCACCGACGACTCCGGCTCGTAGTGCAGCGAGGCGTCGTTGAGTTGGAGCTTCGCGAGCGCGTCGCGCAGCTCTTCGAACTGGTTCGGCTCCGTCGGGTACAGTCCCGCGAACACCATCGACTTGATGTCGCGATACCCCGGGAGCAGCGCGACGTCGCGGTGCTCGGCGTCGAGCACCGTGTCGCCGGGACGCGTCTCCCGCACGCCCCGGATGTTAGCCACGAAGTAGCCGACCCCGAACGCGATCCTCATCCCGGGGCGGATCACGCCGTCCGCCACGCGGATGCTCGGGATCGCGCCGCGATACCGGTCGTAGTACGAATCGAAGATCAGGGCACGCAACGGCGCGTCGTGGCTGCCGCGCGGCGGCGGGACGCGCCGCACGACCGCCTCGAGCAGCTCGGGAACGTTCGTGCCTTCCTTCGCGGAGATGCGGAGGATCTCCTCCGGTTTGGCCCCGATCAGCTCGTGGATCTCCTGCGCCCGGCGGTCGGGTTCGGCGCCGGGGAGGTCGATCTTATTGAGCACGGGGATGATCTCGAGCCCGGCGTCCAGCGCCAGGAACAGGTTCGAGATCGTCTGCGCCTGGATCCCCTGCGAGGCGTCCACTACGAGGATCGCGCCCTCGCACGCCATGAGGGAGCGCGACACCTCATAGGTGAAGTCTACGTGCCCCGGTGTGTCGATCAGGTTCAGCTCGTAGATCCCGCCGTCCCGAGCGCGATAGTTCATCCGCACGGCGTTGAGCTTGATCGTGATCCCCCGTTCGCGCTCGAGGTCCATGGTGTCGAGCACCTGCTCGCGCATCAGCCGCTTGTCGAGCGTCCCGGTGAGCTCGATCAGCCGGTCTGCCAGCGTGGACTTCCCGTGGTCGATGTGGGCCACGATGCAGAAATTGCGGATGTGGTCCTGGCGCATGTGCGCTAGAATATAGTCATCCGTTTTCCGTCATCCGTCGACCGTGGCGTACACTCGGATGACGGATGACGAACGACGAATCGATCCGAGTCCGAAAGGTCTCTTGCCCTCCACCACCGGCTGGTTCGACCCGACCTCCAACGGCGGCGCCCTGCGCCTCGCCGCGCACAGCTACCTGCCCGCGAAGGGCGATCCGGCGGTGCGGCTGCCGGGGCTGCGACGCGGGGATCTCGTCGCGCTCGACAACGGGCGCGTCGCCCGGGTCAACGGCGCGCCGCCCGCCGGGCTCGCCGATCGCCCCGAGTTCGCCAAGCTCGGCGCCGTGCATCCGTCACGGCGGCTCTCGCTCGAGACCGCGAACGCCTCGAGCCCGCGCACCGCGGAGATCCAACGCGTGGTGGATCTCGTTTGCCCCTTTGGGTTCGGCCAGCGCGCGCTCATCGTCTCCCCACCCAAGGCCGGGAAGACGGTGATGCTCCAGGCGGTGGCCGAGGGCGTGGCGCTCAACCATCCGTCGGCGATTCTGTTGATCTTGCTGGTGGACGAGCGGCCTGAAGAAGTGAGCGAGATGATCGACTGGGGTCGCGGCGAGGTGGTGGCGTCGAGCTTCGACCTGCCGCACGAGCGGCACGTGGCCGTGGCCGACATGGTGTTTGAGCACGCGCGGCGTCAGGTCGAGCTCGGCAAAGACGTGGTGATCGTGCTTGACTCGCTCACGCGCCTTGCGCGCTCGCACAACACGACGGGGCGGGGGAGTGGCCGCACGATGTCGGGTGGTCTCGACGCCAACGCGCTCGCGAAGCCCAAGGCCCTGTTCGGCGCGGCGCGCGCCGTGCCCGCCGGGGGGTCGCTCACCGTCATCGCCACGGCGCTCGTCGAGACCGAGAGCCGTATGGACGACGTGATCTTCGAGGAGTTCAAGGGCACGGGGAACGCCGAGCTGCGGTTGTCGCGCGCGCTCGCCGATCGGCGGATCTACCCGGCGGTGGACATCGCGGCGAGCGGAACGCGGCGCGAGGAGCTCCTCGCCGATGCAGCGACGGTCGAGGCGAAGCAGACGCTCCGGCGGGGCCTCGTGGGCCTCCCCCCCGAGCAGGGGATGCAAGCGTTGCTGCAGCAGATCAAGCGGACCCAGACCAACGCCGAGCTGCTGAAGGCGACCGTCTAGTTCTCGCCCCCCACGATCTGCTTGTAACTGTCCGGATTCCACTGCGGCCGCGCCGCTGCGTTCGCGACCGCCAGGCCGAGGTAGTACACGAGCTGAGCGAACCGGGCCTCCTTCTCGGCGTCGATCTTGTCCGGGGAGTCGCTCACCTGGTGGTAGTCCGGGTGGAGCCCGCTCGTGAAAAAGAGAATCGGCACCCCCTTCTTCGCGAAGTTGTAGTGGTCGGACCGGAAGTAGAGTCCCTCTTGCGGCCACAGGTCGCCGACCGGCTTCATGTTCAACTCCGGATGCGCGGCCGTCACGCTGTCCAGGACCGCGCCCAGGTTCGAGTGCTCCCGGCCGATGACGGACATCGTGTCTTTCCAGTTCCGCCCCACCATGTCGCCGTTGAGGTCCGCCACCACGCTCGCCAGCGGTACGGTCGGGTGGTTCGCGAAGTACTCGCTCCCCCACAGCCCCCGCTCCTCGCCGCTCACGGTCATGAACACGAGCGAGCGCTTGGGCCGTTCGCGGGCTGCCCCGAATGCCTGGGCGAGCTCCAGCACGGCGACGGTGCCGGACCCGTCGTCGTCGGCGCCGTTGCAGATCGAGTCTCCCCCGCGCGCCGCGCACCCCTCGCCCGACCCCGGTGTCCCGAGGTGGTCCATGTGCGCCGTGAAGAGCACGTACTCCTTCTTCAGGTTGGCGTCACGCCCGTCGAGAATCCCGATCACGTTCGGCGCCGATGTCCGCTCGAGCTGTCGCTGGCGCACGTCAGGGTGCAGCGTGGCGTCACCGAGCGGGCGGGCGGCGAGCGGCTGCGACGCCCAGGCCGCGAGCGAGTCGAGCGCGACCCCCGCCTGGCCGAACAGAGGGGCCGCCGTCGCCGTGCGGAGAGCGAAGAGCGCGGGGAAGTGGGGCCCGCCGGCTTCGCTCGGATTGCGGACTCGGGTCGTCGCCTCGTGCCCCGGCAGCTGCTGCCAGATGGAGTCGGGGAACGCCCCGAACAGGACAACGGCGAGCGGTCGCAGCGGCAGGATCTTCCCGGCGACGGCGTTCAGGCCGGGGCCGAACGACAGGAAGATCACCTTGCCCGCTACGGTCGCCGAGTCGAGCGCGCCACCCGCCTGGGGCGCACCCGTGATCAGCACCCCCGTGCCGGCGGCGTCCGCGGCGGGCGGCTCGCCCTCGACGAGCAGCACATCCTGGCCCAGGCGCCACGTCGCTGCCGGGCGACCGGTGATGCGGACGCTCGAGCTCTCCGGCTCGAGCCGGAGCACCTCGAGCGGGTAGCGCTGCACGTAGGTGCCGTTGTCCCCGCCGGGGCGCAGGCCGAAGCGGCGGAACTCGGCCGCGACATACGCCGCCACCTCGTCGAGCTGGGGACTGGGCGTCGCGCGGCCGAGCATCGAGTCGTCCGCGATGACGCCGATGCGGCGCCGTACGTCGTCCGCCGTGATCGAGGGCACGCCGCGGGTCGCGGGCCGCTGCCGCTGCGCCGCGGCGAGTCCGGGGAGCATGGCGAGGAACAGGCCGAGGCGGTGCCGCATGAAATGGCTCCTGGAGACCGGAATGGAGGAGGACCGCCTACTGGGCGGCCTGCACGATGCGCTTGTAGCTCTCGGGATTCCACTTCGGCCGCTCCGACGCGTTAGCGATGTCGAGGCCGAGGTAGAACACCAGCTTGATGATGCGTGACGCCTTCTCCGCGTCGATCTTGTTCGGTGAATCGCCCACCTGGTGATAGTCGGGATGAGTGCCGTTGAAGAAGAAGAGGATGGGAACGCCCTTGCGCGCGAAGTTGTAGTGATCCGACCGGAAGTAAAAGTTCTCTTGGGGCCAGATGTCGTCGATCGGCGTCATGTGCAGCTCGGGATGCGCCGCCGCCACCCGATTGAGGGTCGCGCCGAGGTCGGAGTGCTCCTTGCCGATCGCGACGATCGTGTCCTTCCAGTTCCGGCCGACCATGTCGGTGTTCAGATCGGCCACGACGTCCGCCAGCGGCACGGTGGGATGCTCGGAAAAGAACTGGCTGCCCCACAGTCCCTTCTCTTCGCCGCTGACCGTCATAAAGACCAGCGACCGCTTGGGCCGCGGCTCGAGTTTGGCAAACGCCTCCGCGTTCTCGATCACCGCGGTCGTGCCCGACGCGTCGTCGTCCGCCCCGTTGCAGATTGAGTCCGCGCCCTTCGCTTGGCAGCCGCCGGTCCCGTTCGGGCCCGCCACGCCGATGTGGTCCATGTGGGCGGTGAAGAACACGTACTGGTGCTTGAGCTCGCGGTCGCTGCCTTCGAGGATGCCGATCACGTTCGGTGCGGACGCCTGCGTGATGACGCGTTGTTTCAGGCTGAGCGTGAGCGTCACGCCCTCCAGCCGCTGCGCGGTCCGTGCGCGCTGTGCGCGCAGCGTCGCCGGGTCGATCCCGAGCACGCTCGCGGCTGTACCGTCACGGATCTCGACCAGGCCGGGAATCACCGCGGTGTCGGACGGAGTCTCGCCCTGGAGCGCGAGGCCGGGGTTGAGGACCCGGCCCAGCCGGTTCTGCCACTGCGCGTCAGGCCGATCCGAAATAACCACCATGCCGACCGCCCCGGCCCGGAGTGCGGCCTGCAGTGTAATGATGTCGACCTGGACGCCCTGGGGCGTCGCGCTGGCGAACTCCGCCACCCACGCGCCCCGCACGTCGGTCCCGCCCAGCGGGCTGGCAGAGTCCGGCGCCCCGGTGAGCAGCACCACGGGCCCGGTCACCTGCTTCACCGGCAGCGGCTGGCCGACTCGGATGAGGTTCACGTCGATGCCCGGCTTGAGGGTCGCGGACTTAGGACCGCCCACGGCCAGGAAGCTCAGGCTCGTGTCCACCTGGCGGCGCAGAATGCCGTAGCGTTGGAAGTAGGTGCGGTTGTCTCCCCCCGGCGCGAGACCGAACCGGCGGAACTCAGCGGCGATGTAGCTCGCGACCTTCTCGAGCTCGGGGCTCGGCGTGTCGCGACCCCGCATCGAGTCGTCGGCAAGGACACCGATGCGGCGCTGCACGTCTTCGGGCGTGATGGAATTGACCGCCCGCTTGAGCGATGCAGGGCTTTGCGCGGCGAGCGAGTACGGAGCGAGCAGCAGCCACAGTCCCGACAGATAGCGCACGGGTCCAAACCCCGAGGGAAGGGACGGAAAGCTAACGCGCCCGGCCGCGGGGGACTACGGTCGGGCGCGTGTCCGTTTCAGGACGGGTCAGGGCTTGCGCCGCTTGAGCTCGGGCTCGGCGCGCGGCTTGTCGCGCGGGGCGTCATGCTTGGGCTCGACGCGCGGCTCGCTCCGTGGCGGTGGGGCTTCGCGCCGCGGCTCGGCGCGCGGCGGCGGCTCGGAGCGCCGCCCGGCATCCCGCGATGCGTCGTGACCGGGCCGGTCGGGGCGGTCGGGCCGGTCGGGGCGGTCCGGACGGTCCCGACGCTCCGGCCTGTCTGGGCGATCTTGGTTGTTCGGGTTGTCGGGCCGGACCGGTCGATCCGGCCGGTCGGGGCGATCCGGACGATCGCGGCGATCCTGACGATCCGGGTGATCGGGCCGCCGGCGGCCGCGGTTAGCGTCCTGGTCGTCGGTGATCGGCCGCTGCTCCGGCGGCCGGACGCTGGGCGGAGGGATGATGCCCACCCCGCCGAGATCCCGTCCACGAACGCCCACGTCACGCCGCCCACCCCGGTCGTCGGTCACGGGCCGTTCCCGCACGCGCGTGATGAACGCGTCGGACCCTTGGCGATCCTTGAAAATGAAGCGCGGCTCCGGCCGCAGCGGCCGCGTGAACACCACCCGCGTGCCGCCGTAGTAGCGGTAGGGGTAGTAGTACGGGTCGTCGAACACCACGATCCGGAAGCGGATACAGGTATAGTCGTACGGGCTCCAGTAGGGATAGCCCACAAACGTATGGCAGTCGTAGCAGAGGAACCGGGGATACTGGTAGCGCTGCTGGACGTAGTACGGAACGATGTCATAGTCCCAATCGCTGTGGCCGTCCGGCACGATGCGCTGAGCCAGATCGGTGAGCGCGACGTAGGGATCGCCGCGGATGCGCCCGTCGGCGATCACCCGATAGTCCCAGTGGTCCCCGCTCTCGATCGCGTCATACACGAACGGATCGGCCGCGGTGACGGCGAAGATATAACCCTCGCCCGGGTAGTCGTCGACGTAGAAGGCCGTGCGGTCGGAGCTGCCCAGCACCTCGTACTCGCGCCCGCCGCGCGCGAAGTTGTCTTCCCACGGCTCGCGCGGGAACAGGACCCGCACGCGCCCGTCGGTATCGACCCGCAGGATCGTGACGTACGCGTCCTGCTCGCTGCGGAAGTAAACCCGCGCGGCCTGACCGGTCGCGTACGGATCGTCACCCCGGTTGGTCCAGACCTCGATGCGGGCGCGGTAATCGAGAGACGCCGGCCTTGGCGCTGGGGCGCCGCCGGTGATGG
>WNGQ01005968.1_pt1 | contig 11856 bp, 12 predicted proteins | sample 5407661 | NCBI WGS metagenome assembly WNGQ01 (sample SAMN13153382, study PRJNA577476) | soil metagenome | isolation source: 60 cm soil or saprolite under Garry oak tree replicate 2 | place: USA:California | collected 2016-06-15
GGATTTGGGCTGGTGGGCCGGGAGGGAGTCGAACCCCCACAGCTTTCGCGGCGGTTTTACAGACCGTTGGGCTCGCCACATGCCCTTTGCCGACCCACGGCGCATGGCCCCGACCAGGGTCAGCCCCTCCCGAGGCGGAGCGCCCCTATGGTACCCAACCCGCGGCCTGGGCGAGCTCGCGCCGCCCCTACGATGGACCCGTGCCGACCGGCAGCCTCCCCAGGACCCTCCTTGCCGCCTCCCACCCCGAGCCGGCCGCTCTCGTCACAGGCCTGACCACCCTGCTCTGCCTCGCCGCCGGGCGCCGTTGGGACGTCCTCCTCGTCGCGGCTGCGGTTGCCTGCGGCCAGCTCGGGGTCGGCTGGAGCAACGACTACCTGGACCGCGAGCTCGACCGCGCCCAGGGGCGCCGCGACAAGCCGCTGGCCATGGCGTCCGCCGGCACGATCGCTGCCGCCCGGGACGCCAGCGTCGCGACGGCCGAGGCGGCGCGACCGGCGATCGGCCCCCCACAGCGGCCCACCGCCCCCACACCGCTGCCCACCACCGCCCTCACCGCAGCAGCCACCGCAGTTGGACCGGGGCGCCTTGCTCCCGGGGCCGTCCGCGCCGCCGCCCTGGTGGCGCTGGTCGCCTCGGTGCCGCTCTCCCTCGCTGCGGGGCTCGGGTTCGCCGCCGCCCACCTGGTGGCGGTCGGCCTCGCGCTTGGCTACAACCTCCGGCTCAAGGTGCTGCCGCTCAGCGTCGTGCCCTACGCGGCGGCCTTCGGCCTGCTGCCGGTCGCCGTCACGCTCGGGCTGCACTCGCCGCGGTGGCCGCACGGCTGGGCGATCGCCGCAGCCGCCCTGATCGGTGCCGGCGGCCACTTCACCCAGGCGCTCCCCGACATCCCCGCGGACAGGCGGCTGGGGATCCGGGGCCTGCCCCAGCTGGCCGGCCAGCGCGTCTCCGCGATGGCCGCCGCCACGCTGCTGCTCGCCGCCAGCCTCGCGATCGCCCTGGGGCCGGGGCGGCCGCCAGGGGTGGCCCAGGTGGCCGGCGTCACCGCCGCCGCGGCGCTGGCCGCGGGCATCGTCGCGGCGGCGCTGGCCGAGCGCCCGCGGCTGGCCTTCCGCCTCACGCTGGCCGCCGCCGCGGTCGCCGTGGTCGCGTTCGTGGCCGGCGGCAGCGAGCTCTGACCGGCCGGCCCGAGAGCTGGGCGGCCGGCTAGTAGATGAACCCGAGAAGGGGCACGCCGCCGGCCCGGATCGTCCGCGTGTCCACCCTGGCGAAGCCGAGGAAGTTCATCTCCGACACCGTCCACGAGCCGTCGGCGCTGTTCACCGACTCCACGTACGCGACGTGACCGTAGACGCTCTCCATCGTGACCATGATCGCGCCCGGCCTCGGCGTCTGGCCCGTGGCCCAGCCGTAGGCGCGCGCCTGGCCGAACCATTCCCACGCGTTGCCCAGCCAGGGCACGGGCTTCCGGTTGTAGACGTAGTACGTGCAGTAGCCGTACGGGAAGCGGTTGCCCGGCGCCACGCTGTAGGCGCCGCTGAAGCCGCCCACCGTGTACCCACCGCCCGAGATGGGCCCGAGGATAGGCGTCCGGGCAGGGGCTGCCGGACGCTCGAAGTCCGGACCGTGTCCCCCCGGGATCACGACCTGCAGGCCCGCCGTGATCGGGTCCTGGTCCGAGCTGCGCAGGTAGTTGAAGTCGACGATCGCCTCCGGCGACGCGTGGTAGGTGTTGCCCAGGCTGATCGGGGTGTCGCCCTTCTGGACGGTCACGACGAGGCCGTCCACCGGCGGGATGACGATCTTCTGGCCCGCCGCCACATCCTTCGAGAGGCTCTTCAGGGTGGGGTAGTTCGACCACCGGATGGCATCCGCGGAAACCTTGAACCGGGCCGCCAGGTCCGCCAGCTTCTCGCCGTTCTTCACCTCGTAGGTGACTGGCGTGTGCGACACCGGCGCCGACGTCGGGATGGCGACCGGCTTGATGATGGTGCTCAGCCTGCCCAGCTCGACGCCGCCCACGTGACCGCCCTCACCCATGACCTGGCCCTCGGCGTTCACGGCGCCCAGACGCAGGTTCAGCGCGGACGGGAGGTTGCGCCCGACCGACGCATAGGTCGACAACGCCAGTGCCACCACCAGGACCACCGCATGTGTCACGTAGCGGTTGATCGCCACCAGACTACCCCCCAAGTGAAGCACCCGCGCAAGGATGCGCAGGAGTGCGGCAGCAGAGGCTAGCAGGCCCTGGTGCGACTGTCAAACCGGGGGCCGGCGTTCGATGATCGGGATGTCGCGCTTGCGCGACGCTCCGCCGGACCACCGGGCGGTCCGCCGCCCGCTCGGGGCGGTCCCGGGACCCGCGTCCGCACCGCCCCCCGGCGTGCTGCCGGGCAGCCCCGGGGCGGCCCCCGGGCGGGCCCACCTTCGTCGGACTGTCGGCGAAATGTCGGGCGGCCCCGTCACCGTACGTCGGCTGGAGGCAGGAGAGCAAGTGCAGCCGCGCGGTGACGGGACCGCCCCCACGGGGGCCGGCGCGCACCCTCTCCTCGGAGTGGAACGCCCCTACGTGGGACAACTCGGGCCTGAAACGTCATCCCCGGATGCGCTATCGTGGCCCATTGTGCCCGGGGGGATGTCAAGAGGGCACGACCAAATCAACCCATGCCCGATCTCATACGTCGCGTCCGCGACACCCTGCAGACCAGGCTGGGGGGCCCGAACGACACTGATGTCATCGGTGCTCCCGGTTCGGTACAACTGAGAAACGTCACAGCCGGTTACGGAGGCGCCCCGGTCTTCTCCGGGTTCGGCCTCCACATCAACCCCGGCGAGTTCGTCTACCTCGTCGGGCCCTCCGGCTCCGGCAAGTCGACGCTTCTGAAGATCCTCTACGGGACCGTTCGGGCGGAGGCCGGCTGGGTCCTGGTGGACGGCATCGCCGTGCACCGGCTCCAGAACTGGCAGACGGACACCGTCCGGCGCAGGGTGGGCTGCATCTTCCAGGCCTACGAGCTCCTCCCCCACCTGACCGCCCTGGAGAACGTCCTGCTGCCGCTGCAGCTGGCCCACCCGCGGATGCGCAACCCCAAGGCCTTCGCCGTGGAGGCCCTGGAGCTGGTCGGGCTCCAGGACAAGCTCCACGAGCCACCGGGGACGCTCTCGGGCGGTCAGCAGCAGCGGGTGGCGGTGGCGCGGGCCATCGCCCACCAGCCCCGGGTCCTGCTCGCCGACGAGCCGACCGGCAACGTGGACAGCCAGGCGAGCGGGGAGATCATGGAGCTGTTCGGTCAGCTCAACGAGATGATGGGCAGCACCGTCGTCATGGCCACCCATGACGAGTTCGTGCTGAGCCGGTACCCCGCCCGGGCGATCCGCCTGGGTCCGCCGGCGCTGGGGGTGGCGAGTTGAGGAGGCTGCGCAGGGTCGCCTGGGCGCCGCGCTACGCCTTCAACGTGCTCGTCTACTGCGTGCGCTGCTGGCGCGGTCGGGTGCTGGCGTGGGTCGGGAGCGCCGTCGCGATCGGGGCGGTGCTGTCGCTGGCGGCCGGGTCCGAGCTGTTCCTCGTGCTGTCCGAGCGCAGCCTGAACGAGCAGGCCCGATCCGCCTCGGAGCTCCAGGTCTTCCTGCAGGACGGCGCGCAGCAGGCCCAGGTCGACGAGCTCCAGCACCGCATCTCAGGCATGCCCGGCGTCCGCCGGGTCACGTACCGGAGCAAGGCCGAGGCCCTGCGCCTCGCCCGGCAGAACACCACGCTGGCCAACATCGCCGAGAACACCACCGCGAACCCGTTCCCGGCCAGCCTGGTGGTCGACCTCAAGGACCCGTCCGCCGCCGGCGACGTGGCCACGCTCGCGGCCAGGGACCCCGTCGCCGACCACGACGTCCCCGCCTCGTACACGCCGGCCCAGGGGCGCCGCCTGAGCGCCTTTCTCTCGATGGCACAGGCCGTGGTGGTGGGGGTCGCGCTCGCGGCGCTGGCCGTGGCCAGCCTGGTGGCGCTGGTCCTGCTCCGGAGCGAGCTCCGCGCCCGTCGCGCCGAGCTGCGCATCCTGACGCTGGTCGGGACTCCTCGGCCGGTGATCCGGCTCCCCGTTCTGCTGGAGGCGGTCGCGCTGGCCGTCGCGGGCAGCCTGGTCGCCTTCATCAGCCTGACCTACGTCGGAGACCACGTCGTGCCCGCAGTCAACACATACCTGCCCTTCCTCCAGCTGGGCAGCGCGGCAGGCGCCATGCAGGCGATCGAGGTCGTAACCCTGACCAGCAGCGTGCTGGCCCTCGGCGTCTGCAGCCTGTTGGTGAGGTTGCCACGATGAACTCGAGACTTCGCATCGTTGTCGTCGCCTTGGCTCTGGCCGGCACGGCCCTCCCCGCGCAGCTGTCCACCGCCTCGGCGGACGCGCCCGGCGGGGCCAGCGTCGTCCAGCTGAACCAGCAGCTCGCCGACGACCAGGCAAAGCTGAACGACCTGAACAACCAGGTCGAGCGGGCCCAGGGCAACCTGGACGAGCTGAACCGCAGGCTGGCCGACGACCAGCAGCGCGAGGGCGACCTGAACAAGCAGCTGGTCATGATGGGCCGCGTCGAGTACGAGCAGCCGGCCTTCAGCCTGAGCAGCGTCCTGGAGGCCCGCAGCCTCGAGCAGCTGCTGACCGACATCGCCCAGGCGCGGCTGGTCGCCCACAAGCAGAGGAACCTGCTGGGCCAGGCCCGCGACCTGCACCGCCAGGACGAGCAGGCCCGCAACCAGATGGCCGAGCAGCTCGACCAGGTCCAGAAGGCCCGCGACGAGGCGGCCAAGGTTGCCGCCTCGACGCAGTCCCTCCGCGACACCGCCCAGGACGCCGCCACCCGGGCGCGGGCCGCAGTGGTGGCCGCCCAGGCCGGCGCCACAGCGGCGACGCCGGTGCCCCAACCGCCGGGCGGCGGGTCGTGGCCCAACCACTTCGCGTACGGCTACTGCACCTATTGGGTCGCCAGCAAGCGGTACATCCCGTGGTTCGGCAACGCCATCGAATGGTGGGTCAACGCCCGGGCGTACGGATACGCCGAGGGCTCGACGCCAAAGGTGGGCGCCGTGCTGGTGACCAGGGAGAGCTACGTCGGCCACGTCGCCTACGTCGAGGTGCTGAACCCCGACGGCTCGTTCACGGTGAGCGAGGAGAACTACACCGCCTGGAACGTGGTGGACCGGCGCACGATCCGCCTCGGCGGCCCGGTGCCGATCGTCGGCTTCATCTACTGACGGCGCGCCGTCCCGGCTCGTCCTCTGGGACGTGGACGGGACCCTGGTCGAGCTGGGGGGAGCGGGCCGGTCGCTCTATGCGCTCGCGTTCGAGAGGTGGAGCGGCCGGCCGCTGCTGGCGCCGGTCCGGATGCCGGGCCGAACCGACCCGGACATCTTCCGGGAGACCCTCGCCGCCCACGGGCTGGAGCCAACGGCTGACGGCTTCGCCAGCTTCACGGCCGTCCTGGTCGCCGCCTACGCCGGCGGCCTCGACCTGCTGCGGCGGCAGGGCCGGGCGCTGCCCGGCGCCGCGGCGGCGCTGGCCGCGCTCGCGGCGACGCCGGGCGTCGTGCAGTCGGTGCTGACCGGCAACGTCCGGGAGGTGGCCGCGACCAAGCTGGCCGCCTTCGGCCTGGACGGCCACCTCGACCTGGAGGCGGGCGCCTACGGCTCCGACGACGCCCGCCGGGGGCGCCTGGTCGCCGTGGCGCGAGCCCGTGCGGCCGCCCGCCACGGGCCGGCGCTCCTGGCCGCCGGGGCGGTGCTGGTCGGGGACACGCCGCACGACGTGCTGGCGGCGCGGGAGGGCGGCGCCGCGATGGTGGCGGTGGCGACGGGCCGGAGCACGGAGGCGGAGCTGCGCGCCGCCGGGGCCGGCGTGGTCCTGCCCAACCTGGAGGACACGGACCGGGTGCTGCGGCTGCTGCTGGGCTGAGAGCCGGCTCCAACCCGCACGTCCGGCCGCCCCAAGCCGACCAGAATGGCGGTAGGGATGAACCTGCCCAACGCCCTGACGCTGAGCCGGCTGCTGGCGATCCCGGTCGTGGTGGTCCTGCTCGTGGCCGACTTCCCGAACCACGACCAGCTCGCCGCGGTCGTCTTCGTCGCCGCCTCGCTGACCGACACCCTGGACGGCAACATCGCGCGGTGGCGCGGCCAGGTGACCGAGCTCGGCAAGTTCCTGGACCCGCTCAGCGACAAGCTGTTCGTCCTGTCCGTCCTGGTCGTCCTGGTCGAGGAAGGGCTGCTGGCGCCGTGGGTGGTCGGCGTGATCTTCGGGCGCGAGCTGCTCATCACCGTCCTGCGCTCGATGAGCGCGCGCCAGGGTCGCGTGATGTCGGCCTCGCCGTGGGGCAAGACGAAGACGGTCGTGCAGGTGGCCGCGATCCTGCTGCTGATGCTGGAGCGACCCTACCCGGTCCTCCACCTGCCGGCGCAGGCCGGCATCGCCGTGGCCGTCGCCTTCACGATCTTCAGCGGGCTGGACTACCTGTGGCGCTTCCGCCACGTCGTCCGGTACGCGACCCGGGGTGCTGCCCGGAGACGGCGGCAGGGCCCCGCGGCTCCGGGCGCCGACCAGGTGCCGGCCGGCCTGGAGGTGCCCGAGCCGGAAGCCGGCGAGGACGGACCGGCGGCCTGAGACGGACCCCCTCGGAGGACGATCCCTCCCGCGGCTGGCACCGCGAGGCGGAAGGGGCTCCCTCGCTCCGGGCGACGGCGGCGGGGGCGGGCGGACGGCCGCCGGCAGACCCGGGACAGCGCCTGTGAGCACGATCCTCTCGACGGCCGGTCCTCCCCGGCACTAATCTCGCCTTCGAGATGTCTCGTGCCGCACGCCGGCTCGGGCCGGGCCACCAGGGCGGACCGGCCGTCGACGAGTTCGCGCGGCGCTTCAGCGAGTTTCCCTGCGGCGCCGCGGTCAAGACGGGCGACCAGCTGCAGGCCGCCCTCGAAGGGCGCCCAGGGGTGATCTTCATCCTCCGCGGCAACGGCCTGGAGCTGGCGTCCACGCTGCGTCGCATCCACGCCGCCGGCAAGCTCGCGGCCATCCACGTGGACCTGGTGGACGGCGTGACCTCGGACATCTCCGGTGTGCGCTGGCTCGTGCGGTCGGGCGCCGACGCCATCATCAGCTCTCACGGCCAGGCGGTGCGGGCGATCAGGGCGGAGGGCCTGGTCGCGATCCAGCGCCTGCTCTGCGTCAACCGGGAGTCCATCGACCTGGGCCTCGGCGCCGTGCAGAGGGCCCAGCCCGACATCGTGGAGCTGCTGCCCGGCGCGATCCTGCCGTCGGTGGCCCACCTCGTGCTGCCCTACCTCACCGTGCCGCTGCTGGCCGGCGGCTTCATCCGCGACCGCGAGAGCGCCCAGCGCGCCCTGGCGGCGGGAGCGCTGGCGGTGACCACCAGCGAGGAGACGCTGTGGACAGCGAGCTGGTAGGTCGCGGCGCCCGGCGACTGCCGCGGCTGCTGCTGGCGGCCGCCGATCTCCCCCGCCAGCCGACGCCGGCCGGCGCCGGCATCCTGCTCCGCCGCCTGACCCTGATCGACCTCGTCCGCCTGAGCGCGACCGCGAGCTTCCCGCTCGCGCTGGACGTGGACACGGTGGAGGGGCTGGCGCCGGACGAGGCGGCGATCGCCTTCCTGCGGGAGCGTCTCCTGGTCTCCATCGTCATCACGAGACGGCCGGCGCTCGCCGCACGGGCACCGGCGTTCGGCTGCCTGCCCCTGCTGCACGTCCACTGCCTCGACTCCACCGGGCTGGAGCACGCCCTGGCGGCTCACCCGGGGCCGCCGGTGGGCACCGCGATCTCGCCGGGGCCGGTCCTGGCCCACCTGTCCGCTGCGCACCGCTCGCGGCTGCCCCGGCCGCTGCTCGCGTACGGGCTCATGGAGGGGCCCGCGGACCAGGACGCCGCGCTCGCGGCCGGCGCCGACGCCGTGGTCCTGCCCCTGCAAACTCCTTGACACGCCGGCCCGTCGGATCTATAAGAGAGGACGACGAGCTGACCGGGACACGAGTGGAGAAGTCCCGCTTTCGGTGGAGTGCCGAAGCGTGGGCTTTTTTTGTTGCCAATGGCCCAACGGGGCGCACTCCGCCGGCAAGGAGGAGCGATATGGCAGACGCGGACGTCGAAGCCACTCGGCCTGTGGGGGAGGTGCCCGGCAGGCGGGCCACCCGGATGGACACGCTGAGGGCGGGTCTGCTCGGCGATCTCATGGCCGAGTTCCTGGGCACCATGACGCTGATCGCCTTCGGCGACGGCGTCGTCGCGATGGCGGTGGCAGCCCTGAACCAGTCGGGGCGCGCCCAATCCCCCTCCACGATCTTCCTGGCCTCCGGTGACTGGCTGCTCATCACGTGGGGCTGGGCCATGGCCGTCACCTTCGGCGTGTACGTGGCGGGAGGCATCACGGGGGCGCACATCAACCCGGCCGTGACGCTGGCCTTCGCCATCCGCGGCCAGCACCCGTGGGGCAAGGTCCTGCCCTACTGGGGCGCCCAGATCGTCGGAGCCTTCGTGGGCGCCGCTGTGGTGTTCCTCGTCTACCACGACGCCATCGGCAGCTACGAGTCCGTGAACCACGTGACGCGCGGCGACCTCAACTCCGTGGTCACCTTCTCGATCTTCGCGACCTTCCCGGCGCCCTACTTCCACGGTGGCTGGGTGGGGCCGCTGATCGACCAGATCGTGGGCACGGCCTTCCTCCTCATGTTCGTGGCGGCGCTCGTGGACCGGCGCAACCTGGCGCCCAAGGCCAACCTGACGCCCTGGCTCGTGGGCCTGGCCGTGGCCGCCATCGGCATGTCCTACGGCGCCAACGCGGGCTACGCGATCAACCCGGCCCGCGACTTCGGCCCGAGGCTGTTCGCCGCCGTCGCCGGCTGGGGCCAGGCGGCCCTGCCTGGCAATGGCAACGGGTTCAGCAACTACTTCTGGATCCCGATCGTCGGTCCCCTCGTGGGCGGGGTGCTCGGGATCCTGGTGTACGACCTCTTCATCAAGGGTGTCCTGGTGGCCCGGGGCGTCCCCGAGGCCGAGGCCTGAGGAGCGGAACATGGCGAAGTACGCGGCGGCGGTGGACCAGGGCACCACGGGCACCCGGTTCATGGTCTTCAGCCAGGACGGAAAGGTGGTCACCTCCGACTACCAGGAGCACGAGCAGATCTACCCGCAGCCCGGCTGGGTCGAGCACGATCCCATGGAGATCTGGGCCAAGACGGAGGCGGTGACGCGGGGCGCGATGCAGAAGGGCGGCATCGGCGCCGGGGACCTGGCCGCGATCGGGGTCACCAACCAGCGCGAGACGGCGCTGGTCTGGGAGAAGGCGACCGGCAGGCCGGTCTACAACGCCATCGTGTGGCAGGACACCCGCACGCGCGAGATCTGCCAGCAGCTGATCGACGAGGGCTTCGAGGACACCGTCAAGCAGCGGACCGGCCTCGTGATCGCCACCTACTTCTCCGGGCCCAAGGTCAAGTGGATCCTGGACAACGTGGACGGCGCCCGGCGGCGCGCCGAGAACGGCGAGCTGCTTTTCGGCAACGTGGACACCTGGGTCATCTGGTGGCTGACCGGGGGCCCGAGCGGTGGGGCCCACGTCACGGACTACACCAACGCGTCCCGCACCATGCTGATGGACCTCCGCCGGCTGGAGTGGGACGACGAGATCCTCCGGCGGCTCGACATCCCCCGCCAGATGCTGCCGGAGATCCGGCCCTCGAGCGATCGCGACCTCTACGGCAGCACCCTGCCGGACGGCGCGGTCGGGGGCAGCGTGCCGGTGTCCGGCGACCTGGGGGACCAGCAGGCCGCGGTCTTCGGCCAGACCTGCTACGACGTGGGCGAGGCCAAGAACACCTACGGCACCGGCAACTTCATGCTGCTCAACACCGGCTCCGAGGCCATCCCGTCCAAGAGCGGCCTGCTCACCACCGCCGCCTACGGGCTCGAGAAGGGGAAGGCCACCTACGCGCTGGAGGGCTCGATCGCCATCACCGGCGCGGCGGTGCAGTGGCTGCGCGACAACCTCAAGATCATCAGCGACGCCGCGGAGACGGAGCAGATCGCCCAGGAGGTCGAGGACTCGGGCGGCGCCTACTTCGTGCCGGCCTTCTCCGGCCTCTTCGCCCCCTACTGGGACATGTACGCGCGCGGCGCGATAGTGGGCCTGACCCGGTACGTCGACCGGCGCCACCTCGTGCGGGCGACGCTGGAGTCCGTCTGCTACCAGACCCTCGACGTGGCGGAGGCGATGGAGCAGGACTCGGGCGTCCGCGTCACGACCCTCAAGGTCGACGGCGGCATGGTCAAGAACTCCTTCCTGATGCAGCTCCAGGCCGACATCCTGGGCACGCCGGTGGTGCGGCCGACCGTCAGCGAGACGACCGCGCTCGGCGCCGCCTACGCCGCCGGCCTCGCGGTCGGCTTCTGGCGGAACCTGGACGAGCTGCGCGCCAACTGGCAGGTCGACCGGACCTGGGAGCCCGGCTGGAGCGATGACCAGCGCGCCAGGGGCCGCGCCAGGTGGAAGAAGGCGGTCGAGCGGACACGCGACTGGGAGGAGAGGTAGCCAGGGGGCGCGGCCGGCCGCGCCGCCCATGCTCGTCCAGGAAGGAGCCGACGTGAAGAAGCTGATCAACCGGGTCGATGACGTGGTTTCCGAGGCGGTGCGCGGCATGCGGATCGCGCACCCGGACCTCCTGGAGATCAACCTCTCGCCCACCTACGTCGTGCGGCGCGACGCGCCGGTCGAGGGCAAGGTGGCCCTCGTCTCCGGCGGCGGCAGCGGGCACGAGCCGATGCACGCGGGGTTCGTCGGGCTGGGCATGCTCGACGGCGCCTGCCCCGGCGAGGTCTTCACCTCGCCGACGCCGGACCAGATCTACGAGTGCACCAGGCGGGTGAGCGCCGGACAGGGCGTCGTCCACATCGTCAAGAACTACACCGGCGACGTGCTCAACTTCGAGATGGCGGCGGAGCTGGCCCAGGCCGACGGCATCGAGGTGCAGGAGGTCGTCGTCAACGACGACGTCGCGGTGCAGGACAGCCTCTACACGGCCGGGCGCCGCGGTGTGGGCGCCACGGTCCTGGCCGAGAAGATCGCCGGCGCCAGGGCGCAGGAGGGCGGCTCCCTCTCGGAGGTGGCCGACGTGGTGAAGAAGGTGAACGAGAACGGCCGCAGCATGGGCATGGCGCTCACCTCGTGCACCGTGCCCTCCGCGGGCAAGCCCACCTTCGAGCTCGGCGAGGACGAGATGGAGATCGGGATCGGGATCCACGGCGAGCCCGGCCGGGAGCGGATGAAGCTCGAGCCGGCCGACCGCATCGTCGACCGGCTGCTGGACGCCGTGCTCGGCGACCTCCCGTTCAGGAGCGGCGACCGCGTCCTCGCCTTCGTCAACGGCATGGGCGGCACGCCGCTCATCGAGCTGTACGTCGCCATGCGGCGCGTCGGCGAGGCGCTCGAGGAGGGCGGCTGCCAGCTCGAGCGCAGCCTGGTCGGCAGCTACATCACCTCTCTCGAGATGGCCGGCCTCTCGATCACGCTCCTCAGGCTCGACGAGGACCTGCGGCGCCTCTGGGATGCCCCGGTGCACACCCCCGCGCTCAGATGGCGGGTGTGATCCTGGACGCCGAGCAGACTCGGCGGTGGCTGGAGCGGCTGGGGGACACCCTGATCGAGCATGCCGACGAGCTGACGCAGCTGGACGCCGCGATCGGCGACGCGGATCACGGCTCGAACATGGCCCGAGGCTTCCGCGCCGTCCGCGAGCGGGCGCTGGCACAGGATCACGCCGACATAGCCGCGCTCCTCAAGCAGACCGGCATGACCCTCATCGGGACG
>WNGQ01005969.1_pt1 | contig 11856 bp, 8 predicted proteins | sample 5407661 | NCBI WGS metagenome assembly WNGQ01 (sample SAMN13153382, study PRJNA577476) | soil metagenome | isolation source: 60 cm soil or saprolite under Garry oak tree replicate 2 | place: USA:California | collected 2016-06-15
AAGAACTCAGCATTCATGAGTGCCCTCCTTGTTTGGTCTGGCCGTATACACGCGCCGAATGAGGTTGGCGACTAGATGTGCGAGTTGCTGCTGGTGGCTCTGGGGAAGCCGATAAAAGATCGTCGCGGGAACTGGGGACACAGGATTCTGTGGGATGGATGGTTGACGCTGTTTGCTCGGCATGGCTTTCCTCCTTGGCCAGGCCCCGAGTTGCTGCACCAGGCGTGCTAGAGGGAGGATAGTCCGGACCGAGATAACCGGCAAGGGGGCAGCAGGCGAGGCGGCCCCCTCTGGGCGTTCGAGATTGGTTGCAGCTCGTGGAACCATGTGCCGTCGCCCACTTGGCAGCAGCACCATTACCTGGAGCGGATTACGATTGACCCGCACGGGGAGCAGCGGGAGAGTTTGACCATAGAGGGGATGGGCTGGGTCAGTGACCGTGACCTCACCACATACTCTATCTAAAAGTGGGGTTTCTCGTTGGGTGTGATTCTCCGAACCAGACAGGCGTTGAGGGCACTGACTGGGCAGAAGCCTGGATGCTGACCGGAGAATACGCGATACTGGTCATGGGTCCTCCTTGACTTCCAGGGTTTTTGTTTTCTTCCATTCGTAAGGAGGCACATTTTTACGCTTGCTCGCTCCTTTTTAGCAGCTCGTTGCGCAACTCGTGGGCTGTGATGGCTGCTATCCTGGTAGACTTTGACCAGGTAGCTACCATCATGCAGGCGCAGCCAGGGCACGCGATAACTGCTGCTATCCAAGCGCCCCAACACGTGGGCGTCCTTACGGCGTGCGCTGAAGAGCACCTGGCTACAGCAGATGCCCGCGTCACACAACAGCAGCATGCCCGGCCCCAGTTGCCGCTCGATCAGGCGCAGCACACTGCTGAGTTCGCCCTGCTGGACAGCGGTGATCTCGGCGTCAAAGATGACGTGGGTGCCACATTCCATCAGCAGCACACAGCGCGCTTGCGGAAAGGGACTGCGCGAGAGTTCCTCTTGGGTGTGATAGGGAAAGACGGTCCGATTGGCATCGCTGTCCGGCAGGTTCTCCAGGGTGCCATCGGTCGCCAACACCCGCAGGCCAAAGCGAAAGGCCGCTCGCGTCTGGGGCAGGGCCACCGGGCGGGCCAGACGTGCAAACAACTCACGCAGCGGCGTGACCCCCAGTTGCTGGCGCCGTTGGCAGAAGGCTCCAGCGGTGGGCACCTCCTGCTGCAGGCTCAGGGGCTCCGGCAGGCCTTCCAGCAGGCGGCGGTACACTTCGCGTGTGCTGCAGTCGGGATAGAGCGCCAAGGCGATGATCAAGTAGATCATGGCTTGCATGTTCAGTTTGTTCTCGCGTTGCTCCCAGGCCTCACAGTCGGTGAGCACCTCTTGGATCACCTGAGTTGGCAGGATGGTTTCCAACTGCGGCAGCGTGACATACTCGGCGGGCTTGCATTGTGGGTCCAGTTGACGTACGGTTACGGACATAGACAGGCTCCTCCTTGTGATAGGTTCAGTGTGATCCCAGTATGTCACAAGGAGTGGCCTTTCTTCTTGTGCTCGCTTTCGTTTCACTTATCTAAATGGTATTGGGGCATCCCCCAGCCCACCGAACGTCTATTTCTGGACCCTGGCCTACCAGGCGATCGACGACTAACAAAGATCCAGGCACAGGATTGAAGGTGCTGTGGAATACACCTGCGAGGCCGTCGAAGATGTATGCTCGATGTAACGACAGAATGGGGGCAGCATGCCGAGCAGCGTTTGCGTTCCAACATTATTGCCTGGCTGACGACCGTCGGATCGGATGGATGCCCATATACCGTCCCGATCTGGTTTTTGTGGGATGGGAACACGGTGCTCATGTTCAGCCAGCCGCAGAAGCAGAAAATACGGAATCTGCGCAAAAATGCGCGCGTCACCCTGGCGCTCGATGAGACGAAACAGGGAGAAGATGTGGTCATCGTTGAGGGGACGGCAGAACTGCTTGATAATCCAGAGATCAGTGTGATGCTGCCTGCGTACGTCGAAAAATACGGGGCGATGATACAGGACATGGGATGGACGCCCGAATCGATGGCTGCCGACTACTCTCGTGGGATTCGGGTCACTCCCCGAAATTCAAAAGCTGGACTTGAGAGAGAAGAAGAGAGAGAAAAGGCAAGAAGATGTGCCTCGGACTATCCATGCCACAGTTTTGCATACTGCGCCGTCAGATCGAGATACAGGTTGCCATAGTGTACACTCGGCTCGATCATTGCTCCCTCGAACCACTCATTGAAGGTCGTGATGGTGATCCAATCGGGGTTACTTGCAAGTGCCGCCATCCAGCTCGTACGGTATGTAGCTCCATTCTTGCGCGGCACAACATATGTCCCCGTACGTCCTGGCACACGCGTATCGTCGTAGCCTGGCAACACTCCAGCGGCCCAGATTTTCTGCGTGTGGTGCGCGCTATTGTAGGCATCGATTTTGCTGCGCAATCCTTGGTCTACTGCTGCCATGTCACCATTCAAGATGCCCCAGTAGCCTGCGCTGAAGAGATGAAGACCGTCGAACACGCTTAATACGCTGCTGTCGGTTCCTTCCGCTGACCAGATCATCTGGTTCTGCGGGTCAACCTGGCTGCGAATAAATGCCCAGGTCGAAAGCGTACGACCGTTGCCGATGAGAGGAGCGGTGAAGAAGATGACGGGCTTGTCGTGCCAGTGGAAGTAATGAGGGTCGTTGACATAATGAGCGATCACATACTGCAAGGCATTGATCATGTTTGTCGTGCTAAGCAAGGCGTGAGCGTTGTTTTCGATGTAGATGGCTGAAGCAAAGTGGTAGCCGGTAGAGCTTTCTAAGGTAGCTGAGTACGCTAATAGCTTGGCGAAGTTGCTATCTGTTTTATCACCTGCCCCCCACCACGAACTGATAAAGCCGGTAATGCCAGCATTGGCTGCCCATGTTACCTGCCGGGCAATTGTCGTATCATCGCTTGAGCTGTACTGGATGGTGGGCAGGTCAGACATGTGGCACGAGCACCAGTCCGAGGGTGAGTACCACATGTAGTAAAAGGCCAGTACAGGACGATTGGGGTTGATGGATGATGCAGGTATGCTAGTCGGGGTAGGTGTGCTGGTCGGGGTGATAACCTGCTGGGGTGACTGGAAAGGTGTTGGACTCGCCTCCACTGAAGGAGAGGGAGTAGGATGCGTGCTACTCTGGACAGGAGGCTCAGTCGTATTTTGGCACGCTGAAAGCAGCAGCAAGCAGATGCAGATCAATGCAATGATTAATTTCTGACGATATGTAGATCGATTTACCATTGTAGTTTTCACCTTTTTAGAGGGCATACCTTCAAGGCACTTCCTATTTAGGAGTAGCATAGCTGCAAAACATGAGAAACACATTGGAAGGAAGGAGATGAAACCGCGCTTCATCTCCCTTCTGCTTTACGAACGGATGTCCCAAGGAGCCAGCACAGGGAGCGCTGGCGATGAGCGCCAGTTCGATTACCGTTGCAACGAACGCTGTGACGCTCAAGAGCGTGGAAAAGAAGCTGAGGGAGTCAACTGACAGACAGGTTCGGCGAGCTGTGCTGGCTACCTGGAATATCCGTTCGTAAACGCAGCGTCTTTTGAGGAATTTCAAGTCGCTATTGACATTACTCGTCACTTGTTCTAGAACGGATATACCAAGTAGCCAGCACAGGGGTTCGGCCTACTCATAGCGCCCTTGATCCTGGTAGAGCCCGGCCAGGTTATCACGTGATTTACACTCAACCTCTTGTAGCCCACTCTTCCTCACCCATGTCCCCTGCAAAAATCACCGAGCAGCTACAACTTTGGTGTGCGGTATCTCACCCATCTCATCAGCTATACTAGGCAAAGACACCATGACGTGTCGATGAAGAGCAACACTGAGAAGGAGAAGCGATGCCCATCTACGAAATTCGCGTCCAGGGACGCCTCGACCAACGCTGGTCGACGTGGTTTGACGGTTTAACGATCAGCTATGAGGGTGATGACATCACCGTGTTACGCGGCCCGATCGTCGATGAGGCCGCGCTGCATGGGATATTGATCAAAGTACGCGACCTGGCGTTGCCGCTGCTGGCGGTGAGCCGAGTTCCTGAAAGTAAGAAGAGCGATTGAGTGACAAACCTGCTCTCGGTCCAAAGGATGGGCAACTATGAACCAAGTAAGTGATGTCGTCAAAAAGTTTGTTGAGGATTTCGAGCGAGGGTAGTCTCCCTACTCCCTGCTCTTCTCTGCGAGAGGATGAAATGCTTTTCCTCTTGATGCTGATCGAAATCGTGCTTCTGAGTTCTTTGGAAACAGAGCAACAGCGGCAGATATGCGAGAAGAGTAAAAGCCTGGAAGATGTACTTTTTTTCGGGGAAGCTTCAGAAAGGAGAACGCTTCATGCAACCTCATCAGCTTGTTGGCACCTGGAAACCGCTCTTCTACGAAGCTCGCTTCTCCGATGGCCGAGTCGACTATCCGTGGGGACGCGATGCAGAAGGCTTGCTGATCTATAGTGCGGACGGATATATGATAGCTACCTTCTGCAGTGCGAATCGTCCGCGTTTTGCGTCCGACGATTTGGCCCGAGCCGATCCCAATGAGTATGCGCAGGCAGCCCGCACCTATGCCTCCTATGGAGGGTCGTATGAACTCCAAGGGAACAAATTGATCCATCACGTCCTGGTGAGCCTCTTTCCCAATTGGGTGGGACAGCCGCAAATCCGAGTGATTGAGCACCTGCAAGGAGATCACCTAACGCTGGCGACTGAGCCCATGACGTTTGCGGGTCAGTCTGCTCAGGGCTTTTTTCACTGGAAACGCGCTGAAGAAGCAGGGCGATAAGGGAAACAGCTTTGCAGAACGCAGCAGCTTTTCGAGCAGAGAGATGGTCAACTGCCCTGTCTCCCTCTCTGCGTTGAGCAATCTCCGCCTTTTGCGGCTCTTCTTCTTCCTTGCAACCATGGTCCAGTTCTAGAAAACTGTCTTGCCCCCTCATAGGGCGATTGTTTGGAATGAGGCCAAGGAGGAAGGGAATTGGATCAGACACGTCTTGCTCCAGCCGGGTCATTTTGTTGGAATTCCGACTGCCTAGAGTATGCTCAAGTGGGGCATCACAACATTCGCAAATTCGGACAGACAGCCAAAGGAGTGCAACGCTACCAATGTAAGACATGCAAAAAAACGTTTGCGGAACGAAAGGGACCGTCTTTCACGGCTGCCATCATGCACCACAAACCATCCTGGACTGCCTCGCGATGCTGGCCGATGGCCCTAGCAGGGCCTCGATCCATCGCATCAAAGGGGTCAAAGAAGAGACTGTAGGTGAGTGGCTGCAACGATCCGCTCAGCATGTGGAAGAAATCGAGGCGAGGCTCGTAGCCAATTATCCCGTCAACCGTGCGCAACTGGACGCGCCTCCAGAAACCACCTCGGGCACAAGGGCGAAAAAGGGGGCACCAGGAAGAAGCAGCCCGAGGTGGTTTCTGGAGGGGTACAAGGATCGCGATAGACAGTCGGCCGCGCATCGGGCGTGCTCTTGCCAAGACGGAGGAAGAAGTGGCACTCCAGCTGATGGCCCAACTCAAAGAGCGCGGCCATCCCCAGGCACCGCCAGCTCTGGCGACCGATGGGCAAGGCAGCTACCGGGAGGCGATGCTCCAGACGTGGGGACAGGTCCCTGAATACGGAGGGCGAGGCAGGCCTCCGACGCAGAAGCAGCCCGGTCCAGACCGGCACTATCTACAAGTGGTCAAAGAGCGCCGTGGCAGTCGGCTCATCGGCAGCAGGGCTGACCGATCATATTTGGACGGTTCAAGAACTTTTGATGACGCTGGTCATACCTACCGCTATCAACACGCAATAGGGAGACTACCCCTTGCAGTGTTCTTACCCAACAGGTATACTAGAACTGGCGAAGAACTGTTGGGTAAGAACCTCTTCGGTGCACATGCCGTGGATTATCTCACGAGAGGGATCCGATGCCGAAAGTCCCCGCCTATACGCTGGCCTGGTCGCCCGTGATAGCGGCCTACGAACTCTACCAGACCCGTGACCGCGAGGAGCTCGGGATTATCCCTGACAGCCCGGAATGGTTTGCCTGGCTCGATCAGGTGTCCTCCTTTGTCTTCTCCGGTAAAACCGGCCACTATACAGCACGCAAGGAAGCCAAACAGCGTGGTGATCGCTACTGGTCGGCCTATCTTACAATGGGCGAGCAGCTCACCAAAAAGTATCTAGGCAAGACCACTGACGTTACCCTGGCACGGCTGGAGCACATCGCAGGGCTGCTGAGTACTACTCAGACTGCCAGTGTGCAACGCGGACAGGAAATACCATCACTGTCTGCCGAGAACGAGGCTCAGATGCCAGCTCATGTCTCTCTAGCAGCCAGAGGTGCGAATGGTGAGGTGGACGCGACCCGCCGTTCCCTGCTTGCCCAGCGGCGCACTCCGCTTGATCCCCTTCTGTTAACCAAGCTCCATGTGCCGCGGCCGCGGACGCACCTGGTGCCCCGCTCTCACTTAACCGAGCGACTCCAGCAGGGAGTGGAGCGTGCGCTCATGCTCGTCTCAGCGCCTGCGGGCTTCGGCAAAACGACGCTGCTCGCCCAATGGCTCGCCCAGAGCGATATGCCTGTCGCCTGGCTCTCGTTGGAAGCGGAGGACAACGATCCCACCCGTTTTCTCTCCTACCTAATTGCCGCCCTGCAGACGCTGGATGCGCAGATTGGAACAACTGCGCTCGCGATGCTGCACACGCCGCAGCCCCCGCCACCAGAGACCGTGCTGGCCGTGCTGACCAATGACCTCATGAGCCGTGAGGGAGGAGATGTTGTCCTGGTGCTGGATGACTACCACACCATCACCGCTGACCCCATTCAGCGGGGGATGACGTATCTCGTGGAGCACCTGCCTCCGCAGCTGCACCTCATCCTGGCCACCCGCGCTGACCCGCCACTCTCCCTGACACGGCTACGGGCAGGTGGGCAGCTCGCCGAATTGCGTGCCGCCGACTTACGCTTTGGTACCGCCGAAGCGAGCGCATTTCTCCAGACCGTCATGGGGCTGGACCTGGAGGCTTCGGCCATCGCCACCCTCGAGCAGCGCACGGAAGGCTGGATTGCTGGGCTGCAACTGGCCGCCCTCTCGCTGCAGGGCAGAGCCGATGTCTCCGCGTTTCTCGCTGCTTTCACCGGCAGTCACCGCTTTGTGCTCGACTACCTCTCCGAAGAGGTGCTCGCACGGCAGGACGCCTCGGTGCAGCAGTTTCTGTTGCACACCTCGATCCTGGAACGTCTCAGCGGGCCGCTCTGCGATGCGGTGACAGGGCAAGAGGAGAGCCAGGCGATGTTGGAAGCGCTCGAGCGGGCGAACCTGTTTGTGGACGCCCTCGACGACGAGCGGGGCTGGTACCGCTACCATCACCTGTTTGCCGAGGTGCTGCGCGGCCACCTGCAGCAGGCAGAGCCTACGTTGCCACCCGTCTTGCATCGGCGTGCCAGTGCCTGGTATGAGCAGCACGAACTGCCTGCCGAAGCAGTGCAGCATGCGCTGGCCGTTCCCGACGTCGAACTCGCTGCCCGCTTGATCGAACCGATCGCGCTCCCCGTTGCGTCCCGTGGTCAGCTCTCCACGGTGCTCGGGTGGATGAACGCGCTGCCCGAGGCGCTGGTACGCACACGCCCTCTCCTCTTTGTCCAGCAGGCATCCTACCTGATGTTCACCAATCAGTTAGAGGCGGCCGAGGCCCGCCTGCAGGAGGCCGAACGGGGTATCCGGGAGGAGATGCCTGCCGAGCAAGCACGGACCATCCGGGGCACCGTGCTCACCATCCGTGCGGGCATCGCCAATCTCTCTGGCGACACCATGCACGGAGTCACCCTCGCACGCCAGGCGCTGGATCTGTTGCCGGAAGCGGAGGTGATCCTTCGTATGGGTGCGCTGGTGACCACGGCCCACGCCTATCTGACGAGCGGGGATGTGACGCCTGACAGTGAACGCGAGGTCGCAGCCGCGGATGCGTTGATACGTGCCGCGGGCAACCAGCTTGCAGCCTTGAGCAGCATCCCTTTGCTAGCTCGGCTCTACGTCCTGCAAGGCAGGCTCCGGCAGGCCGCTGCCACCTATGCACAGATGGTACAGGTAGCAGGACCACGACCGGAAGGGTTGCAAAACATATTCAGCATCAGCAGCCTCTCCTACTATTTCGGCCTGGGCGACCTGCTGCGCGAGTGGAACGATCTGGATGCGGCTGAACGCCACCTGTTGCAAGGCATGGCGCTGATCAACGAAAGGCTACCGATTGAACCCTCCATAGCGGTCCTGGGCTACACGGCCCTGGCCCGCCTGCAGCAGGCGCGTGGCAACACCCATGCAGCTCTTGCGACCCTGGACGCCTTGGCGCGCCAGGCCGAGCTGCGTCACTTCGTTCCGCACCTGGTGGCCCAGGTGGCCACCATGCGGGCGCAGCTCGAGCTGGCGCAGGGCAACCTGGCGGAAGCTATCCGCTGGGTGGACACCAGCGGCCTATCCGCCGAGGATGACGACTTGAGCTATCCCCGCGAGGGCGAGTACCTGGCCCAGGTGCGGGTGCGCATTGCCCAGGGACGTAACGACCCGACGGCTCCTTTCCTCCAGCACGCCCTGCACCTGTTAGATCGACTGCTCCTGGATGCTGAGGCCAAAGCACGCATGGGCAGCGTGTTGGAAATCCTCGTGCTACGTGCGCTGGCCCTGGAAGCACAAGGGAATCGAACGAGTGCCCTCTCCACCCTCGAACGGGCGCTCGTATTCGCCGAACCGGAGGGCTACCTCCGCCTCTTTGTCGATGAGGGTCCACCGATGTTGGCCCTGCTGCGCCATGCCTATGTGCGTGGTATCGTACCGGGTTACGTCACCACGCTGCTCTCCGCCTTTGGGGAGCAGAACCTCTCAGATCTCCCCCTCACCTCTGCTCGCCCCGGTTCACTTGCAGAACCGCTCACCGAGCGCGAGCGCGACGTGCTGCGACTGCTGCTTGAGGGAGCCTCCAACCGCGAGATCGCTCGTCGCCTCGTCCTGAGCGTGAACACGGTGAAGCGGCATGTCTATAACATCTGCGGCAAACTCGGTGTGCAGAGCCGCACGCAGGCCATCATTCGTGCCAGAACAGTCAATCTCCTGTAGTTTACCGCTTCCCATCCATGTCCCCCGCAAGAATCACCTCACATCTACAACTTTGGTGTGTGGTATCTCACCCTTCTCACCAGCTACACTCTGCATAGACATCACGATGTGCCGATGAGAACAAATCTGCTTGAATACTTTGTCTTTGGATAACTGAAGAACGGATTGGGAGGAACGTGTTGAAAGACCGAATCAACACTCTCAAGGAGAGAATATGCAACAGGTGATAGAAAATCATGATCGTTACGTGCGTTGTCCTCGAGGAAGAGAACCTGCCAGGGGTCTGTTACGTCTGGCCGTCCTCGGCTCGCCCGAAGTGTATCATGACGGAAGCCGTCTCACCTTTGCCTTGCGCAAGGCACAGGCCTTGCTGGTCTACCTGGCGGTCGAAGGCGGCATGCATCCGCGCAGCAAGCTGGCCGCATTGCTGTGGCCCGACAGTGAGCCCCAAGATGCACGCAAGGCCTTGCGCAATGCCATTGCCCTGCTGCGCAACCTGCTCGCCGACGCCGGCACCTCTCCTGCTGAGCACAGCTATCTGCTCAGTCAGCAGGATCTGCTCGGCCTGAACCCGCAGACTCCGCTTGAGCTTGACCTGGAGGTGGTGCAGCAAGCCTGGAAACAAGCCCAGCTGTTCTCCACGTTCCCGTCCGAGGAGCAGCGTGCCTCCCTGGTCGCCCAGGTCCAGCACGCCCTCTCCCTGGTGCGCGGTCCCTTCCTCGACGGCTTCTGGCTGCGCGAGGAAGCCCCCTTTGACCAGTGGCACGAGCAGCAGCAGCGGCAGTGGCAGGTGCGCCTGCAGTTCCTGTGTGAGCGGCTCTCTTCCTGGCAGGAGGCCGGCGGGGAGCTGGATCAGGCCCGCGCCACCCTCATCCGCTGGCTGGGGCTCGATCCGCTCGCGGAGGAGGCCTACCGGCGCCTCATGCGGGTACAGTTGGCGCTGGGCGATCCCAGTGCTGCCTTGCAGGTCTACGTCACCTGCCGGGCGAGGCTGGCCGAGGAGTTACAAGTCGAGCCCTCGGCGGACACCATCGCCTTGGCTGAACACATTCGCGCCACTGCGGCTGCTCGCCGGGGGAACTCCCCAACCCGTCCCTCTACTGCCATTACGTCAGGGGGCCGGTCGACAGGCGAGCTGGTGGCTCCGCTGGTCGGACGGGCCGCGGCCTTTAGCCAGCTCGTGGGGAGCTTTCAGCAGGCGCGGGGTGGGCAGCCGCAGGCTGTGCTGCTGGTGGGCGAGGCGGGCATCGGCAAAACGAGGCTGGCCGGCGAGTTTGTGGCCTGGGCCCGGGCCCAGGGTGCCGAGGTGCTCAGTGGGCAAGCCTTCGAGATGGGGGGACGCTTGCCCTATCATCCGCTGATAGAGGCCGTCAGGCCGCGGCTGGAGGCGGAAAACGCGCCGGAGGACCTGCTGGAGGACCTGTGGCTGGCCGAGCTCTCCCGCATCCTGCCGGAACTGCGGGTGCGCTACCCCGATCTGCCGGCCCCCACCGAGGATGAACTGACCGCCTGGGGGCAGCTGTTTGAAGCGGTGGCGCGGCTACTGGACGCCCTGGCCAGGCAGGCGCCGCTGGTACTGCTGCTGGATGACCTGCAGTGGGCAGATGGAGCCTCCCTCGACCTGCTGCGCTACCTAGCACGCTCCTGGCAGAGGCATGGCAACCGGGTGGTGCTGCTGGGCACGCTGCGCAGCGAAGGGCTGGAGTTGAACCCGCAGCTTTCCGCCCAGCTCTCTGACCTGGGGCGCGACCTGCCGCTGACGCAGGTGTCGTTGCAGCCGCTCAGCCAGGCGCAGACCCTCCAGCTCCTGGAGGCCATCACAGGGGAGGCTGAGCATGGGTCAAGCAGTGGAGGTGAGAGGAGTGAGTACGGCTCTGCGCGGCCCGCCACAGCCGGGCCAGGGGCAGAGCCTTCGCCTGAGCTGGAGAGGCCGCTGGTCGCGCTGGGCAACGTCCTGTTTGCACAGATGGGTGGGCAGCCGTTGTACCTGCTGGAGACGCTCAAGCTGTTGCGCGACCGGCAGTGGCTGGTGCCACAGCTGGCTGCTGATGGCACCTGGCGGCTGGTCCCGACCGTGGACCTGGCCGCGGCCGTTGCCCAGGACCAGTCCCGGCGCGAGCTGTTGCCGCCCTCGGTGCGCGCCATGATCCTGGCACGCCTGGCCAGGCTCGCGCCAGCCGCGCGCCAGGTGGTGAGGGCCGCTGCCGTGCTGGGGAACCAGGCGACGACGCAGCGCTTGTGGCAGGTGGCCGATGTGGGAGTGCAGGCAGGCGTCGAGAGCCTGGAGGAGGCCGTCGGAAGTGGCATCCTGCGCGAGGAGGAAGTTGGGGCAGGCCACCCAGGCCGCTATCACTTCGCCCATGAGCTGATGCGCGAGGTGGTCTACACCGAACTGGGCGAGGCACGGCGGCAGGTCTTGCACCAGCGTGCCCTGGCGAGGCTGCAAGCTGAGGGAGCAGCGGCCGCCGAGCTGGTGTATCACGCGCTCGTGGCCGGGGAGGCCGAGGCCGCCTTTCGCTCCAGCGTGCAGGCCGGGGAAGAGGCGGTGGCCGTCTTTGCCGTCGACGAGGCCATCAGGCACTACGAACAGGCCCGCGTCTTGCTGCAGGAGCACGTGAAGCAGCTCATGCCGGAACCGGAAGTGGAACACCTCTACGTCTGCCTGGGGCGGGCCTATGCCTTCCAGAA
>WNGQ01005975.1_pt1 | contig 11852 bp, 2 predicted proteins | sample 5407661 | NCBI WGS metagenome assembly WNGQ01 (sample SAMN13153382, study PRJNA577476) | soil metagenome | isolation source: 60 cm soil or saprolite under Garry oak tree replicate 2 | place: USA:California | collected 2016-06-15
CTACGTGCGCATTGACCGCAAACGCAAATTCCTCGGCTCCATTTTCCTGCGCGCGCTGGGCATGAAGTCCAACGAAGAGATCCTGCGCACGTTCTACCAGGTGGAGCGCATCTCGCTGCGCGATAAGGAGCTGTTCTGGAACGTTTCGCCGGGCATCGTCGACCGCAAGCTGGCTCACGAAATCCGCAATCCCAAGTCCGACGAGGTGATTGTCGGCGCCCACAAGCGCATCACCGAAACCCTGTTCAAGGAATTGATCAAAGCGAAGATTTCCCAGGTACGCGCTTCGCTGACCGACCTTGAAGGCGCGTACAGCGTCGCCGACGTGGTCAACCGACAGACCGGCGAAATCATGCTCGAAGCCAATAAGCCGCTGACCGCGGACCTTTGGCAAGCCTTCGCCGAATCGGGCATCACCGAAGTCGATGTGTTTTTCCCGGACCGCGACGATATCGGCGTGGTGCTCTCGCGCACGCTCGACAAAGATGCCATTCGCACCTCGAAAGAAGCGCTCATCGAAATCTATCGCAAGCTGCGTCCCGGCGATCCGCCGACGCTCGAAACCGCCACCAACCTTTTCCGCGGCATGTTCTTCGACCCGCGCAAGTACGATTTCAGCCGCGTCGGCCGCCTGAAATTCAACATCAAGATGGGATTGGACACACCTCTCGACAATCGCACGCTGGACGCACCCGATTTCGTCGCAGCCATCAAGTATCTCTTCAAGCTGCGCAAGAACATCGGGCTGGTCGACGACATCGATCATCTCGGCAATCGCCGCGTTCGCGCGGTCGGCGAGCTGCTCGAAAACCAGTTCCGCATCGGCCTCGTCCGCATGGAGCGCGCCATCAAGGAAAAGATGAGCGTGTACCAGGAAATGTCCACGGCCATGCCGCACGACCTGGTCAACGCCAAGCCGGTCATGGCTGCGATTCGCGAGTTCTTCGGCTCGTCGCAGCTCAGCCAGTTCATGGACCAGACCAACCCGCTCAGCGAAATCACGCACAAGCGGCGCCTCTCCGCGCTTGGCCCGGGCGGCCTCTCGCGCGAGCGCGCCGGTTTCGAAGTCCGCGACGTCCACCCGACGCACTACGGCCGCATCTGCCCCATTGAAACGCCGGAAGGTCCGAACATCGGACTCATCAGCTCGTTGAGCTGCTTCGCGCGCATCAATGATTACGGCTTCATCGAGTCGCCCTACCGCAAGGTCAAGGGCGGCCGCATCATCGACTATGTGCACATCGTCAACGCCGGCGACAGCGAATTCAAAGCCGGCGAAATCGTCGAACGCGACAAAGTCGAGGAACTCAACGAAGAGCTGAAGCGCCGCAAAGTCGTCTACGAGCCCTACTGCTTCTATCTCTCGGCATGGGAAGAGGACAAGTACGTCATCGCCCAGGCCAACGTGTCGCTCGATGAAAGGCAGCGCATCACTACCGAACTTGTCAACTGCCGTCAGGCCGGAAACTTCGTGCTGAAGCAGCGCGAAGAAGTGGACTATGTGGACGTTTCACCGAAGCAGCTTGTCTCCGTGGCCGCCAGCTTGATTCCATTCCTCGAGAACGACGACGCCAACCGCGCGCTGATGGGCTCGAACATGCAGCGCCAGGCCGTTCCTCTGATCAAGGGCGAAGCGCCGCTCATTGGCACGGGCATGGAGCGCGTCACCGCGCGCGATTCCGGCGCGGTGGTGCTCTGCCGCCGCGAAGGCATTGTCGACCAGGTCGACTCCGAGCGCATCATCGTGCGCGTCGAGTCCGACCACTCCGGTGTTTTGAGCCGCGAAGTGGGCGCAGACATCTATCAGCTCATCAAATTCAAGCGCTCCAACCAGAACACTTGCATCAACCAGAAGCCGCTCGTTCGCGTCGGAGACCGCGTAAAGAAAGGCCAGGTTCTCGCCGACGGCCCGTGCACCGAGCGCGGTGAATTGGCTCTCGGCCGCAACGTCCTCGTGGCCTTCCTGCCGTGGCGCGGATACAACTTTGAAGACGCCATCCTCGTCAGCGAAAAGCTGGTGAAGGACGACTACTACACTTCGATCCACATCGAAGAGTACGAAATCGAGGCGCGCGACACGAAGCTCGGTCCCGAGGAAGTCACGCGCGACATTCCCAACATCGGCGAATCGTTCCTGCGCAACCTCGACGAAAGCGGCGTCATCCGCATCGGCTCGGTCATCAAGCCGGGTGACATTCTCGTCGGCAAGGTCACGCCCAAGGGCGAGACCACGCTCACTCCGGAAGAAAAACTTCTGCGCGCCATCTTTGGTGAAAAAGCCGGCGACGTGCGCGACGCTTCGCTCTACTGCCCGCCGGGCATTGAGGGCACCATCGTTGACGTCAAAATCTTCACCCGCAAGGGCGGAGAAAAGGACGAGCGCCACAAAGCCATCGAAGCCACGCAGGTTTTCAAACTGGAGAAGAACCTCGCGGACGAAATCCGCATCCTCACCGACGAGCGCCTCAAGCGCCTTTCCGACCTGCTGGGCAGCAAGGTTTTGCAGGCCGACTTGCACGACGAAAAAACCAACAAGCGCTTGTTGACCAAGGGCACCGAGCTGACGCGCGAACTCATCGAGAAAATCTCCACGCGCAACCTCAAGCGCCTGAAGCTCAACGAAAAGGATCCTCTCCTCATCGAGAAAATCGAAGAAATCGAGGAGATGACCTCGCGCCAGATCGACGTGCTCCGCAAAATCACCGAAGAGCGCAAGGAGAAGCTCAAGAAGGGCGACGAACTGCCTCCCGGCGTGATCAAGCTGGTTAAGGTCTACATCGCCATGAAGCGCAAGCTCTCCATCGGTGACAAGATGGCCGGGCGGCACGGCAACAAGGGCGTCATCGCGCGCATCGTTCCGCAGGAAGATATGCCGTACCTGCCCGATGGCACTCCGGTCGAGATCGTTCTCAACCCGCTCGGCGTTCCTTCGCGTATGAACGTCGGCCAGATTCTCGAGACGCATCTCGGCTGGGCTTCCAAGGAACTCGGCAACAGCCTGAAGCGCCTGTTCAGCAAGGAAGTCAAAGCCGAAGCTTTGCGCCGCTGGTTCAAGGAAGTTTTCGGCGAGACCGCGATCTGGAAATCGCTCGCGAAGCTCGAGGACGACGAACTGATCGAATACGCCGAAGGCTTCAAGGACGGCATCCCCTTCGCCACGCCGGTGTTTGACGGCGCGCGCGAGCCGGAAATCCGCCACCTGCTGGAAGTGGCGGGCCTGCCGAGCCTTGGCAAAATCAACCTTTTCGACGGCATGACCGGCGACGAGTTTGACCAGCCGGTTACGGTCGGCTTCATCTACATGCTCAAACTCTCGCATCTTGTCGACGACAAGATTCACGCGCGCTCCATCGGTCCGTACTCGCTGATTACGCAACAGCCGCTCGGCGGCAAGGCGCAATTCGGCGGCCAGCGTTTCGGCGAAATGGAAGTTTGGGCGCTCGAAGCCTACGGCGCCGCGCACATTCTGCAGGAGTTGCTCACGGCAAAGTCCGACGACGTTTATGGCCGCGCCAAGATTTACGAGGCCATCGTCAAGGGCGAGCCTGGCATCGAGCCGGGCGTGCCGGAGTCGTTCAACGTGCTTGTGCGCGAGTTGCAGTCGCTCTGCCTGGACGTCGAGTTGATGAAGCGGCAGAAGCCGCCTGTGGAAAAGGCCGCAGACTAGTAGCACAGGCGCTCTTCCTGTTCCTCTTGGGCGGCATCGAGTTTGCAGTTTTCGTAGTCGGGTTCTCAGCCGGTCGGATGTTCGGGAAACCAGGACATCCGATCGCGGCCCTGGCGAAAGTCAGGGAGGGAGGAAACAACCTTGTATCGCAGCAGCCCGTATGATCGCGCCAGCCTGATTGCTGATTTCGATTCCATCCGCATCAGCCTGGCAAGTCCGGAAAAGATTCGCTCGTGGTCCCACGGCGAAGTTACCAAGCCGGAGACCATCAACTACCGTACGTTCAAGCCCGAGCGGGACGGCCTGTTTTGCGCGAAGATTTTTGGCCCCGTCACCGACTGGGAGTGTCTGTGCGGCAAGTACAAGCGCATGAAGCACCGCGGAGTCATCTGCGACAAGTGCGGCGTGGAAGTCACGCTCAGCAAAGTCCGCCGCGAGCGCCTCGGCCACATCGAGCTGGCTTCGCCCTGCTCGCATGTGTGGTTCTTCAAGGGCTTGCCCAGCCGCATCGGCTATTTGCTGGACATTTCCATGCGCGACCTCGAGCGCATTCTCTACTTCGAGGCGTTCGTCGTCGTGGATACCGGCGAAGTCGCCGTTCTTCGCGAGCGCGAAGTGCTGCCCGAAGAAAAGTACCGCGAACTCCAGAAGGAATATCCCGGCCAGTTCACCGCCAAGATGGGCGCGGAAGCCATCAAGGAACTGCTTCGCCGCGTCGAAGTGGAGAAGCTCTCGGAAGAGCTCCGCGACAAAATGAAGGCCGACCCGTCGCTCCAGAAGCGCATCAAGTACGCCAAGCGCCTGAAAGTGCTCGAAGCCTTCCGCAAGAGCGGCAACAAGCCAGAGTGGATGATTCTCGACGTGATCCCCGTGCTGCCGCCGGAGTTGCGCCCGCTTGTGCCTCTGGACGGCGGACGCTTCGCCACTTCCGACCTCAACGATCTCTATCGCCGCGTCATCAACCGCAACAACCGCTTGAAGAAGCTCATGGAGCTGCACGCCCCGGACGTCATCGTGCGCAACGAAAAACGCATGCTCCAGGAAGCAGTGGACGCTCTGTTTGACAACGGCCGCCGCGGCCGCGTGCTGCGTGGTACCAACAACCGCCCGCTTAAATCCTTGTCGGACACCCTCAAGGGCAAGCAGGGCCGTTTCCGCCAGAACCTGCTCGGCAAGCGCGTGGATTACTCCGGCCGCTCGGTTATCGTGGTTGGTCCGGAGCTGAAGCTCAACCAGTGCGGTCTGCCAAAGAAAATGGCGCTCGAGCTCTTCAAGCCCTTCATCTATCACAAGCTCGAAGCGCAAGGCCACTGCACCACCATCAAGCAGGCCAAGGAAATGGTGGAGCAGCAGGAATCCGTAGTCTGGGACATTCTGGAAGATGTCATTCGCGAGCATCCGGTTCTGTTGAACCGCGCCCCCACCCTGCATCGTCTCGGGATTCAGGCCTTCGAGCCGACGCTCGTCGAAGGCAAGGCCATCCGTATTCACCCGCTCGTCTGCACCGCGTTCAACGCAGACTTTGACGGTGACCAGATGGCCGTGCACATTCCGCTTTCGCCGGAATCGCAGGTCGAAGCGTCGGTGCTAATGCTCAGCTCGCGCAACATTCTTTCTCCCGCGCACGGTTTGCCTCTTGCCGTGCCGTCGCAGGACATGGTTTTGGGCATCTACTACCTGACCAAGAACAAGCCCGGCGCCAAGGGCGAAGGCCGCGTTTTCGGTTCCACCGAGGATGTAGTCCTCGCGCTGGAAGCTGGCGAGGTCGAGCTGCTCACACCGATTCGCCTGCGCTATACCGGTGAAGTCATCGACCTCACTACTGCGTACGACAACCAGGACGTGACCCACACCGAGCCGGTCAAGATGGAGCGTCAGTTCATCCAGACCACCGTCGGCCGCGTCATCTTCAATTCGCACTTGCCCGAAAAATTCCCGTTCGTGAACGGGCTGATCAAGAAGAAGGGCGTTCAACAGCTCGTCTATTACGCCTATTTGCGTTTCGGTCTCACGGATACTGTCGTCCTGTTGGACCACCTGAAGGAGCTGGGCTTTACCTACGCCACCAAGTCCGGCATCTCCATCGGCATCGAGGACATGTTCATCCCCGGCGACAAGTACAAGCTCGTCGACAACGCCGAAAAAGAAGGCGTCAAGGTTCAGCAGCAATACTTGGACGGCGCAATCACCAACGGCGAACGCTACAACAAGGTCATCGCCATCTGGGGCGACGTCACCGAAAAAGTTGCCGACGAAATGTTCAAGGCCCTTGAAGGCCAGGACAAGGAAGGCAACATCAACCCGGTCTACGTTATGGCCGACTCCGGCGCGCGCGGCTCAAAGCAGCAGATCCGCCAGCTTTCCGGGATGCGCGGCTTGATGGCCAAGCCCTCCGGCGAAGTCATCGAGACGCCCATCACTTCCAACTTCCGCGAAGGCCTCACCGTGTTGGAATATTTCATCTCCACGCACGGCGCGCGCAAAGGTCTCGCCGATACGGCGCTCAAGACCGCCGACTCCGGCTACCTCACGCGCCGCCTCGTGGACGTTGCGCAGGACGTCATCATCAACGAACTCGATTGCGGCACCAGCGACGGCATTTACGTCGAGCCCATTATCGAGGCGGGCGTCGAAGTCGAGCCGCTCCGCGATCGCGTCGTGGGCCGCGTTTCCCTCGATAAAATCAAGGACTTCGAGGGCAACGTCATCGTCGACGTGAATCAGGAAATCAACGAAGAACTGGCCAACGCCATCCAGGGTGCGGGCATTGACCGCGTCCGCATCCGCTCCGTGCTCACTTGCGAATCGCGGCGCGGTGTGTGCGCGCTGTGCTACGGCCGCAACCTGGCCACCGGCCGCATGGTCGAACTCGGCGAAGCTGTCGGCGTCATCGCCGCGCAGTCCATCGGCGAGCCCGGCACGCAGCTCACCATGCGCACGTTCCACATCGGCGGAACCGCCACGCGCGTCTCCGAGCGCTCTACTCTCGAAGCGCGCAACAACGGCATCGTCAAGTTCGTGGAACTCAAGCACGTCGAGGGACGCGGCGGTACGCTCATCGCCATGAACCGCTCCGGCCTTATCGCCATCGTTGACGAAAAGAACCGCGAAAAGGAGCGCTACCACGTCGTTTACGGCGCGCGTCTTCGCGTTCAGGACGGCGAACACGTCACACACGGCCAGGTTCTTGCCGAGTGGGATCCGTTCACCTTCTCGATTCTCACGGAGACCGCCGGCACGGTGAAGTTTGACGACCTGAAGACCGGCATCACCATCGAAGAGCAGGTGGACGAAGTCACCGGCCTTTCTCAGGATGTGGTGACTTTGCCGCCGGGCGATGAAAAACATCAGCCCGCGATTCTCGTTCGCGATTCTTCCGGCAAAGTCCGCAAGAAATACCTCATGCCTTCCCGCGCCCACTTGATGGTCCGGGACGGCGACGATGTCCAGGCCGGCGACGTGCTCGCGAAGATTCCGCGCGAAACCACCAAGACCAAGGACATCACCGGCGGTCTGCCGCGTGTCGTCGAACTTTTCGAAACACGCAAGCCCAAGGATCCCGCCGTCATCAGCGAAATCGACGGCGCCGTCCGTTACGGCGAAATCGCCAAGGGCATGCGTAAGATCTACGTCGAAAGCGAAGACCGCAAGACCACCAAGGAATACTCCATTCCACGCGGCGTGCACATCAACGTTCAGGAAGGCGACCACGTCAAGGCTGGCGAAGCTCTGATCGACGGCCCGCTCAACCTTCACGACCTTCTCGCAGTTCTCGGCGAAAAGTTCACGCAGGCCTATCTCGTCAACGCCATTCAGGAGGTTTACCGCCTCCAGGGCGTGAACATCAACGACAAGCACATCGAGACCATCTCGCGCCAGATGATGCGCTGGGTCAAGGTCGAAGACGTCGGTGACACCAACTTCCTTCTCGAGGAGCAGGTGGACAAGTTCCGCTTCCGCGAGGAAAACGATGAAGCCATCAAGCGCGGTGGCCGCCCGGCTACTGGCCGTCCGCTGCTCTTGGGCATCACCAAGGCGTCGCTCTCGACCGATTCGTTCATCTCCGCAGCTAGCTTCCAGGAAACAACTCGCGTGCTCACCGAAGCTGCCGTCGCCGGCAAGGTGGACTATCTCCGCGGCCTCAAGGAAAACGTCATCATGGGCCGCCTCATTCCCGCTGGCACGGGCCTCGAGCATTACCGCAGCATTCAGTTGCTGACGGAAATGCCCGCGCCCGCTCCGGTCGAGGAAATTCCGGAAGCTGCCGAGCTCACCGCCGAAGAAGCGGCGGCGCTCGACTTCCTGCAAAAAGACACCGAAGCCGACGCCGCCACCGAGGGCTAACCCTCCTCGGCAGCTCGACGTCGACAACTCACTGGATTCGCTCGGGCCCAGACCTGATGGTCAGGGCCCCGTTTTCGTTTCGGGCGAGAGTCCAGTTTGCTCTCAGGAACTCTGGCCGGCGGCTTTCATTGCGGAATTGTCGGTAAAGTTCCTACAATCAATGAATAGAAGACACACATTATCGACGGCTGTTGGCTGAGGCAAGCGCCTTCCGTCCAGCTTCATGAACGACAAAAGCCAAAACACGCCACGTGGTAAACCTGGCGCAACGTCCGAAGGCGCCCGCCGCTCCGCCATTTCCTCGAGCTTCGAACGGTTCGAAAAACGCCAGAACGAGCTTTGGCGCCTCACGTTCCTGGTTCTCTTTTTGCTGGTTCTCGCCTACGCTTGGACATCCTGGGGCTCAATTCGCAACTTGACCCACCACTTTGAGGCGCTGCCCATCGGCCTCGTCGTGCTGGTGGCGCTCTTCAGCGCCTACATGTGGAAGAAGACGCGTGAAATCTCCGAGCTCCGCGGCCTCTTGCGCGGCATCGAGGAGCGCGACGCCCAGCCTCCCAGCGACCGCCAGATGGACCAGCTCTTCGAAATGATCTCCAAGTCGCAGCAGGGTTACCGCGACTTAATCGACTCCTTCGACGACCTGCTGCTCGCCGTCACGCTGGACGGCAAGATTCGCGCCGTCAATCGCAGCTTCTCCGATCTCGTTGAAACTCCCTTTCAGGAAATCATCGGCAAGCCGATTAGCGAATTCGTTCAGGAAGGCAGCGGGCAGGAAGAAGAGCTTCTCAAGCGCTCGATGGCGAGGTTCATGGAACGCCGCCACTGGACCGGCGTGCTCCAGGTCCGCCTGAAAAACCAAAAATCGCCTTTCTACTTCGACTGCGTCGTGCACGCCATGATGCGCGGCGAAAACATTCACGGCATTACCGTGCTCGCGCGCGACGTTTCCGCCCTCCGCCGCAACGAAACGCGCTTCACCGAGCTTTTCGAAACCCTCCAGGAAGGTATCTACATCACCACGCCCGACGGCCGCATCCTCGACGCCAATCCCGCGCTGGTGCGCATGCTCGGCTACGACTCAAAAGAAGACCTGCTCAAGCGCCAGGTTCCCGAAATTCTTCTGGATCCCGCCGAGCGCAGAGCCCTCATGCAGCAAGCCGCGGCGCAGCCCATGGTCGCGGGCCGCGAAGTCACTCTCCTCCGCAAGGACGGCGCCTCCATCGTGTGCCTCAATACCGTTGCCTCCGTTCGCGACAATGCCGGCAAGGTCGTCCGCTACCAGGGCGCGGTCATGGACATCACCGAGCGCCGCGAAATCGAGCGCCGCCTCCGCCAGCAGCAGGAGTTTGCCCGCCGCCTGGTGGACAATTTCCCCGACATGATCCTCGTCCTGGATACCAACTCCCAGTACACTTTCGTCAGCCCGCGCTCCCGCGAAGTCCTCGGTTACGAACCGCAGGAAATCGCCGCCCTCGGTTTCGGGCATTCCGTCCATCCCGAGGATATGCCTTCCGTCCGCGTGCTCTACGACGACATCGTTGCCGCAAAACGCACGTACGAGTCCCTGGAAGTGCGCGCCCGCCGCAAGCAAGGTGACTGGCGCCGCATTCTTTTCAACTTCAGTCCGCTCGCCGACGAATCCGGCAATATCGAAGGCGTGGTGCTCTCCGGCCGCGACGTCACCGACCTCAAGCGCCTCGAAGAGCAGCTCATCCAGGCCGAAAAACTCGCCGCCATGGGCCAGATGCTCGCCGGCGTCGCCCACGAATTGAACAATCCGCTCACCGCCGTTCTCGGCGTCACCGAACTGCTTCGCGAGCGCGCCGGCCATGACGAATCCTTCATGCGCCAGCTCGATCTCACCCATCGCCAGGCCCGCCGCGCCGCGCGCATCGTGCAGAACCTGCTCGAATTCTCGCGCCCCGGTTCGGCGCAGAAAAAACTTCTCGACGTCAACAATCTCGTCGAGCGCACCCTCCAGCTTCACGAACATTCCCTCCGCCGCAACAACATCGAAGTGGATTTTCGCCCCGACACCGGCCTTCCCGGCATCATGGGCGACGCCAACCAGCTCATCCAGGTTTTCCTGAATCTCGTCACCAACGCCGAGCAAGCCATCCGCGAAGTCCGCGAGTCCGGCCGCCTCACGATTCGCCAGGGCCGCAGCGGCGACCGCGTCAGCATCACCTTTCAGGACGACGGCGTCGGCATCCGCCCCGAAGCTCTTCCGCGCATCTTCGATCCCTTCTACACCACCAAGCGCCCCGGCGGCGGTACCGGCCTCGGCCTGAGCATCTGCATGTCCATCGTGCGCGATCATGGCGGCCTCATCGAAGCCGAAGCGCTTCCCGCAGGTGGCTCCGCGTTCACCGTTACTTTGCCGCCCGCTCCAGCGGAAAAATTGCCGGCCGAAAAAACGCCCGTCGAGAAACTGGAAACTCCGGCTCCTGTCGAGCCTGGAGTCTCTTCCGCTTCCGCCGCGCCTGCCGCGGCGAGTTCCGCGGCCCCCAACGCCATGGCCACGTCCGCCTCCGCCGAAATTCTCAAGGGCCGCAGCGTCCTCGTCCTCGACGACGAAGAAAGCCTGCGCCAGCTCCTGCACGAAGGCCTCTCCCCTCAGGGTCTCCGCGTGGACTGCGCCGCCACCGCCGAAGACGCCCTTGCCCTCATTCGCCGCTTCTGGGAAAACAGCCCGGACTCCCCCGACAATGAAAATGACCATGACACCCTGGACAATGACAATGGCCCCAATGCCGCGCGCTCCTCGCACCCTCCCCGCCCCGGGATCGCCGATCTCCCGATCGGCTCCGGCACCGTTGCTTCTTCTCCTGAAGCCGTTCCTTCTTCTCGTGAAAATGCTGCGTCCTCTCATGAGAATCGCTACGACATTCTTCTCGTTGACCTGCATCTTTCCGCAGGCGGCTACTTCGTGAACGGCCGCGAAGCCGCCGCCCGCCTCCTCGAAGCCATCGCCGCCGCCGGCTTGCCGAAGCCCGTCGTCGTCTACATGACCGGCGACTTGACCGACCCCGGCCCGGAAACTCCCGTCCGCGGCGAACCTGCCTTCTTGCAGAAGCCCTTCCGCATCTCCGAAGTCCTTTCGCTTTTTAAAGAGGTTCTCACGCCAGCTCCTGTCGAGCCTCAACCAAAATAAGGCTGTGACTTTTGCTCGCCACTCGCCACTTCTTCTGTTTTTGTTTTCTGCTTTCTGCCTTCTGCTCTCTGCCTTCCATTTACTGTCCTCGCTCCCGCCGAACCTCAGCCAAAATAATTTCCCAACTCGCTAACTAACTCCGCATCATGCGGGTATAATCCCCGACGATGTTCCAGCAAAAGCTTGCCGCGCGGGAAGGGTTGCGAAACGCCGGGAACGCCAACTCTTCTCCGTCCCCCGGGAACGCCAATCTCCCGATTGGCGTCTCTTCCTCATCTCCCACCAGCGCCGTCAACGACGCCATTCAGGAGAATGGCGCTCCCAGGTGGCATAGCCGCGGATATCTGCCTCATTTTGAAAGCTCCGACGTGATTCAACACATCACCTTTCACCTCCCCGACAGCCTTCCGCAAACCGCGCTTCTCCGCTTGGAATCCGAACTGAAGTTTCTCCCCGCCGAAAAGCGCGACTCCGAACGCCGCAAGCGGGTGGACGCGTGGATCGATGCGGGCCACGGCTCCTGCATCCTTCGCAGGCCCGCCATCGCCGCCATGGTACAGGGCTCGTTGCTGGCTTTTGATTCGCAGCGTTACCGCCTGCTGGCGTGGGTTGTCATGCCGAATCATGTACACGCCCTTTTCCAGCCGATGGCGGGATGGACTGTCGCGAAGCTCGTCGCTGCCT
>WNGQ01006288.1_pt1 | contig 11851 bp, 10 predicted proteins | sample 5407661 | NCBI WGS metagenome assembly WNGQ01 (sample SAMN13153382, study PRJNA577476) | soil metagenome | isolation source: 60 cm soil or saprolite under Garry oak tree replicate 2 | place: USA:California | collected 2016-06-15
CAGATTCCGACTTGAACGGAGTGCTAGCGTGGGTGCAACAATTGCCGGAAGGACAAACCAAAAAGGAAGCGCTGAGCAGTTTAGGCACTCAATGGGCGCAAGCGGACCCAAAAGCAGCGTTGGCCTTTGTCCAGAATCTTCCACTTGGGAACATGCGAGATGAGTTGCTGGCCCAGACGGTCACGCAATGGGCGCAGGAGAATTCAGCGGCGGCATTAACTTACGCGTCAGAGCTGCCCGCTGGCAGCCAGCGCGATCGGGTGTTGCAGCAGGTCATTGCTGCGATGGCCTACCAGGACCTCGGAGTTGCGGCCGCTTTCATTTCTTCGATGCCGCCGGGTCGCGCGCAAATCAACGCCACCACCGCATTGGTTGAAGGCTTGGCCAATTCAGACCCGAAAGCAGCGCTGGATTGGGTCCAATCGTTGCCGGAAGGCACCGCCAAACGAAACGCGTTGCAGAGCATTTCCTGGCAACTGGCACAGAACGATCCAAAAGCCGCGGCAGAATTCGCGAACTCTTTGCCTGCCGGCCAGCAGCGGAACAACTTCGTAAGTAGCGTGGCCAGCCAATGGGCGCAGAACGACCTGGAGGGGGCGGTGGCCTGGGTATCGCAACTGCCTGACGGCACCGCCAAGCGGAATGCGTTAAACAATATTGCGCCGCAATGGGCGCAAAACAATCCGCAGGCAGCGCTGGCCTTCGGACAAACGTTGGCCGCTGGTAACGAGCAAAACAATTTCCTGAGCAGCGTGGCCAATACCTGGGCTGCCAACGATCCGAAAGGCGCCCAGGAATGGGCGGCGCGATTGCCCGAAGGTCAAGGCCGCAATTCGATTCTCTCCGGCATCGCTTCGGGCCTGGTGCAAAACTCGCCACAGGACGCGGCGAATTTCGTTTCGCGTTTGCCGGCCGGGGAGGGCCAAAACCAGGCGGCGTTATCGGTGGCCTCACGATGGGCGAGCATGGACCCGCAAGCCGCCGCAGCGTGGGTTTCCACCTTTCCTGACGGCAGCATGCGGGACAGCGCGATCCAGAATGTCATTTCCTCATGGTCGAATCAGGATCCGACAGAGGCAAGCCAATGGCTAGCCTCGCTGCCGCCGGGCAAGTCGCAGGAGCAAGCGGTTGAGACCTTCATCGGCCAGGTGTCGTGGCAATTTCCCGAAATAGCCGCAGCCTGGGCGCTCAAACTGAGCGATCCCGATCAGCGCAATTCCAACATTGAAAACGTGGCGCGCCAATGGCTGCAGGTGGACCCGAAGTCGGCCGAGAGTTGGCTGGCCCAAACCCCCTTGCCGGACGAGCGCAAACAGCGGCTGCTCAAGAATCGATGAGCGTCGCTGATAGGCTACCAGGCCGCTGCGCGCCGGTAATTGGAGAACGTAGGGTACTCCCTCAGCGAAGGCGGGTAGGGCGCGTCACTCCGTGCGCGCCGACTGATGGGAGGGCACAACGGCGCGCACGGAGTGACGCGCCCTACCTGCTTTGGCTCGCCGCGTCCGCCGTCGCTGACCCAGTACAACGTAGGAAGGTATTCGCTTGGCGCTCTCGGAGCGTAAGCATAGGATGGGGCCATGCAAACAAGGCAGTGGGAGAAAACCCAAGTCCTGCTCGCCTGCTTGGTACTTTCGTCGGCTTCGCTCTGCGGCTACTCTTGGCAGGATCCATGTTTAGTCCTCGGAGTGCTGGCCTGGAATACCAATCAGGTTTTGTTGACGTTCACAGGGGAATCTGGTGTGGCCTATGTCATTGAGTCTTCCCCGGATTTGCAAAGCTGGGTGCCGGTCGCGACTAATCGCGATGCCGCCATCACTCGCACAGTCCTTTTCAGCGCGCCTGCCGACGCGAGCTTCTACCGCGTAGCGCGGGGGCCCCTGCCGCTGTTTGAAGGCGCGGTGGTTGCCCGAACGAACATCGACGTTAGTGGCAACAATTTCACGACCGATAGCTACGACTCCGCCGACCCAAATCACAGCATCTACGGCCTCTACGACCCAGCCACAAGAATGGCCAATGGCGACATCGCCAGCCTTTACGGCATTATCAATGTTGGGAACGGCCATATCTACGGCCATCTTCATACCGGCCCAAACGGCAGCGACCAAATTGGGCCGAACGGGACAGTCGGGGATTTGAACTGGCCCGGACCCGGGGTCGAGCCTGGCTACTACTATAACGACTTCAACTCCTGTCTGCCGGATGTCCAGCCGCCTTACTCGAATGGATTGGCGCCCCCCGCCGGAACTACGAACACTTACACGCTTGGGAATCCCGCGCTTCCCGGGTCGTCGTACTCGTACTATTGGAATGCGTCTTTGAGCCTGGGAAGTGGCGAGACGCTTTACGTCCCCACCAGCAATAATGTGACGCTCTACCTGACGGGCAGCTTTACGATGCAATCCCAGATTTCCTCCTACCTCAACCTCGGAGCGGGCGCCAGCCTCAAACTCTACGTGGGAACCACCAGTGGATCGGCGACCACGATTACCTTGACCCAGGTCAACAACACCGGGGATGACAGCAAGTTGCAAATTTTTGGGCTGCCGAGCACCAAGTCCATTTCCTGGAACGGCATTGCCTCCTTTTCAGGGGTGGTGTACGCCCCTGAAGCAGCTTTCTCGATGGGCGGCGGCGGCAGTAGCACCTTTAATTTTCAAGGAGCCTGCACGGTCGGATCTATGAAGCTGAACGGAGCCTTCAACATCCACTACGACCAAAACCTCCAGCGGGGTCCCATGCGTTGAGCTTCCTTTTTCTTTTGCTGCAGGCAGGTTCTCAGCCCCAGCCTCCCTGGTTTACAAAAGTCCCTCCAGATTATAGATGCAGACCAGGCTCAATTATCGTTTGATCCAGTTAGATGGATCGCGATGGCACACAGCACGGGCGGGCAGAAAGCAGCGGCGGCGCGTGGCTGGACGAGGCGGCTGATTGCGTATGCAATGGGGTATGCGAGTTGGTTTCGTGCTTGATTGATCTGTTGGGCCTTCTATCTAATATGAGCCAATGAACCAACTATCCTCACCCTGGACCCACTCATCTGACTCGCCAAGCTGTGGCGCCGCTCCAAGCGGGATCGCAGCGCGTCACAGAGGAGAAGTGGCGGAAGAGGGCAAGTGAGGCCGTATGATTGTCTATACCGCTTGTTTGGCTCTTGGTTTGCTGTTCACCATCATCAGCGCCACTGCCGGCCACTTTTTTGGCGGCCACGAAGCGGGCGGTGATGTTGGCACCGGCGGACACGCCGAAGCCGGCTATGACCACAGCGGCATGCCGGGCATTTCCTTTTTCAGTCCGACAGTGTTGTCGTGCTTCGTCACGGCGTTTGGCGCTTGCGGACTCATCCTCAGCCGCATCGAAAGCACGCGTAACGTGTGGATCAGCGCGCCGATTTCGGCTGTGGCCGGCGTCAGCATGGCTTCGCTGGCTTTCGTGCTGTTCAACTGGATGTTTAAGAAAACCCAGAGTTCCAGCGAATCTCGCGTCGCTTCCCTGGTTGGTCAGGCGGCGTCAATCATCACACCTATCCCCGCCAATGGGGTTGGCGAGATCGCCTACGTTCAAGGTGGCACACGCTACACCGCCCCGGCCCGCACCGAGAGCGGTTCGCCGTTGCCCGCGGGCAAACCGGTTCGCATCACCCGGATAGCGGGCACGCAGTACTTCGTCGAGGTAATGGACTGAATCGCCCGACTCATAACCCAACTCAACAAAAAAAGGACCTCCCCATGTATTCTCTCCCCGTGCTAGCCGAGATCGGCCCAACCACATTCGTGATCGGCGCTGTCGCAGCAATTCTGTTCGTTCTCTTTATGTTCATCGGCATTTGGGCCAGCCGATACACCAAAGTTGGCCCCAACCAGGTGCTGGTCATCTCAGGCCGCAGGCATCGGGTCACCGATCCGGACGGCACTGCGCGCGACGTGGGATTTCGGATTGTCAAAGGCGGCGGCGTCTTCGTTTGGCCCGTGTACGAAAAGGTGGATATCCTTTCGCTGGAGCTTTTGACCATTGACGTGCAGCAGGAGCAGGATGTCTATACCAGCAAAGGTGTGCCGGTCCGGGTAGATGGCGTCGCCCAAATCAAGGTCAAGGGCGACGACGTCTCGATCGCCACCGCCGCCGAACAGTTCCTAAGCAAGGACACCGAGGCGATTAAAAACATCGCCATGCAAACCTTGGAAGGTCATTTGCGCGCCATTCTCGGCACCATGACGGTGGAGGATATTTATCAGAACCGGGATGCCTTTGCCTCCAAGGTGCAGGAGGTCGCCGCCGGCGACATGGCCAACATGGGATTGGGCATCGTCAGCTTCACCATAAAAGACATTCGTGACAGCCAGGGCTACCTCGAAGCTCTGGGCAAACCGCGCATCGCCCAGGTCAAACGCGACGCGCAGATCGCCCAGGCCGAAGCCGACCGCGACGCGATGGTCAGATCCTCCCAGGCCACCCAGGCAGGACAGGAAGCCAAGTTCCTGGCCGATACCAAAATCGCTGAGGCCCAGCGCGATTACCAAACCAACGTCGCCCAGTATCAAGCGGCAGTGAACCAGAGGAAAGCCGAAGCGGACCTGGCCTACGATCTGCAGAAATATAAAACCGGCCAGCTCGTCAAAGCCGAGGAAGTGCAGGTCAGCATCATCGAGAAACAGAAGCAGATCGAGCTGCAGCAGCAGGAAATCCTGCGCAAGCAACGCGAGCTCGAAGCCAACGTGCAAAAACCTGCCGATGCCGAACGCTACAAGGTCGAGACCCTGGCCAACGCGACCAAGTTCCAGCTCGAAACCGAAGCTGCGGGCGCCGCCTCGGCCGCCAAAGCCAAAGGGTTTGCCGCCGCCGACGTCGCCAAAGCCACCGGCATAGCCGAAGCCGAAGCCAACAAGGCGCGCGGTCTGGCGGAAGCGGCCATCATCGAAGCGCAAGGCAAAGCGACCGCCCAGGCCATGAGCATGAAGGCCGAGTCCTTCAAGCAGTACAATGAGGCTGCCGTCGTCGAAATGATCATCCGCGTCTTGCCCGAAGTAGCGGGCAAAATCAGTGAACCGCTCTCCAAGACCGAGAAGATGATCATCATCAATTCCGGCAATGGCGCGCTGGGCGGCGGCGCCAGCAAATTGACGGCGGACGTGACTCAAATCGTTGCCCAATTGCCGCCGGTGATCGAAAGTCTGACGGGGATTAAGTTCGAGAAGCTGCTCGAACAAGTGCCTGCCTTGAGGAAATCCATGGCCAAACCTGAAGTCGAAGAGAAGAAATGAACTAAGGAAAGAAGAAAAGCATGTTTGGACTAATTCATATCATAGGATTCGCGTTGATGCTGCTGCTGGCGCCGCTGGCAATCCTGGCCTTCGTGTTCTGGATTTGGATGTTGATCCACGCCGTTACCAACAAGGGCCTGGGCGATGGCGAGAAAATAGCCTGGGTGCTGGTGATACTCTTTACGCATTTCATCGGGGCCGTATTTTACTTCTTCCAGGGACGGCCAAGGGTGGCAGCGACCGTTTGACCGCGGCGTATGCGCCTTTTTGAAGCAATCATAGACGCCAATCATCGCGCCATAGCGGGCGATCCGGGCGCCGGCATCCGTCCGGCAGACTTTGAGGAAGAACTTCCTGTGGTCGCGCTGACCTGCATCGATCCGCGATTAAATGCCCTCTTCCCGAATGTCCTCGGCCTGCCCGGGGAACAGTTCATCTGGCTCCGCAACGCCGGCAACATCATCACCGGCCCGATGAGCAGCACCTTGCGTTCGCTGGCACTGGCCTGCGCCGTCAAGGGCGGCAAGGAGATCGCCATTATCGGCCACACCGATTGCCGGGTCGGCAAGACCACAACCATGGAACTCATCGACCGCTTGCGCGCCTTGGGCGTCGAGCGGCATTTGCTGCCCGAGAACCTCAACGAATACTTCGGCATGTTCGCCAGTGAACGGCAGAATGTGATCAAAGCCGCTGACTTCGTGCGCCACAGCCCGCTCATCGGACCTAAGATTCCCGTCCACGGTTTGCTGGTGGACATCCAGACCGGCAAGCTGGAGTGGTTGGTCAATGGTTATCAATCGCTCGAAACCATCAGTTCGCGTTGGCACGAGGTGGTCAAATCTGCCGGGCACACGATAGACGCCCTCAAATCTTTGACCGATTTTAATATCGGCGAGATGAAATTTCCCGAAACCAAAATCGGTGAGACGGTGGGCCAAGCCGAAGACTGGCTCTCACGGAAAGTCCAACAACTGGATGTGAAAGCCACGCCGGGCGCCCCGGAGGGCAAAGCTGTCACGCCGCCGAAAATTCCTTTGCCTCCGCCCATCCGGCCAAGGATTCATTTGCGCAAAGGAGCCAAGTGACCATAGATTGGGACAGGATCCAGGTTATGGATCAAGCCTCGAAATCCAGGCGGCTGTTGCCGGTTTTGATTGCGACCATGCTGGTGTTGCTCTGTTTGCCTTCAACTGCTGCCGACAAGCTCATCGGGAGCAAGGCCCCGGAATGGCAGGTAACCAATTGGTTGAACTCAGCCGCACTGCGTTTGGCGGACCTGCGCGGCAAAGTCGTGCTGGTCCGCTGGTGGACGGCCCCGGACTGCCCGTATTGCCGAGCGACAGCGCCTGCGCTCAATGAGTTTTATGAACAATACCACTCTCGCGGATTGGAAGTGGTCGGTTTTTATCATCACAAGGCCAGCGAACCGCTGGAGCTGGAAAAGGTCAAAGAGTATTCGCGGCAGTTCGGTTTCAGGTTCCCAGTGGCGATTGATACGGACTGGAAGACACTGCATCGCTGGTGGCTGGACGGCCATTCGCGCGGCTTGACCAGCGTGAGTTTCCTCCTCGACCGCCGAGGTGTGATTCGGCACATCCATCCGGGCGGCCAATACATTAAGGGGGACAAAGATTACGAGGCGATGCACTCGAAAATTGAGGCGCTGTTGGCCGAGAGGACACCATCGAGGTAAGGAAAACTAAACCGGAATCCGGAATTTACTATGAAAATCAAACTCCAGTATTTGTTCATCGCGCTGGCATTGATTGCCGTTCATCCCACTCTGGCGCAACCGACCTTGAGTATTGCGCCAGCAGGGAATCAAGTCCTCCTTTTTTGGCCCTCAAACGCCACCAGCTACGTTTTGCAAAGCGGCACCAATCTGGCCTCGACAAACTGGGATTTTGCCACCGATGCCGCTCCGGCGACTTACGGTTCGCACACCGCCGTCACCGTCACCCATACCACGGCAGCGAGGTTCTTTCGTTTGATTTTGGCGCCGACCATCACGACTGACGGCATGGCGCTCATTCCCGCCGGCAGCTTCACGATGGGGGACACTCTGGATGGCGAGAGCGATGCCGTCCCCATCAGTGTGACGTTGTCGGCGTTTTACATGGACACGAACCTCGTGAGCTACAGTCAATGGCAGTCGGTCTATACCTACGCCACGGCCAACGGCTACTCCTTTACCAACGCGGGTGCGGGCAAGGCGGCGAATCATCCGGTGCAAACAGTGGATTGGTATGATGTGGTGAAGTGGAGCAATGCGCGCTCGCAGCAAGCGGGTTTGACTCCGGTGTATTACACGGATGCGGGTTTGACGCAGGTTTACAGAACTGGGCAGGTGGCCCTTTACGTGAACTGGACGGTCAATGGCTACCGGCTGCCGACGGAAGCGGAATGGGAGAAGGCGGCGCGGGGCGGGTTGAGCGGGCAACGGTTTCCTTGGGGCGACACGATATCCGAAAGCCAAGCCAACTACGACGGATGCACCACCTGCTACAGCTACGATTTGGGACCCGACGGCTACAACGCAACTTTCAACGATGGTGTAGCTCCCTACACGAATCCGGTGGGATCATTTGCAGCGAATGGTTATGGGCTATATGACATGGCCGGGAATGTCTATGAGTGGTGCTGGGATTGGTATGGGACGCCGTATGCAGGCGGCAGTGATCCCCATGGCCCAGCATCTGGGAGCTCTCGTGTGTTGCGCGGCGGCTATTGGGCCAACAGCGCCTACGACGCGCGGTGCGCCCATCGCTACAACAGCCCGGGCTACGCCGACTTCTACATTGGCTTTCGGTGTGTGAGGGGGCTTTAGTTTTTGCTCTTTTACCCTTTAACCCTTTTGAAGACGTGCGCGTTAAACATTGCCGAGGGAAACGGTCAGGACCAGCGGGGGGTCTGGGAGCGCAGCCCCCAGCGGGAAATTTTTTTGAAAAAGTGCCATGGCTGAGAGCGACAACATTTTGATGAAGCTGCAAGACCTGCTGGTCTATGTGATCCCGCAACTGAACAAGTTTCCGCGCGATCAGAAGTTAAGTTTCCGCGCGATCAGAAGTTTGTGCTGGGCGACCGGATCGAGACCAAGCTGCTAGACGTGCAGGAGGATTGTCTGCGCGCCTATTACAGCCGGGACAAGCGCGGACACCTGCTGGAGGCGAATCTGCAACTGGAAGTGGCGCGGCACCTGGTGCGGCTGGCCAGTGCCTTGAGGTTGTTCAGTCACCACACCTATGGCGTGGGGCGGGGGCAAAATCTCCAAAGCCGCCGTCACCGAAGCGGTGCAGCTTGCCCGCCAGGCGTTGCTGGACGAGGACCGAGGCCTGGCTCGCCTCTCCAGGGTGGCGTGAATCTGCTGGACGAGAATCTCCCGCTGGACCAACGCGACTTGCTGCGGACCTGGGGCATACATTGCCGGCTGATCGGCCAGGAGGTAGCGCGGTTGGGTATCGGGTACGACAACATTCTGACTGGCTTCACCAGCCACGGCTAACCGATCAGCATCACCGTTCAGTCAGCCCGCCAGCAATCTTTCGCGCATCACGCATCACGCATCACAATCACCCACCACCGGCCAGCTAGCCCGCCAGCAATTGCTGCACCGAAATCCCGCGCAACTCGAAGAGCCGCCGAATGGTGTCTTCGATCAAATTATTGGGGCAGGACGCGCCGGCAGTGATGCCGACGGTCACCTTGCCCAACGGCAGCCAGTCGGGTGAACCGATTTCCTCGTGTTTGTTCTGGTCATAGTGGCGGATCAGTTTGTCTGATTCCATCTTGGCTGCGTTCTTGATGAAGTAAGTAGGCAGCTTGGCTTCGCCCATTTCGGCAAGATGGGAGGTGTTCGATGAGTTGTAGCCGCCTATGACCAGCAGCAGATCCAGCGGCTCTTGCAAGAGTTTTCCCAGGGCATCCTGCCGCTCCTGCGTCGCGCCGCAGATGGTATCGAAGAAGCGGAAATGCTTGTCAATTTGCTCCGGGCCGTATTTTTGGATCATGGCGTTGCGCAACCGCCGCTGCACTTCTTCGGTTTCGCCGCGCAACATCGTCGTCTGGTTGGCCACACCAATCGCCTGCAAGTGAACGTCCGGATCGAACCCTTCAGAACAGGCGTCCTTGAATGTTCCCAGGAATTGGGTCTTGTCGCCGCCGTTGACGATGTAGTTGCAGACATGATCGGTTTCCGCCAGCGTGAACACCACCAGGTAATGGCCTCCGCCGTTGGCCATGGCTTGGGAACTGGTTGCCTTGGTTTCTTCATGCCAGGACTTGCCGTGGATAATGCTGGTGACTCGGTCTTTGGAGTACTGTCGGACCCGTTTCCAAACGCTCATCACATCGCCACAGGTTGTGTCCACGAAGCGGCAGCCCTTTTCTTCGAGCTTCTTCCGCGTGGAAACTTCGGTGCCGAAGGCCGGAATGATTACGATGTCGTCTTTTCGCAATTCCTCGATGTCAGCGTCCTTTTCTTTGCCCGATAGGAACTTAATGCCCATCGCGCGGATTTGGTCGTTGACTTCGGGGTTGTGGATGATTTCGCCAAGTATGTAAATCGGCTGTTCGGGAAAGACTTTCCGCGCCGCGTAAGCCAGATCGATGGCGCGCTCGACGCCGTAACAAAAGCCAAATTCCTTGGCCAGTTTTATCGTGAGGTCGCCAGCCGAAAGAATATGGCCGCTGGCCCGGATGCGCTCGACCAGGTCGCTCCGATAATGCGAGAGCACCTGGGCCTGGACGGCCGCCATCACATCGGGGCGGCGCAGGTTGATTTTCTGCGGAGCTGCAGGGGCTTCGGTTGACATGCCTCAGAGATTGTAACAGAACCGCGCCCGCCGTCCAGCGCCAAGCGCGCGATCAGCAGCCGTCTTTGCCGGCCCTTCGGTTCCGAACACTTGCCCGCGCCGGGTAACCCACCATCTTCTGTCGTTGCTCGTCCCACAGACGGAAGCTGAACGATTTGAAACTGCCGAACAGCGTTAGCGGTTTGACGCCCTGAAAGAGCGGCTCCGACCGGTGGCACTTCTCCAGGTGATAATTGGGAATCCGCGGGCTCAGATGATGGATATGGTGGAACCCGATGTTGCCTGAAAACCACTGGAGGACCTTAGGCAGTTTGTAGAACGAACTGCCTTCCAGCGCGGCTTTGGCGTAGTCCCACTCATCACGGCGTTGCCAATAAACCCCCTCGAATTGATGCTGCACATAAAACAACCACAGGCCGGCCGAACCGGCCACCATCATTACCACCAGTTGCAGCAGCAGATAGGCCTTGATTCCGAAAAGCCAACTCATGCCCGCGCCCATTGTCAAAAGCGTCAGGTTCGTCCAATACACTGAAAGCCGCTCGCGTCTGCCCGCCTTGGCCGACGGAAAGCGCTCGAGGACCAGGAACAAATAAAGCGGCGCCACCAGGAACAGGATGAACGGGTTGCGCGCAAACCGGTAAGCGAAACGTTTCCACCGTGACGCCGCCAGGTATTCCTGCACCGTCAGGGTCCACACATCACCGGTGCCCCGCCGGTCCAGGTCTCCCGCGCTGGCGTGGTGCATGGCATGTTCCCACCGCCACCGATAATAAGGCGTTAAACACAGCACCCCGGTAATGATACCCAGGACGTCATTGGCTGTGCGAGACTTGAAAAATGAGCCATGCCCGCAGTCGTGAAAGATAATGAAAAGGCGCACCATGAAACCCCCAGCCAGGATGGCCAGCGGCACGGCCAGCCAATAGGACACGGCCAGGCTGAGATACATCAAATACCAAAGCACGACATAAGGCGCCAGGCTGTTTACCACTTGCCAGACGCCGCGCCAAACCGCCGGCTGCTGGTATCTGGCCACAATCTTCTTCCAGGCTGCAGTGTCTGCCGGCGGTCCGCCTTCGGGGTGAATCGGGTCCGTGATCATGATGATTTTCTCATTCGCGCGCCGCACTTTTTCAGGACGGATTCCGAATATCCGGCCTGAGATCATCCCTCGGGAAACTCAACTGAATTCTTACCGGTCTTGAAAGTAGCGACAGAGTCTTTACTTACGATTAAGCTCGCACACATCCGTCCTAATACAAGCCCTTTTCACGGTTTTGGCGTATTCGGTCAGTGACGGCGGACGGAGCGCGGACTTTCCAGTCCGCAGCAAGCTCCTCTCGCACAACCGGGCTGCGGCTCGGGTGCAGGTCGACGTTCGAACGATGCTGCGCACCGGAAAGTCCGCGCTCCACGATTTGCGCCCGCCTTCGCTGATTTTTTCACACCTTCTGACCCATTACGTTTTGCCGGTTCATAGGCTCATGGCCGGCACACCAGCGGGGACGGCAGCGGGGACGGAAGCCGGCTCCGGTGGTTGCGTTTGCAACGGATTCTTGCCGCGCTTGTTGCGAGGCAACGGACTGAGAACCACGTTCAAGTCGCGGTCGCCCAACATCTTGGGCGGAGCATCGGCCTGGCCATAAGCAGCGGCCCCGTTGACAAATCTGTTGATGACCTCAAAGCCGATTTCCTTGTGCGCTTTCTGGCGCCCGCGAAAGCGCAGCTTGACGCGCACTCTTATGTCATCGCATAGAAACTGGATGGCATGAT
>WNGQ01017067.1_pt1 | contig 11848 bp, 7 predicted proteins | sample 5407661 | NCBI WGS metagenome assembly WNGQ01 (sample SAMN13153382, study PRJNA577476) | soil metagenome | isolation source: 60 cm soil or saprolite under Garry oak tree replicate 2 | place: USA:California | collected 2016-06-15
TCCCCACAAGCCGTCCCCGCCGTTCACGGTCTGCAGGGAGTGGGTGAAGTTACCGGTCACACCGAGGCGCAGCCGGCCCTGCGTGTGATCGATGGAGGCGGTGCCGGTGCCGCGGCTGAACTCGAGGCCCACGGCCGTGCCGGTCTGATCGAAGTAGTTGCCGGAAAGGTTGAAGCGGGTGTTGCCGGAGATCCCGCTCATCCCCATCTGGACGTTCTTCTGATAGCCCGTCTGGGCGATCAGCTTCTGCCAATCGGTGTGCTGGCCCGCCTGGTAGGCCGCATAGGCGACGTTGTTCAGCAGGTTCTGCGGATTGGTGCTGACGCCCGCGTAGGCCGCCGCGTCCTGAAGCGCCTTCACGTACTGGTCGTTGTTCATCAGGGTCGGGAGGCCGTACGCGCTTTGGCCCGCGTAGCTCATGCCGGCTCTGAACTCCGTCTGCACGCCGCCCGGGCCGGCCCCCTTGGTCGTCACGAGGATGACGCCGTTGGCACCGCGGCTGCCGTAAATGGAGGTCGACGCCGCGTCCTTCAGCACGTCGATGGACACGATGTTATTCACGTCGAGGTCGTCGAGGCGGCCGGCGATCGGTACGCCGTCTACCACGATGAGCGGATCGTTCCCGGCCGTGATGGATCGCACGCCGCGAATCCGGATGCTGGCTTGGTCACCGGGCTTGTTGCCGGCGTTGGTGACGTCCACGCCCGGGAGCCGGTCCTGCAGCGCCTTGATGGCGTTGAACGTCGGTGTCTCCACCAGCTTGTCAGCGGTGATGGTTGACACCGCACCGGTGACGGTGCGCTTCTCCTGCGTGCCGTAGCCGACGACCGTGATACCCTCCAGCTGGACGGCCCTTGCCTCCAGGCTGAAGTCCAGCTGCGTCGCCTGGCCGGCGATCACAGTGGCCGTCGCCGTCGCGAAACCGTAGCCGATCAACGCCGCGACCACCGTGTACGACCCGGGTGGCACCTCCGGCAGCGTGTAGCGGCCGTCTGGACCGGTTACCCCCGAGATCCTCGTCCCCCGTACCATCACGCTGGCAGACGCGGTCGGCTGACCGTCGCTGTTTCTGACGATGCCGGTGATTTGCCCCGTGGCCTGCCCCTCCAGCGGACCTGCCGCTGCCAGGGCCAGCATCAGCCCCAGCAGGAGTCTCCATAGTCTGATGTCTCTCATGTTGAGTCCCCTCACCGAGAGCGTGGCGTTGTTGCTCGGACGGCCGTGATACGGTCATCTTATCACTTTTCACTCCGCAACGCGACCCCCCCGGGAATGGCTTACGGGCCCGCGTTCGTCAGGGCGTCACAGCGGGGCTTCCGCGGATCGGGAGGACAGCGCAGCTGCCGGTACCAGTCGAGCGAATGCGCGGGCGCCGCGTAGCCCGGCGGCAGCGGCAGATGCGAGAACGATTGCCAGTACGACACCGACGCATCGCGCCACCAGCGCGCCTCCGCTTCCTGAATCCGCAGAAACGCCTGGACGCGGCGGAATCGCTCGCCGTCCACCACCTGCTCGAGGCCGTCCCACGTCCGTTCCATCCGACGCACGGTGTCCACGCCGGCCTGGTAATGCGCTAGCAGCTCCTGCCACAGGGTGCGGCCGGACCGCAGGCGTTCGCTCCACCCCACGTGGTGGAACCACAGCAGCAGCGTCTCGGGCACGGAGTCGCGGTCCGCAAAGCGGCGTTGCAGCGGCGGGAAGTACTGCCGCACCGCGTTGCTGCCGGTGGCGGTGCGGTCGAAGCCCAGGCCCGCGACGTCCGCCCGGTTGAAGTAAACGGACGTCTGGTCGGCCCGGCCCCCCGACACCCACGGTCCCGGTCCGTAGTGATGGCCCCGTGCCATCTGGTGGGCCAGCCCGAGCGGGGTCATGTAGTTCACCACCGCTTCCCGCGAGGCGAGCATCATCGCCTTCACCGGACCCACGACTCGCGGATCGTTCGAGAACGTCATCCGGATCCATTCGTCCGCGATGGCGGCCGAGGAGAGGGTGTAGTCCCAGGCGAGCCGGCCCAACGCGTACCAGTTGGCCTGGTTGAAGTCCGAGCCGCACCAATCGCGGTCGGATCCCACGTTGGCGACCCCAGCGATTCCTTGGATCTGCTTCCCCACCGTCGAGCCGGGGCCGCGCGCGTAGGTGTCGGCGCGGAGTACCTCCTCCCACAGCGGCGCGAGGAACGCCAGATGGGTGTCCTGGCCGAGGTACTCCTTGGTGATCTGGAGCTCCATCATCACCGGCGTCCGGGGCATGGCGCCGAACAGTGGACTGAACGGCTCGCGCGGCTGGAAATCGAGCGGCCCGTTCTTTACCTGGAGCAGCACGTTCTCGCGGAACGCGCCGTCCTGCGGCGTGAACTCATCGTACGCCTGGCGCACGCGGTCGGTGGGAACCGCGCTCGAGTAGACGAACGCCCGCCACATCACGACGCCGCCGTGCGGGGCCAGGGCATCGGCCAGCATGTTGGCGCCGTCGGCATGGGTGCGGCCGTAGTCCTGTGGGCCGGGCTGCCCCTCCGAGTTCGCCTTCACGACAAATCCACCGAAGTCCGGAACGGCGCGGTAGATCTCGTCCACCTTGCGGCGCCACCACGCCCGGACGACGGAGTCGAGCGGATCGGCCGTGACGAGGCCGCCCAGCTCGATGGGCGCGCTGAAGCGCGCCGTGAGGTACACCCGCAAGCCGTACGGACGAAACACGTCGGCGAGCGCGGCGACCTTGCCGAGGTACTCGGGCGAGAGCGCCCTGGCGTTCGCGTTCACGTTCGTGAGCACCGTGCCGTTGATCCCGAGTGAAGCGTTGGCCCGGGCGTAGTCCCGATAGCGTGGGTCGATGGAGTCCGGCAGGTGGGGCCAGTCCCACAGCGAGCGGCCCGCATAGCCCCGCTCTACCGTCCCGTCGAGGTTGTCCCAATGGTCGAGCAGGCGCAGCCGCAGTTTCGGCGCGGTGACGACCGCGAGACCGCGGAGCGGCGCGCCCGTCTGGATGAGGCGCAGGAGATTGAACGCGCCATACAGCACGCCTACTCCCGAGTTGCCGGCGATCACGATCGCCTGTCGCCCGCGCACCGGCAGGGCGCGGAGCACGAACCCTTCGTCGCCCGCGCGCCGCAGGTCGTCGGCGAGCGGGAGCGCCGCGACGAGGGGCGACGTCGCCGGCGTGCCCGCGATGAGGGCGCCGTCGCGGAGCACGCTGTCCGCGCCCGGGACGGCGCTGCCCAGGAGCCCCGCGAGACCGACGCTCAGCTCGTCACGGGCGGCGCGCAGGGTGGGGGAGTCGCCCTCCACGACCAGCTGGGTCAGCGCCGCGCGGTACTCCGCCAGTCGCCCGCTGTCGCCGACCGGGCGGTATCGCAACCACAGGTCGTAGCCGTCTTCGACGGCGGGCCGCGGGGAAGGCGCGGCGAGCAGCACGCAGCACGCGACGACGGACCGGCACGACGCGAACGGTCGCATGCCGGCCTGGTCAGGCCGGCACGTGCGGGATGCGCCCGTCGGCGGGATCCGCCCAGCGGGTATTGGGGATCAGCGGCGCCCAACCCGGCCGCAGCGGGTCCTGGTCGTACGGATACGCCCCGAGCCGCAGGAACGACTCGTGATAGCGGGCCATGCGCTCGCGGTCGAGCCGCACGCCCAACCCCGGGCTCGTGGGCACGGGGATCGCGCCGTGGCAGTACTGCAGCTTCCCGCCCTCGACGATGTCGTCCAGGAGGTGGTGGTAGTGCGCGTCCGCGGCGAAGGTCAGGTTCGGGATCACGGCGCCGAGGTGCAGCATGGTCGCGAGCTGGATGCCCAGCTCACCCGACGAGTGGACCGCGACGCCGAGCTGGAACGCTTCGCAGATTCCCGCCGCCTTCACGCACGGCCGGATCCCGCCCCAGAACGTCGTATCGAGTAAGATGACGTCCACCGCCGGCTGCAGCACGTTGGCGGCCAGCTGCTCGAAGCCCACCACGACCGTGTTGGTCGCCAGCGGGATCCGGATCCGCTCGCGGGCGCGGCGCATGCCGTGGAGCCCGAACACGGGGTCCTCGAGGTAGTCATTGTCGAGGTTCTCGATCTGGCGCCCGAACCACACCGCCACCTCGGTGGACCAGACGCCGTTGGGATCGAAGCGGAAGGTGTCGCCCGGGAGCGCGGCGGCGAGCGCACGATAGCACTCCAGCTCGTAGCGCGGCGGGAACACGCCGCCCTTGAGCTTGTGCGTCGTGAATCCGCACTGCTGCTTGAGCGCGCGCGCTTCGGCGACGAGGTGGTCCACCGTGCGGACTTCACCGGAGCCATCGGCGTTGGGGTAGCGATAGAACAGGTACGAGGCGAACGGCACGCGATCGCGCAGCCGGCCTCCCAGGATGTCGCTCACGGGCACGCCCCACGCCTGACCCAGCAGGTCGAGACACGCGAACTCGAGGGCGGCGAGCAGCTGCGTGCGCTGGTTGTACAATGACGCGGTGGGGTTGGCGATGACGAAGCGCATTTCCTCGAGCCGCGCCGGGTCGCGGCCGACGAGGTAGGGCTTCAACCCGAGCACGGCGGCCGTGGCGGCCTCGCCCCCGCCGCCCAGCTCGCCCAGGCCGACCCGGCCGTCGTCCGTCTCGACCTCGACGATGGTGCGCACGAAGCGCCCCCAGTGGCACCCGTTGGCGTGGCGCAGCGGGGCCGCCAGGGGGACCGAGACCGGCGTGGCGCGGATATCGACGATCTTCATAGTGATAAACTCACCTTATCACATCAGCGCGGCAAGCGACCCCTCCGCCGGCTCGAGGCGCGGCGCCAAAAGATGGATGAGGCCCAGAGCCCCGACGTAGGCGACTCCCAACACCGCGAAGATGGGCGCATAGTTGCCGCCCGTTGCCTGCAGGATGGTGCCCGTGAGGCGCTGCAGGCCGAACGCGCTGAACAGGCCGGCGCAGCCGCCGATCCCGACGACGGAGCCGACCGCACCCGGGGGAAACATGTCGCTCACGGTCGTGAACAGGTTGGCGGACCACCACTGGTGCGCGCCGGCGGCGACGCTCACGAGGCCCACCGCCACCCACATGCTGCCGGCCCCGGGCGCGAACATGGCCGGCACGATCAAGAGCGCCGCCACGAGCAAGGCGGTCTTCCGGCCCCGGTTCACGCTCCACCCGCGCCGGATGAGCGCTCCCGACATCCAGCCGCCCGTGATCGAGCCGACGTCGGCCGCGACGTAGATGACCACGAGCGGAGCCGCGAGGCCCGCGAGCCGCACGCCGAAGCTCGCGTCGAGGAACTTCGGGAGCCAGAACAGGAAGAAGAGCCACACCGGGTCGGTCATCGCCTTGCCCACGATGAATGCCCACGTCTGGCGGCGGCCCAGCAGCGCCCGCCACGACGCCCGCTCGATCGAGTCGATCGACTCGATCGGGGCGCGATTCGGCGCGCGGTAGAGCGCCAACCAGAGGACGAGCCACAGCAGGTCGAGCGCGCCGGTGGCGATGAACGCCCAGCGCCACCCCAGCCAGAGGGTGATCGCCGGCACCAGCAGCGCGGCGACGACCACGCCGAGGTTGCTACCGGCATTGAAGATTCCGGTGGCGAGTGCCCGCTCCTTCTGCGGAAACCATTCGGCGACCGCCTTGACCGCGGCGGGGAAGTTCCCCGACTCGCCCGCGCCGAGCACGGCGCGCGCGACGCCGAAGCCGGCGACCGTGCGCGCCAGGGCGTGCCCCATGGCCGCGAGGCTCCAGACCAGCACGGCCAGTGCGAGCCCCAAGCGCACGCCGATCCGGTCCATGACCCGGCCCATGACCAGGAGCCCCAAACCGTAGGCGACGCTGAACCAGGAGACGATGGCGGCGTAGTCGGTCTCGGTCCACCGCAGCTCGCGCGACAGCGTCGGCGCGAGGATGCCGAGTACCTGGCGATCCACATAATTGACGGTGGTGGCGCCGAACAGCAGGGCCACGACGGTCCAGCGGTGTCCGAACCCCGGCTCAGACACCGCTGGCCACGCCGAAGCCGCCGTCCACGGGGATCACGGCGCCGGTCACGAACGACGCCGCGTCACTGCACAGCCATTGCACGGCGCCGACGACCTCCTCGGGCCTGCCGAAGCGGCCCATCGGCGTATGGGCGATGATGGCGCGGGCCCGGTCGGTGGGGCTGCCGTCCGGCTTGAGGAGCACGGCGCGGTTCTGCTCCGTCACGAAGAACCCCGGCGCGACGGCGTTGACGCGGAGCCCGTCGCCGTAGCGCCGCGCCAGCTCGACGGCCAGCCAGCTCGTGAGGCTCTCGATCCCCGCTTTCGCCACCGAGTATCCCAGGACGCCGCTCAGGATGCGGCGCGCGGCCATCGACGAGACGTTCACGATCGAGCCTGAGCGCTGGCGACCCATGGCCTCACCGAACGCGAGCGCGGGGATGAGCGATCCGTGCAGGTTGAGCCGCAGCACTTCGTCGAACGCCTCGAGCGGCACATCGAAGACAGGCCGGTCGTCGCTGCGGGCGCGCGCCACGTTGCCCCCCGCCGCGTTGACGAGAATGTCCACGCGGCCGCGGGCCTCGAGCCAAGCGTCCCGGGCGGCGCGCACCTGCGCCTCGTCGAGCACGTCCGCGATCAGGGCGAGGGCGTCGCCCCCGCTGTCGCCGCCCGTGACGACCGCGACGCGACCGGCGAGGCCGAACGGCGACCCGCTCATCTGTGCCCGCGCGCCAGTTCGTCGAGCCATGCCGTGGAGCGCTCCTGGTAAGGCAGCATCTCCACAGGTGTTGCCAGGTGGTTGTGGGGCGACTCCACCATGGGCGCGGCTTCCTTGGGCCCCGGCACCTGGTTGAAGGCAGCCCAGATCCCCGCCGGCGGCGACGTCTCGTCGATGAATCCCATCGAGACCAGGGCGTGCGCCCGGATGCGCGGCGCGAAGTTGACCGCGTCGAAGTACCCGGCCGTACGGCGCACGTCGGGCCGGTCGACGTCCCAGTTGGGGTACGGCGCCGCGCGCCCGTGCAGCGGGCCGAGCATGTCGCAGCCGGCGGGCACGTGCGTGATGAGCGCGGTGACGAGGGTGTCGAGCCCGGCGACGGCGAAGCCCTGCTGGCCCCCCATGCTCGTCCCCATCACCACGAGGGTCTTGCCGTTCCAGTCCGCCCGACTCGCGAGATACTGGGCCGCGCGGTAGTCGCCCAGGTACATCGCCAGGAAGTAGCTCTCGTCCCTGCTGGTGCGTCCGATGAGACGGTAGTCCTTGATCAGCTGAGGGAGCGCGTCGTAGAACGCCGGCGGCATGTCGGGCGGCACGTCGTGGGGCTCGACGTCGAGCACGAGCCAGCCCTGCGCGGCATAGTCGGTCACCCATTGCCGCTGCAGCGGATACGGCGGGCTCGCCCACTGGAGAATGAGCAGCGCCGGGAGTGTCCCCGGAGCCCCCGCGGCGGGCCTGGCGAGTTGCCCGTAGATGTGAGCGCCGCCCACGTTGCGCATCCGGATCGTGAAGAACGCGACGTCCGGTCGGCCGCTCTCGCCCGGCGTGAGCACCGTGTCGAACGGGAGGGAGTCGAGACGCCGCAGTTGAGCCGCCCAAAACGCATCGAAGTCCGGCGGGCGGCGGTCAGAGGGCCGGATCTGCCGCGGCGCCACCGCCGCGCCGAGCAGCACCCTCCCAACCTCTGACTTACTCGCGCCGTGAAAGCCGGTCGTACCGGCGGGGGGCCGCACTTCGACGAGCAGCATGCCCGGCTGATCGAGCGATGTCACGATGGTGCCATGACCCGACGACAGGTCCAGGGTGCCGGAGCCGATCAGCGCGAGACCGTCGCGCTTGACCGTGTACGAATACGTCCCCGCAGCAGTCTGGCCCGCCGCGACGCCGACGTTCCACCCCACGCGCTCGCGCAGTTCGTACATGCCGCTCGCATGGTAGGGCGTGAAGGTCAGCTGTTGCGCGGCGATCAGGACGGCGGTCAGCATGCGCGCCTCTATGGAAGAAACAACGCCAGGTCGATCGCGTCGGCCATCATGCGGTAGCCCGCCTGGTTGGGATGCAGGTGATCGCCCGTATCCGCCAGCGGCAAGAGACGCGAGGGCTGCGCGGGATCGCGCAGCACCGCGTCGAAGTCGATGACGGCATCGAACGCCCCGCTCTCGCGAATCCAGTGGTTCACGCGCTGACGCGCCGCTTCGCGGTCGTCCCCATCATACTGTGATCCGCCGAACGGCGGGATCGTGGCGCCGTACACGCGCAGCCCGCGATCGTGCGCGCGGGCGATGATATCCCGATAGGCGGCCAGCAGGTTTTGCGCCACCGTGGCCGCTCGCCCCGGCTCCCGGGCGCCGCCGATATCGTTGACGCCTTCGAGCAGGATCACCCAGCGCGCGCCGCTTTGCGCCAGCACGTCGCGCTCGAGCCGCGACAGGGCGGTGGGACCGAGGCCGCCCTCGAGCACCGCGTTGCCGCCGATGCCGGCGTTGAGCACGGCGACGTCCCGCGTGCGCGGATCGAGCTGGAGGCGGCGCGCGAGATTGTCGGGCCAGCGGTCGTTCCGGTTCGTGCCCGAGCCGCGGCCGTCGGTGATCGAGTTCCCCAGCGCGATCACGGCAGCCCCCTCCCCCGCCGCCACGTCGAGCCCCGCGAGCACGTACCAATGATCGGTCGTCGCCGCTTCGGCCAGCTCGGGTGCGCTCGCCCACCGGCCGGCCCGAAGATACGACGTGGTTCGAGACCCGGGGTGGCCCGTCACTGCCGCCGGTGCGGCGCCGATTTCGATGGTGACGGCGAGGTCGCCGAGCGCGGGGACCGCGAAATCGAGCGGATCCGAGGTGGCCGCGGTGCCGGGAGCGAGGCGCACCGAATCGGCTCCGGCGAATGTCAGCCGCCGGTCGCTCGCGACCTCGATGAGGCTCCCGCCGCGCGACCTGGCGATATGCACGGCGGTGACAGCGAGCGGGCCGTCGCCGAACAGGTTCGACAGCCGCACGCGCAGCGACGCTCCGCCGATGGAGGTGTGGACGACCTGGCGCAGCGTAGCGCCCGCGAGCCCCGGTGCGGGCGGCATGTTGCGCGGCTCGACGAGCTGCTGCGCCGCGGTCCACGTCCCCACCCAGTGCTGGCGGGGCGTGGCTGACGCCGGCGCGCAGGCAACGGCCGCCGCGAGAGCGAGTGTGAGCGTCAGGGCGCGCGCGGGCGCGATCCCGCCGCCACTGGCGGCCGGCCGAACGCCGGCAGTGGCTCGAGCCGCGAGCGGCCATCGCTGGCGATGAACGCCCGCAGCTCGACGTACGCCCGGTGCGGGTTGTTGCGCTGCAGTCCGGCCCGGATCCACGTCTCGCCATACCAGCGATCGAACGGCGGGTATTCCGCGCGGGCGAAGTCGCTTTCGAGCTGTTCCAGCGGCGTGAGCGCCTCGCGCACGAGGCGCCACATGGTGCCCGAGTCCGGCGCCTGGAGCGCATCGCCCAGCTGCAGCGCGGCGCGCGTCTGGCGCTCGTCTACCCGCAGACCCAGGCCGACGTCGACGGAGAAGAAGCGCTGCTCGGCCCGCGACATCGCGGCCCCGGCCTCCGCCACCGCCGCCAGCGCCGTGTCGAGACGCCCGATGCGCGTCTGGAGCGCCGCCAGGGTGTCGGCGTTGAAGGGTGTGAACGGCCTGCGGTTGGCGCGCTGCCACAAGCGCTCGATGAGGTTCTGCACCGCTTCCGACGCGAACCACAGCTTGTCGGGCGTGTCGAGCAGCGCATGGTACGCGTCGTAGGCGGCCCGGGCTTGAGCGCCGGCGGGGGTGAAGTACTCCCGCGTCCACCAGGTGACGAAGCGGCCCGCAGGATCGGGCGACGCGTACACCGCCGGGGCGTTCCAGGTGATGTCGGCGATCATGCGCGCGCCCATGACGTAGTCGCGCAGCTCGGACACGTTGACGAGCATGTATTCGGTCGCGCCGGCCTTGACGATGCGCTGGAATTCGGCGGCGATGGTCGCGGGAGCCACGGTGTGGGTGGTCTGCTTGCTCAGATTCCCGCCGAGGTAGGCCAGGTGGTAGTACACGCCGTGCTTCCAGCGACCCAGGTCGTCCGGGAGCCCGCGCATGTGGCCGTCGTTGTCGTCCGGCCACACGATGATCACGTCGTCCGGGAGCCCGAACGCCGTGGGAGCGCGGCGATACAGATCCAGCATCTCCGAGTACATCGTGAAGTGAAAGACGGGTGTGCGCCCCGGTGGCGACGCGTTCCGCACCATGGCGGTCTGCAACCCGATCACCTCGCGGAACACGCGGGCCTTGTCGTCGTCGGTGGTGCCCTCGGGCCAGGCATACGAGCGGTCCGACGTGTTCCGCAGCCCCACCGGCCAGATCACGTCCAGGTCGTGGTTCTCCTCGACCCCGCCGCGCCAGAAGGTCAGCAGGCCGTCGCGGTTGCTGAACCAGTCGTAATCGGGTCGCACGCCGCGCTCGGCGGCGAGGTTGAACGTGGTCAGGCCGAACGGATTGGAGACGAGGATGTCGTAATGGTGCGAGGTGTAATAGAGGCCCCAGTCGCTCGCGAGCTGCTGCACCTCGAAGCGGCGATGCACCCGCACGTACGGCGCCACCATGTTCATCCGCAGCCGCAGCGCCGTCTCGAAGTAACGCCGGTACCAGGCCAGCGGCACGTCGCCGGTCTGGAGCGGGTACCCGCGCGCGTCGAACGGACGGGGCAGGATGTCTTCGTCGTCGTGAAACAACCCACGATAGCGGAACGTGGGGGGCCCCTGCGCGAAGCGGGTCGCCTTGAGGACGAGGGGGTCGTGGTGCTCCGGCACGTACCCGGTCCAGAGGTAGAGGGGGTCGACCCCCAGCCGCTCAGAGAGCGTGTACGCCGCGAATGCGGTGCCCCGTGGGTTCGACCCCAAGAGCCAGACGACCTGCGGCGTGGTGACGATGCGGTACGACTCCCACTGACCGCGTAGCGCCGAGGCATCGAGCGCGGACGGCACGGGCTCGTTGCCCAGCGTGGCGAGTCGAATGCTCGTCTTTCCAGCCGTGGCCCGGGCCACGACCGGCGGCCGGTAGCCGCTGATGGCTTCGATATCGCCCGCCAGGAACGTGGCTGCCTGGCGTACGTTCAGGTTCTCCCCGGCGCCCACCACGATCTCCGCGCCGCTCTCGCCCGACGCGAGCACCACGTCTCCCGCCGCGACCGGCCCCATCCGGACCCAGGACCCACGCAGCGGCGCGGCCCACGGGTCGCCCTGCGCGGCGCCGCCCGCCGGTACGAGCGCGCACGCGAGCAGCACCGGAGCGAGGTGTCGATATCGGCTCATGGGATGGTTCCTCTGGTTCGCGACGTGCATGGGGCAAGCGGGCGCAACTTCATACTACGCGCGCACACGCGGGTTCGCTTTGCCGGGGCGCCCGAAGGCGAGCGCAGCCCGGTGGCTCCCTGACACAACCCTTTGTCCACTTCCGTCGTCTAACCGGGAAACCTCCGACAAGGCTCTCATGCTGCTGGGCTTGCCGCTCGTCGCCGCCGTCATGCTCGTCAGTCAGGCCCCCCCGCGGCCGCAAGGCCGTCCGGTGGACCCGCCCCCGCAGCACCCCCCGGCGTCCCTGCCGGCCGGCGCTACCGCTACCCGCGCCGATCAGCCACCCGTCATCGACGGGCGCGACGACGATCCCGTGTGGCGGGAGGCTCGACCGATCACCGGGTTCGAGGAATGGCGGCCCAGCGAGGGCGGCTCACCCAAGCTCCCGACCGAGGCGAAAATCGCGTACGACGCAGGCAACCTGTACGTGTTCGTCAGGGCCTTCGATCCGCACCCCGACAGCATCATCACGGTGCTCGCCCGGCGCGACTACTTCACGCCTTCCGACATGATCTGGCTGTTCCTGGATTCGTATCACGATCGCCGCACCGGCTATGA
>WNGQ01007406.1_pt1 | contig 11844 bp, 10 predicted proteins | sample 5407661 | NCBI WGS metagenome assembly WNGQ01 (sample SAMN13153382, study PRJNA577476) | soil metagenome | isolation source: 60 cm soil or saprolite under Garry oak tree replicate 2 | place: USA:California | collected 2016-06-15
AGACGTTCACGCGCGGACTGACGATCGCGCCGAACGACGCGGTGCTGTATCGCTGGCGCGGCCATCGCTACCTCTCGGTGCGCGAGTTCGACCGCGCGCTGGACGATCTCACGCGCGGCAGTCGCCTCGACAGCACCAATTACGGCATCTGGTACCACCTGGGGATCGTCCGCTACGCCCGAGGCGACTTCGCCGCTGCGGCCGACGCCTTCGCACGCGCGCAGCGACGGCCTCCGGACGCCGCCGAGCTGACGGGCGCGACCGATTGGCTGTGGATGTCGCTGTCGCGGGCGGGGCGGGCGGCTGAGGCGCGCGCCATGCTGGACCGCCGCCCCGACTCGCTTGCCGCGGCCAACGCCTACGCGCAACGCCTGCGGCTGTATCGCGGGCAGATCGGCCCCGACGACGTGATCACCGCGGCTGATACGGGCGATATCGCGCTGGCGACCCTGAGCTACGGCGTGGGCAACTGGTATCTGCTGCGCGGCGACACGGTGCACGCGCGTGCCTGGTTCGAGCGCTCGGTGCGCTCCGGCGGCTGGCCCGCGTTCGGATTCATCATGTCCGAAGTCGAGCTGCGGCGGTTGCGGTAAAGGCTACGAGGTCGTCATGCGCCACACCCTGCTCGTTGCGATGCTGGCCCTCGTACCAGCGCTCTCCGCCCAGGCCACCGGCCAGCGCACCCGAGAGCAGATCCGAGCGTCCTACGACGCCCGTGAGGGTGATTTCGATTACCTGCTCGGCGATTGGGAGTTCAGCTCCGTGAGCCGGGAGTTTGGGAAAGGCCGCGGCTACTGGAGTGCGGTGCGCGTCCTCGATCAGTGGGAGCTGGTCTCGACCGAGGGCGGCACGGGATTGCAGAACATCGGAACCGGCCATCGCATCGGGGCGGAAATGCGCATCGAGCAGAAGTTCGTGATGAGCCCGAACCCGTCGATCTGGCGGATCCGCTACTACGACATCGGGCCGGACCGCTTCTCCTGGACCGGCGATCGCTCCACGGATGGCGGCAAGACGTGGACGGCCAAGTGGCTGCAGATCGAGGCTCGCCGCATCGGGCCGCCGCGGCGCCTGGGCCCGCTCGCACCCGCCAAGAAATGATCGATCCTCCATGCTCATGTTGCGCTCGGTATTCGTGGTGTGGGCGGCGATGGCCGGATGCCGTCCACCGGTGCTACGCCTGCCCCCGGGGCTCGTTCCGCAACTCTCGCCGGACCTCCCGCGAGGGCAGGTTGTTGGCGGCGTGGTTGATAGCGCGAGCAGGTCCGCCATTATCTTCGCTCAGGTCGCGCTCCTGAGCGATAGCTCCGATGCGAGCCCCTCGAGCGGAGCTGCCGCAGGTTACACGGATGAGGCTGGACGCTTCTCGCTCCAGGCCAGCAAGCCCGGTGCGTACACGCTTCAAGTCCGCCACATTGGGCACCGCTTCCTCCGGGCGCCGCTTTCGCTCCCCGAGAGCGGTGGCGTCATCGTCAGCGTGACGCTCGCGCGGGACGCCGACCTATGCTCTATCTGGCCCGACCGGCGGTGCCACCGACGCCGAACCTGCCGAAGGATTCGACGTTAACCGTGTCGTAACAGAGTCCCGAAGATCAACCGCAGTGGCGTGAGAACTCACAGCGGAACTCACAACGTCCGGGCGCTCATCGTGCTCATCCGGGGCCGCGCGCGCGTGTGAAGCCTCTCTCCGTGGTAACGCCACACGCGTGACCTAGGCTCTGCCCCGTAGAGGGTACGTCCCTTCTCACCCCTCACTCACCCCTTCGGCGTATGTCCCTTCTCACCCCCGTCTGATCACCTCGGGCGATATCGCCGCCACCGTTCGAGCGGCAGACTGTAGCCGTTGCGTTTGCGGACGACTCAGGTGCCGCGATTGTCCCCCGTCACGCAAGGTTCGACCGATGACCCAGCCCACCCAGCCCCGTGCCCAGCAGCAGGACGACCCATCACTAGCGGCGCGGCGCCGCTGGGCGTTCTGGCTAGGCGTCGCGCTCTGTGGTGTCGCGGTTGGTGGATGCGCTAAGAACAGCGTCGGGCCGGCCCAGACTGGGGTTGGGGCGGCCGCGAAGCTCGTCTTCAGCGTGCAGCCCAGCAATGCGGTCGCCGGGGCGGCGAACTCGCCCGCCATGCAAGTGGCGGTGCAGGATGCGCAGGGCAACACCGTGACGACCGCCAACACCAGTATCACGGTGGCGATCGGGACGAACCCGGCGAGTGGAACCCTCGCGGGGACCAAAACGGTGGCGGCGGCAAGCGGCGTGGCGACGTTCTCGACCTTGAGTCTGAACGCAGTAGGCACCGGCTACACGCTGACCGCCACGGCGACGGGTCTCACGGGCGCCACGAGTAGCGCATTCAACATTAGCGCTGGGGCGGCGGCGAAGCTCGTCTTCACGGTGCAGCCCAGCAACGCGGCCGCCGGGGCGATGAACACACCGGGCGTGCAGGTGACGGTCCAGGATGCCCAGGGCAACACCGTGACGACGGCCACCACGAGCATCACTGTGGCGATTGGGACTAATGCTGCGAGTGGGATCCTCTCCGGGACCGCGACGGTGGCTGCGGTGAACGGCGTGGCGACGTTCTCGACCCTGAGTCTGAACGCGGCAGGCAGCGGTTACACGCTGACAGCGTCCGCCACGGGTCTGACGGGTGCAACGAGCACTGCTTTCAACATCAGCGTGAGCGTTGGGCCGGCGGCGAAGCTCGTCTTCACCGCGCAGCCGAGCAACGCGGTCACCGGGGCGGCGATCACGCCCGCGGTGCAGGTGACGGTCCAGGATGCCCAGGGCAACACCGTGACGACCGCCACCACCAGCATCACGCTGGCGATCGGGACCAACCCCGCGAGTGGGACCCTCGCGGGGACCACGACGGTCGCCGCGGTCAATGGCGTGGCCACGTTCGCGAACGTGAGCGTTAACAAGCCCGGAGCTGGGTACACCTTCACCGCGTCGGCCACGGCCCTGCCCGGGGCCAGCAGCAGCAGCTTCAACATCACTGCGCCCATCACCACGGGGCCCGGGCTGACCCGGCTGAGCGCGGGCTCCGGTCAAACGTGTGGCGTAGCGGCCGGCGGGGCGGCCTACTGTTGGGGTTACAACGCGTTTGGCCAGCTCGGTAATGGCTCGACCACCAACAGTGCCACTCCGGTCGCTGTCTCGGGCGGGCTGTCCTTCGCCACCGTGAGCGCGGGCAACCTCTCTCCGTGCGGCGTGACGACCGGTGGGGCCGCCTACTGTTGGGGCGACAACTCGTACGGCGAGCTCGGCAACGGCACGACCACCACCAGCCTCACGCCGGTCGCGGTCTCGGGCGGGCTCTCCTTCGCTACTCTGAACGCGGGGAGCTTCGTGTCCACGTGCGGCGTGACGACCAGCGGGGCCGCCTACTGTTGGGGCGACAACCAGCAGGGCGAGCTCGGCATCGGTTCGATCACTGGACCCCAGACCTGCGTCGGAGTCTATTCGCACGGGAGTGGCGCGTGCAGCCTCACGCCGGTCGCGGTCTCGGGCGGGCTCTCCTTCGCTACCGTGAGCGCGAGCTACCTCTCTACGTGCGGCGTGACGACCGGTGGGGCCGCCTACTGTTGGGGCGACAATTCGTTCGGCCAGCTCGGTAACGGCACCACGACCAGCAGCGCGACGCCGGTTGCGGTCTCGGGCGGGCTCTCCTTCGCCACCGTGAGCGCGGGCCTCTCTTCTGCGTGCGGCGTGACGACCGGCGGGGCCGCGTACTGTTGGGGTCTCAACGTTTCCGAGCTCGGCAACGCTCCGGTCGCGGTCTCGGGCGGGGTCTCCTTCGCCACCGTAAGCGTGGGCGGCATTGCCATATGCGGCGTGACGACCAGCGGAGCCGCCTATTGTTGGGGCGACAACCAGTATGGCGAACTCGGCAACGGCACCACGACCGGCAGCGCGAGGCCGGTTGCGGTCTCGGGCGGCCTCTCCTTCGCCACCGTGAGCGCGGGCGTCGATTTCGCGTGCGGCGTGACGACCGGCGGGGCCGCCTACTGTTGGGGCGTCAATTCGTTCGGCCAGCTCGGCAACGGCTCGACGACCAACAGCCTCACCCCGGTCGCCGTATCGGGCGGGCTCTCCTTCTGAGGGGAGTGTATCTGGCCACCACCCTCCTTGAGAGCGTGCTCGCGGCGTTGCATGGACAAAACGAACGCGGTGGCGCCCTGAGGACCTTCGGACGTTTAGGAGCAGAGACATGAGCCATGAGAGAGAGGACGCCGTGAGTCGAGTGCCAACGCATGGCAGGTTCTGGGCAAGCGTCGTGCTCTGTGGTGTCGCGCTCGCTGGGTGCTCGAGCGCCGGCGATGGCCCGACCGGGCTTGGTGCGGCGGCGAAGCTCGCCTTCATCGGCTCGCCGAGCACCGCGGTCGCCGGGGGAGTAATCACGCCCGCGGTGCAGGTGGCGATCCAGGACGCGCAGGGAAACACCGTGACGACCGCCACTACCAGCATCACGGTGGCGATCGGGACCAATCCCGCGAGTGGGACCCTCTCCGGTACGACGACGGTCGCCGCAGTCAGCGGCGTAGCGACCTTCTCGAACTTGAGTCTGAACCCGGCCGGCACGGGCTACACGCTGACGGCATCCGCGACAGGTCTGACGGGGGCCACGAGCGGCACGGTCGCCGTCAGCCCGGCAGGCGGCAGCGTGTCGATCACGTTCTGCAGCGCCTTAGCCCCGATCTGGCTCGCGGCACAGGACGGGAATGGTACTTGGACGCAGGTGCTGCCGAACTCCGGGACGACCACGTACGAGTTCTCGCTCTCATCAGGCAAGGGCGGCCTCGCGTTCGTCTATAGCCTCAACATCCTCGCGACCACCTCCACCTATCTGTACGTCGCGTATGGCTCTTTGGCGAACTTCACCCCCCAGGGCTATAACTCCGCAGACGTCGGCAGGGTATGCGGTTCGAGGACGGTGAACGGCACTGTGGCCAACGTGGGGGCTAGTGAACAGGCGATCGTAATCCTGGGCGAAACTGCCGCACCTGCGACTCCGTCGTACCAGCTGAGGAACGTCGGCGTCGGTCCGCAAGATCTCTTCGCGGGGCGAGGCGCGTTCAGCGGGACCGCGTTCGCGCTCAACAAGGTCATCCTGAGGCGTGCCTTGAGCCCCCCGGACAATAGTACCCTCGCGCTGCTGGACTTCGACGCGGATGGGTTCGTGCCGACTTCGGCCAACGTGACCGTAACCGGTCTCGGTGCTGACTCGGCAGTCGTCAGCTCCCTATTTACCGCACGGCTCGGCTCGGGGTTGCTTGAGGCCGGGGGGGTGCTCAACTCGTTCGTGTACCGCGAGGCCTCGGGAGCACAGCCGTACGCGGCGATACCGTTGGCCCAGCTCACCACGAACGACATCCAGTACCTCATTGCAGGCGCCACACGCGCCAACGGGGGTCGCGACGCCTGGGTATACTTCCGCACTCCGCTGAACCAGACGCTCGCGCTCGGGCCAGACCTGAACACACCCACGGTAACCAAACTGGTGACGGCACCGAATGCCCGGCCGCGGGTGCAGCTTGCGAGCCAGACGGAGTACAACCGGGTGATCGTCGCGCTGTTCACACAGAGCACGCTTAACGGGGGCGTATTTGTCGAGGCGACGCCTGGCTATTACGGTGGTGTGCCCGCCACCTGGGATGTCACCATGCCCGATCTTTCGGCCGCGGCGGGGTGGAACTCCGCGTGGGGGCTGCAGGATGGGACGCCGATCGAATGGAGCGTTTTAGCGCAGGGGGGTGCCCTCCTAGGGGGGGATCTCGGCGCCACCGATGGCAGCACGTCGCAGGACGCGACGAAATCGAGCTCGACACCACTCAACGTACGTGCCCTGCGGACTGGACTGGACGGCTTCGTGCTGGGCCGCCGCCTGCTCGATGCCTTCCGGTTTCGGGCGGGCGCTCCTTCGCCCCCATGAGCGCGGGGTTCTGAAGCAAGACGCACGCTTTCTCACGGAGGATACGAACATGATCGGGTTCCGCTCACAGCCTCGTTTCTGCGCACCACTCCTACTATTAGCCGCTTTGACGGCGACCGGCTCCGCCGCCCTCGCCCAGGACAACGAGCAGTCCAAGATCCCGACCTGCGACAAGAAGATCGGGACGATGTCCGTGGCCGAGCCGGAGCAGAAGTGGTGGCTCCAGTACAACCTGGAGTCGCCCGAAGCGCTGCTCAAGGTGTACGCTGCCCAGTCCCAGTGCTTCACCCTGGTGGATCGCGGCAGGGGCTTGGCCGCTGCGCAACAGGAGCGTGCACTCGCTTCCAGCGGTGAGCTGAGCGCGGGGTCCAATATCGGAAACGGGCAGATGAGGGCGGCTGATTACGTCCTGGTTCCCGACCTCGTGAACAAGAACGCCAAAGCCGGGGGCAAGGGGTTCGGCGCCGTTGGGGGATTCCTGGGCCACCGCTTGGGCGGGCTCGCCGGCGTGGCGATCGGCGGCGTGAACTTGAAGAGCAAAACCGCCGACGTCGTGCTCACCCTGACCGACGTGCGCTCGACCGTGCAGCTGGCTCAGGTGCAGGGGCATGCGAAGAAGACCGACATCGGCTGGGGTGCGGGAGGTGGTGGGTTCTTCGGAGCGTTCGTCGCTGCGGGCGCGAGCAGTTACGCGAACACTGAGATCGGGCAGGTCGTCGCCATGGCCTATCTCGACTCGTTCACGAAGCTCGTCGAGCAGCTCAAGCAGAACCCCCCCGCCCCCGTCGCGCGGGCTGACGGGGATAGCGGTGCCCGGGCCGATACGGTGGGCACTCTGACCAACGCCGGCGTTATCCAGATGGTCCTGAGCAAGCTCTCCGATGCCCTCATCATCCATAAGATCAAGAACTCCAAGCGGGGATTCGATACGTCCTCTGCGGCCCTCGTTGCTCTGACAAAGGCCGGCGTCAGCGAACCAGTGATCATGGCGATGATGGAGCCGTAGCGAGCGTCTAGGGGCCCAACCAGGAGGTGCCGTATGTTGACCGTCAAGATAGTCGCGTTGCTGACAGCTGCTGTTCTGGTCGCTGGACCGGCGACCGTCGTGTACAAGAAGACGCGAGTCTTCGTCCTCGTCCCACCAGAGCAGATCCTTCCCGGCGTGAGAAAGGTCGCTGTTCTGGACTTCGCCGGCCAAGGGGCGGATGGCCGTTCCTTCGCCGACGTTCTCACTTCGAAGCTGTTTGAGAAGCAGCGCGGGATCCAGGACATCCGCACAACGAGCTTGTTTGGCGCCATCAAGCACACGCAGGAGGGAAAGACCCTGCAGCAGGGAGCGTTCACGGACGTGTTTGTGCTCATCGAGCGAAGCCGGCTGGCGCAGGTCCTGCAGGAGCAGCGCCTCGCACAGTCCGGCCTGCTCGACGAGGCGCAGGCGGCGCAGGTCGGTAAGATCCTCGGCGTTGACGCCATCGTGGTAGGTACCGTGAGCTTCACGTTGACAGATCAACCGTTGCAGGAGCAGCGCACGTATACCGAGAACCGGCGGCAGTACACGCGGAACGTGAGTTGCCTGCAGCGAGAGGGCCTCATGAAGGTCCATGCGCGCGTCGTGAGTGCCGAGAGCGGCCAGGTTTTGGGGAGCGTGGACCGACCCCTCCCCATCAAGCTGAAGCACTGTGCGGATGATGAAGGGGTCCTCCCAACGCAACAGTCGGTGGCGGAAGCGTCGTCGCACGACCTCGCGGAGGCCATCGCGAACTACCTGGCACCGCATTTCGAGCTTCGGGAATTCGAGCTCGAGAAGATTCGGAACAAGCAGTTCGAAGGCTTGGGTGAACGGGCCGCCGAGCTCGCGGAGGCGTTGCGGGTCGACGAGGCTTACGCCATCTACAAGTCGATTCACGATCAAGACGCTTACAGCCCCGAAGTGCTGGTCGACCTCGGGATCCTCAATGAGGTAGTCGGTAATTGGCGTCAAGCGAAGGAGTTTTACGATCAGGCGTTTCAGCTCAAGAACAGTGACGACCACAAGCGTGGCCTCGACCGGATGACGAGAAGCCTGAGCTTCCGCGACGCGCTCGCTCAGCTGGGTGTGGTGATCCAGGAGCACACGTTCGCCGCCGCCTCGGAAGACGTGGCCAGAGCGACCGCGAACGTGGTGGAGATTCGCGGTGGCGGGGAGGATCGCATCCCCATTCGTGCGCAGCCCGATGACCACAGCGCAGTCGTGGCCTCCGTACCGGGTGGCGTCACGTTCCAGGTCGTTCGCGAGGAGGGCAACTGGTTTCGGGTCAAGCTGCTGGATGGCAAGGAAGGCTACGTCCAGAAGGACAAGGGGAAGCTGCGGCAGCAGTGATGCACAAGTAGTATCGGCCTACAGCTACGTGCTCAAGCTGACGCAATTCCGGCCGTAAGCGGATCCTGGTGTGGTCGAAAGAGGACGGGCTCATGGTTCCCAAACAACGGCCGCGGGCTGCCGAGAGCTGGGCCTACGCGTATCAGCTCAATCCGCCGCAGCCGGAGCCGCGGTTTGCGAAGATCAAGATGCTGCTGCGCCGCGCCCGGCTGGCGGCGCAGCGGGCGGGACGTCTGTGGACGGGGCAAGTCGTCAAGGATGCCCACATCACCCACATCCTCGTGGTAACCGATGCCCCGGATGAGGTCCGTGCAGTCGATCGGGCGATCGACGCGGAGCTGAAGCGCCTGAAGATGGGCTTTGCGATCACGGGGCCGGCGCGGGTGTCGTTGCCGCGCGTCACGCCCGGCAGACGCGCTCCGAAAACTCCCGCTCGCTCGGGCGGCCGCTCGCACAGCGCTTGACCCGCGCGCGCCGCGCTCCGATCACCCGGAGGGTTTCCGTCGGTCGCGGGCGCCCTTGCGGGAATGCGCGGCGATCGCGAGCCGGCTGTGCAACGTCAGTTTCTCCAGAATGTTCCGCACGTGGGACTTCACCGTGTCGCCCGCGACGCTGAGCCGTTGTGCGATGGCCTTGTTGTCCAAGCCGTCGGTGATTAGCTGCATGACCTCCTGCTCACGTTTCGTCATCCGCACCGCGTCCGCCGCCTCCGGCCGTCGATGCACCACCGCGTCCCGCGCGATGTGCGACAGGAGCGTCCCGGTCAGGACCGAGGGAATCACGTCCGATCCCCGGGCGACCGATCGCACCGTGCCCACGAGATCCTCGACCGTCGCATCCTTCATGATGAATCCCTTCGCCCCGGCCTTGACGTAGCCGACGACCTCTTCCGGCGCTGGCAGCAGATCCATCACAATCACACGGGCGGCGGGCGCGCTCTGGCGGATCTGCTCTACACAGCGAGCTCCGTCGCAGCTGCCCAAGCCCGCGTCCACGAGCACGATATCGGGCGTGACCTCAGGCACCTGACGCAGGGCCGCGGCCAGGTCGGCGACCGCCCCAACGACCTGCAGGTCCGACTGCGCCTTGAGCAGCCCGCTGAGCCCCTCGCGCATCAGGCGATTGTCGTCGACGATCAGCACGCGAGTCCGTTGCGCCAGGAGGGCCTCCCTGTTACCGGGACCACCCGGAAGGGCCGCGAGCTAGCGCGGCGAGCGCCGGAAGTGGCTAGCGTACCGCATAAAACACTCAGCGGCTAGGGTATACTCGGAATCACGCCACACCGCCCCGCGCTAACGTCCTGTTTTGGAACACGACGACCGGCGCGGGGTCAGCGTATGAACCGATTGGTACTCGGCGCGCGCCGGACGCATACCGACATCCTCCCCTCACCGGTTTGCTATCTGTGCGAAATCCCGACGACACGCCGTCTCTCTAGGATCACGGTGGTGCCCGTCGGCCTGCCGCACCAGCGAACCGGAGGTGTCATATGCTCTTCATTGATCGTCCCATCCTCGTTGCAGGCGTCTTGGCCGTCAGCGGAACGGCAGCACCTGCACAGACACGCCCGGATCGCCCGGAGACGCCGGAAGTCCGCACGGCGGCCACGGCGCAGCGCAGCGTCCAGCCGGACCTGGCGACCGTCACGCTACAGTTCACGGGCGACGGCGCCACGCCGGCCCAGGCCGGCAGCCGGCTCGCGAGCCGGGCCGACAGCCTGCGGCGCGCGCTCGCCACGCTCGGCATTCCTCGGGACTCGCTGGTCAATCGCAGTCGCTGGTACTGGTGGCGCGGACGGATCGAGGCCATCGTCGGCCCTGTGAAGTTCGCACCGCGATCGACCCCGGGCGCGGACCCTCGATTCAACTACCCGATGCGGGACACGACCTATCGCGCCCACGACGCGATCGAGGTTCGGATCCACGATGTGAGCCGGGTCGGCGCCGTGCTGGACACGGCGCTGGGGCGCGGGATCACCGACATCTCCGAGGTGCGGTTCACCGCCACCGACGTGTCGGCCCCGCAGGTCGAGGCGCTGCGCGAAGCAACCGTGCGGGCCCGTAAGCAGGCCGAGGCGATCGCCGCGACCGGGGGCCTGCAGCTCGGGCGCGTCCTGTCTCTCAATACGGAAGCCGATTACGCCAGTCGCTACGGGTGGGACGATTTCGCGCTGCGCGGTGTCACGGTATCGACGGCCGGGACGGTCGGCGACGGGTCTTCCACCGTCGTGGTCCAGGCCTCGGTGCCGGTGTCCGTCACGGTGTACGGCCGGTGGGAGTTGATTCCCAGGCAGCCGTGAGGACCATGTGAAGGCAAGCGCGGCAATCCTGGTTTCGCTGGCGGTGAGCCTGCTCCCCTCGCCGGCCGCCCAGCAGCCAAACTGGCCGCTGCTCATTGATTCGTTTCCGAAGCTCGACACCACGCGGCGCGTTCAGCTCCCGAGCGGCCGGTGGCTCTATCGGGCCAACATCACGCTCCGGTTCAAGGAGAGCGTGTCCGATTCGACGAAAATCCGGTTCTTTAAACGGCACGGAATGACAGTCGTGGGCGTCACGCGGTCGGGCAGGTTCTTCGTGAATATCCCGGACCCGGGACCGACGTTGGATTCGCTTATGGGCCGGTTGCAGCGGCTGAGAGCGGAGCCCAAGATCCGCTTCGCGGCGTCCCTGGACTTTTCGCCGCTGGAGCCGGCTCCGGAGCCCCGACCCGCTGCGGCCGCTCCGCTTCTCGATTCCCTCTCCCACTTGCTCCACGAGGAGAACTCCGGTCTCAAGGACCCGGTACGCACGGTTATTCGCGACTCCTCGGCGTGGAAAGAATGGTGGAGGCGCGTCACCGCGGACCATCTGCAGGCGGTCCCCGTACCATCGGTCGATTTTCACCGGGAGATGGTGGTTCTTGTTGGACTCGGAACTCAGCGGAGCACGGGCTACGAGGTGAGTGTGGTGTCCGTTCGCCAGGTGGGTGCAACTCTTCAGGTACGTGTCCAAGTGTCGTTACTGGGCGCTGGCCCCTGCATGGCTGGAATGGCCGTGACGTCTCCTGTTGATGTCATCCGCATCCCAAGGAGCGGCAGCGTGGTAACCTTCCTGGACGAGTCGTTTCAGCAAGACTGTCGCTAGTAAATTGTGTCGACCCCTCTCACACAACCCACCACACCAGGGGTACGGGGAGAAACGCCAGGACATCAAGGATGCCGTTCCAGGGAGCGCCCTCGGCCTTGGTGAAGTCTCCGTCGCCCAACTCGTGCGCGATCCCGACGGCCGCGACGGCGACGACTCGAGCCACGGCTGGAGTTCCTAGGCCTGCAAGGAGCGCCGCGAGCACTCCACCCACGACGAAGTGTTCGGCGAGCCCGAGCGGGCGGATCCACGCTGGTAAGGCCATGGGATGTCCCTCGTGGTACGAGCGGGCTAGAGGGGGAATTTGATGAACGTGGCGGAGCGTGCTTCGGCTCCCAAGAGTGGGAGCTGGGGAAGCTGAAGGTCGACCGTCGCTGATGATGTCGTGCCTGTGAGTTGGATGCCTGTACCCGAAGGGTGAAGCAC
>WNGQ01023448.1_pt1 | contig 11842 bp, 6 predicted proteins | sample 5407661 | NCBI WGS metagenome assembly WNGQ01 (sample SAMN13153382, study PRJNA577476) | soil metagenome | isolation source: 60 cm soil or saprolite under Garry oak tree replicate 2 | place: USA:California | collected 2016-06-15
GTGGCTCGCCGAGGAGGACGTGTTCACCTATCTGTCGACGGCGGACCTCGGGCTGGAGCCGAACCTTGAGGACATCGTCTCGCCGGTGAAGTGCATGGAGTACATGGCATTTGGCCTGCCCGTCGTGGCCTTCGACCTGGAAGAGACGCGCAATCTCGTTCAGGGAGCCGCTGCTTACGCAGCGCGTGGCGACGTGCATGAGTTCGCGTCCCGAATCGACGAACTGCTCGACGACGCTCCCCGAAGGGTCGCCCTGGGCCGCATCGGCAGAGAGCGGATCGAGACTGAGGTCGCCTGGGATCACCAGGAGAAGTCCTACCTGGAGATGTACCGGCGTCTGTTGGACGGGACGCAGCAGCGGGCAGACGTGCGGGAAAAGGTGCATTGAGCGCCGGCCGCAGCCATGTGCCTTCGACATTCATGCTGGTGGACTAGAAGAGCTACGTCAGCCATCAGAGTTGCAACGCGAATTTCCTTCGTAGATTGCCATCACGACTCCCATGCCCGCTCCGGGAGACCGTTGCGCTGTGCGCATGGGAGCCGGACAGGACAGAACGCCGTGCGCGGCGTCAAACGGGGGTGGATCGGTGGATCTGTGGCCGCATAGCAGCACGACGATGAAGCGGCGCGGGCGCGCTGGCATGCACCGCATGAGCTTCGCTGGTACGCGCACGACCAGGAAGCGATCGCTCGTGTCCCTGGCCGGCGCCGCAGCTCTCGTGGCCGGGCTCATCCAGTTCGTCGCACCGCCTGCGGGAGCGGCGACGCAGAGCCTCGTGTCGCTGACGTTCGACAACAACAGCATCAGCCAGTACAACCTCGGCTACCTCCAGGCGCTCCAGCCGCACGGTGCGCACGCGACGTTCTTCGTCAACTCCGGCACTGTGAGCGGCAGCGCGAGCTTCATGACGTGGGCCCAGCTGAGCACTCTCACCGGTGCCGGTAACGACATCGGCGGCAAGACGGTGAACGCGACCAACCTGACCACTGACCCGAACGCGACGGCCCAGGTGTGCAACGACCGGACGGCGATCCTGCAGCACGGCCTGACGCCCGTCGGCCTCGCCTACCCCGGCGGCACGAACAACGCCACAGTCCAGGCCATCGTCAAGAACTGCCAGTACGGCAACGCCCGCACTGCAGGCGGGGTTTCGCCGGGCGGGGCGGTCGAAACGCTGCCACCGGCCAACTGGTTCGCCACCAAGGCGTATGCACCGAGCGCGGTGACGTTCGCCAACCTGCAAACCCTGGTCAACGGTGCCGCGTCGCACGGCGGCGGGTGGGCCCAGATCGTCATCGGCAAGATCTGCTCGCAGACGCTCGACCCGAACAACTACAGCACGTGCAGCGCGGGCAGCGGCCACATCGAGTTGGCCGACCTCAACGCGTTCCTCGACTGGATGGCCAACGCCGGCCAGGCCGGCGGCGCCCCAGCCGGAGCGGTACTGAGCACTGTGGGCGCGGCGGTCGCGTCAGCGGACACCAGCACACCCACCACGACCATCGCCTGCAACGGATCGGCGTGCCTGGACACCCCATACACCGGCGTCGTCTCCGTGACGCTGTCACCGACGGACACTGGGTCCGGCGTGGCGAGTACGCACTACACCACCGACGGATCGGACCCGACCGTGCAAAGCCCCACATACACCGGGGCGTTCAACGTCAACAATGCGAGCAGTTCGACCACGGTCAAGCGCCTGCAACGGCGCGGCGTGCGGCACCACTCCGTATATAGCGTCGGTGACGATCACGTTCTCGTCGGCCGACGCTGGTGGCTCCGGCGTCGCGGGCACCTACTACACGACCGACGGTTCGACGCCTACGACGTCGAGCACCGTCTACACCGGGCCGTTCCCGCTGAACACGCCCGCTACCTACAACGTCAAGTACTTCTCCATCGACGCCGCCGGCAATGCTGAGCAGGTTCAGTCGCAGCAGGTCCAGGTCGTTCCGGTGAGCACGAAGATTTCGCTGACGTTCGACAACGGCACGATCAGTCAGTACAACGTCGGCTACCTCCAAGCGTTGCAGCCGCATGGCGCGAACGCGAGTTTCTTCGTGAATTCCGGGACGATCAGCGCGTCCGCGAACACGATGACGTGGGCTCAGCTGAGCACGCTCGCAGCTGTCGGCAACGACATCGGCGGCAAGACGGTCAACTCCACCAACCTGACGACCGATCCGAACCCCACGACCCAGGTGTGCAACGACCGCGCGACGCTGCGCCAGCACGGCCTGGACCCGGTCGCATTCGCCTATCCCGGTGGCGCGTTCAACGCGACCGTCGAGGGAATCGTCAAGAACTGCGGTTACGGCAGCGGCCGTTCCGCCGGCTCGTTGTCGCCCGCTGGGCCGACCTACGCCGAGACGCTCCAGCCGCGGGATTGGTACGCCACGCGGGCGTACGCCCCTACTAGCCAGGTGACGCTCGCGAACATGAAGGCGCTCGTCAACGGTGCCGCCGCACACGGTGGCGGCTGGAGCCAGATCGTGATCGGACGTGTCTGCTCCCAATCCCAGGACGCCGCCAACTACGCGGCCTGCACCGCATCTGCCGGCTGGATCGAGTTGGCGGACCTGAACACCTTCCTCGACTGGATGAGCAACGCCGGGCAGTCCGGCGGCGCGCCCGCGGGTGCTCTACTGAGCACGGTCCGCGCCGCGGCGATCGGCGCTGACACGGTCGCGCCGGTGACCACGATCGCCTGCAATGACGTGGCATGCGCGCAGGACACGTACACGAGCACCGTGTACGTGACGCTGCCGAGCACCGACGTCGGTTCCGCTGTTGCGAGCACGCATTACACGACCGACGGTTCAGACCCGACCCTGTCCAGCCCGACCTACACGTCCCGGGTCCCGGTGACGAGCACGACCACTCTCAAGTACCGGTCGTGGGACAACGCGGGCAACGCCGAGGCGGTCAACACTCAGGTGATTCAGGCAGATCTGCCACCCGACTCGACACCACCGACAACCGCGATCGCCTGTGACGGCGCCGCGTGCGGCGGCTCGGGCTACAACGGCAAGACCACCGTGACGCTGACCGCGACCGACAACACCGAACCGGTGCAGTCGCAGCAGATCGTCGTGCTGGCCCCCAACGTCGTCGTCTCGCTCACCTTCGACGACGGCCTGCTCACCCAGTACCTACTCGCCGATAAGCAGGCGCTGGCGCCGCACCACCTGGCCGGCACCTTCTACAACGTCAGCGGCCTCAACGACGTCGACGAGCAGCACATGACATGGACGCAACTCACCGACCTCAACATCGACGGCAACGAGATTGGCGGCCACACGGCCGACCACGTCAGCCTCAAAGGGATGACCGACATCACCCAGGAGACGTACGAGGTCTGCCAGGACCGGCAGAACCTGATCGACCACGGCTTCTACCCGGCGAGTTTCGCCTACCCAACGGGCGCGTATGACGCTCAAGCGGAGAGCATCGTGCAGTCGTGCGGCTACAGCACCGGACGCGCCGCAGGAGGGCTCGACGTCGCCGGCGACGGGGCCGGTCCGGCGTACGTCGAGACCGTCCCGCCGAAGGATGCTTACGCCACGCGCACGATCTACGACGCACCCACCGGCACTCCGCCGAACGTGCCGCCGCTGAGCCTCAGTCACCTCGAGGCGGCGGTCACCGCAGCGGCCCAGAACGGCGGCGGATGGGTGCCGTTGGTCTTCCACGAGATCTGCTCGCAGACTCTCGACCCGGCCAACTACAACTTCTGCATCAACGACTGGGGACCGATCGAGCTGAGCACGTTGAATGCGCTCCTGGACTGGTTGCAGGCCAGCGGGCAGCCGGGCGGTGCGCCGCCGCGGACGGCAGTGCAGACGGTTTCGGAGGTCATCAACGGCCCCGACACCCAGGCTCCGATCTCGACACTGAACTGCGACGGCTCGCCGTGCCAGCCGACGACCTACAACGGCTCGGTCACGGTGTCCCTCAAGTCCAAGGACCCGGGCGGCGCCGGTGTCGCGGCGACGTACTACACGACCGATGGATCGACGCCGACCACGTCGAGCCCGAAGTACACGTTGCCGTTCACGATCAACCAGCCGACCACCTTCAAGTTCTTCTCGGTCGACAACTCGGGCAACGTCGAGGCGGTCCAGACGCAGCAGGTGCAGGTGCAGCCGAACCCCGATCCGATCATCGGCTCGGCCGGCGACATCGCCTGTGACCCGACTGCTCCGGCGTTCAATCTTGGGCTGGGCACGGACACCGACTGCCGCGCCTCGCACACGATCGGCCTGCTGAACAGCGTCGACGCCGTGCTGCCGCTCGGCGACGACCAGTACGACTGCGGCGGCACCGCCGCCTTCGCCCAGTCCTACAACCCGACGTGGGGCGTGAAGAAGTCGATCACGCACCCCGTGCCCGGCGACAAGGACTACGCGACGAGCGGCGGCACCGACTGTCCGTCCGTCGCAGGCGCCGGTTACTACCAGTACTTCGGCGCTGCTGCCGGGGATCCGAGCAAGGGCTACTACAGCTACAACCTCGGCCAATGGCACGTGATCGCTTTGAACACTGCGGCCTGCACCGATGCCGACCCGACGTCATGTGCGGCCGGCTCGGCCCAGGACCAGTGGCTGCAGCAGGATCTTGCGACGAACACATCGTCCTGCACGCTCGCCTACTACCAGAACCCGCGCTTCGCATCCAGGGCATCGGGTTCGGGCGGTGACACGACCTACCAGCCGATCTGGCAGGACCTCTACAACGGTGGCGTCGACGTAGTGCTCAACGGTGACTCGCACTGGTACGAGCGCTTCGCGCAGTTGAACGCGGCGGGCAGCCCGGATCTGAACTTCGGGGTGCGCGAGTTCATCGTCGGCACCGGCGGTGCGGGTCTCGACACGCCCGGCACGGAGCTCGCCACCAGCCAGGTGCTCAGCAACACGACGCACGGCGTCATCCGGATGACCCTGCACAACGGGTCCTACGCATGGAACTTCGCCCCGGACGAGGGAACCTTCACCGACTCCGGAACGGCCAACTGCCACGGCAAGCCGGTGCCTCCTGACACCACGGCGCCAACGACCAGCATCGCCTGCAACGGCGCGGCATGCTCGGCGGGCTGGTACAACGCCGGCGTCCAGGCAACCCTGTTGCCGACTGACAACGTGGGCGGCACCGGCGTGAAGGCCACCTACTACACCACCGACGGCACGACTCCCACCACCAGCAGCACGGTCTACACCGCGCCGTTCACGGTGGCGGGCACGTCGACGGTGAAGTACTTCTCCGTCGACAACGCTGGCAACGCCGAAGCGGCGAAGTCGCAACTAATCCAGGTCGACGGCTCGCCGCCGACAACGACAGCCGCCTGTAACGGCACCGCGTGCTCCACCGGCTGGTACACGTCAGCAAGGCAAATGAGCCTGTCAACGACTGACAACACCAGCGGCTCAGATGTCGCCGCGACCTACTACACGACGGACGGTACGACGCCGACGACGTCGAGCACGCGCTACACGACCGCGTTCACGGTCGCGAGCACGTCGACGGTGCAGTTCTTCTCCGTCGACACGGCGGGCAATGCCGAGGCGGTCAAGTCGCAGCTGATCCAGATCGACGCCACCGCTCCCGCAACGACGATCCAGTGCAACAACGCGGCGTGCGTGAGCACGACGTATCCGGACGCCGTGACGGTGTCGCTCACCGCCACGGACAACGCCGGCGGATCCGGTGTCGCGAGCACGCACTACACGACCAACGGAACGACACCGACGCTGACCAGCCCCACCTACACCGCACCGTTCACATTGCCGTCGTCGGCCACTGTGACGTACCGATCGTGGGACACAGCCGGCAACGCGGAGGGGCCGAAGAGCCAGGCGATCGCGATCGCCAACCAAGCACCGGTCGCTGCGCTCACCGTCAGTCCGGCGTCGGAAGTCGCGCCGTTCGCCGTGACGGCGGACGCTTCCGGCTCCACGGATCCGGACTCCACCCCGATCTCGTCGTACACCTTCAACTTCGGTGACGGCACGGCTGCTGTGACGCAGGCATCCGCAACGGCGACACACACCTACACGAAGACTGGCACGTTCTCGGTCACGGCTACCGCGCGAGACACCGCCGGTGTTACAGGAGCGGCGACGAAACAGGTTGTGTCGAAACAGAATCTGATCGGCAATCCCGATTTCGAGAAGGACACCAAGGGATGGGTGGCTTCGACCGGATGCTCGCTGACCCGGGTCTCCGGCGGGCACTCCGGAAGCTGGTCCGGGCGCATATGGAACAGCGGTACCACCACCCGGACGTGCATCCTCGACGACTCGCCGAACTCAGTCGGCAAGACGTCGGCCGGTGCCTACACCGCGACGCTGTGGGTGCGGAGTGCGACCGCCGGCGCGACCATGAACCTGCGGCTGCAAGAGATGAACGGCACGACCATCGTCAGCAGCGCGACGAGCACGCTGGTGCTGAGCACGGCCTGGCAGCAGATCACTGTCAGCCGTTCGATCCTGCAGCCGGGGGTTACAGCGCTGAACTTCAATGCCTACGTCACTAATGTGCCCGCTTCGACGACGGCGTTCTACGCGGACGACGCCACGCTCACGCTCGGCTGACCGGGTTTGGTTCGACCGCCCGTGGCGTCAACGGTTCAGGACAGCGACGGACGCGAAGCGGTGAAGGCCGCGGTCGGCGGTGTGTTGGTGACGGTGCCCGCGAATCCCGTGACACTCACCTTGCCGGACCTGGGCTATCGAAGTTGCGAGGTAGGTCGAGATTCCCACGGCGCCGGCCAGTGATGCAGTGGTCGTGGCGCCCTTCGCCGCGAGCCGTCGGGGTCGTTTGACCACTGGTGACTGCTACACCGACCGTGCATAACGATCGAACTACGCGCCGGGCCTGAGGGCTTTCGCGGCGTTGCCAACCCGATATCGTATTGAGATCGGTTCGCGTGATTTGGCGTCACCATCGGGGCGGACGCTAAGCCGGACCTTTCATCGGGGAGTAGTTGTGCGTGACATCCTGAAGAATCGCCGTCTGCTGAACGCTGCCGGCGGTATCGCGGGTCTGGCCGTGGCGGTATTCATCCTCGTCGGCGGCACCGCCGCCGAGGCGGCCCCCGGCAACGGGAACGGAGGCTCGGCCCAGGCGCATCAAGCGCATCAAGCGCATCAAGCGCATCAAGCGCAGCCAGTGCATCCGGCGCAGCCGTTGCAGCAGGCAAATGGCGGTGGCAAGTCGAGCGGCGACACGACCGCGCCGCAGCCGCCGTCGAATGCCGACTTCAGCGGACAAGGCGCCAACGTGCATGGGCCGTATGACTCCACGCGCGACGGTTCGCCGTCCATGAACGGCAATGGCGGGGGCAACGCCGTCGGCAAGCCATGCGCGGGCTGCGTCGGCAAGGCCGACAACAAGAACCCGCCCGGCCAGATGCCCGGCGGCTCGGATGCCAACGCCGGCTACGAATGCGATCGCAACCACGGCATCGGCCCCACGAACCCGGCGCACACCGGGTGCAAGGCCACCACGCCTCCTCCGCCACCGCCCGGCGGTGGCGGTGGCGGTGGCGGTGGCGGTGGCGGCGGTGGTGGCGGTGGCGGTGGCGGCTCGTCTTCGAGCGCCGGACGCAGCGTCGCGGCCGTGCCCGCGCCTGCCAACGCTGCCCCAGCCAACCTTGCGAGCACGGGGCCCGGGAACGTGCCCGCCCTGGCTGGGCTGGCGGGCACGCTGTTGGTGCTCGGGTTCGCCACCCTGGCGATGAGCCGCAGACGCGGTGCGCGGGACTAGCCGGCCAGTCAGTCAGTTCTAGTCTCATTCACCGATGTCTGCTGGTGTCCGCCAACTGCCGCCGCCGCCGCAATCACAGGCCACGTCGCCCGAGCGGACATGCCTGGACGGCGCCAGGTAGAACTCGAAGCGTGTACATCCCCGGCCACTGACACGCCAGGCAGGGGCGAACCGAGCGAGGTGAAACCCCGCCACCCGGACTAGGCCGGAGTGGCTTTGACCGAGCGCGAGCCCTCGGGCAGCTCGTACCGCGTCCTGGACAGGAGGCCGACATGGTGAGCACCCGCCGGCCACCAGAACCGCGGACCGCGGGCGACCGGCCACGGCCACAACGCCTCATCGTCGGGCAGCTCGACCTGCAGGACATCGCCGTAGTCCTCAGCCGACCTCCGCCGAACCTCGTCTGCGACCACCCAACCGGAGCACATGATCGCCGAGCGGCGAAACATCAGCTTCTCCTGGACGACCAGCTCGCACCAGGTCACCAGCGCCACCATCCGTGCTCGCGAAGATCGCCACGTCGCCGAGCGGGTAGGGGGCGCCGACCACAGTGGTCAGCACGGAGTCACCCTCACTGATCGACGGGGCGATGAGCAGATGCCAGGCTCCGACCGAGGACGCGGCACCGACCGCGATCACATCGAGCCGGATCCCGCGTAGCAGGCCGGGGCTCAAATCCCGCGTAGCAGGCCGGGGCTCAAGCCGCGGGCTCGGATCATCCCGGCCACGGCCGCGATGAGCAGCGGGTACGACGCGAGCCAGACGCGTCCAGTGACCCGACGCCTGTGTAGGGATGACCGACGAACGAGAGTGCTCGCTGCAGGACGTCACCGATCAGCCAGCAGCTGGCAGCCGCCGAGAGCGACAGTCAGGGACCACGTCCGGGCCCCGCCAGCCGCATCGTGCCCGCCACAGCGCCGCGACGATGAGACCCATCCCCAACAGGTACGTCCACGCAGCCATTCGGCTGTCGGGGGCGAGGGCGGTCGGGACGGCGAGCAGCACACAGAGTGCTAGCAGCGACCGCCATCTGACCATATCTCCTTATCGACGCAGGCTGTTCGGACTTGAGGCGGCGCAGATCCGGCACCTGTCGAGTTGCCGAGGCCTCAGGAAACGCTCGATGTAGTCGATAGTTCGCTTGAGGACCTTTGGAGGCCGAGCGTGTCAGCGGTTCACCCGTCGTTACGGAAGCTGTCGCTGTTCAGCAGCGTCTGGTACGCGTCTGTCCTCATCGGCTGGGCCATGCTCGCCGTCGCCGTCGTCATGGTGGCCACGTCGTCGCTGACGAGCGCCGGCCCTCAAGTGGCCATGACCGCCGTGCTGCTGTTGGTGCTCGAACTGCGCCCGCTCGTCCAGGGTCGCGGTCACGACCCGCAGGGCGTGGTGATGTCCACGGCGTTCGTCTGCGCGATCCTGTTCATGTGGGGCATCTGGCCCGCCGTCGTGGTGGTGAGCATCGCCGCCCTCGCCTCGGACCTGCGGGCGAAAAAGCCTCCGTGGAAGGTCTTCTTCAACGTCGGCCAGTACAACGTCCCAGTCGGTCTGGGCTATCTGGTCATGACGATCGCCGGCCACACACCATCGCTCGGCGCGCCTCTCGGATCGTTCCGCGGAGCTGACCTGCTATGGGCCGCCGGTGTCTGGGTCGCCTATTTCTTGACGAACCTGGCGCTGGTGGCCGCCGCGCTGGCGTGGACCGACTCGTTCCGCGGCATCTTCCTGGACGACTTCTGGCACTACACCGGGATGACTTTCTCCGTGCTGGCGTTGTCGCCGCTGATCGTCGTCGTGGCCCAGAACGCCTGGTTGCTGCTTCCGTTGCTGCTGATCCCGCTGCTGCTCGTCCACAAGATGGCGCAGATGTCGCTGGAGAACGAGCACCAGGCGATCCACGACTCGCTCACCGGGCTGCCCAACCGCGCGTATCTGCGCGCCGCGCTCGATTCGGAACTGGGCCGGTCCAAGCGCGACGACCATCCGTTCGGCTTGCTGGTCATCGACCTGAACCACTTCAAGGAAATCAACGACACGCTCGGCCATCACGTCGGCGACCAGCTGCTGATCCAGTTCGCCGATCGCCTGGGACAGGCCGTCCGCAAGTCAGACCTTGTGGCCCGCCTCGGCGGCGACGAGTTCGCGGTCATCGTCCCGAACGCCGACGAGTCCGAAGCGCGTGCCGTCGCGGACCGGATCCGGGCCTCGCTGGCCGAGCCGATCGCTCTCGAGGGCATGCTGATAGAGGTCGAGGCAGCCATCGGCATCGCGTTGCAACCTGACCACGGCCGGCATGCCGACGATCTGCTGCGGCTGGCCGACGTCGCGATGTACGTGGCCAAAGAGACGCGCGAGGGCGTCGTCACCTACTCGGTTCAGCGCGATCGCAACTCCGCCGACCGGCTCAGTCTGCTCGGTGAGTTGCGGCAAGCACTCGACGACGACGAGCTCGAACTGCACTACCAACCGAAGGTCTCCATGGCCGACTCCGCGCTGCTCGGCGTCGAGGCATTGATCCGCTGGCAGCACCCCGTGCGCGGGTACGTGCCGCCGGACGAGTTCATCCCGCTCGCCGAGCGCTCGGGCATCATGCACCTGCTCACCGAGCACGTGCTCACGCTGTCTCTGCAGCAGATGGCCAAATGGCGCGAGCAGGGCCTGGAGGTCATGGTCGCGGCCAATGTCTCGCTGTCCGACCTCGTGGGCGGCCGGCTGAGGAATCTGGTCTCGGCCGGCTTGCGCGAGTACGGCGTGCCCGCCCGGATGCTGCAACTCGAGATCACCGAGCGCGTGGTCGCACAGCAGAGCGAGGAGCTCGACGAGGTGCTGCTGGATCTGAATCGCATGGGCGTCACGTTGAGCCTGGACGACTTTGGAACCGACTACTCCTCCTTGCTGCGGTTGCAGACGCTGCCGGTGGACGAGCTGAAGATCGACCGGGCGTTCGTGTCTCGCCTGCCCGGTGACGCCGTCGCCGTCGGGATCGTGCGCGCCGTGGTCGATCTCGCTCACGCCCTGGGTATGCCGGCCATTGCCGAAGGTGTCGAGACCGAGGACGAGTGGCGCGTGCTGCGATCGCTCGGCTGCGACGGCGCTCAAGGCTGGTACATCGTGGCCCCGATGCCGGCCGAGGAGGCCACCGAATGGATACGGTCACATGCCGCCGCAGCAGCCGGGCATGCCCCGGCCAGCGTCGTCGCCTAGCGATCTGTGGCAATCCAGCCTCAATGCACGTGTTCATATGTCGTCGCGCACCCGCCAGACCGGTGACCATCCGTCACGGCGCCGGAGCGGATCCGCGCGACACGTAGCCGTCCGGCAGCGAGTACGGCGCAGCGGTCAGCACACCGACGTGATGGGCATCGTCTGGCCACCAGAAGCGTGGCCCCCTGTTGGTCGGCTTCGGCCACTGCGCTTCGTCATCGGGCAAGTCGACCCGTGGCACGTTCGCGTAGTCCTCGCCTTGCCTTCTCCTGAGATGGTGCGCGGCGGCCCAGCCCGAACACATGATCGCCGACCGGCGCCCCATCTGCCGAGGTTGCACGACGTCCTCGCACCAGGTAACGAGTCCCCACCATTCGTCAGGGCGCCAGCCCCAGCAGTCCAGCTCGCCGGCGTGCGGCGAGATGGCCAGGTCCACGAACGGCCGCGCTGTCACGCGTCCGAGTCTATCGAACAATTGTTCGAACGCTCGCATCTCTCTCGCGGTCGTGCGGGTGTCTGCCGATGGCAGGACGAGCGCGGACCCGTCGGCGCGCTGCCAGTTCGTCGACCAACGCCTACATACGGCCGCGAGTCTCGTCGCGGATTGGGCTTGCTGGGGAAGATCGGGCAGGTACGTTCAGAAAATGGAGACCATCAATCTGGGTAAGGCGGATGGGCTGCCGCCGGTGGACTGGGCCGCCGTTGTCGAGAAGCTCGATGCGGGATCGGCGCCGGCTCCGGACGGGGCGAACTCCCGCACGACGTGGCTGTCCACCGTCAACGAGGACGGCAGCCCGCATGTGACTGCGGTCGGTGCCCTCTGGGTGGACGGCACGTTCTGGTTCCAGACGGGCGCGGGTACGCGCAAGGGGCGCA
>WNGQ01017753.1_pt1 | contig 11841 bp, 11 predicted proteins | sample 5407661 | NCBI WGS metagenome assembly WNGQ01 (sample SAMN13153382, study PRJNA577476) | soil metagenome | isolation source: 60 cm soil or saprolite under Garry oak tree replicate 2 | place: USA:California | collected 2016-06-15
CCGACTAGGATGCCGAGCAGGCGCCAGAGGTCGGTCGGCAGGAAGCCGGCCAGGACCAGCACCAGATAGGGCCAGAACCCGCCGGAGAGGCTCATCGCAAGGCCCCGCGCAGACGATGCACCGCATAGGCCGCGGAGCCGGCGATGATGCCGGTCCACAACAGGTCGAGCGCGACCTCGGCATAGGCGAGCAGCGGAGCGACGGCGAGACCGAGGCCGAGCGCCAGCCGGTCGCCGAGGGAGCGGCTGTTGCGCGCGGTCGAGATCAGGAAGGACAACGGGGTCAGGAACAGCAGGGCCGCGGTCATCAGCGCCGGCAGCGAGGCGGCAAGATAGAAGCCGATGACGCTGCCGATGTGCCCCGCGGCCATGAATCCGAGCCCCATGCCATTGCAGAAGGCGATGCGCCGCTCGCGCGGCAAGGGCGGCAGCAGCCGGAACGACTCGACCCAGAGGCTCGCCGCGGTCAAATGCGCGGGCAGGACGAGGTCGCGAAAGCGGGTGTGGGAGCCGCGGAGGAGCGGCAGCAGCGAGACCACCATCGGCAGGAAGCGCACGCCCGAAAGTCCGACCGCGAGCGCGACCTCGACCAGCGAGGCCCCGCTCCCGAGCGCCGAGATCATGATCACCTGCGCCGGCCCGGCCCACACCAGCAGGGTCGAGAGCAGGAGCCAGGCCAGGCTGAAGCCATAGTCATGCGCGAGCGCGCCGATGCCGACATAGGTGCCGATCAGGACGAGAGTGAAGACCGAGCTCCAGGCTGCGCGCAGGCCGGCGAAAAAGGCCCAGGCGGATGACGGCGGCGAAAACTCTGGATTTGCGGCGGGCGACATGGTCGGGTCTAGGGCGTATTTTCGGTAGAGTTTATCCACAACCTCATCCGCTCATTCCCGCGCAAGCGGGAATCCAGGGGCCGCTCGCTCCGAGTCCTGCGTCTGCTGCCCTGTTGGGTCCCCGCTTTCGCGGGGACGAACGGACATAAGACACCGATTCCACCTGATCGAAACCCGGTCTAAAGATGAAAAGATGAGTCGTCATTTCCTCAGCGTAGGCCTGGGCGCATTCGACGGTATATGTGCTGGTTGCATGCCGGCCATACGAATGAATCGGAATGGAAATCCACAACCGCTCGTCCCCGCGCAAGCGGGGACCCAGGGAGGCAGACTCATGAGCTTCTTTGTATACATCCTGGCAAGCCGACGAAATGGCACGTTGTATATCGGCATGACCGACGACCTAATTCGCCGGGTATGGGAACATCAAACTGGGGCCGTACCCGGCTTCACACGGAAGTACGGCGTCAAGATGCTGGTCTGGTTCGAGCCGCACGATACGAGAGAATCGGCATTCCTGCGAGAGCGTCAGGTCAAGAAATGGAATCGGGCTTGGAAGCTTCAACTGATCGAACGTTTCAACCCCAGCTGGAAAGATCTGGCGGGCGAGTTGATGCAATGAATCGTTAAACCGCTGGTCCCTGCGCAAGCGAGGAACCAGTGATTGGAGTCAGGCGGAGAGGCTGGATTCCCGCTTGCGCGGGAATGAGCGGAAGAGGATGAGGCTCCCGCGGTGCCTCACACCTTGACCAGCGGCACCTTCGGCACCGAGCCGCGCGGGCTCGGCGGTCCGCCTGCGTCCTTGGGGCCCGGGGGCTTGCGCCGCGGCGCGCCGGACTTGCGCTTGGGCCTCAGCTGCGGCTGCGGGATCTTGTCCGGCTTCGGCGTCACCGGGCCGTCGAGGAACTCGAAGCCGAGCTTTTCGGCGCCGGTCTCGTCCTTGATGAGGGTCACGCGCACGTGGCCGCCGGCCTTGAGCTTCCCGAACAGGACCTCGTCGGCGAGCGGCTTCTTGATGGTTTCCTGGATCAGGCGGGCCATCGGCCGCGCGCCCATCTGCTCGTCGTAGCCGTGCTCGACCAGCCACTTGGCGGCCTCGTCGGAGAGCTCGATGGTGACATCGCGGTCGCCGAGCTGGGCCTCGAGCTGCAGCACGAACTTCTCGACCACCTTGGCGATGATCTCGGGCGAGAGGTGGGCGAAGGTGATGATCGCGTCGAGCCGGTTGCGGAACTCGGGCATGAACATCTTGTTGATCGCCTCGAGGTCGTCGCCCTCGCGCTTGATGCGGGTGAAGCCATAGGCCTGCCGGGCGAGATCGGAGGCGCCGGCATTGGTGGTCATGATCAGGATCACGTTGCGGAAATCGACCTGCTTGCCATTGTGGTCGGTGAGCTTGCCGTGGTCCATGATCAGCAGCAGCACGTTGAACAGATCGGGATGCGCCTTTTCGATTTCGTCGAGGAGGAGCACGCAATGCGGGTGCTGGTCGACGCCATCGGTCAGGAGCCCGCCCTGGTCGAAGCCGACATAGCCGGGCGGCGCGCCGATCAGCCGCGAGACCGTGTGCCGCTCCATGTATTCGGACATGTCGAAGCGGATCATTTCGACGCCGAGCGCGACCGCGAGCTGCTTTGCCACTTCGGTCTTGCCGACCCCGGTCGGACCGGAGAACAGGTAGCAGCCGATCGGCTTCTCGGGCTCGCGCAAGCCTGCGCGGGCGAGCTTGATCGAGGCCGCGAGCGCGCCGATCGCCTTGTCCTGGCCGTAGACGACGGTCTTGAGCGTCTGGTCGAGGTGCTGGAGCACCACCGCGTCGTCCTTGGACACGGTTTTCGGCGGGATCCGCGCCATGGTGGCGATGGTGGTCTCGATCTCCTTGAGGCCGATCGTTTTCTTGCGCCGGCTTTCGGGCAGGAGCATCTGCGCGGCGCCCGACTCGTCGATCACGTCGATCGCCTTGTCGGGAAGCTTCCGGTCATGGATGTAGCGCGCCGAAAGCTCGACCGCCGCCTTGATCGCCTCGTTGGTGTATTTGAGCTTGTGGTAGTCCTCGAAATAGGGCTTGAGGCCCTTGAGGATGCTGACCGCGTCCTCGACCGTCGGCTCGTTGATGTCGATCTTCTGGAACCGGCGCACCAGGGCGCGGTCCTTTTCGAAATACTGCCGATACTCCTTGTAGGTGGTCGAGCCGATGCAGCGCACATTGCCCGACTGGAGCGCGGGCTTGAGCAGGTTCGAGGCGTCCATCGCGCCGCCGGAGGTCGCGCCGGCGCCGATCACGGTGTGGATCTCGTCGATGAACATGATCGCGCCCGGATAGGCTTCGAGCTCCTTGATCACCTGCTTGAGGCGCTCCTCGAAGTCGCCCCGGTAGCGCGTGCCGGCAAGGAGCGTGCCCATATCGAGGGCAAACACGGTCGCGCCCTTGAGCACGTCGGGCACCTCGCCATGCACGATGCGCCGCGCCAGCCCTTCGGCGATCGCGGTCTTGCCGACCCCGGCGTCGCCCACGAACAGCGGGTTGTTCTTCTGCCGGCGGCAGAGCACCTGGATGGTGCGGCTGATCTCGGCCTCGCGGCCGATCAGCGGGTCGATCTTGCCCTCGCGCGCCTTCTTGTTGAGGTTGATGCAATAGGCATCGAGCGCGTCGCCTTTCTTCTTCGGCTCGTCGCCGGTCTTGGTGTCGGTCTCCTCGTCGGCGCCACGGACCGGACGCGCCTCCGACATGCCCGGCCGCTTGGCAATGCCGTGGCTGATGTAATTGACCGCGTCGTAACGGGTCATATCCTGCTCCTGCAGGAAATAGGCGGCGTGGCTCTCGCGCTCGGCGAAGATCGCGACCAGGACGTTGGCGCCGGTCACCTCCTCCCGGCCCGAGGACTGGACGTGGATGACCGCGCGCTGGATGACGCGCTGGAAGCCGGCGGTGGGCTTGGAATCCTCGTTGCCGTCGCTGACCAGGTTCTCGAGCTCGGATTCGAGATAGCCGGTGAGGCTCCGGCGCAGCTTGTCGAGGTCCACATTGCAGGCGCGCATCACCGCCGCCGCGTCCTGGTCGTCGATCAGGGCGAGCAGCAGGTGCTCGAGCGTCGCATATTCGTGGTGCCGCTCGTTGGCGAGCGCCAAGGCCCGGTGGAGGGACTGCTCAAGGCTACGCGAAAAGGTGGGCATGTGAGTCCTGTGGTGTTGTGTTCATATAGCTCCGGCGTCACTTTTTTTCCATCACGCATTGGAGAGGATGCTGGTGTTTGCGGGCAAAGTCCATCACCTGCGTCACTTTGGTTTCGGCCACCTCGTAGGTGTAGACCCCGCACTCGCCGATGCCGTGGTGGTGGACATGCAGCATGATCTGGGTCGCGGCCTCGTGGTCCTTGTTGAAGAACCGCTCGAGCACGTGGACCACGAATTCCATCGGCGTGTAGTCGTCATTGAGGAGCAGCACCCGATAGAGGCTCGGCCGCTTGGTCTGCGGCTTGGTCTTGGTGATGACCGCGGTCCCGGGCGCTCCGGGCTCCCGCCGCTTGCGGTTGTCGTCCGCGAGCCGCGGCGCCGGCGGGGGAGTGCCGGCGGGTGCAAGCGACTCGCGAATTGCTCGGCTCATGGTCATTTCCCGAACGGAGTCCAGGGAGGGAACGCGGGGGACGGTCGCGGGTTGCCCGTCCATCGTCCATAATAATGCTCATGCAGCGACCGTGCCAGACCGGGCCAGGGCCCCAGAATCGTTGAGGATTCCAGGGAAAACCGTCCGGCCCGGGCGTCCGGCCCGGGGGCTCGCCCCAACGATCACAACCCAATTACGGACAATTCGCGGCAAATTCGCCGGAAATTTGAGGGGTTTCTGTCACAAGATTTCAATTCCTGGCTCCGCATGGTCACGGAACACGAGTTGCGCAGGAATAGGCAAGGGGCACGACCATGCTGTTTCACCGCTTCCTCAAAGATTGCCGCGCCGGCGTCGCGCCGCTGCTGGCTCTCGGCGCCATTCCCTTGTTCGGTTCGGTCGGAGCTGCAATCGACTATAGCCGGGCGAATTATGCCCGCGCCGCCATGCAGGCTGCGCTCGACGCCGCCGCGGTCATGCTGTCGAAGGAGGCGCAGCAGCTTTCGGACAGCCAACTGACCCAGAAGGCGAGCGACTATTTCAATGCCAATTTCGTGCATCCCGAGGTGCAGAAGGTCGCGGTCACGGCCGTAGCATCCTCAGTGACAGGCGGGACCTCTGTGACCATGTCCGCCACGGCCTCGGTCCCGACCGAATTCATGGGCCTGATGGGCTTTTCAAAGCTCGCGGTGTCGGTCAATTCCGGCGTGGTCGCGGTTGCCGACGGGCTCGGATGCGTCCTTTCGCTCGATCGAAGTGCCAGCGGCGCCATCACCGGTCAGGGGGGCACCTCGGTTGCTCTCAGTGGCTGCAGCCTCTACGACAATTCCCGCAACGCGGCGGCGCTGACCGTGGGCGGATCGGCCAGCATATCCGCTTTGTCCGTCGGTGTCGTCGGCGGCATATCGGCCGGGAGCAGCAATATCACCACAACCCAGGGCATCCGGACCGGTGTCGGGCCGGTGGCCGATCCCTATGCCGACGTCTCATTCCCGAATTTCTTCGGCTGCAACCAGCACAACTTTACCACAAATAAAACAATAACCATCGACCCGGGCGTCTATTGCGGCGGGATCAAAGTCAACGGCGGCGCGAACGTTACGCTCAATCCCAAGTCGACGCCGGCGCGAACGTTACGCTCAATCCCGGCATCTACTATTTGGATGGCGGCAGCTTTTCCGTGAACGGCAACGCAACAGTAACTGGAACGGGCGTCACCCTGGTATTCACGGCAAAGACCAACAGCGACTTCGCAACTGCGACAATCAACGGAACTGGCAGCGTCAACTTGACTCCACCAAAGTCGGGACCGACCGCCGGAATTGTGATATTCGGCGACCGCCGTATTCCGGTCGGCACGACGTTCAACTTCACCGGTGGCGCAAACCAATATTTGGGCGGCGCAGTCTACGTTCCCACCGGTGCGGTCAATTTTTCCGGGGGCGCTGGCACCAGCACAAACTGTACCCAGGTCATCGGCAATACGGTCAGCTTCGCTGGAAACTCCTCCCTGGTGTTGAATTGCAGCAACTATTCCGTCAGGCCCTTCAGCCCCTTGTCGGTGAAATTGACTTCATAAGAAGCGCCAACGATTCCTCGCTTGTGACGTTCAATCGACCTCGGGCAGCCTGGTCCTGCAACTCGCGGCCGAACATGCTTAATAGATCGAGATTCGGCGCGCCGTCATTCTGGCGTTCAATTTAGCATTTACAGACATTAATTATTGAAATTTTCATTGAACCGTCGCGCCCGATCTCAAGCCTCTATCCGCCGCCTAATACGCTAAAGGCGCTGGTCGGCCAGCCAAGCCGCGATGGTTTCGACCAGCGCTTGCTGATTGTCGAGGAAGTAATGACCCTGGGGGTTCGCGCCCTTCGGGTTGGGCAAGACCACATATTTGATGCTGGGCACGAGCGACCCCGCCGAATTTGCCGCCGAGAGCAGCATGTAGGGCTCGAACGGCTGGACGATGGCATCGCCGGCGTCGCGGACCATGAGGACCGGTCGCGGGATGCGCTTGATCCAATAGGTGCCATCGGCCGCGCTCGAGGCCTCCGAGCGGTAGCTCAGGAAATGCTGGCCGGTGAGCGGAACGCCCTCGCCGGTGATCCAGTGCATGCGCAGGGGAAGGAGCTCGCGCTCCCTGCCCTCGCGCACGGTCTTGATCGCCGCCTCGGAGAGCTGACGGAAATTGTCCTCGTTCTGCACCAGCATGTGGCGCGACTTCCAGGGCAGGTTGGCGAACATGCCATTGAGCACCACGGCCTTGATGTCGGCGTCCCAATTGTTGGCGGCGTAGTACTGGACCTGGATGTTGCCGAGGCTGTGGCCATAAAGCACCAGCGCGCGGTAGCCGAGAGCGCGCGCGGTATAGACCGCCGCCTCGATGTCGCGGCGGATTTCGACGAAGTTGTCGGTGTTCACGCGCTCGTCGTGCTGGCGGGTGTTGATGGCGAGCACGCCATAGCCCCTGGCGGCGAGCGCCGGGCTCAGAAAGTTGATCGGGGGCTTGGCGAAACTGCCGCCGCTGCCATGCACGCTGACGACCAAGGTGGTCGCGGCGGCCGCCTTGCCGCCTGGCTGCCAGAGCGCGGCGTCGACGCTCATGAACGACCGCTCGGCGCCCGGCGGGATGGTTTCCTGCCCGAGGATGGAGCCGCAGCTTCGCCAAGCTTGGCGACGATGGCTTCGACGATCTCGCGCGGATGTGGAATGACCGAGACCACGATCGCTCGTTCGTCGGCTCCCGGTTGCTCGAGCGCGGCGAACTGGCTGTCGAGCAGCGCGGGCGGCATGAAGTGACCGTCGCGCGCCGCCAGCCGACGCGCGATCAGGTCCCGGTCGCCTTGCAGAAAGACGATCGCGACATCGCGCCGCTCGCCGACCAGGATATTGCGGTAGGCGCGCTTGAGGGCCGAGCAGGCGATCACGGCATGATTGCCCGCGCGGCGGCTCGCATCGATCCAGGCGGCGATGGCGTGCAGCCAGGGCCAGCGATCCTCGTCGGTGAGCGGCTCGCCCTGGTGCATCTTCTCGATGTTGGACTGCGGATGGAACCAGTCGCCATCCTCGTAGATCCAATGCAGCCGATGCGCGAGCATAGCGGCAATCGTGCTCTTGCCGGAGCCTGAAACTCCCATCACCACGATGACGGAAGGATCATGCGCCGCCGAGTCAGGTTGCATAATGATCCTCCACCGCTGCGGCACGGTCCACCAGCCAGACGAGGTCGCCATTCGAGTGCGCGCGGCTCGCCGGCAGATCCTCGCCCGAGAGCACGCGAACGAGCACTTCGCCCTTGTTCTGACCGCTGACCAGGAACAGCATCTCGCGGGTCGAGGCCAGCACGGGAAAGGTCAAGGTGACCCGTGGCACGAAGGGCTCGAGGCCGGCGTTCTCGATCCCCATGACCCAACGCTCCTTCTCGTCGAGCGCCGAAGCATGCGGGAACAGCGAGGCGGTGTGCCCGTCGGCGCCGAGGCCCATCAGCACCAGGTCGAACAGCGGTCGCGCGGGATCGAGCCGGTCGGCACCGTAGAAGCGCTTGAGCTCGGCCTCGTAAAGGCGCGCCGCCGCCTCCGGGCTGCCGGCGCTGGTTGCGATCGGGTGAATGTTGCCGGCCGGCATCTCGACGCGGTCGAGAAAGCTGCGCCGCGCCATGCCGATGTTGCTCAGCGGATCGTCCGCAGGGACAAAGCGGTCGTCGCCCATGAACCAATGCACGCGATCCCATGGCAGGCTGCTGCGATAGGGTTCCGATGCCAGCAGCCGATAAAGCCCTACGGGGCTCGAACCCCCGGTGAGACAGACAGCGGCGCGGCCCCTCCCCTGCCCGATTCGCGCCAGCAGCCGCTTGGCCGCGGTCTCGGCAAGCGACTGCGCATCAGGGACCACGATGATTTCGGGGTGCCGGCGGGAAGCCATGTTCGACCTCAAGCGATGGGCCGCCAGCGGCGGCCGTCCTGGGCGAGCAGCCGCTCGGCCTCGGAGGGGCCCTCGCTGCCGGCTTGGTAGGCCGCAAGGTCGCGGGCGCCTGCGTTGCGCCAGGCATCGATGAAGGGTTGGACCACGCGCCAGCCCGCCTCGATGCCGTCGGCGCGCTGGAACAAGATGGCGTCGCCGATCATGCAGTCGTAGATCAGCGTCTCGTAGCCGGTGCTCGGCGCGGCGTCGAAATAATCCTCGTACTTGAATGTCATGCCGACGCCGGCGATTGCAACCGCGGGGCCCGGGACCTTGGCATTGAACTTCAAACTGATGCATTCATGGGGCTGAATGCCGAGCACCAGGAAATTCTGCGCCAAGCGATCGACCGGCGTGTCACGGAACATGGCAAAGGGCGCCTGCTTGAACTTGATCGCTACCTCGGTGAGCTGCGACCGCAATGCCTTGCCGGTGCGCAGATAGAACGGCACGCCGGCCCAACGCCAGTTGTCGACCATGAGCTTGAGCGCGACATAGGTCTCGGTGGTGCTGTCGGGCTTGACATCCTTGGTCTTGCGATAATCCTCGATCGCCTCGTTGGCGATGTATCCGGCCAGATATTGCCCGCGCACCGAGTTGCGGAGCGCGTCGGCCTCGTTCTGCACCTGGGTGGCGTCGAGAAGGTCCGCTTTCTCCGCCCTCACCGCGTCGGCCTCGAAGCGCGACGGCGGCTCCATGGCGACGAGGGAGAGTAGCTGGAACAGATGGTTCGGCACCATGTCGCGCAGCGCCCCGGTCGAGTCGTAGAAACGGCCGCGGCGCCCGACGGTGAGCGCCTCCGCCACCGTGATCTGCACATGGTCGATGTGGTCCCGATTCCAGATCGGCTCGAACAGCCCGTTGGCGAAGCGCAGCACGAGGATGTTCTGGACCGTTTCCTTCCCGAGATAATGATCGATGCGGTAGATCTGATGCTCGTTGAGAACTTCAAGCAGTTTCCGATTGAGCATCCGCGCCGATGCGAGATCGGTGCCGAACGGCTTCTCGATGATGACGCGGCGCCAGGCGCCATCTTCCTCGCGCGCGAGGCCGGATCGGCCAAGATGGCACCCGATCGGGGCGAAGGCCGAGGGCGGGGTCGCGAGATAGAACAGCCGGTTGCCTTGGGTCGGGCGCGCGCGCTCGACGCTGGCGAGTTCCCGACGCAATGTTTCGTAGGTCTGCGGGTCGTCGGCCTCGCCCTGCACACAGGTGACGCAGGCGAGCAGCCGTTTGGCGACCGCGTCATCGACCGGTCGGGTCGCGAACTCGTGCAGGCTTTTCTCCAAATCCTGCCGGAAAGCGTCGCTCGTGAGTTTCCTCCGGGCGACGCCGATCACCGAAAACGCGTCGGGCAAAACTCCCGCGGCGGCGAGATTGTAAAGCGCGGGGACCAATAGCCGATGGGTCAGGTCGCCGGAGGCGCCGAAAATCACGAAGCAGCACGGATCCGCCGGCCGCACCGATGTCGCGGCGGTCTTCGGCGTCATCGATGTCCTGCCTTGGGCTCGACGTGCTCGCCAAAGCCCTTGCGCATGGCGGACAGGACTTTTTCCGCAAACGTGTGCTCACGGCGCGAGCGGAAACGGGCGTAGAGCGCGGCGGAAAGAACCTCCGCCGGGACTGCCTCCTCGATTGCGGCCATGACGGTCCAGCGGCCTTCGCCGGAATCCTCGACCACGCCGGCATAGGCGGCGAGCGCCGGATCCTGCGCCAGCGCCGAGGCGGCGAGGTCGAGCAGCCAGGAGCTGACGACGCTGCCGCGGCGCCACACCTCGGCGATGTCGGCGATGTCGAAATCGAAGCGCTCGTCCTCGGGGAGCGCTTCGCTGCCCGCATTCTTCAGGATGTCGAAGCCCTCGGCAAAGGCTTGCATCAGGCCGTACTCGACGCCGTTGTGCACCATCTTGACGAAGTGACCGGCGCCGTTCGGCCCGGCGTGAAGATAGCCACGCTCCGCGCGCGCATCGCGGCCGTCGCGCCCGGGGGTGCGCGGCACGTTACCCAGGCCGGGCGCCAGCGCGGCGAAGATCGGATCGAGGCGGTCGACGATCGCTTTCTCGCCTCCGATCATCATGCAAAAGCCGCGCTCCAGTCCCCACACTCCACCGCTGGTGCCGACATCGACATAATGGATGTTGCGCTCCTTGAGCGTCTTGGCGCGGCGGATGTCGTCCTTCCAGAACGTGTTGCCCCCATCGAGGACGATGTCGCCCGGTTCGAGCCGATCCGCGAGCTGGCCGATGGTCGTTTCCGTGATCCTGCCGGCAGGCAACATCACCCAGATGGCGCGCGGCTTCGCAACCCGTCCCACCAGCTCGTCGAGCCCTGCGGCACCGGCGGCGCCTTCACGGGCCAGCGCGGCAACCGCCTTCGCATCGCGGTCGTAGACAACCGCCTCGTGCCCGTGCCGCATCAGCCGCCGGACGATGTTGCCGCCCATCCGCCCAAGCCCGACCATTCCGATCTGCATCGTGACTCTCCGTTCAGGTCAGCGCCCGCCGGACCGCAGCCGCGAGCGCGGCAAGGCCGGACTCGACATCGCCCCTGAGATGCACGCGGAGCGCGCGCCGACCGCGTTCGGCGAGCACTTCGAAGTCGGCGCGCGCCTGCGCGGCCTTCACGATCCCGAAGCTTGCGCCGTGTCCCGGGATCGCCAGGTCCTCGGCGTCGTCCGCGGTGATCTGGAGAAAGACGCCGCTGTCGGGCCCGCCTTTGTAGGCCTGGCCGGTCGAATGCAGGAAACGGGGACCGAAGCCGAGACAGGTTGCGACACGCCGCCGGTCGCGCAACGCGAGCCGCAGCTTCTGCAATGTGTCGATATGGGCCTTGTCGCGCGCAAGATAGGCCAGGACCGCCGCATAATCGCCGCTCCGGATGCGCCCGAGATGCGCCTTGAGCCAGCTCTCGGCGCTCCCGTCGGCGCCGGCTTTGCGCAACGCCTCGGCGTTCGCCTCGTCGGTGTGGACCTCGAAGGTTTCGCCCGAGTAGACCGGGGTCTCCGGCGGCAAGGCGCCGGTGTTCTCGAATGCGGCGGTGAGCTCGCGCGTCTTTACTTTGCTCGCTTCCACGTCGGGCTGGTCGAACGGGTTGACGCCGATCACCGCCCCGGCAACGGCGGTGGCGATCTCGAAGCGGAAGAATTCCTGGCCGATATGCCCGGCGGATTTTTGCACGATACGAACGACGGGATGGCCGGCTTTCTCAAGCGCGGCGAGGGCCGCATCATGCCCATCCTCGGCTTCGTTCTCGATCCGCATGTCGATGAAAAAGCGGTCCTGGCCATAGACGTCCGGGCTGCCGACCGGCTCCGCATCGACCGGGATCAAACCCTTGCCTTTCTTTCCCGTCGATTCGGCGAGAAGCTGCTCGGCCCAGGCGCCGAAATCGGCGAGGCGAGGAGACGCCAGGATCGTCACTTTGTCCCGGCCCTCCCGCTCGG